>Ga0182017_10000702_pt1 | contig 26260 bp, 22 predicted proteins | sample 712E3DmetaG_FD_120492 | JGI IMG/M metagenome (GOLD analysis project Ga0182017, IMG submission 120492) | Permafrost microbial communities from Stordalen Mire, Sweden - 712E3D metaG | ecosystem: Environmental > Terrestrial > Soil > Wetlands > Permafrost | place: Sweden: Stordalen | collected... | reverse complement strand
CGGCAGGAGATTGTTCATGACGTCGGTCGGAGACACTCCGCTCTCGACCAGCCAGTCCTTGACCGATTGAAAGAAGTAATCGAACAGCCCCTCCGAGTCCACCGGCACGCGGAGCATAGAGTTTCCCTCCATCACGAAGTGGACGATCTGAGCGCTCGACCGGAACCGGGCGGCACCGAAGTAGTACCGCTCTGACGGTCCCGAGTAGAGCGAGAGGATCTTCTCGATCGAGGCAAAAGGATCCTTGGGGTCGAAACTCCGGTAGAGGCGGCCGATTTCATTCGCGTCGCGCTCGGTCGCTGGAGAGCGCCGGAAGATGTCGTCAATTGCCAGCTCCCCGATCAGATCCGGGTAGAGGCGGCACTGGAACGGAGCCTGGATGTGCAAGTTGCTTTGGTCCGGGAGGGAGCGCATTTTCGGGATCGGTGAAGTTTGTTTTGGAGGCTGTGCTGAGAGCTCTGTCAAAGTCCACAAGAGAGGCTCGCAACGCGTTATTGTCTGTCACTATCCCATACCGTCCAACTTGGTCCTCAGAAATAGCTAAAAATAGCGACCCCCTCCCTTTTTTTTGAAGCGTCGCTGCAAAAACGGGTTCCAGGTAGCTCAATACGGCCGGATTAATCGGGGCGTGATTCACTCCGTCCGAGGCCCAAAAACGGCCTCGTTTCATGTAGAATACGTACTGGGCCACATGTGGCAGACCGAGCGGACCCGACATCCGCCTGATCGGGTCGAGCGCTTGGTCGGCTAAAAATGACGGGTGGAGAGGGAAAGTTGGGATCACGAAGTTCTTCTTCGTTGAGTAGGCACGACCGCGTCAGCTTCCTCGATCAGGGCGAGCGTGCGCTCGTATTCCCCGACCCCGATCGCCGCATGCTTATTCAGCAACAAGAACAGCTTCAGATCCATAACAGGCCCCGTACTTTCGATCACGTAGCTGGGGAGCCAGCGCAGCATCTTCTCATGCCCTTCGTCCTGAAGCTCCCAAACAGCCTGCAGCCGCCGCCGGCCGTCCAGCACAAGATATTGATCCTTCGACTGCGGGCGCACAATCAAAGGGAAGAGTAGTCCATCGTATTCCAGTATTTCTTCCTTGAGAATCGAAAGTGGTGGCGGGTTTTCACGTTGGGGAAAGGCCATGGGCAGCGTGAGCTGAGAGGGTTTGAGCTGGAGGAAGCGGCGCTGTGTAAAAGCCATGTGTCCATTATAGGCAGAAGAAAAGGCGGAGTGTCCGTTCGACGGGGGGCGTGGGCCTATAATATGTCCATGGCAACGGATTCTTCAGGTACGCTGGCGAGCATTGAGTCCATCTACGAAGACGGAGATCATGTCATTCTGACCTGCGATGGGACGGCGCATCGTATCCACCGTTGCACCCCCCTTGGTCGCGCGTACACGGGGCTGCGGGATGCCTCACTGAGGCAAACCTGGGGCGAGGCGATGAATGATGCAGTGGCGAAGGGCATTGATCCAGCGGCTCAACCTGAACCACCCCAAAGCCCCGGCTTCCTCGGTCGCCTTTTCGGTCGCAAGCCCGCGGCAGTGCCTCCACGAATCCCCGGAGTGCCCGATTACCGCGCGGCAGCGCAAGCGGTCGGTCTGCCGCCCAACCTAAATCTAGCAGGTCTGAGTGTGACTGAACAAGGAGCGCAGATGCGTTTCTCGGACAACCTCACACGGGCCGTGGATATGAAGTGCAATGCTGCTTTGCGGATCGCGGAGCTTCTCGAGGAAATGGATGCGGTCGGCATTGAGTATTTGCCCGCGATGGAGGCCATGAGCCGGAACACGGGCCGCCCCCTCGTGCGCCTGCAGAAGTTCGGGCCGCCGCCCGTTGCGCGAAAGGTGTCCAGGCAGGTCGCCCAGATGGCGCCTATCGGCGAGGAAAGCAGCATGGCGGACATCAATAATGAACTTGCCGCGCATGCCGTTGAACAAGGGGAGCACTTGGAGTCATTCACCGGTCCACAACCCGTGGAGAATGTTCCCACCGAGAGTGTGCAGGAGCCTGAGCCAGTTGCTAGCGCACCGGTAGCCCCATCCGCGCATGTAGAACGTGCAGACGACGCTGAGACGCGGGCACCGTTCGCGCCGGCGCCGGTTACTCCCGTTGTGGCCACGCAGCCGGAGGGGCCAGACGTTTTCGGTATCCCCCCTGGAGTGGTCGAGCGGATCGCCGCCGTGCCGGATCTGAGCGATGAATTTGCCGAACAGCAGCCCAACTCCAGCTCTACGAGTTCCGCGGACTCTGCGGCGGCGGCGCATCTGGAGCATGAAACTCAGCAGCAAGCCGCGGTTAGCCCGGCAGCCGTCCCATCGCAAAAGAGCGAGCCGACGCCTCAGATGGGCAGTGAGCCCGAGGATATCGGATTTTCCGCCCCAGCGGAGGATGCGCCTCATTGGAGCAAATCGTCCGTCCGACTCACCCAGAACAAGAGGCCTGGCCCTGACGGGCCGTTCCGTTTGGTCGCGAAAGGCGAGCAAGCTCCCGGTGAGAAGGCGTCGGTCTTTGGGGAGATCGAAGTGTCCAAACAAGATTACGAAGTCATCAAGTGGCTCGCACAGAACCGCCGGGAAGCGCGCTTCCAGCTGGAAATGAATGGGGCCGACAAGGAAGCGTCCGACCAGCAGCCCGCCGGTGGTGTGCAGAAGGCGACGGTGTCCGGGCTTAAACTCCAGAACAACAGCAAGCAATTTGTCGACGTCGACTGGGCGAAGTGCCGCGATGAGTTCGAGCTCGCAAACAGGAAGGTGCAGACGCCCGCCGAGCGGGAAGCACAGAAGAGCGCGACCGTGGAGTCGCAGATCGCAACGCCAGCGCTCCCCGGCATGAGCAAGACGGCTCCCGCGAAAGCGTCCGAAGTGGATCCTGGGGATTTGCCCCTCCCTCATCTGCGCCAGATTCCGGTCCCAAGGGTCGAGCCATCCAATTGCGTCGGGCCGCAGATCCACGCCTGAGCCATGTCAGCCGCTGCTCCATGGACCATGATCGCTGAAGATCGGTGGGTCCGGTCGGACAACGCGCTCGTGCTTTACGACCACGATGCGACGGGCGCGACTTCACATCCGTGGTTGGACCGTCCCAGGGGTTGGAAAGCGTTTGGACCGGGCCCGAGCAAGTACAACGTGCTCCACTACCTCCGGTGGCGGCGGTTCCGTGCCTTCATTCGGGTAGCCAGGAAGTGGCGCTCTGCGCAAGCCGCCATGGCCGCGGTGGATTCCAGGTACCCCCCCGGGGGTCCCCTAGGCGCCGAACCACAGGTAGCGGCGGAAACCGACGAAATCTCACGACACCCAGCCCGATCGGTGAATCAAGGGGAGAGGTGCCCTATAATAGCCATCAGTACACATCACGAATATCCACCACGAATCCCACATGAAGCACATCATCCTGATCTCGGCCCTCGCGCTTGTTGCATCGGCCGCCGCCCAGACCGTCAGCCTTCACACGACCAACGCCAGCCCCGCGGGCGTGGCCGGCAGCACGTCTGCCTCTATGACGATGCCAATGAAAGTGGCTCTCCCCGTTATCCCGTCCGAAGGAATCGCAAATCTGAACTGCTCGGTGGAGATGCACCTGCGCGGTTTCGTTCCGTTCACGAGCACCAATGCATCTTCTGACGTTGATGTGACCTTCGCCAACACGGGCACGAAGCCGGCAGAAATCACACACGTCGGCACTTCGCCTATCTGCTTCATCAAGCTGAGCGAACCCATCGTGGTCGCCCCGGGGAAAGAGGCCCACCAGATCGTAACTGTCTCCAGCAACGCGCAAAACGGGCTCGCACTGACGGCATTCGCCCTCATCAAGCAGGATGGAGTCAGCACGGTGATCTCAAAGAACATCCCGATCCAATTCGGTGATGTCCCAGTCGCGGACAAACAAGCCCTGATTTGGGGACTAGGGGAAAAACTCGATGAAAAGTCGATTGCGATCAATCTCCCCGGTTCAGCCAAAATCGCGAAAGCGCGGGTCTCCAATGGATTCTCTGTTCGGGTGGATGGGTCCACCGTGTACGTCAAGCCAGTCTCGACCACCAAAAGCGCAACAACGTCGATTGTTCTCACATTCGAGCCCGCATTGCGGCCTAATCTCACCCCTCAAATTTTCGCCGCTGTCTTGAACGCTCCGGCATCACAACCTCCGCAGAATTAGGGGTTCGGTCTCATGCAAACGGAAGGCCGCGGCATTGACGCCGCGGCCTTTTCGTTTGCGCAGGGGAAGTCATTGAGTGTCTTCCGCGGCACGCGGCTCAAATGGTTGCCGCGCTAGAGCGCAATCATCCGTGCGATACAATTCGGAACGTCGACCTACGCCATTTGGGCGGCAAATTCAGCGTCAAGATACGGCGCGTCGGCCAGCGGAAGGATAACGAGCTTGTGCCGCGGGTACTCAGCGAGGGGACGGTTGAAGACGCCAGGATCGATAACTTGATCGGTGACAACCACTGCGTGCATGTGACCGGACCGAGACATCCCTATTGCGATAACGGGGTATGCACTAGACACAGGTCCCTAGGAATGGCGTTCCGCGCATAAGTTTTCCTGAACTAGCGATCAGGATTTCAATGGAAGGAATTGCTTTAGCGAAATTGGGCCTCCCCTTGCCTTAATCCATATAGCGGCGCCATTTGATCGCTTTGGGCGTGTTAATTCATCCCCATTTGGGATGTTCGTCCGTCGGTATTTCTGGCTCGCGCAGGCTCCTCATTGTTCGATTGCGGCCGCGGAGGATGGCGAGGTTTCTAGACGCTGCGGTTCGCTGTTCTTCAGTAGGGATGTCTTGTGATCTGCTCGACAGTTGATCGAGATCAAGCAGGCGATGGGTTAGCATCGCCTGCACGAATTCGATGTCTTTTTCACGACCGGCGGCTAGCTTAGCGCAAGCCATGTCAAGCGGCGCTAGGCAAAGTCCGACGAACCCGTTGGTGTTAGGGTTAGAGATTTCGATCAATCGCTTCTCCCAGTCGATAGGCAGGGCGCAAGCATTGGGGGGCAGTCCGTGTGCATAATAGCCGAACGTCTCCTGAAAATGAGACAATTCCCCGATTGAACCCGAGATTAGATCGATCTTATCCGGGGTTCGGATTGGACAGATATCCGCCTCGGTAGAGAGGCAGAGTTCCGGAGGCGGTTCTGGGATGGCCCCAAGAATCGACTGGCTGCCGAGAATCAGGAGTACTTTCTCGTCCGTTATACTTCCGGAGGCCCTGATGATATGTTCAAGTTGTTCGCGGGTCATAATGACGAATTCCTAAAAATGGATAGTCTCTCTCTGCCTGAGAGGATGCCAGCAAACGGGGCGTCCTGCCTTAACCGCGCGCCGCGGTCAGAGGGATCAAGTAGTTGTTGGCGTAACTGCTCCCACGGGCTTCCTAATAGGTTGATCCATTGTACCCGAATACGTTGGTCAGGTTGCCGCGCAATGTTTCTTTTAACATGGGTGAGCAACTGCGGATTCTGATCAATCTTGCGGATACAGGCTTCTATTAGGAGAAGCAGGCGATGATCGATTTGTGAGTGTGAAAACGTCAGGGATGTCGGGCACATAGGGAGGGAAAGTTCTAACCGATCACGTGATGCACTCTTTGGGGATTGGACGACAGTCAACCGCTCGTGTGATTAAGCGATAGAATAGGAGACCACGGGATTGTGATGACCGGCGGTTGAAACGGAAGACGAACTCATCAAGGTAGCACTGGAGATGGTCCTTTCCAACCGAACCCTGATGGGTACCGAGTATCCATCGTTTCAGCAAAGACGCGATGCGATGAGCCTTCGGCAGCAGGTTGCGCCCCAATTCCGGCGTTTGCCGGGAAACGGTGTGATTGAACCCCCTGGTCGGCAAGCCAGTGTACCCCGAAAGGCCGTCAGTAACGACATCGCTGCCGCGTTCGACCAGAACCTCCACTGAATCGAGTAAGGTCTCGGCCTTCGAATCGGGTATTACCTGGAGGCGGATTCGTCCGATGGCCGAGCCCCGAACCTCGGCTGCGATCAGAACGAGCGATTTCCCAACCGCGCCCCGACCACGCTTCCCCGACTTGACGCCTCCAACGAAAGTTTCATCGACCTCAACCTCTCCAGTCAGCTTGCCCCGGCCCGGGAGTACCATCGCGTGACGCATGCGATGGAGCCATTCCCATGCGGTGTGGTAGGACCCAAAGCCCATCGCCCGTTGGAGCCCAAGAGCACTCATTCCGTTCTTCTGTTCGCACACGTGCCATGCGGCGTCAAACCATGTCTTTAGCGGAAAGCGTGTGCGGTGAAGCAGCGTCCCTTCGGTCGGGCTGCGGTGAACACCGCACTTTGTGCATTCCCAAACGCCACGCGTCAAAATCCAGGCGGTTGTGCCGCCGCATTTTCGGCACACGAACCCTCCTTTCCACCGTAGGTTCCCGAGGTAAGTCATGCACGCCTCGTTGGTCGCAAACATCATATCGAATTCACGGCGGTTCTCGGGGTACCCCTCTCCCATATTAACTCTGAATAACGCCCGCTAATGTCCCTGTGTCAAGTGCATACCCAGTTTGCGATATGCGTCGCTCCGGCAGGAACCTCGGTGATGTCGCGCCCGACTAGAAGAAAGCCAGCGCCATGCTGTTTCAGCCATGACTGAGGAGCTACGGTCCAGGGCCTCGCATCCAACACGAAATCCGGCACGTGTTCGTAAGGGTCGGCGGTGATTAAAAAGTGACGCCGCGGATACCCGTCCCGTTTACGGGGCGGAAGGAAGCGTCGCGGGGTTGGAGATTGTAGGCGTAGCCGTCAGCGGACTGGATCTTGCGGCAATGGCGGTAACGAATGCCCTGCACGGTGCCGTGGACGGTCTGGATGTTAAACGAGCCGGTCGCCCGAACAGCGACACGGCCGAAGTGAGTACCGGCCTTCTTGCCGGTTGGAACGTCCGCAGAGACGATATCGCCGGTGCGGAAGCCGAAGTGCTCCTTGGCTGGTGAGAGGTAACCTCTCGGGAATCCCTGTGCCGTGAGTCGGGTTCTCTGGCGCGAGCCCCGGCCCATGCAACGGACTGCGATGGAGCCCATAGCGCCGCCGGTCAGAGAGTCGACCCCGCCCACGCATGCCGCGTCGAGCGCGTGCGTCTTGGGTAGTCCAAATCGTGTCCTATTCCACTTGGTCCGGCCGCCGGTGCCGGACTCGACAGGAAGCCCGGAGGCGCGCAGCGCCCCAAGGAGGGCGAATCGGGTAGCATTGACTGCGGCTGCGCTGGCAAGCGGAGCCTTGGCCCGTGCCGCGATGCGGCGGACTCGTGCCGGGTCATCGGCGAGGAACTCGGCCAGCGTGCTGCTGCCTTTGGCATGGTTGCATGCCGGGCAGGCGAGCGTGAGGTTGCTGACGCGGTTGGAGCCGCCGTGCGCCTTCGGGACGATATGCTCAACTTGCAGAGGCAGGTGTTCCTTGTCGCAATAGGCGCACTTACGTCCGTACTTTTCGAGGAGGTACTCCCGCACCTCGTAGCCGGCGAGTTCGCCCTGCTGGTATTCCACGTCGGCGATCTCCGAGTTCTGCATGAGCTGTGTGTCGAAGCGCACAAGTTCGGATACGATCCCGGTGACGGGAACCCAGCGCCGGAACCTGGCGACCCACGACTCTGTCGTCTCAATCCGATGGCGTAGGGACGGCGGCAGCCATCCGCGCTTATCGCCGCCGCGATTCAGGAACCGTGGCGCACGGTAGCGGGTTTTGCGTCCGCGTCGGGCGCGCCGGAACGCGGCCCTCTGCGTGAGCGAATCGCGAATCTGGGTGCCGCGGTGTTCGAGTTCCGCCGTGAATAGGAGATGTTGGACTTTCGGGTTGTTGGTTTCCGCACGGACAACAGCGATGCCGGTGGTGCGGGCGCCGGGATCGAGTTTCACGAGAACCGGCTGGGTCGCGCCTGTTGCGCGGTCCTTAAGCCGGATGACAAGCGGGAAGCGGCGGTGGATGACCGCGCGGCCCGCGTGGAGCAGCGACCGCGCCCTGGCCGGGTGGCAGGGCATGAGCGGCTGCTGATCCTTGCCGAGCACAAAGACTCGGCCTGACATGCCGGCCGTAAGGCCAGCGTTCTCACCACCCCGCGAGCGGGTGGTGGTGACGGGAGCCGCTTGCACGGCTCCGCTCACCTCGACCATGTTGCCAACCAGCGTGCGGCTTGCGCCGCCGCCCCCGCCCGTTTCGGAGCGATCCCGCGCCTTGTCTGCTGCGGGGGCTTTGAGAGTCCGGGGCTGGTGAAGCACCCCGGAGTCAGTCTTTGACTTGATGGCAACGTAGCGACGGGTTGCCCCACCGCTTGGTCTGGTAAACGTGGGCTTCGCCGACGTGGACCGGGCACAGCGCTCTGTCGCCGACTCTTGCGAGTCGGCTTGGAGATGTTGCTGTGTTTTCGGTTTCATTCGTCAAAGCCCGTTCCGTTTAGCGAACGGGATGGTTTACCGCGACACAGCACCGAAGGCAGTCGATGTCCGTTCACTGCTCAACACGAGATATCCTGTCGAATTGGGGAAGCTTCCACCCGGCCGATGCCGGGCTGGAAACGCTGTCAAGTTGAAGAGTTTCGCTGGGGTTAACCATGGAACGAAACCCCAATGGAGATGCTGACAGAAGAAAACACACCACTTCAGAACGGCACGTCATCGTCCACCTTATTTCCGCCGCCGGCCGCAGCCGCAGCAGGAACCGGGGCCTGCGCAGGCGCCGAACCACGACCGGCGTCGCCGCCAGCATTGCCAGCATCGGCGGGCTCGCCACCTTCCTCACGCCGGCCGCTGCCGAGGAACTGCACGTTCTCGAGCACGACCTTGAGCTTGCTGCGCTTCTGGCCGCTCTGCTTATCCTCCCAGGAGTCGAACTTCAGCCTGCCTTCGATGAAGGCAGGGCTGCCCTTCTTGAGGTACTTGGAAACAAGCTCGCCCTGCTTGCCCCACGCCTCGATGTCGACGAATGCCGTCTCGTCGCGCGTCGCGCCGGACTCGTCCTTGTACTGACGGTTCACCGCGAGACCAAACTGGCAAATTGCTGTGCCTTTCGGCGTAACGCGCAATTCAGGATCGCGAGTGAGATTCCCAATGAGGAGGACTTTATTGAGGTAGGCCATGATGATTTAGCTGATTTTCAGGTTGAAGGGTTGAGCCACAAGATGGAGGGCGAATTTATGCCGCCTTCTGCTCTTGCTGCCCCTGTGAAGTGGCGGTGAGTTTTGCCAAGAGGCGGGAGAACGGCTCGCCGGCGGCGATCGCCTTGTCGAGGCTTTCGTCGGTGGCGGCATACCACGGTTGGTCCGACCGCACCAGGTTGCGGCCGACGAAGTATGTCGTCGCCGCCGCGTCCCGGCCCGCAATCACCTTGGCGACAGCGAAGACTCGCTTCATCCGGGCGGCGACCCGCGGAGCCTGGCCGCGCAGAGCGTCTGCGTTGCTGACCGGGATCTGAAGGAGATTGGTAGCCCCGGCGGGCAGGAATCCCTTGTTTCGGAGGCAGGCGACGCTCAGGGCCTCGTTCTCCCCGAAGATTTCGCGCAGCCATTGAATCATTTCCGGAGTCAGCACGGGCTTGCCGGTGGGTTTCACGTCCGTCCGCTTCGTCTCAGTAAGGGGAGTCCCGGCGTTCGCCGCCGGGGTCGTCATCGCCGGCGCAATGGTGACCGCGGGAGCCGGATTTGATGCGGGCGCTGCGGGTGTCGTCGCCACCACTGCAGAGGTCGTGGCCGTCGGCGCCGGTTGCACAGCAGTCGGAATGGACGACGGATCCTTGGGCACGCTCTCGGTCGCCGCTGCCGCTTTCTGGGCCGCCAGGGCCACCTCGGCGTCGCTAGCCGCCTTCTCTTTGATCGCCGCCTCCTTGGCGGCGATCGCCTCAGTTTCCGCCGCCGCGCGCTCCTTCAGGAGTTGGATGCGGGCCGGACGATCCTTCTCCGGCAGCGCCTCAGGCGGGAGCAGCGGAGGATCCCAGCGCAGATCGTGCCCATCGACACGAATGCGATTGATTCCGCCACTGTGGAAATGCGCATACGCCTTGGGAAGGTAGTACAGATACCGGCCGATTCCAAACTGAACCGCCACGCGCTTGAGCGCCCCCGATGCGCCACCCCGGACCGGATCGATGTTCGAGAGGTCTGCGGCATCCGCCTTGGTCAGCCACCCGAAAGCGGGTACGTAGATCGACAATTCGCAGATCATCCCAGAGCGCGTGGCCGTATTGAAGTTCGTGGGGTGCATGCGCGTCGCCCAGCAAAAAGTTCCGAAAATGTTGTCGAGCCGCTCCTGAACGGCGCGAGCGGTAACGTACGCAAAGCAGCGGCCCACAAACTTATCCCCCACGCGCGCTACCTCCCCATCCTTGAGGAGCCACTCGATCTCATTTTCCGGAAACGGCTCAGTGAGCCGGCGCGAGATATCCGTGATCGCCGCCCGAGTGGATTCGTCGAGAACAACACCCAGCGGAAGCATGGAATTGCCGCCGAGTACGGGTACCCCCCCGGGGGTCGCCTTCGAGTCATCGCTCGTCGCAGCCTGATTTGGTGTGGTCATGTCACAAGATGGTGCAGGTGTTTTAGGCAGGACTTCCCCCGTTTGGCGCCGCGCTCGTCCAAAACGGACCCAAAAGTAGCGGGGCCGTGGAAGATGGCTGCCATCAGTGGCGGGGATAGCGGGTTAGTTCGAGCGCATCGTACTCAATATCCGGGCAGTCCGAACCCCGGCCCGAGCCAGAATCGCGCGTTGCACGCGGTTTACATGAGGCACCCACGTCAGCTTGATAACCCGGTTCGGTGCCTCGGAGCTCTTTACGAACAGGGTGCCAGTCCCAGTAATGAACCCGATGAGCCCTTTCTGATCGTTTGCGTCGACTATGGTCGACATGGGGATGGGGTCGCAATAGACACGCAGAGGCCCCCCAGGGGACCCGAAGCTCAATAGCCCGGTCTGGATGTAGATGTAGTCGTCGTTGAGCGCGTAATACGACGTGAAATAGCGGATCAATACCACCACGACCGCCTCGACGATGAAAATGAAAGGGACCCACGGGTCGTGGTTCGTGTAGTGCCACGCCCAAACCAAGAACCTGTGCCATAGCGAGAAATCGAACTCCCACAGCAAACGACGGAACGAGGCGCTCAAAGCAAACAGCTCCCAGATCACGCCAAACCAGAAGATAGGGTGACAGATCGTACCCCCTAAGGGCATGAATGGCGACGGCCCGAAACGCTCAGCGTCGTGACTGGCTCCCGGGGATGCTACTGGATCAAATAATGCCACCCTTCAAGTATGGGGGCGGCCGCCGACTCAATCGGCAACGCGAACAACGCCGCGCCGCTCATCGCGGGCGATCTCATCCCCCTGTTTGGTCCGGATGGCCTTTTCCGATAGGTTTCCACGGGTAATGAGTACCCGGCGTGACGCCGGATCGGAGCCTTTGGAGTCAACCCTGCGTGCCTGCCGGTTGATGATCCCGGCTATCCGCTGCTTGGAATCGTCCAGCAATGAGCGGTTAAACCGGGCGCGTGCCGTCTCGTAGGGGCTCGCGCGCAGAAGCAACGCCAATGCCAGGCCCTCCTGGGGTGTGTGGGCGCTCACTCGGGCGCGAATAGTGTTCAGGTCGTTGATGATGTCCTGCGGGGTGGGAGTGGACGACGTGCCGGGGGCGGCCGCCAGCTGCACCGGCGCCGGCGAATCGTCATCGTCATCATCGGAAGGGCCAACGAAAACAAGCCTTCCGACCCGAAGAAGTTCCTGTACCTGGTAGGGGAGTACCCGTGTCCGGCCTCCCTTGGCAAACTGCTCGTTGTATCGGTCCGCGATGTCTCCGAAGTAATCCGGATCATTCTCCTCGAGTTCACTGCTTTTTGCCAACCGGTGAAGCCGCGCCTGTGTGGTCGTCTGGTCGGAGCTGAGCTTGACCAGCTGGCGCTCCATCTGCGGCGAACGACGGAGTTGGAACTTGATTCGGTTGACCGCGTAGGTGCTGAAGCGGGACCCCTTGCGGTAGTCGAAGCTCGCGATCGACCGAAGCATTTCTTCGCGAACGAACGCGTAAACATTTTGGGAATCATGGGAATTCCCGAAGGAATCGTTTACGCTGCAATACTGGGAAGCCAGTTTGCCGACCAAGCCGTTGTTTTTGAGTAGCAGCAAATAGAGGAGTGAGTGGATCTCCTGAGATTCCTCAACAAACCTGGCGCGCGCTGCCTGCATGTCATATACCGATATTCCCCACGCGTGCTGGGGAAGGTCGGCGTGCTCAAGGAGTTTGTCGCATGCGTCAACCCATTGCTTTAGCCGCAATGCGGAAATGTGTTCGAAGCCCAATCGGCCAGTCGACATCTCGGTCCTGGCTGCGATACTGGCCTTCAGATCGGCGCGCATCTGGTCCGAGGTTCTGTATGGGCTCTTCGGAGTGGGTTTCAGGTCTTTTCCCAGATCAGGGTTATTCAACCAGACCTTCCCCTGGTCCACTATCTGATAGAGTGCGGCGTAGATCGCGGCGCCCTCAGGAGGGGTGATTTCGGAGCGGCGCCCTTCGGGCAACTCGGAACTGGCGGTGGCTCCTTGGGCCACATCCCGCCAATACAGCAGCGGAAAACCGGATAGAGCCATCTTGCCAATCAGCTTTTCCTGCATCCCCCCGAGGTAACATTGCGCCTCGTGTAGCAGTTCAGACGGCAAATTGGTCACCAAGTACGAGAGGACTGCCCACGGGTCGAGTTGGCTATCTATCGCGACCGCGCTGGTCATTGCCGTCGCCATCGGGCGCAACCGGTCACGGAGAGATGCGCGCAGCGGAGCAGGCCACTCGAGTGTGCCGCATCCCTTGAAAAAGGAACTGCTGTTCTCGCCTGTTTCGCGGCTCTCGGCGGGGCGCTCGGTCGAGAAGAAACTCTCAAGGACTACCCGCAGTTGGGGGTAGAACATGCTCACCACCCTTGCTCCGCACGAATAGACATTGATGCCGCTGCGCTCCGCTAGCTGCGCACGAGAATTGAAGAGGTTAACGGATGTGGCATCACGGACGGGAACGGGACAAGAGCTCCACCATCGCTCGAATTGGCGCGCGCGATTGGATCGGTACATCTCAGCGAGGCGTGATCGGAGGTCCTGGATGGATGCACCCGAAAAATGGAGGGCCAGATACTTCGCTGCTCGCAGTGCGCAGCCGTTGCCGGTTTGGCAGAATGCAATCAGGGCGTCAGTCGCCAGCTTTCGATTCACGCCTTCGCGAAACACTGGATGCCATGTGGAATTGAACATGGCTGGGTCGAGTCGCCACGCGATGCCTTTGCAGTCAAGCCCGTGCGCGGCGTGTTGCCATGTATGAGGCAATACAGCGATGCTCGCCGCATCCCTCAGCGCCATCGCGTGGAGCAGTTTCAGGTCTGCACACAGCTTGGCTTCAATTTCAGGAGAAAAGACGGGAGGGGAGGATTCTCGGCAAATCATCGGCGGGGAGTAGATCAGTCGGCAAAAAACGCAAAACCAGGTCAATTGTGGGGGAATCGATAGGTGAAACTGCTCCATTTGCCTGACTACAACCGGCGCTAATTCGACGTATTAATCAGTAAAATACAGTAGCCACAACCCCGGGATAGAGCCCGAAAATCACAGCTATGGCGCCTTTGCGGGGTGTCCCCCGGGGGGACAAGGGTGTGCCTGTCCGCTAACCTCGCGCGCACCCACTAGAATTGGGGTATATGGGCTCCATAATATCCCCAGTGACACCTGGTATCGACATCAGCACTCCGGAGAATGCGTCGCCGAAGAAGAAAGCCTTCCGCCTTCTTCCGGCTAACGACGCATCGCGCCAGGACTGGGGGATCATCTCGGATTCCCTGAAGTTACCGGCTCACGCCCAGCCGACGCCTGGGTCGACACCCAAGGAGGCTGCAGGCCAGATGAAGGCCCTCTTGGAAAAGGTCGTGGGGCGTGATGAAGATTTTGACGCACTGATCATGAAGTGTTCGGGGGACCGGATCGCAGGCGCGCTGCAGGGCTCTCCGGCTTTCTCTCGCGATATGCTGCTCCCTTATCTTCGGAACCGGCTGTGGAATCGGAATTCCAAGGGGAACAAGACGGTAAGCAAGAAAGGCCTGGAACACTCGACGAACGATATCATTCAAGCGTGGGATCCGGGAAAGGGAGGAATTCATGCGTATATTCAATCGAATGTCGGGCGCATCCTCCGGCGCGACTGGCTGAAGGAATGCCAAACGCAGCTTCCCGGACACGTTTCTCAACAGGTGCTTGAGGCGAAGAACATCGTTGTTGCCTCGGACTTTACGGTTCAAAATCGGTCGATGCCTCCGTCAGGTGGCTCTTCCGACGAAGAGCCTGACGTGATGGAAAGCGAACGCGATATCGCGGGCGACCGGCTGAGTTCCGATTTGAAGCCCAATGACGCCAATGATCCCGGCGAGGGCGAGGACGAAGTCGAGGATGAGTTCGAGGGAAACCCTACTATTGACGCAAAGGGCAAACGGGGCGACACGGAGAACGAAATGACCCGAGAGCCCATAACGGAAGAGCGGCAGTTTTTCGACGTTGCGGTTGAAGTATCTGGCTATGTCAGCAATGGCTCTCCGACTCTTTCAACCCCGGAGCATCCGGATTATCGAACATTGTCCGCCGCGTTGGCCGAGAAAGTGTCTGAACCGGCGCCGGATCTTGAAGCGCGCAATGAACAGCTGCGCGGAATGGTTAAGAGGGCTGTCGAGCGGCATTACGACGGCCAAGAGGACAAGGATGAGGTGCTCAACGCTGTGCCTGAGTGGAATCCGGCAGAGACCACGTTCGCCCGTTTCTTCCCTGAAGTTTGCGAAAGGATCGGGGACTCACTCAATCGTCACACTCCGAAGAATGTCATCCCGACCGGATTCCAGGCGGAATTCGCGCTCGATTACGCGAGTATGGTTGACGAACTCGACCGTGTCTCCCGGGGGCAGACGGCCCACCCGCCCAACATGACTCCGTTGGAGTGGGACGAAGTCCGTAGCGATGCGGAGGCATGGTTTACGACCCCCTGCCACAATCCGGATGAACTAGGTAACGCCATGCGACCGGACTACCTCGGCTTGTGCGCCCTGACCAGGACCCCCGTCAATGCGGATCTGTCCGGCGAAGAGTTGGCGAGTGAACTGAAGGACCTCTACAACCAGTGGGCCGAGTCTACGTTCAGGACCAGAAAACAGTTTGGCAAATCCACGAACAAGTTCACGGAAAACTATGACGTGCTGACCGAGATGAATGATCGCATGCAGTCCTGGAATCCGCTGACGGATGGATTCGCCGGCGAGGTCATGGTCATAGTGTTGAAAGAGATTAGCGAGGAACGGAAAGCCCAGGAATCGAAGCGCGTCGACGATCTCGCACAAGGAGATATCGACGCACAAGCGCGGAGGGCCGCCGCCATGCCCAAGATCAACATCCGTCCGGCGCCAATCCCGCAGGGTATACAGGGGACGTTGAGCTTCGACGAAACCGATTTTCTTAACACGCCGGACAGTGCGCCCCGCCCGTTGCTGCAAACGCCGCACATTCCGGAATTCTCCCAATCCGATCCCCACCACTGATGAACGGCCTGGCCTACGAACATTACATCGATTCGCCACATTTGATCTTTCAGGGGTGGCACGCCAGTCTCGCACACGAGCGCCTGGCCACAGAGGTGGAAGCGTCCCACGCTGCCAATCGGCCCCTTGACGATGTCACCGTAGCCCGGCTGCACTGGTACCCGGCGTTTGCGTCGGATTTCATGATCGCGGGCAAAATCCCCGTTCCGGATTGCGAACGCATCCTGTCAGATATTTCATCTCGCTTCCGCGCCCTCGCCAACCACTACGATGGGCTTGCGCCCTTGCTGGAGGCAAAGTTGCTCGAGGACCCAGAATCAGCAGAGCGCCTGCTGCGGTGGCTGCGTTTCAATGGCAGGGCCCCCTTCCACCCCGAGGAAGAGTACATCAAGAGGCTGGGGGAGGATCCGAACCGGCATTACCGCCTGACGCCGCCGGCGCAGAGAGTGAGCCGCGATGACCTCAAGGGGCTTTCCGAGAAGAACGCCACGAAGTCGCCCGGCTGGGCATTCATGTACGTCTCTTGCCACTCGATCGCCACGATCGAGCCAGAGATTCGGAACGTACTGCTCGAATCGGAGGAGTATTCGTACCTGACCGCGTTGGTACTTCGCAAGCGCGGCATCCCTGTTGATATTTGGCAGCCCCTCGTGACGGCGATTACGAGCCATCGGTGGGCGTTCCACGTAATGAGGGATATTGAGGCGGGCAGTCGTCTCGACCAGAGGACCACTCAACGTCTCCTGCGCATCGTGCATACATCTCCCCCGTGGGCGGTGCAGTTGTGGGAAAGTCGCGGCTGGCGCGGAACGGCACTCACCAATGCTTACGGCGAATGCTCAACGCTTTCCGTAGGCCATGAATGCACTCCGGAACTTCATTCGTGGTTCAGGATGACGAAGGCGACAACTGGGACCAGGGTCGTGGCGGTTGCAGCCCGCTGAAAATTGCGCCCTGCTGAGGGGTTTTCCCGCTTGCATGCGCCCATACTCGCGGGCGATGATCTAAGGTATTGAACCAGCACCGTACAGTCTATCTTGTACGAGGGCTGCCGGGTTCAGGACGGACAACCGCAATCGAACATCTCCGCAAGGAGGTGCCCACTTTAGTGGCAATCGACGTCGATCCCCCAGCCGAGGGGGAATTGTTCGCCGATACCGAGGCACATGTACGTTCTCAAGCACGAGCCGCGGGAGAGGTCCGTTGTCTCGTAGAAAAAGAGGTCGAGGATATCGCCCTTGAGACCAGCGTGCCCCGCGCCCCGGATGTCATCCAGATGCTATCGGCCGCCATCAAGCGCGGCTACAAGATCAAGGAAGTTGCGCCAGCGGGAGACATGCCGGAGGATCTCTTCTACTGCATCGAGCATAGCACCCACCACCCTCCGCCGGATTTCCTCGCCGATGTTGCGGCAAAATGGGAGCTGTTGGGTTTGGATCGCGATCCGCAGCGCGAGGATGCACGGGCAGAGCGATGCCGAAAAGCTTGGGCGCTTTTCATCGCAGCGAGAAGTGCCGGGACTCAACAAGAGGCAGAAGATATCTGGCGCGATCTCGAGGATAACTACGCCGCGGAAATCGGTTCGATGCAGCTGGATGCCGTCCCGAAGCTCGGTCGCACGAAATTCGAGGGGACTCCAGCATTTCCTCTCGCTGAGATTTGCCCGTACTGGGCTTCCGTGAAGGCTGAGCTAACGCACGTCGAGCCTCCCGCGATATACCAGAAACTCCCGGGCCCAAAGGTTCGCGTTCAGAAGCGGTGCATGGAGCGGGCCTTCTGCTCATCCCTGTAGGCCCGAACTAGGTCCGCGAGTTCGCGCTCGATGCCCCTGGCAAATTCTGCATCCACAACCTCTTTCGCCTAGCCCCGCGTATCGGGCGGGAACATGAACACACGGGTGTCCGTCCTGGGAGTGGCAATCTTCGGCTTCAAAGACCCCGGTTCGTCGTCGGCGACCAGAATTGGCATAAGAGGGTTTGTCGCTGCGGGTTCGTTGTGGATCGACAGGGCGAGGGGAGGGCACACATGGGGAAAATGGATGCGTGCAAACTAGGTGGTCGGGCGGTGACATCTGCGATGCCGCCGCAGACTACTGGGCCGCCTTTTGAAACCCAGGCAGTCCATTGCGAACCAATCCATGAATCCCTTCCCGGAACGCATTTGCTCCACCCATTGATGGATGGCGAACCGGAGCCAGGGTCGGCACCCGGAGTTGCAACAACGTCCGCGCGGCAACCTGCCCGACCGGCACTACAGGCACTCCCGCGAAATATTCGATCACTGCTCGCAAGCAAGACACACCAGAATCCACTTCACTGCGCGTCGGCGTGCGATTCGACATGCGCTCGTCGGGCTTGTGCGGATGCCACGCGAACGCGTTCCAGAGCACAGTGCGATCCGCAAGCTCGAATTCTCGAAGCGTGCGCCAAACGATCGTGGCGGACGGCTCACACCAAGGATGTTCGCGCGTCGTCAGGCGAAACGCACTGGACACCCGAGGGATCGCTCCATCCATAATCAGTTTCTCATTGGTGAATGGCACGCCCGAGAAATGGCACCCCTGGTAGCCAGGTGCTTCCCCAACCAGAATCATTGCCGGCTTGCAGTCGAAGTGGGCACGCAAGCGAGCGACGCGACCGCCGGCACCACCCGCGAGGGCGTCCATCGGGTCATCCTCGCGCCATGGGTTAAACACGTGCGGCGACTGGAATGACTGAAGCAGTTCAATGAGTCGGTCCATTCGAGAAAAGCGTTGCGGGGCATTATCCCAAGGTTGGCGGCCACTTTGACGGCTCGAAAGAATTTGTGCGAGAATTGCGTCGGCAATCACCGCACCGATCGTGAGTGGTTGTCGGCGGAATGCCCATGGTCAGCCTCCCACGCATAGACCAACCCTTTAAGCGACATCGCCAAAGCCTCTCGCGGTAGCCATCGATCCCAGCGCGTCTGACAGAGGATCGCCTCCTTGGCGAGCGCCTTGGCACGCCGGCGCATATAGAAGGAACCTGCAATCTCGGTGTCATCCTCCGCCTCACGGAGACACGGGCGCCAGACACGGTGATCGAGTTCGCCTCGCTCAAGTTCTTGGCATGCCTGCTCCATGCCAGCATCCAATGCGCTCCTGACCTCGGTTTTGAAGTGGAGGCCGGCGAGCCACGCCTGTTGAACGGTATAAATAAGGAAGGGGACGTTTAGGAGGTAGCCCAGCGCGGCTCCGGCCGATGAGAGCGCAACCGTGGATCCCTGATGCGGAAGGAATCTGCCCACGACCAAGCCGACAAGCGCGCCAAGCACAAGGACTGCGGTGCGACTCGGGAGCGCTGCCACGAAGACAGCGATGCCTGAGTGTTGTAGTCGCAAGGCGAGCGCCTGACGCACCTCAACGCGGTTGCTTAGAACCAGCACTGCAAGGGTTAGAATGGCGCAGACCAAAACGTATTCTCCAGTTGCAAGAGTATCCACCTCTTCATTATGGCCGCCTCCTTAGGTGAATCGGGTGACGGATAGGCCAAAGCGGCACATCGAGACCCTAAAATAGGAGGGATGACCCTGAGCGAAAAACGCGCGCGCCGCATTCTTATCATCGCGGAGAAACCCATCCAGGGCCGGGAGATAGCGGCAGCGCTCCATGAGCCCAACCGCGAGCGACGGGGTCTTCCGCAGGGAGGCGTCATTGGTTGGAAGGGCAGCGAGCAGATACTCGTCGCATGGGCGGAGGGTCATCTCATGGAGATGGTCAAGCCTGACGACATCAAGCCTGAGTGGGGCAGCCCATGGCGCGCAGATGTGCTGCCAATCAATCCACCCAACCAGCGAATCCCTCTCCGTCCGCGGCCCGGTGCCCAAGGCCGCCTAGTGACCCTCGCCGGCTGGATAAATGAGGCTAAAGAGGTCGTAAACGCCTGTGATGCGGGGATGGAGGGCGAGTTGATATTCGATGAGATCGCCAAATTTGCCGGCAAGAAACAGGACGTTGATGGGTGGGCGGTCGACTTCTCTCGGATGTGGATCACCGACACTCGCGCGGAGGCCTTGCGCACGGCATTCAATGAGCGCCGGAAGTCGAACCTCATGCGATTCCAGCGCCAGCGCGAGGCGGCCCAGGCACGGGCAGATGTCGACTGGTTGCTCGGCTTCAATGGCACTCGCTACGCAACGTGCGCCTTGCGCTCCGAAGATCTGCCGATGTTGGTGATCGGCCGCGTCCAGACCCCAACGTTGACCGAAGTTGTGACTCGAGCGCGCGACATTGCTCTTTTCGAGCCGGAACCTTTCTTGACCCTTCCCTTGAAGTTCCGCGGCGAGACTGGGATCGCGTTCGACGCACAGTTGGTCGCGTTCCCAGAACTGCGGCACGGAAACGTCGACTACCATTTCAAACAGCTGCCGGAGGTGCAGGAGATCAAGTCTGAGCTGTGGGCGACGATGGCCACCCCCTGGAAGGTCACCGACATGGCAGAGCTGAGGGAGGAGTTCGCGCCTCCTCCATTCGACCTTCTCGATCTGCAACGGTGCGCGTTCAGAATCTATCGATGGTCCGCCTCGAAGACGCTGCAGGTGGCCCAGGCGCTCTACGCGAGAGAGAAGATGATCACTTACCCACGCACGGAATCCTGCAAGGCGCCTGTCGGCATGCGGGAGCAGGTGGAGGAAATGCGTGACAATCTCTACTACGGATGGGCACAGGAGCGCTTCCCGGAACTCAAGGGCGCCATCCTGCCCTGCGAAGATGCGCACTGGGAAGAAGGTGGCGCTGAGCATTTCGCGATACTGCCCACCGGGGGGATTCCCCAGATTTGCAATGCGGAAAGGGAAATGCGCGATGAATACCGGCTATGGGAGTTGATCGCGGTGCGGACCATCCTAGCATGGCTACCGCCTGCCCAGATCGACGCGGTGAAACGGCTCATGATGCGCCCGTGGAAGGACGACACGTTCATCCGTGCTTTTGTTGAAGCCGAACCCGTAATGGATCCCGGGTGGCTCTGGTGGGAGGATAAAATGCGGAACACCCGAGGCTACGGGAAGCCCCTGTCCACCCGGCTGCAAGAGGTTGCTCTGCCGATCTCGGGGGAGCTCGCCAAGCTTGAAAACATCGTGCTGAGATCGGGCCAGACGGCACCGCCGAAGCATTACGATGAGGAGACGCTCCTCGGATGGATGGATCGAAACAATCTCGGCACTGCGGCGACCCGCGCGGAAGTGATCGAGGACTTGTCGGACTACGGGTATGCTGTGCGCATCGAGAGCGGGCAGATCCGCTGTACGCCGTCTGGGGCGAAGATGATTGGGTTGCTCGAAGCGCGCATCGGCAACGAACTCACCGGAGTCGATTATGCCCGGCAGACCGAAGAAACGATCGAGAGCATCGGGAGCATGGCTCACGAGCGACCCACCCGTGAACGCCTGTGGGAGGGAGTGATCGTCAAGATTCGGTCCATCGGGGCCAAGTTGATGCAGCAGCCAACCGATCCCAACGAGGCGTTGTGCCCGAAAACGTTCCTGCGCGTCGAGCTCTCAAAGGACGGAAGGTACTTCATCTTCCCGGGATTCAAGGACGTCAGATGTTACTGCACAATGGCCAAACGCGTGATGCATGCTTCAGACTACGCCGCGATCTTCGCGGGTAAGAATCGAGGCGCCGGCCCATTCCAGAACTTCATCTCACAGAAAGGGACTCCCTTTCCCGCTTCGGTCGTTTTTCGGCCACGGAAGAAGTCTTTCGAGTTTCTCTATAAGCATTAAGGGTGAAGCATGGGAAATCAGTCTTGATCTTGTTGAGCTGCGCCATGGCCGCCGCCGCGGATTTCTCTGCCTTGGCGAACAATTCCTGCCGTTTTGCCGCGGATACTCCGCTTCCATGCTCGTCGAGATACCGCCTGACAACCCGCAGATATGCCGCCACATAAGCGAGTACTGGGATTGTAAGCGAGAGAACCCTGTGGTCGATGCGAGGCAGGTAGCCGTCTGGCCGCGGGTCACGGATATCGTCAATCGCAGCGTTCTCTAATTCCAGAAGCTGAAAAAAAGCCACACCAGAATCGAGATACCTGCGAAGAATCTTCAAATCCCGGTGTAAATAGGCCGAAGCCATTGCGATCTTGCGCGCGTTTTTCCGTTTGCGACGAAGGGGGGCAGTCTTCATGTCCTTCAAGGGAAAACGTTTTTACACCCAAGGCAAGCCAACGCCAAGGAGTAGCGAAAACGATCGCCGCCGAGACCGCCGCTACCGAGCTACCCCCGGGGGGGTAGCCGCCGCACCAGGAAGCGCCCGGTCAGACAGCCTGACCACGGCGCTGACAATGCTCCCGGTTTGCTGGCGGCCCAGGAAGATGACCGCAGCGATCACCAGGAACATCAACAGGATCATCCGGCGGATCAACCGCTTGATCCGGAACACAATGAGAAGCGCCACGAAGCCAAGCATGATAAGGTTCATGCTCCAAGCTGGCGGGCCGGGCGCCCGATTTCAGCTGACGTAGCGGAACTCAAAGCGCGTCATTGGCGCATCAAGCGTAAGGTCTTTGTGTCGGGAAATGATTGACGCGACATACGCGCGCACGCTCCCTTTGGGGAACCCGCAAGCCTCCATCTCACGCACAGCATACGGGCCATTGTGCAGCAGTTTCCGAAGGCGAACCTCACGAACGGAAACGATCTCCAGGCGAGCAAGGGGCGAAATCGCCACCGGGCAACTGAGCATCCACGCCTTATTAACCGCCTCGACGCGGTCCCCCCGCCGCAAATGGGTCCCGCCAGCCCGCCACGTGACCGTCTGGCTGCGACTCTTGATCGCAGCAACGGTGTCCGCGAAAAGCATGCGCTCAGGCATCTTTGGCAGTGCGGGCAATGGAGGAAGACCTGGTGGTTTCACGCAGATAGCGATTGGGGTGTAGCGGCAGGCCAAAAGAGGATCGCCGGCGAGGGAGCCCGCCGGCGATCGAGTCTAGCTGGCGAACAGCAGGGATCGCCGCAATGAGGAGATTTGCGATTCGAGATCCGAAACCTGTTTCATGAGGCGGGGATCGACAACGATGTGCTGCTTGCGCAGGCCATCCAGGCAAGCCTCCATTCCGATGAGTTCCTTCCGCAGCGCGACCAGCCGTGCATCGATCACCTTGGGATCGCGGTGTTGGTCAATGTATGCCGTGGTGGCGGCAACTTCACGGTCGAAGCCCATGAGAGACCGGCGAACGTCGGCGAGCGACCCGTTGGCGGCGTCAAACACCGGACGGTTGAACATTGGATCCTCAGGGAAGACCCGGGGCAATTCCGGCCCGAGGGCGGTCAAGTCCCCGTGCAAGATACGCGGCGTGATGTAAACAACGAGGTTGCTGCGAGAGATCGCCTCGCTGTTGTCTTTGAAGAGGTGCCCGATCAGGGGAAGGCTGCTGATGTAGGGCAGCTTCGTGATCGTTTCGTTGCTCGAGTTCGAGACCAGACCGCCGACCACCAGCGTATGCCCTTCAGGCACGTCAGCGGAGAATTCAAAGCGCCGGCGCGACGTGAGAGGCGCAGGGTTGCCGCTGACGGTCTTATCCCCCAAGTACGATGAGACGACCAGCGACGTGTGCATGCGAATCATCTTGGATCCGTCCTCGAGTCTGCGCACCTCGGGATAGATGTTCACGATAGTGCCGACGTCCATATACTGGAGCGAAGTGCTCGTAGATGGATTCACCGAGCCGCCCGCGTTGAAAGAGCTTTGAGCAACTGGAATCTGCCGGGTGGCGTCGAACACCGTCTTCCGGTTAGGAAGGCCCACTACGGTCGGATTCTGGACAACGCAGCTTAGGCTGTCGGTGGCGGTCGCGTTGATCGCAGCTGCAAAATCATAGGCGTTCAATATCCCCGCTTTAGGGAGCGCAAAATGGTATTTTGAAGCCGTCTGGGTGCCGGAGACTTCCGAACTCGCGGTGACCGATGACCAGTTGACGCCGATGTTCGTCGTCGGATCCTTTGCGGACTCGACGAAGTAGGCTGAGAATTCGATCTGGTCGAGCGGCTTGTCCACGTGCTCGAGGTACTCCTGCACAAGCCGCTGATGATAGCGGCTGGCGATCACCATGACCTCATTGGTCTCCGCCAAAAACTTGACCTTGCTGCCCGAACCGGCCCCGCCGCCGGCTTCCTTCGCCTTGTCCCCATCGCCTGAAGGTATCGGGATCGAGAGGAGGTCCTCAATGTCCTTCGTCAAATCCTTGTAGTCGATCTTGAATGACCCGCCGCCTCCGTCGCCACCAGCTCCTCCACCGGCGCCACCGCCAGAATTGGATCCACTAGCACCGGTGCCGGTGCTAGAACCTCCATTTGAACCGGAGCCTCCCCCGATCGTATTGATGGTTGGGGACGTAATCTCGACGGTCGCCCGATTATTGTTGTGGAGGGCGTAAGTCTTGACGACCAGTGCATCGTGGGGCGCCTGTTCAAAGCGCCATGTTCCCCGCTCAAAAGTCATGGCGACGGAATAGTGCTCTTGGATCAAGTCGAGCAAATCGAGAACGTTGTAGGTGCCCGCGATCGACACTGAAGTCGTGAGTGCGTCGCCTGCCGGCGCGATGTAGCGCATCTGCGCCCGTTCAGCCAACGCTCGAACAACCTCATTCAGCGCCGCGCCGCGGAATTCGGCTTCATAGTCGCCGAGTAGCCGAATGCGCGCGCGCTCCTTGGTAAGCGTGTCGAGATCTTCGTCACTGGGAAGGCGGGAAGACATCCGCGAGACAACGTTCGCAGGAGTTTCAGCGTGCTTTTCCGGGACGAACACCTGATTCGTGCCCCCTTGGACCTTCGGCACCACCAGGTCAGGCACGGTCATGGGAACGACCTTGGGAGCCGGCTGGTTCTGTGCGGCCGCTTCAGTTTGGGCAACCGCCTGTTCCCGTACTGCGGCGACCGCCGGCGGGGGATTGGATGCCGGCTGAGAGGCAGCCTGGATCGCGGCGATAATTGGATCGGGGGGCTCCGCAGTGGGCGCCGGCGCGCCTCGGGCAACGATGCGCACGGCGAGTCCGAGAGTGAGTCCGAGCAGAATGGGATGCGTCTTCATTGTCATTGTCTCCATTATAGGTGCGTGAGGAGGAAGAAAACGGGCTGCGGAAGAAAAATCCGCAGCCCGTTGTGCTGAAGAGTAGCCGCGATCTATTCGCGCGGCTGCGCTGGGCGTTAGCGCGATTTGTTGACCGTGATGCTCTGGGTGTTCCCCGGACTGGTGGTGAACCAAATACCCATCGCCGGCGCCGGTTCAGCGCGGATAGTTACGCTGCGCGAGAAGACGCCTTGGATGACATTGAAGTCGTAGGAGGAATAAGTTGAGCCACCGGCATCATTGTAAGCGTTCACCTGGATCTCATAGGCGCCAAGAACGGTGGGGCTGTAGGGGGCAGAGCCCACCAGTGTGGCGGTTGGCCCGTTGACTTGGCTCCATCCCGTCGTCCCGGATGGGGTCACCAGCCGCCACGTGAAATAAGTCACATTGCCGACCGCTTGCGAGGCGGTGATGTTCAGCGTGATTGTGTCGCCCGGCCAAATCGTGTTCTGGCTGGCAACGGAGAGCAGTATGGCAGGAGGTGGAGACGTAAGCGTAATGGAGAAGTCGGCACTCCATGCGGAAGCGCTGTAGTTCGTATCCGCGACACGCTGAACCTTGATCACGATCGTGCCAAGGCCCGTCGACTGAATGGCGCCAGTACTGCTATTGATGCTGGCTGCCAGAGCGGTGCTTCCAGTCCCCAACGACCAAGAGTAGACACCCGAGCCCGAGCCGCCGCTCGCTGTCGCTGCATAGCCAGAACCAAATACGGCCGTATGGGCGGAGGTAATCGAGACGGGCGCCTGGGTTCCCTGGGTGACGGAGAAGCTGCCTGCGTACGTGATCACGTAGGCTCCTGTGCGAGTCATTGGAGCGGTGAGGTTGGACACTGTGGGAGTAACCACGAGTCCAGTCGTCACCGGGTAGATTCCGCCGTTGGCACTGGAGAGCGAGCCGTAAGCGAACGCGATGGTGTCGCCAGCTGCGAGCGTGCCAGTCGTGACACTAGCGGAGGCGCCAGCTGAAGCAGTCGTCGTGTCGTAAACCTTGGAACCAGCCAAGGTGACAGTAATCGGGCGAGCTGCGACAGTCACAGTGAAGTCAGCAGTCGGCGCGGACTGATTGTAGTTACTGTCGCCAAGGCGATAGGCGTTGATCACGACCGTGCCCGCCGAGCATGCGCCGACAGACCCAGATATCAGCCCGATCGACGCGCTGTTCGCGGTGGATCCGAATCCGAGAGCCCATTGGATCACGCCGCCGCCAGATCCGCCAGTGGCTGTTGCGGTGTAGGCGTCGCCATAGTTGAATCCGTTGGCGGACGTGATTGTGAGCGCAGCCTGAGTGCCCTTGTTGACGGTGTAGCTGCCAGCGAACGTGAAGGTGTAAGAACCGGTGCGGGTGATCGGAGTCGTCGCATTGGTCACGGTCGGCGTGACAACCAGGCCTGTGGTTGGCAGGTAGGTGCCGACAATGGCGCTGGAGAGGGGCCCGTAGGCGTATCCGATCGAGTCACCGGCAATCAAGGTACCGGAACTGATGCTGGCATACGCGCCAGTCGCGACCGTGGTGGTGTCGTAGGGCTTCGAGCCAGCCAGCGAGATCGTGATGGGCTTGGGCGAGACAATGAAGTTGCCCGCGTACGTGATCGCGTAATTCGACGTGCGGCTCAAAGG
>Ga0182017_10000701_pt1 | contig 26316 bp, 20 predicted proteins | sample 712E3DmetaG_FD_120492 | JGI IMG/M metagenome (GOLD analysis project Ga0182017, IMG submission 120492) | Permafrost microbial communities from Stordalen Mire, Sweden - 712E3D metaG | ecosystem: Environmental > Terrestrial > Soil > Wetlands > Permafrost | place: Sweden: Stordalen | collected... | reverse complement strand
CTCCGCCAATTCTCTTGCGTATTTGGCCGTCAGCGCGCCGATCAGATTGCCGAACCCCCCACCGTCTCCCGAACCGCTGACCAGGGTCGTCGGTACGATCGGAATATTCTTTTCCGCCAACGCTTTGATCACGTTGACCAGTGTCGTTCCTTCTGCGCCCAGCGCCTGACGTTGTCTTTCGTAACCTTCTGCCAGACCGATACCTGTAGCCGCGTTGGTCTTCTGCAGGTAAGTCGCCTCACCCTCGGCCTCGCGCATTCTTGCGGTGGCCAGGTCGGTTTTAATGTCGATCTCCAGCTTGGCGTTAATTACATCTTTCTGCTTGGCTGCTCTCGCGGCTTTTTCCTGCACATCGATGTTCTTTTCCTGTGCCCGGGCTTGTTCCGCGAACTGCGTTTGCTGCTGCAAAGCGATTTCTTTTTGTGTCTGTGTTTCCAGCAGCGATTCAGGAATATTGATGTAAGCCACCAGCAGGTTCTGTGCTTCTACGTTGTATTCCTCGAATACCGACCGCGCGTGCGCCAGTGCCTCTAACTGCAAAATTGTCCTGCTCTGGAAGAAATCGATTGCCTTTTTCTCCCCTGCCTTGTTTCTGAATGAACTATCGATCAGAGGATGGACGATCTGGTCGATCAGGTTATCCACCGAACCGAATCGGGCGATGATAAAGGCCGCGTTCTCCGGTTTGACCCTGATTACCATGCGGACATTCACGTCCAATTGGAAACCATCCATCGATGTCACGCGTAAAGGATTAAATTTGTACAATACGCCTTCGCTGGGCACACCTTTCACATCGGTGCCGATTTTTCCTTCCCCGGCCCAGTCGATTGTCACAGCTGATGTCGGTACCATGTACGGTGTGTAGGCGATGGTGTTCAGGTTATATTTTCCCGGCGCTACCGGCTCCCGCCAGATACCGCGTGTATATTTGTTCGTAATCAGCAGCTTTTCCACCTCTTCGTGTACGGGTCCCTTCAAACTGGCCTGTTCTTCGGCAAGGCTTGGTTTGACGGTTGATTTCTCTAATTCCGCGCCCACGTTGGATCGTATGACCGCCACGTAGCCCGGCGCAACTTCAGCGATCGGCGCCAGCGTTACTCTGAACAATGCGATATTAATGTAATATTGTCCCGGTTGGAGTGTTTCCAATTGCGGCCCACGGTAACCGCCGGCATTGATAAATTCCTGGCCGTTCTGATAGTGTTGATGGTTATATTTGTTATTTTCGTCTTCCGGTTCCGGTGCGATGACATAACCGTTCGGCAGTACTTTGCCATCTTCTGCTACTACCAGACCAACCTGATTTTTATCAATCATTGTCGCATCCGCGACATTAATCTTGAACACTCTGGTATTGATACGGTAAGAACCCGGTCTAATCGTGTCAACCTGACCGCCGCGGTAGCCGCCGTTCTCCAGGAATTTTTGCGCATCCTGGAAAGAACTGCACTCTACCGCATCACCCAGTATCCGGTGCGCGGGCAGCGGTTGACCGTCGATCGATTCAACGATTCCTATTTTACCGGGTGGAATGACGGTGATCTTGGCCTTTTCCCACTTCCAGAAAACCCAGAATTTCCAGTAAATGCCGGGCATCAGGACTCCAGCCTGCAAACCGTTTTCCCCTTTGCGTGCCACCACCGTTCCCTGCGGTAATTTGTTACCGGTCATCTTTTTCGTCAGGATGCCGACTTCGTTTGCCCCGATCACCAAGATCCCTGGCAGAATGAAAATCAGGAAAAGCAAGACAACGATGGCAATCACGATAAATACTATTTGCATTTTTCACCCCCTTTTCATCAACGCTGACTTTATCCTACTCAATCTAGTATTATTAGCCCGCATTTTGCAAATGTCAACTGATCGTCAGACTCATTTTATACCTATTCTAGTGGGTAGTGCACTCATGGAAAATTGAATAAATGGGAATAATGAGTCTCTAAGGAAATTCAAGAAGTGCATTTACCACTGATAGATGGTAATTCATTACTTCGCGATTCTTCCGAACAGTGCCAGAAAAACCGTTGCTGATACCAGTAAAACCACTAATCCGATTAACGCAGAGGCTAAGATGGAATTATCCAGCACTTTTGAAAAGAATTGTCCGACACCAATACCGAGAATCACGGAAATCATGGAACCGCCAAATATCCCCACCGTGCGATTTACATGAGACGCGACTTTCTTTTTCAAACTGCTCGAATCATAAGCGCTGAATTCATTTTTAGTGACAGCGGTAACCAGCCGGAGAAATTCAGCGCTTAATAATTCTTCGGCAAACTGCTTTTCTGTGGGGTCAGTTTCCATTTCTATTTCCGCGGAGATATTGGCCGAGTTATCCTCATATGTAATGCGGATATTTGCAGTGCAGGCCCAGCGTTCGGGATCAAAATTGAAAATAGTGCCGAACATGGAACCACGTTTAAATTTGAGGATGTGTCCGGACACAGGTAATTGCCGGTAACCGGATTGAGTCAGGAAACCTGTGACTCGCTCGATAGCGGTAGCCTCGGGAATAGAGGCTGAAAATGAACGTACTATTTTCATTTAAAAGCATTATACACTATTTGCGGAGGATAACAACCATCTATTTTCGACATCGATTATTTATCCCGGAAATGTATAATATGCGGAAAAGCGGAGTGCATTCCGGTAATTATTTCTCTAATTCACTTTTTGCCAGGTCAAAATTTGCGTCAGATCTTTATCCTGATAAATTGCTGTTAATATACCGTCTTTCAATCTTAAATCGGTATAAACAATCGGGCGGGCGCTGGGGCCGTTGTCTTTCATCGTCAGCGCCCCGTTGCTGAATGTCCACTCTCCGGTATAATTGGTCGAACCGCCGTGGGTTTCATTAATATTTATCTTGTCGAACAAGAAAATATAGGCGTCCGGGCCGCTGGTGCCGTAAGTTCTGGTCTGTGTCATTCCGCTAATGTAATTGTCTATTTTTATCTCTGCCCAGGACCCCAGCAGTACACTGGAATCGGTTACCGGCACCCCGGAACCGGATTTATTTATTGCGCTCGACGCCGTGGATATAGAAATAGCAGCTGTTTCTGCTGTTATCGATGTGGTTCTGGTGGTTGAAGTTTTCAAAGACGTAGCCGTTTGTGCAGTAGCGGCGCTGCTGCAGCCAAATGAAGTAAACAAAGTTGGAACAATCACAAGCATAATCACAATTAAGAAAGGATAAGGAGCCTGATTATTTGTAGTTTTAAAAGAAGTCTGTTTCATGATGATTTTCTCCTTAAATTTTTCCCTGACAGCAGATCCCGTGAAGCCTGCAAATAATCACCTATTGAATGTCTTCGTAAAATGTGGCATATTTATCTCATTATACTTCTTGTATTATCGAATATACTTGAATAGTGATAAGCACAGTAATATCCGAGTATTATACGATATTTTATAGCCAAATAAAAAACACAGGATAAAACAAATCTGGAGGAAGAAAATGTCTGTTGAACGGCAGGCCGCGGTTATGAAAATTCTGGACGACCAGAACCATCTCTCAGAGAGGGCCGATGGCAAGGCTATATCACTACTATCCATGCTTGGTATTTTTACGGTCTTTTTCGTCAGCCAAATCGGCAGTATGAAAAATATGAGTCTCTTCATGAACATCGCTGTGGTTGTATACTTTGTCTCCGTTTTGATGTCCATTATCCAGATCATACAGGCAATCTCCCCCCGTATACGTACCGTAAAACATATTTCAAAATCGGGCCCGAAAGCAAAGCCCATCCCGCAACCGACATTCTTCGGTGGAATCTGCAAATTCCCAAATTCCGAGGAATATAAAAAATGCCTGGATGATGTCATTAAGAATGATGACGAAATAACTGATATTTATATCAAACAGATCTACGAAGTGGCACAAATAAATGCGACCAAATATTCGTGTGTCAACCGTGCCGTCTGGTTCGTAGTCCTTGCTTTAGGCAGCCAGTTAGCTATTATTGCTTATATATTCGCTACCAAATAGGTTACACTGATTATATTTGGTTTAAGGTGTTTTAAAAACTTGGTTAAAATAAAAAAACCGGTAATAAAATTAAAATGGACGCAGCGCAATAAGCGGCGTGTCCTTCATGCCGGGATTTTAATGGCGGCCGGAGGATTATTTATTCTGGCAATCGCTCTGGTCCAGCCGTTTTATACCTTTAACCTGTGGTTTTCTGACCGGTTTGTTTCCTCAGGTCGTGTTTCGCCCAATATCGTTATCGCGGGTATCGATGATGCATCCTTGGCCAAATACGGAAAATGGTCGGATTGGCCGCGCAGTTTACATGCCCAGGCCGTGAATAATCTGGAGGATGCCGGTGCTTCGGTTATCGGTTATGATGTAATTTTCGCTGATACCTCCAATAATGACCAGTCATTTGCCGCCAGTATGAAAAAGGCCGGTAATGTTATACTCGCTGGCGCGGGAACTACCCGCCTCGCTTTAAAAGATGCCCCGCCAACATACCAGCAATTTTTGCTTCCCGCTGCGACTCTTTATCAATCTGCTGGTATGATAGGTCATGTTAATATTGTCCCTGATCCTGACGGAAAAGTCCGACGGATTCCACTAATTGTCCGGCAAGCGGATGGTAATACCTATCCGTCGCTAAGTGTCGCCGCGCTGTATACGCTCTTTCATAAGCCGCTATCGGTGAGCTATCCACTGTCCAACAGTAAGCTCAACCTGTTAATGCGGGATATTCCGGTCGATTCGTCTTATTTTATGCTCTTAAATTATTCCGCCATCGATACCAAACCGGCATATCTTTCCTACGGCGATATTATCGCTAATACTTTTGACCCGTCGTTGGTCAAGAATAAAATCGTATTTATCGGTATGACTGCCACCGGCGATACCGACCAGTTCTCTGTCCCTAATTCCTCTGTGCGTATCCCCGGCGTCTACATTCACGCCGCTGCCGCCGATACCATTTTACGTACGCAATTCTTGACCGAGCAGCCTCTTTCCACCACACTGTGGACAATGGGGCTCTTGATTATTTTATGCGCGGTGATGCTGCCTGTTTTCGGCACCTGGCATTGGACGGATATCCTGAAGGGTACCTGTTTTATGATCGTTTTACTGTTTATCTATATCATAATGGCTTCGCTGCTGGCCGGACAGGGCTATATCATGAATATCCTCTATCCGTCCCTGCTTTTACTGGCACTGTTTATCACGGACATTGTTTTCATGATTATCCAGGAGCAAAGTGATAAAAAATTCGTCAAAGACCTTTTCGGCCGGTATGTTTCCCCGCAGATTTCCAAAGAGATCGTCAGTATGGCCAATCAAGGCGGGCTCCGGCTCGGCGGCGAAGAAAGGGAAGTCACTATCCTTTTCGCCGATATACGGAATTTCACTACGATCAGTGAAAAGATGACGCCGGACGGCGTCGTAAAAATGCTCAATACCTGTTTGCCTGTTTTAATTGATGTTATTGTGCAAAATGGCGGTTTGGTCAATAAATTTGCCGGTGATAATCTGATGGGCGTTTGGAATGCCCCGCAATCTCAAGTCGACCATCCGAGATTAGCTGTTAAAGCTGCATTGGAAGGCCAGCAAAAAATGGCAGAATTATGCGCCATTAATACAGAATTGAGCAATGTTCAATTCGGCATCGGCATTAATACCGGTAAGGCTTTGGCTGGTAATGTTGGGTCCTTAGGGCGAGCCGAATATACCGTGATTGGCGATGAAGTGAATTTGGCTTCACGCATCTGCAGTGTCACACCCGGCGGTGAAATCTATATCGGTCCGGATACATTCGACCAGACTCAGCAATATTTCAATGTTGAGGCGCAGCCGCCCCAGATTTTTAAAGGTAAAAGCAAGCCCATCGTTGTTTATAAAGTGCTTGGATTTAAAATAAAGTAATCATTGAAATGCCTATATTGCCGAACACTGGAGGAATGTAAATGAGAATAACCCATTCCTTACTATTCAGAATTCTGCTGTTCGTCCCTGTATTCCTTTCTTTATTTTTAGGCCTTACATCATGCGGAACAAAAAGTGGAAATGATCCTTTAACTGTCTTGTCGATAGCAGGGGGGAATGTTTCAATCCAAAAATCGGGCTCTTCAGACTGGAGTAACGGCAAAGAAGGCCTCACGCTGGCAAAGGGCGACAAGATCAAAACGGACACCGACAGCACTGCATCCATCACCTTTTTTGACGGCAGTATTATCCAGTTAAGTGGCGGTACGGAAATATCCCTGGACGAACTCATTACAAAATCTTCGACTTCTGCGAAGATCATTAAAATCGGCCAGACAATTGGTATAACTTCCAGCAATATCGTGAAGCTGGTTGATTCGGCTTCAAAATTTGAAATAGATACACAATCCGGTGTAGCTGCCGTCCGGGGCAGCAAAATGGTAGTCCAGGTGGCCTTGGATAACACGACCAGTGTTTATAACGTTGAAGGCGCTATCAGTTTCATTGCGCAGGGCAAAGAAGTCGCCATCCCGGTCGGCTCGGTCAGTTCTGCCAAACCGGGTTCAGCCCCCAGTGCTCCGCAACCCGGCACGCCACCGGTGATCAGCGTCCCCAATGTAACCTCGGTTTCTTCGCTGTTAGGCTGGCAGCAGACCGGATTATACCTTAAATCCGGTGATAAATATTATGTGGAATACCGCGGCGGCAGCTGGAGTGTTAATATCCATGGTTACCCTTATGTCGGGCCTCTGGGTCTGCCTAACGACATTGATAATAAAGTTGACAATGGCTCTAAAATTGACCTGTCAGTCCCCTATGGCTATTTGCTGGGAAAGGTAGGCAGCGGTAATGTGGTTACAGTTGGTGATAAAGGCGGGCCGTTTACGGCCGACGCCACCGGTTTCCTGTCATTGCGAATGAATGATGGCGATAACATTCTGGGCGACAATGACGGCGCGATTTCTGTCGCATTACGTACAACAGTTTATTTTGCCTTCGACGACTATAGTGTCACAAAAGGGAATCCGAATTGCAGCTGGTCTTACGGCTGGATGCCCACTGACTTCAGCAAATTTAATCCATATGTTACCCACAATTCGATCCAATGGTACGGTCCGCAAGGCGGCGACCTGACTCCATGCATCTGGATCAACACTGGCGGTACAACGTACGGAGTGCCTACCGGCTGGCTTTCGCTGCATCCCGGCCCTGGTACAGAACCTTCAATTCTCCGTTGGACCGCGCCGGTTGCCGGTAAAGTCCATGTCACGGGTCAGTTCCTGGCCGGCGATGGCGGGATCATGACTGTCGCAGTATTCCATAATGTTCAAAAATTGTGGACGGCATCTGATGCCGGCAAATTCGATCTGAATATTGTTGTCGCTGCGGGTGATAATATCGACTTTGCCGTTTATGGCGGTTATGGCTATGGAAATACCCCCATCAGCGCGACAATCAGCTACGGCAATTAGTTAGGATAGCGGAATCATCAGGAATTGAAAACATAAAAATAAAAACTGAACAGTTGATTATTGACTGCTTTAATAGAGGGAGAACACCATGCGCTTCAATAACTTCCTACTGAGATTCTTGTTGCCAGTCCCCATCATGATGTCCTTATTTTTAGGAATAACGGCTTGCGGTTCAGGCGCCGCTCCCGCTAAAATTAATAATACTCCCTTAACCGTCTTATCGATTACCGGCGGTAACGTTTCGATACAAAAATCCGGCTCCGGCAATTGGGTTAGCGCTACCGAAGGCCTTACCCTGACGAAAGGAGATAAAATCAAAACTGACGCCAATGGCAAGGCAGTGATCACTTTCTTCGATGGCAGTATTATCGAATTGAACGGCGGTACCGAGATCTCAATGGATGAACTCATCGCCAAATCGGCATCTTCTCCTAAAACAATTAAGATCGGGCAAAAAATCGGCGAAACCACCAGCACGATCGTTAAACTGGTTGACCCGGCGTCAAAATACGAAATTGATACCCAATCCGGTGTGGCCGCTGTTCGCGGCAGCAAAATGTTCGTGAACGTAGCCTCCGACAACACTACCAGTGTTTATAATCTTGAAGGTTCTATCAGTTTCACCGCTCAGGGCAAAGAAGTCCTGATTCCGGTCGGTTCGGGTAGTTCCGCCAAACCCGGCGAAGTCCCATCTGCGCCGCAACCAGGCCTCCCGTCCGGTATCGACGCATCAGGGATAACCTCAGGTTTGATCTCCGTTTCTTCCCTGACAGGCTGGCAGCAGACTAACTTACAGCTGAACGCTGGTGATAAGTTCTATGTCGAATACAGGGGCGGCAGCTGGAGTGTTAATATCCATGGTTACCCTTATGTCGGGCCTCTGGGTCTGCCTACCGATATCGATAATAAAGTTGACAACGGATCTAAAATTACCGTTTCAGTCCCGTATGGTTATTTGATCGGAAAGGTCGGCAGCGGTAACGTGATAAACATCGGTAACATGGGCGGGCCGTTTACAGCCGACGCGAGCGGTTTCCTGTCGCTGAGAATGAATGATGGCGATAAGACATTAGGAGACAATGACGGCGCGATTACAGTCGCGGTGAGGGCTACTGTTTACTCTGCATTACACGATTTTAGTACTACCAACGGGAATCCCAACGGCAGTTGGTCTTACGGTTCGATGCCTACCGACTTCAGTAAGTTCAATGTCTATAACGCTAACAGTACATTCATGTGGTACGGAAATATAGGCAGTGACCTTACCCCCTATATATGGATTAATACAGGTGATTTGACTAATGGAGTGCCTCCAGGTCTTACCAACACTAATGGCGTCGCAAGCGGAGTGCCTACCGGCTGGCTTTCGTTACACCCCGGCCCGAACTCCGAGCCTTCAGTGCTGCGTTGGACCGCGCCTGTTGATGGTGATGTTCATGTCACGGGGCAATTCCTTGCCGGTGATCGTGGAATCATGACCGTTGCAGTTCGCCATAATATTCAAGAGATGTGGAAAGCATCGAATTCCGGCAGCTTCGATGTGAATATTAAGGTTGCACGGGGAGACACCATCGACTTTGTGGTTTATGGGGGTTACGGTTACGGCAACACTCCTGTCAGCGCAACCATCAGTTATAATAATTAGTTTTGTTGCTAACGTTACTGCCGTGATTTCATAACGACGGCACGGCCTGGAGTGCAACTCCTGCCGGGACCTGTTATGGTTTGGTCTCGATATGGGGCAGTTCTGCCTCTGATATCTTCGCAGAGAGAACCGGTGTTGTACATTATCAGCCGTAAAGAGTAAAATCAGGCCATGAATAAATTAACAGCCGACGATATACTAAAAAGCCGGGTGCAGCCGGAACAGGTTAATATTATCTCGCTGCTGCGGCTTACGGTGCTTGAAATTGCTCCGGACGCGAGGGAAGTAGTCGTCAATGGTATGCCTGGATATAAACGGAATAATATGTTGGCGGTCGTCAGTCCCATCGGGAAAAAGGTCTTCCTGGCTTTTCCGCACGGTGCGGCTTTCGTAGATAAATACGGTTTGCTCTGCGGCGACGGTTCGGAATCAAAAAACCTGAAATTCAAACAAACCGGCGATGTTAATAAAGATGTGCTCGGTTATTACATCCGCCAGGCCGTCGAACTGGACCGCCAGTGACAATCGTCAGTTGAGAAAAGCTGCCGACAATCCTCGCCGTTTTCGGAAACCGAGTTAGAGGGTGAAGTTTTCAAAGATGGTGAAAATGTGAATCGCTCGTCTCTTTCATACAAAACTACCTACAGTAATCTCGCTACCTGGTAAACAATTATTGCCAGCGAAAACGATAATACCAGTTGAAATGCGATCGTAAAAAGCGGCCATTTCCAGGTCTTTGTCTCCTGCCTGATTGCCGCCACCGTAGCCACGCAGGGAATAAAAAGCACTTGCACCACCAGAAAAGCGACCGCTGCCGCCGGTGTCAGTAACGTTTTCAGTTGCGCATTCAGACCGGCGCCGGTTCCGCCAAGCAGCGTCCCCAGTGTGGCAATTGTGTTTTCCTTGGCAATAAAGCTGGAGAAAAGCGCGACCATCACCTGCCAGTTGAAGCCCATCAGTTTTCCCAGCGGCTCAAAAAATTTCCCAATGTGCGCCAGGACACTGGTATTAATATCTCCGTTAGGCACTGTTGCCAGCAGCCAGATAATCAAAGATACCGCAAGGATAATTGTCCCCGCACGCTTGATGAAGGCCATCGTGTTTTGCCATGTTACCAGTCCGATAATGCGCGGATTCGGTAAATGATACAACGGTAATTCCATCAACAGAGCGCTGTCTTCCCCGCCTACCACAAACCGGTTCATGAGCAATCCGGTAATAATCAGCATGATCAGACTGAATATTACGATTCCGATCGAAACAAATATCGCCGCGCCGCCGAAGAATGCCGCCGCAATCAACGTTACAACTGCCATCCTGCCGGTGCAGGGCACCAGCGGCGCCACGATGATCGTCAGCAGACGCGATCGCGGCGAATCGATGATGCGCGTGCCCAAAATGGCGGGCACATTACAGCCGAATCCTAAAACCAATGGTAAAACCGATTTCCCGTGCAGCCCCAGCAAATGCATAAACCTGTCTGTCACAAAAGCTGCCCTGGCGGTATAGCCGACATCTTCCATAAATGCCCAGGCGGCAAAAAACAGCATCAATATCGGGACAAAGGTCAGCACGGTTCCGACGCCGCTGATAATTCCGTTGGCTAACAGGCTTCTAACCCAGGCCGGCGCGCTGACCAAGTTAGTATTTACCAGCGTTTTACCGCTCTCGACCAGGTGCACTTCCAGGAATTTTTGCAGCGGGATGCCGATACTGTAAACCAACCCGAAAATCAGGCCGAAGACTAATAAAAGTACGAATAAACCACTGATCGGGTGCGTTGCTGCGCGGTCGATTTTTTCGGTCAGCGAAACTCTCCCCAAGGGTGGTTTTTCCTGTGTCTTCGCCATCATTCTCTCCACCCATTCATAGCGCAGGGTGGCGATGGTGACTGCGGCGGATTCGTTCTCCCTGAGATAGGCATTCAGCGCTGAGGATTTCCCAACGCCAGCCCGGCCCATTACCAGTTTGTCGATCTGGGTATCGCCTTCCAGTAATTTCATTGCCGTCCAATGTTTGGGATAAGGCGCGGTGATGGAATCGTCAAGTAATTCCTCCACATGGTTGATGACTTTAAGTATTTCGCTGCCGTATTCGATGTGTTTTAATTCCCGAGCGCCCGCCGGTTGGCGGTATTCCTGCTCGATTGCAGTCAATAATTCATTGATGCCCTGGTTCTTACTCGCGGCGATCGGGATTACCGGAATGTTTAAGGCTTCAGCTAACGCTTTGGCATCGATCTTTTTGCCCTGCTGCTGTGCCACGTCCATCATGTTTAACGCAATGACCAGGCGTGGAGATAATTCGATCAGTTCCGCGACCAGATACAAATGCCGTTCCAGACTGGCGGCGTTCAGGATTGCCACTACGACATCGGGATTTTCCTTCACCAGGTAGTCCCTCGCGATTTGTTCTTCCGCGGAATTAGCGGTTAAGCTGTATGTTCCTGGCAAATCGACAATATCCATAGTCAGATTGCCGCGGTGTGTCACTCCTGTTTTTTGCTCGACGGTTTTTCCCGGCCAGTTGCCCACGTGCTGTGAAAGCCCCGTCAGAAGATTGAAGACAGTGCTTTTACCGACATTGGGGGCTCCGGCCAGCGCCACGACAATGTGCTTTCCCATGGCAGTTTCTGTCATGCGTTTTCATTCCGGGTTACAGTAATGTGGTCTGCGAGGTCGCGGCCTAAAGCTACTTCCGTATCGTGCACTTTCACCAGAACCGGTCCGCTGTTGAAGTTCTCCAGCATCTTGACTACGCTGCCGGGAGTAAAACCGAGTGAAAGACAACGCCCCAGCAGGTTGCGTTCTCCGGTATATTCTTTTAGTACACACGTATTTCCGGCATTCAGTTTACTGAGGGTGGTTTCTTCCTTAATAGTATCCCGCTGCCCGGCGCTGACCGGCTCTGCCAGCAGGGCCATCGCCAGGTCTGCGTTTATCTTTATTTTCCTGTTTCCGGCTTCCAATTCCAGAGAGCCGTCCTCGTTTTTTTTATGTATGGTCACTATTACCTGCGGCTTTAATCCCTTTTTTTCGATTGCTGCTAATAATCTGGAATCGCCCTCGTCAATAGCGGTAATATTCACTCGCTGCAAAGCCTGAAATCTGGTCAACGGCACGGCTTTTTCCTTTTTGATATTGCCTTTATTATCCGGGATGGCGTGGCCGTGCGGGCATGTATCTGTATCGCCGAGAATAACCGCTAACCGTTCTTCCACTTCCGGCACATCGAGGTGCTCCAATTTACAAGCCACCTCATGTACTTTGTCCCATTTCATCCCCAGCACATCGGTCAGGAATCTTTCCCATAACCGGTGACGGCGGATAACTCCCAGCGCCCGTTCCACCCCCAATTCGGTGAGCGTTGCCCCTTTACTTGATTTATAGTCGATCAGCCCTTTACTTTCCAGGTTTTTCAACATGTCTGTTACTGCGGGCTGCGATACACCCAGGTCTCTGGCTAAAAAAGAAGTAGACGCCGGATCTCCCTTGGTTTGTTCTTTATAAATGGCTTCAAGGTATTCTTCTGTACGTTCACTATCCATCTCACCCTCCGCTGTTAAGCTGCCTTAATTAAGCTATCTTAATTATCGCACGGCAAGACTTTTTCTGCAAGCCGAATTTGTAACTTGCCGTTGATAACTAAAGGGTGAGAACAGATTCCTGCCGGTTTTTCGAAGTTAGATATTGAAATTTGTTTGACTAATGGCTTCTGGATATCCGGATTTCACTTGCTATTGATATTTTCCCTTTTAAGGACTAGATTTAAGTTAGAAACAATATATTTATGGGAGTAAACATGAACTGGCAATTTCCGCGTGATTCGTTCTGTCCGCCTGATGATGACGACGATGATGATTGAAGACCATCACAGGGCGAATTTCGCTGCTTGAAATTTAACCGGTGGGCGAGTAGCATAGGTAAATGGAACTATATTACTCGAAAAACGAGAAAATAGTTATAAGGAGGGAGTTACTCACATGCAAACATGGGTTATCGTTGTTATCATAGCCGCTATTCTCCTGGTTATCTGGCTCCTGACACAGGCCATTCATACCGTCAGACCGACCAGCCGTGGTCTTATCGAGCGTTTCGGTAAGTATAACCGTTTTGCCAACCCCGGTATTATTTTTCTGATCCCGTTTATTGAGAAACTGGTAGTCGTCAATATCACCGAGAATATGATCGATGCCGGATTACAGGAAATTATTACCAGCGACAGCCTGAATGCCCAGGTGGATGCTCAGGTTTATTTTAAAGTCCGCTCGGATGAAGATAGTGTCAAGGCATCCCAATATAACGTGTACAACTATATGCGGCAGATCGTGGCGCTTGCCAGGACTACATTGAGAAATATCATCGGTACGATGACGCTAAAAGACGCCAACAGCGAGCGCGGTAAGATCAACAGCGCGCTGTATAATAACCTGGCCACTGAAACCAAGAGCTGGGGTCTGGAAATTGTCCGTACAGAATTGAAAGAAATTAACCCTCCGACCGATGTTCAGGAAACCATGAACAAAGTGGTCAAGGCCAGCAACGAAAAAATCGCTGCTATTGACTTTGCCACAGCCCGCGAAACACAGGCGGACGGCGAAAGACGTGCTGCCATCAAAGTTGCTGAAGGGCAAAGACAGGCCGCCATCTTACAGGCTGAAGGCCAGCGGCAGGCCAAAGTCCTCGTTGCCGACGGTGAAGCCCAGGCCATTAAACTGGTCAACGAATCGGCCGATCTTTACTTTAAAGGTAATGCTCAATTGCTCCGTCAATTACAGGCAGTAGAAACGTCGCTCACCAATAACTCCAAGATCGTAGTGCCGACCGATTCCTCACTCGTCAATGTTATCGGTGGACTCGCCGGCATCGATACACCACGTCCCTCTGCCATCCCTCCCCAGGCAATGAAATAGACTTTAATCACTAAATATAATAAAAATAAAAAGCGAGGGCCTTAGTGCCCTCGCTTTTTATTATAGTATTGGGTATATAGGGAGTCCAAGAGGCTGGAACCCGAAGGTACTTTGCGGAGTTATTCGGAGCAAATGTATAGGATCATTTCGAAGTAAAGTATAAGAGTAATTCGGAGTCAACGAAGGCATTAAGCCCTTCTTAAGTAAAAAATTGCCTTATTCTTGCCAGAGAGGGGCGAGGAGTGAGTCGCTTAGATTATGATTGGGTTCGAGTAAATATCCATAGACTGATAATTTATTATCTTGTTGAAAGTATTAGTTTCTTCAAACTCGATCATTGAATTCAAAACTGAAAACTGATAGCTGACTGCTCTACAATCATTGACCCTGCTGCCTTCCCCAAGCTATTATTGGACTTATGCTTGGTGTAATTATTGCCCTTACCGCTTCCCTGGCCTGGGCCGGCAGCAGTATTTTTGTTAAATACCTGTCTTCCCGCATTGATTCCCTTTCCATTAATACCATGCGGTTGTGGACTGGCGCACTGGTACTGATTTCGATTGTTTTTCTTACCGGTAGAGGCGCCGATATCCTGCATACTCCGATCGTACCGCTGATCTTTGTTATTCTGTCAGGGATATCATCCAATGCCATCGGAGATACTATTTACATCCAGAGCCTCTTGTATCTTGATGTTTCCGTCGCCTATCCAATTTCCCAGTCTGCTTTTCCTGTATTGACGCTGCTCACCGCCATTTTCTTCCTCAACGAGACTTTTACCTGGTTTAACATCCTGGGCGCGGTGTGCGTGATCGCCGGTATTCTGATTATCGTCAGGAACAATAAAACAAAAGTGACGAAAAAAACTACCACCAAAGGCGTCATTTTGTCACTCGTCGCAGCGGTGCTCTGGACAGTCGGTTCGGTCACATTGAAAATCGGACTTAATCAGGTGGATACTATTTTAGCAGCCGCTATCCGTGTTACTACCTCGGCTTTAATTCTCACTGGTGTTACATTGGTCAGCAATACACCGAACAAGTTACGGTTGAAAACCTACGGCACGCGTAATTTAATATTTGTTGCTTGCGCGGGCGTTCTGACTTATACCATCGGCGCCTTGGGCTATGTCACCGCGATTCATCTTATCGGCGCCGGTAAAACAGTGCTGCTCTCCGCTTCCGCGCCTGTCTTTGTATTGCCGTTGTCGGTGTTTATTCTCAAAGAACCCCTTTCCCCACTGGCGCTCACCGGGGTTTTTATCGCGGTCGCTGGAATCTGTCTCGTTGCTTTGTGAAATCAAATTTAGTAATATATTCCTTCAAAATTCAGCCGGATATGCTATGTTAGATATATAAAGCGGTAGTTAACAGTTACCCTGGATAGTATTGTGGCATCATTAATAAAGCCAGCATAAAAGGAGTTAACATGAAATCTTTACGCACCCTCGGATTAATTGTCCTTGCCTTGTTGCTCTTTATCGGGGGAATCGGAACTGGTGTTTTTATCGATAAGCAAAATGCCAAACCAAACCCCAATACGGTTACGGTTCAACCCGGTACGGCGGCTGATTTCCAGCTTATGAATGAGGCTTGGGGTTTGATTAAAAGTAATTACGTTGATCAGTCTGCAGTGAAACCAACCAATCTTACCTACGGCGCGATCGGCGGTATGGTAGATGCGCTGGGAGACACCGGGCACAGCACATTTCTTTCCCCGACAGAAGTACAACAGGCCAATGACTCCAATCAGGGACAGTTGCAGGGCGTTGGATTACAGGTGCAGGCAAAAAATGGCAATGTTGTAGTTGTTGCCCCTATAGACGGCTCTCCGGCACAAAAGGCCGGAATTGTTTCCGGTGATATTATCACGCAAGTTGACGGTAAACCGGTTACTGATGTTGTTACAGCTGTTACATTAATTCGCGGCACTGCGGGCACATCGGTAACTCTTACCATTCTGGATGCTGCCGGCAACACCAAAACTGTCCCGCTCGTCCGGGCTGTTATCAACCTGGTCAATGTCGCCTGGAATATGTTACCCGGTACGACGATTGCCCATCTCAGACTGGCTAGTTTCGCCGCGAATGTAACCGGCGAACTGGATACCGCATTGTCAGCAATCAAGGCACAAGGCGCTACCGGCATTATCCTGGACCTGCGCGACAATCCCGGCGGTCTTCTCGACCAGGCTGTTGCGGTCACCAGCCGCTTCATCAGCAAAGGCAATGTGATCCAGGAAAAAGACATAAACGGAAAAATAACAACCATTCCGGTTTTAAAGGGCATTCCCGTCACGAATACGTCGATGGTCATCCTTGTTAATCAGGGAACAGCTTCTGCGGCCGAGATTGTTGTCGGAGCTTTGGAGGATGCGGGCCGCGCCAGGAGCATCGGTGAGACAACTTTTGGTACCGGCACTGTGCTGGTGCAATTCCCCCTTAGCGACCACTCTGCGCTGGTTCTGGCGATTCAGGAATGGCTTACTCCGTCCGGTAAGACGATATGGCATACGGGGTTGACCCCGGATACGGTCGTCGCTCTGCCGACCGGTGTGACTCCCTTATTCCCGCAAGCCGAAAAAGGAATGACACAAGCGCAAATCCAATCCAGCGGCGACCCACAGCTGCTGGCCGCGCTCAAAGCCTTCCCATAGTCAATAATCGTTAGTTTAGGTCTAATAGTAATTTAAATAATGACATAATAGGCATGGTCAAAAATCGGCGCTTCCGCGCTGTAGATGGCTGAGCGCTTTGATGCTTTCGCCGGGCTTAAATTTGTCCAGGCCGATCAGCAGGTGTTTAGACAGTTGTCTCCCGACTCTGCCGTAAGTGGCGGCCTCGCTGGCGACAGTCAAAAAACACGGAGCCCTGCATGCCGTGGTGGCCTTCGGCATCAACTTTATGCTATAACCGTCATGATGTTCAATATCTTTGATCGATAATATATAATCTTTTCCGGCTTCTTCCGTGTTTTTTACTTCTTCGCGGTACGTTTTTTCACTTCTACTTTTTCATGCGCCGGTCCGTTTGGTTTCCAGGTTGTCCAGACCGCATCGCCCATCTTGGCAGCTTCGTTACAGGCGCTGACGCGTAGCACTTTGGCCTGGGTTTTGCCGACGTTGGTGATGGAATGTTTGATGTTCGAAGGACAATAAAGCAGGCTGTCGTGCCCGACGATCCTGACCGTATCGCCGATGACTGCCTTGATCTTGCCGGATATCACATAATAGGCATGGTCGAAGATCGGCACATCGTCGGCGTAGACATGGTAATGTTCTTCAATGCCGCCCCCGGGATTAAAGGTGCCTAAACCCATCATTATGTGGATGGCATTTTCTTTATCGGTCAGCTTGCCTTTATGCGTGGTCGGGTTAAGGAAGCTGTTAACATGTCCGTTATAATGATTCGTGTTCATGCCGTACTCATGTGTTTCCAATTCATTAATTGATACAACAAATCCCTTCCCGTAGTCTGCCATTTTTCACTCCTGCTTCTGATTATTTAAGTATTACAGACGATTATAATTGAATCTCCAGTCAAAATCTATTACGGGACGTATTTTTCTTCCAGGTCGTGCCAGAATTTATGTCCCCTGAGTTTGTCCGAAATCTCCCTGCCCTGTGTTCCCTGGCGGGCATTCGGGCCGCAGTCATAGAGTTCCTGGTATATAGTAAATAAAGTTTCTTTCACCGCGCCTGATGGTGAGGCATCCGGCATGCACATTTTCGCGCCGATATCCTCGTAATCTTGAATTGAAAAGCCGTCTCCCATGCCCCAGATCCAGACATCCGGCGCGCCGATCTGTTTAAAAAGTTTACTCAGGGTCTCTTTGTCCCTGCGTCCGTATTTAGACTCCGGCGGACGCTGGTGCGGCACGATCACATCCACGCCCAGTTTGACGAGCGCTTTAGCCCGCGCGACTACTTCTTCATCGCCCATCAACGCTCCGGCATCGATTCTGGCAAAGATCAGAAAATCTTTATCCATACCGTTTCGTGCTTCGATAATGGCGCCCATCTTGCCCAGATATTCCGCGCGCGGCAGCACTTCCAGCATGTTGTGCGGAACTCTGGCCGGGATGACCGGCTTGCGGTCGCTGAGATACATTGCGGCAGCGCCGGCCCGGATCAACTCCTCCGCGGTGCGAAAGGCGCCTAATGCTCCGCCGAATCCGTCATCGACATTGACGATAAGCGGTACATTGACCGAATTCGCGATACATTTGGCCCAATAAACTACTTCGGTAGAGGTGGCCAGGCCGATTCCCGGTAAACCAAGTTGCGCGTCACTGGCAGCGCTGACGGCCATGAACAGCGCTTTAAATCCCACTGTTTCGGCAATGCGGGCAGACATGGCGTCATATACCACCGGCAAACTGACAAAGCCGGGCTTTTTTAACAGATTACGAAGCATGGTTGTTTTTTTCATGTATTCCTCTTTGTTTGATATTTATTTTGGCATGGTTGTTAACAAAAATATATTCGGAAGAGTTAAGGCGCAGTCCTTAACCCTTCCGATGAATAACCTTTTAACAATCGGTTGCTTTTTCGTTATGTCGCTAATGCCCTGATGCTTTCTTGACACCCTGGTCTACCCAATACCTGGCTTCATAAAAGCTTAAATTGACCGGAGTGGAGCCGGTCGATTGGGCTTGAGCGTTAAAGCCTTTTACCCATGGTTGGCAGAGGCTCCAGGTATTTACGGTCAGTAGGGATACCGTGAGATGCTGGCGGGCGATATATTCGTTGGCATTTTCCAGTGTTTTTGCCAGATCATCCGGATTAGTTGCTGCCAGACCTGTGTTGTAATACCCGTCAATGGTCGGGTCGCTCACGCCAATATAATTATAAACAACTCCTGTCCTGAAGCGATTCAACTGCGCGACGGCGGTTTGGGTTTGTCCCAGTGTCCCGGTAGTGCGTTGTGCCAGCGCATCCTGCTTATGGTTGGTCATCACAAAAGATGCCCAGGAACTGGTATCCATCGGTCTGATTTCCATGTCTACGCCAATCGCTAAGAAATATGACTTGATTGCCTGTAATAAATCTTGGTCGGCGGCGCTGTCGACGACAATGTCAGTCTTAAAACCACTTGGGAAACCGGCATCGGCCAGCAGCTTTTTAGCGGCGGTCGGGTTATATGTATAGGTATCTTTTAAATCCTGCGGCCAGGCCGAGTAGGGGAATCCCCCGCCGTTCTGATAAATCGAAGTCAGAGAAGAAGGAGACGGACTAACAAGGTTATTGTAGTAATTGGCTGCTAAGCCCGGCAGGTCGATTGCCATCTGCAATGCCTCGCGTACTCTGATATCTTTGTACGGCGCCATATCGTTGCGCGGATCGATGGTAGTGGCGGAGTTTGCCGGGACAGGTACCTGTAATATTGCCGGATTTGATTTCTGCACCAGTAGCGCTGTGGCGGAAGTAACTGAATCGATTAAGTCAATTTTACCGGTGCGTACGGCTGCTAAAGCTGTTGCATTGTCCGGAATTACCAGAATCTTCAGGGAATCGGCGTAGGGGAGTTTATTCTGGGGATAACGCTCGTCATAACCCCAGTATGCCGGGTTCTTTACCATTGTTGCCGAACCGCTGGAGACCACGTCAGTCAAAATGAAGGGGCCGGTACCGATGGCATGGTGCCAGTCATTGGCGTCGCCCCATTGATTCACCACATCGGATGCTTCAATACACTGAGTGGAGCTGACTCCCTGGATGGTAATCAGGTTTTGTGCAGCGTTCGCCACATTGAATTTGAAAACGACGGTATATTTATCCGTGGATGCCACTGATGTCATGGTTGTACTGGCCACATACGGGCTGGGTTTAGTAAAACCGGCGCCGATGCCGTAAAGGCGTCCGTAATGGTACACCACGTCAGTGGCGGTCAACTCGCGGCCGTTAACCGGCGCGATGTTCTGCCAGTGGATGCCCTGACGGATGTGGACGACCAGAGTGCTCTGTCGGAAAATTCCCAACTTTCGGCCAGACGGCCTTTGACAAATTTGGGGTCCAGGATCGTTAGTTTATAGTCAAATACGGCCGGGTCTAATGTCCAATCAGGTTCGAACAGTGTCTCCATCCAGCCACCCATAATGTTGGCTAGCTGTGAAGCGAAATACGGGTCAAAATTCGTAATGTTGCTGGTAGTGCGAAGTGAGATTTCGCCACCGTACTGGGGCGTGCCTAGCTTGTCCCACCAGTTGCCGGTAGCCGAAGTGGGGGTCGTGGCTGGTTTGGTGGTGGAGGTTGTGACAGATGCAGATGTCGTTTTCGAGGTTGTCGTGACAACCGGCGCAGAAGACGTCGTGGTTGTTGTTGTCGACGTCGGCGTGCATGATGCCAAAATCACAGAGGTCACGATCAAACACGTGAGTATAATCCAGATTAGTCCTCTTTTCATTATTCTCCTTAATGTTGTCATATGTTGTCCGGTATTAATGAACTTTAATGCCCCATGGACTTTTTCAGGTTCTGGTCTACCCAGAAACTGGCCTCATAAGTGTAGGCATAAAACGGACCGTTGCTGCCGGCGGTGGCGCCATATTGCCCGTTGAAGCCTTTAAGCCAGGGCTGCCCGATGTAGAAAATGGTCGGCTGCAGCAGGCTGATGGCAAAATGATGCTGAACGACATATTTATTGGCGTCGGTGACGATGGTTTTAACTTCATCGGTGGAAGTGGCGGCCAGCGCATTGTTATAGAAAGCGTCAACGGCAGGGTCACTGACCACACATACGTTCTGTGATGAATTTGTAAAGAACTTGGTCAGTTGCCGGATGGGGTAGAACGTCACTCCGAGCGAGCCGGTCGTGCGGTAGGCGAATGCGTCGTTCTTGTGGCCGCTGGTAACAAACGCGGTAAATGCGGTGTGAGTCATAACGTTGATCGTCATGTCAACACCAACCTTGGCGAAGTAGGATTGGACCACCTGCAGCAGGTCTAGATCCGCGAGGTTATCTGCGGCGCAGTTAGTCTTGAAGCCAGACGGGAAACCGGCAGCGGCCAGTAACTGTTTCGCCCCGGTCGGATTGTAGGCGTACTCGTCTTTGAGAGATTGCGGCCATTGACTGTACGGGAATCCCCACCCTTTGAGGTAGTTCGAGGTCAATGGCAGCGGAGACGGATCGGCGCTGCCGACATAATAAGTTTGCGCGAGCTCCGGCAGGTTGAGCGACATTTGTAATGCCTGCCGCACTCTGACGTCATTGAAAGGCGCCTTGTCATTGCGTGGGTCTAGTGTCAAACCGTTGCCCAGCGGGACGGGTATCTGATTTATTTCGGGATTTGTTTTTTTCATTGCCTGCGAATCCGGCAAAGAAAGCGAGTCCATCAGGTCGATTTTACCGGTGCGCACTCCTGCCAGCGCAGTGGAGTTGTCAGGAATGATCAGGCAATTCATATTGTCGGCGTATGGTAATTTGTTCTGAGGATACCGGTCGTCGTATCCCCAGTAATTGGGGTTTTTCACCATGGTTGCGGAACTACCGGAAATATAATCTTTCAAAATAAACGGGCCGGTGCCGATAGAATGATGCCAGTCGCTGAGATCTGTCCATTGTTTGACGGCGTCAGGACACTCGATAGTGCAATCGCAACCGGGAGCCTGCATGTTCTGTAAGATAAACTCCGGGTTGGCGGCGGAGAATTTCATGGCGACAGTATATTTATCGGTGGCGGTGACAGACGTCAGGTAATTAAGCCAGAGGTCAGTTTTAAAATAGGCATTGGGAGCAGTATAACCGCTGCCCAGTCCGTTCATCCGGTTAAAATGAAATACGACATCATCGGCGACAAATTCGCGTCCGTTGGCCGGCGGGATGTCCTGCCAGTGAATGCCCTGGCGTAAATGGAGGATGAGGGTGGCAGGGACGGTAAACTCCCAGCTCGTTAACAGGTTCCCTTTCGTATATTCCCCGGATACGTAGCTCAACTGGAAGTTTTGTACCGCCGGGTCTACTTTCCAGTCCGGTTTGAACAGTCCTTCCATCCATATCCAATATAAGGCCATTGATGCGGTGCCCTGGTTGGGGTCAAAGAACAGGGGATCGGTGGAGACGCGCATGCTGATTTCCCCGCCGTACTGGGGCTTGCCGAGCGAGTCCCACCAGTTACCGGCAGTAGTGGCGCTGGTGGTAGCGGTCGGTTTGGTGGTGGACGTGGTTACCGGTGCAGCCGTCGACGTCGAGGTGGTGGTGACAGCCGGTTTAACGGATGTGGTAGTCACTTGCGAAGTTGTCGATGTCGTGCAAGATGCCAGAATCAGAGATGCCAGGATCAAACAAGTGAGTGCAATCCAGATTATTCCTTTTTTCATTTCAATCTCCTTTATTATTCGGGGAATGTTGGAATCTTTAATAAAGTCACATGGCGTAAATATCCGGATAATCGTTTCTTATCCGATATTTCATCCTATAGGAATTCTTAATAGATTTCTTAATAGAAATCCGAGAGTACCATGCAGTATATCATCGGTTTTTAAGTTTGTCAAACAAAAGTCGGGAGTGAATAGTAAGACTGCTTTATACGTAACCGGCTGAACAATCAATAATCAAGGAAAATACGAAATCCCCGAAGGTATCGAAATACCAAATAAATTCCAAATTTAAACGCAAAATAATCGACACACATTATCTGTCGATTGACTTTCGGGGCGTAACGAATGGGGGCTGCGTCAGAGTAAAATGCGCGAATAAAATTCCGGCATTCCCTTGATACCAGGACTCAGGCGGAACAACGCTCCCGCGCGCGGGCCGTTTTTTGTCTTGCCGCCGCGGCTTGCCGTTGTGACGTACATATCGGTGAGAGTATCGCCGCCGAACGTAACGCTCGATACTTTACTGGCAGGAAAACGAATACGCTGCTCCTCGATGCCTTGCGGTGAATATCGGACCAGCGACCAGCCGTCCCACCGGGCCGACCAGATATGTCCTGCCGCGTCTACGGTCATACCGTCTGGAACGCCTTCTTCGGCAACAGATAATTTGAGAAATACCCGCTGATTGGCTAATGCTCCGGTTTCCCGGTTGTAATCGAAGATGTAGATTGTTTTTGCAACCGAATCGGTGTAATACATCTGCTTGCGGTCGAGCGTGAAACCCATACCGTTGGAATAGCCGATATTATAGAGAATCTTGTGTATCGAACCGTCGGTATCCAGACAGTAAAGCCTGCCCGGGATACCTTTATCCGAGTAAGTGCCGCAGAAGACACGGCCTTCCGGGTCCGCGATCACATCATTAAAACGCAATTTACGTTCCTCCGGAATTTCTTTAATGACACTGGTAATTTTCCCATTACGCCAGAGAACCACCTCTCCTTTTGTGCGGAAAAGGAGCAGCGCGCCGTCTTGCTGAATAGTGAATCCGCCCACAGGTATATCTTCATAACACATTTCGGATTTGCGAGTCGCGGGGTCGAAACGGAATATCCGGCCTCTATCGATGTCGACCCAATACAGCTTCTTTTCTTGGGGGTGCCAGAGTGGGTTTTCTCCACATTCGTCCTGATAATCCGCGATCAATTCCGGTTCCATCGGGAGGCTCCTTCACACTGATTTAAATCGGGTAATAAAAAAGCCCCGCAGATTTCAGTCCGCGGGGCTTTTGCTTAATTATATTATTCCGTGCGCAGGGCTTTGATGGGTTCCAGGCGGGAGGCATTCCAGGCCGGGTAAAATCCGAAGAAAAGTCCGATTCCCACGGACACGGAAACTGCCAGAATAATTGAGGAACTGGTAATGACTGTCGTAAAAAGCCCTGTACGGTTGATAATAAGCGCCCCGCCTACGCCAAAAATCACCCCGATAATGCCGCCGCTAAATGTCAAGAAAATGGCTTCGACGAGGAATTGACTCCAGATATCGCTTTCTTTAGCGCCTAACGCTTTGCGGATACCGATTTCGCGGGTTCTTTCCAATACCGAGACAAGCATGATGTTCATCACACCGATACCGCCGACCAGCAGTGAAATAGCGGCGATCGCACCCAGCAGCAGGGTCAATTGGCCGGTAATGGAGTTTACGCTGGCTAGTAATGCCTCAACTGAGGTAATCTGAAAATCAGCTTTGGTTGGATCGGTAATGGCGTGGCGGTCAAGTAGCAGCGCAGTAATATCATTGGTGACCTGGGTAGCATATTTCACGTCTGTTTCCATGATGCCGATTGTTCTCACGACATGGTCGCCGTTTTTCGTCAGTGATTGTCCGCCCAGTAATTGCAAAGTGGTGAACGGCGTAATGATCGAGTTATCCGTCGAGCCTGCAATTGACTGGCCGCTGGATTGCATGACGCCGGTCACATTTAAAATATAGTTACCGGCCCGGATCTGTTGACCCAGAGGGTCTGAATCAGGGAAAAGCGTAGTGGCAACAGTGGCGCCGATGACGGCGATGCGGGCATTACTGTTATAATCGTCAGCGGTGATGAAATCGCCTTCGGCCATTTTTACACCGTAAACAGTGGCATAATCCGGGGTCACACCGGTGACGGTGGCACGCATGTTCTGGTTACCTGCAATGGCCTGTACGGTAGTAGTGGATGAGGGGGCAACCGCCTGGACATTAGCAACATTGGCGGCAATCGCATTGGCGTCTTCCAGAGTTAAAGTATTTGCGCTGCCGAAGGCCGTGCGTACTCCGGATGTTTGTGTGAATCCCGGGCTGATGAAAAGGGTATTGGCGCCCAGACTGGAAATACGGGAAACAACTGACTCAGTGGTGCCTTTACCGACGGCGAGCAAAATAATAACGGCGGTAACCCCGATAACAATGCCCAACATCGTCAAAAGACTGCGCAGTTTATGAGTAGAAATTCCTCCCCAGACCGCCCCCAGTAATCCAACTAGTTTCTTCATAAGTTTTCCTCCGCGATAATCTGACCATCCTTGATGTGGATGATCCGCTGGCAGCGGTGGGCAACGGTGGCATCATGGGTGACAATAATTAAGGTAGTTCCCCTTTCGGCATGTAACGAAAGGAGAATTGACATTACTTCTTCGCCGGAACTGCTGTCCAGTTGGCCGGTCGGTTCGTCGCATAAAAAGAGCGCGGGGTCTTTGACAATGGCGCGGGCAATGGCCACACGCTGCTGTTCGCCGCCGGAAAGTTCCAGCGGACGGTGATGCAGACGTTTGTCGAGTCCAACCTTGCCGAGTGCTTCGATGGCGGCTTTCCGGTTAACCCCGCCGGCATAGGTCATCCCCAGTTCCACGTTAGCCAGCGCAGTAATGCGGGAAAGCAGGTTAAATGTCTGAAAAATAAACCCGATACTCTTTCCGCGTATTGCTGCCAGTTCGCTGCTTTTCAGACGGCTGACCTCTTTATCTTCGAAGTAATATTTCCCGGTGCTCGGTCTATCCAGGCAGCCGACAATATTCAGCATTGTGGTTTTACCGGAACCGGAGGCACCCATGATTGCTACCAGCTCGCCTTTCTTGACCTGCAGGTTGATACCTTTCAGCACCACCAGGTCGCGTTTGCCCATCTTATACGACTTGGTGATATTCTCAAGCGTAATCATGTTATTCGGGGCTATCATCTCAAAATGCCCCCTCCACCGATGCCCGGAATTCCGCCGGGCCGGCTCGTTGTAGTGGTAGTGCCGACAGAGAGACCGGTCTTGGTGATGAGTATCGTTTCTCCGCCGTTTAATCCTGTAAGTATTTGAGTATTTTGATAGTCCTTTAAGCCTGTAGTGACTTCTGTTTGTGTCGGCGTGCCGCTGCTGGACTTAACCTGTACATAGCTTTTGCCGCTGACGACTTTAATCGCCTGGTTGGGGACCACGACTACGTTCACTGCTTGTTTTTCAATCAGATTTACGGTCAGAGACAAGCCCTGGCGGAGTTGTGTAGCTGTGGCTGCGGCGGCGGCCTGTCTGGCGGCCTGCGCCTGCTGGAGTTGGGCAATCTGATCCGGTGTTAAACTACCTGTCCCGCCTGCACCCGGGGTGCCTGTGGGGAATGTTCCGGTGCCTGTTCTGCGGGTACCGGTGGTAGTAGTGGTCGTCCCTGATTGACTGGCTGGTGTTGTGGCCGCGGTAGTATCGGTCTGACCGGTCGCAGGTGTAGTGGTAGTTGTTCCCGTGCCGGTACCCGGTCCGGTGCCATTTCCAGCCCCGCCTCCTGTCCTTGTCCCTGTACCGGTTGCGGGTGCTACACCCAGAATGGTAGCGGTAACCGCGTAGTTCACAACGCCGGATTGTACCGTGGCTGTGGGGGAGATATCGGTAACGCGGGCTGAAAGGGTGACACCGGGCAGCCCGGTGGCCGTCACAGTAGCCATCGTCCCGAGGCTGATATTCTGAATATCTGTTTCATTGACCAGCATATTAGCT
>Ga0182017_10000700_pt1 | contig 26335 bp, 16 predicted proteins | sample 712E3DmetaG_FD_120492 | JGI IMG/M metagenome (GOLD analysis project Ga0182017, IMG submission 120492) | Permafrost microbial communities from Stordalen Mire, Sweden - 712E3D metaG | ecosystem: Environmental > Terrestrial > Soil > Wetlands > Permafrost | place: Sweden: Stordalen | collected... | reverse complement strand
GACCCCAGCAGGCGGACATCGTTGGCGACCTTGGTCAGGCTGGCAGCAATCGTGGCCAGATGGCCGGCCACCTCGACGCAGTCGTCGCGACCTCCTTGCGCCTCGAAATGGTTGCGAGCCTCGTGAAACGGCACCCCCGTGCGCTCCGCCAGAACGCGGCAGACCCGCGCCGCGAATTCCGGGTGGCAGTTGAGACCCGTACCGACCGCGGTGCCGCCGATGGCGAGTTCCTCGAGGGCCGCGGCCGCGCGCCGCGCCCGCTCCGCGGCCTTGCGCACCTGCATGGCATAGCCGGAGAACTCCTGCCCCAACGTCAGCGGCGTGGCGTCCATCAGGTGAGTGCGGCCGGTTTTCACCACGTTACCAAAGGCCTTTGCCTTGGTTTCCAAGGCGGCGGCGAGCTCCTCCAGCGCTGGCACCAGTTCCGCGGTGAGGGCAACCGCGCTGCTGACGTGGAGCGCGGTGGGAATGACGTCGTTGGAGGACTGGCCGAGATTGACGTGGTCGTTCGGATGCAGGGGCGCCCTTCCGCCAGAAGATGAACCGGCCAGCTGGCGGGCCCGGTTGGCGATGACCTCGTTCATGTTCATGTTCGACGAAGTGCCCGAGCCGGTCTGGAAAACATCGACTGGAAACTGGGTGGCCAGCCCGCCATCGACAATTTCCTGCGCCACCTGGCAGATCAGGCGGCCTTTTTCGGCGTCCAAGAGGCCGAGTTCCTCATTGGCCGTGGCGCACGCCAGCTTGACCAAAGCGAGGCCGCGGATGAAGCCGGGGGGCATTGGGTGTCCACTGATGGGAAAATTGAGCACGGCGCGTTGCGTGGACGCGCCATACAGCGCATCATCCGGGACAGGCATTTCACCCATGGAGTCGCGTTCAATTCTCATCGTTAGGAAGGGGCTGGCAGACTGGAAGATTCCAAGTCCGACGGGCTGCCAAATAGCAGCCTAGACCACGACGTCAGAAAAGCAAAGCCCCGCACGGAGGGTGCGGGGCGCAAGGAAAACCGTCGGATTGGAGAAACGGGGTGGGGGTCAGAATCGGATCGAGAGGAGGGCACCTTCCGATTCGGGCCGGATATTCAAGTGGTCCAAGCCATCCTCGTCCATGTGGCGGATCACACTACGGCGGGCATGTTCCGGCGCCGCCGGTTCCGGTTGTTGATAGGTTACGGCCGAACCCAATGCAGCCAGGAGCCGGGCCCGGCGCGATTCAGTAGCCGCCGCAGCGGTCGGAAGGAGTTCAGCCGAATGCCGGACGCGCATCGCGGGCATGGCGCGATCCTCAAAGCCCAGTGAAGGTGCCACCAAGGCGGGCTCAAGTGTGGCCGGGACAAGATTGACAGCCATCGAATCGGCCACGGTCAATTCCGCCGACCTTTCGCGGCCTTCCGGCAGATGGTCGAGCCAGGAGATGGCGCCAGTACCTTCCTTGGCTGTCTCCCGGGGCGCATCGACCGCCGCGCTGGGCGCCGAGGCGACATCAGTCACCGCCAGTTGATCCAGCCGACGAATTGAGGTGGGGTCCGTCACCGCGATTGGCTGCGCGGAAACCATCCGCTGCGCCTGGGCCACCGCTACTCGTGTCGGGAAATTCGTTCCGGAAACCAAGCGAGATTCGCCTTCCGATTGCGAATAGCGAACAATCGACAGGAAAGTAACGGCAAAGATGGCCGTGGCGCCCAGCGGTATACCCAGCCGCCCAAACCGTCCGTACACGGCGGCGAATCCGTGCCACCACGATCTCCTCTCGACCAAGGCGGCCAGTTGTTTCTGCCGCAGGTCGCGTTCGAATTCAGTCCAAAATGCAGGCGGCGGACGCTCGGCACGCTTGAGGCGCAACAAGTCCTCGAGCGTAACCTTGGGCAGAGGGCTGGAAGGACGATCAGGCATGATCAGCTAGCGGAGGTAGGACTGAAGTTCGGCCTGCAGGAGCTGCTTCGCGTAATGAAGCCGCGAGCGCACCGTGCCCACTGAGCACCCCATGATCTCGGCGATCTCGTTGTGGCTCAACCCATCAATCTCAAACATAGTCACTACCATTCGATGATTGATAGACAACTTTTGCAGCGCTTCGTTCAATTTTTCCTGAAGCTCCTTCACAAAAGTCTCCCGATCTGCTCCCGTCCTATCTGTCAGGGCTTCGAGAACTTCCGCAGATTTGTCCTCCTCATCGATGCGATCGAAGCTGAAGAAGGTCCGCAGCCGATTCTTGCGTAAATGAGTCAAAGTGGCGTTGACGCCGATCCGGTATAGCCAGGTGAAAAAGGAAGACTGGCCCTGGAAGCGGTTGATCGACTGGAAGGCCTTGATGAAGGCGCCCTGCGTGAGATCGGCGGCGTCTTCCCGGTTGGCACAGAGGTTGTAGATGACGGAGTAGACTCGTTCGCGGTACTTGAGGATGAGCTGGTCGAACGCGGCGACATCGCCGGCTTGGACCTTCTTCACGACATCCCAATCCGCATCCGCCTCCTGCCGACGTTCGGGAGTCGCAACCAGCGTCTTGCCGATTACCTTGGTGAGGTCCACGACGCTTGAAGAAACCATGATCGGTCACCGAGGCAACCGCATTCTGGCAACCGGCGCTGCAAACGGCGACCGAAACCGCGCCGGCAGCGCCCAACACTACGGTTCCTGCTTTGGGGCGTCCGCCTTCAGTCCGACGACCTGCTCGCGCAGCAGACCCACGAACCGCTCCAGCAACCGGGCCGCTTCCAGGTGCGACCATGGAGCAAGCACGCCCCGGCCCAGATCCAGCTCGTTGTAAATGCTTTCAACCACCCCGCCAAATACCTCCAGATCCTCCATTTGCGCACGATGCCGGGCGAACTGCGGCGGCCGGCCCTCCCGGATCTCCCGCAATAGTTCGTCCCGATCGCCCGCCGCCAGTTTCTCCAGCAGCACCAGCAGGGGAAGCGTGATTTTGCCACCAGCCAGATCGGTGCCAAGGGTCTTGCCGATCCTCCTCTCCTCGCCGAAGAAATCTGCAAGATCATCGTACATCTGGTAGGCCATGCCCAGGCGGCGGCCGAAGGCGGCGGCCGCCTCGACGAATCCGCCGTCGAACCCCGCCAGCCTGCTCCCCAGCAGACAGGAAACGCGAAACAACTCCGCTGTCTTCAGATCGATGATGCGCCGGTAATCCGCCAGCGTGACGGCAGTGTCACCCCGCCGCAGCGTCTGCGTGATCTCGCCCGAACACACCCGCCGGGTCGCATCCGCCACGATCCGGCAGATTTCCGGAGTCGGAAATTGGGCCGCCAGATGCACGGCGTGGGCCAGCAGCGCGTCACCGAGCAGGACGGCCGCATCACTGCCATAGCGGCGGGCCGCAGTGGGGCGGTTCCGGCGCAAATCCGCGCCATCCATGATGTCATCGTGCACCAAGGTGGCCAGGTGGACCATTTCCACCACCGCGGCGGCCTGGACGAGGGCGGAATCGACCTCTTGGGGTCCCCGCCAACCGCTGAAGAACACCAACGAAGGCCTGATCCGTTTGCCCGAAGTGTCGATGCAGTACTCCACCAAGTCACGGATTTCCGGCTCAAACTGGTCGAGCTGGGAACGCAGGAAACGGTCCAATCCCTCCATCTGCGGGTGGAGGAGGTTGAACAAGTCGCCGAATCCAGTTCGGGGTGAGCCTGCGACCGGGGCGCGCCGGGTGGTCATTTTCTGAGGCACGCTAGGTGGTTTTGCGGAAATGGCTAACCAATAGTCAAGCGACCTCACGGTGTCTGCATCGGCCCCTCCCCCGGCGCGAGGAACCGGCCCCATCCCTGGGGCGTACCAAAGGAAAGGGCGTGCTCACAAAGGAGCACGCCCCAGAAGTCGGGAAGGCGTCGGTGGGCGCCGAGCGGCGCCCGACGTGACGGATTACTTTTACTTCGTCGTTGCGCCGGCGGGGGTGAAAGGATCGGAATTGTCGCGGTAGCCGGGCAGTTCGTCGCGGCGCATGTCCAATCCCCTAATCTGATTGGGATTAATGATCTCCTCCACTCGGGCCCCTTCCGCATTGATCGACTTGGCCGTGATGAAGATGATCAGGTTGGTGGAGGTCACACTCTTGTCCTTGGAGCTGAAGAGGCGCCCGAGCACAGGGATGCTGCCGAGAACCGGTATGCTGCTGCCCCCGTTGATGGCCTGCGATTGCATCAGGCCGCCGATGGCCATGGTGTAGCCATCCTTCATCGATACCTGGGTCTTGGCCTTGCGGGTGGCGATGATCGGGATCGAGGCCCCGCCCGCACCACCGAAGGTCGTGGACCCGTTTTGTTGGCTGACCTCGGGCTCCAGCGTCAGTTTGATGAAGCCGCGGGCATTAACCTGCGGAGTCACCTTGAGGATGATGCCGATCGGCTTGTAGACGAAACCACTGACCTCGAACGAGCCGCGCTCCTGATTGTAGGTATAGCTCGGCACCGGGTATTCGGAACCCACATTGATGAAGGCCTCCGTGTTGTTCAGCGTGACCACGGTGGGATTGGAGACGATCTTGGTTCCGTTCAGGGTTTGGAGTGCACTCAGGACCACATTGAAGGTGCTCGCGTTAAACACGGCCGTGGTGATGCGGCTGACATTGTTGTCGAACACCTGGGAAAGCAACGAGCTCGGCCCGATATTGGTGTACGTCCGCAGCCCGGTGGTCGGATCGACCGTGAACGGAGGCCCCAGGCCGGTGGTTGGGTTGGGCACGGGGTCGCCGCCGTTGCGGGCGATGACCTGATCCGCCTGCTCGTAGCCATTCTGCATGAACGCCGGGTCGTTATTGGTCTGGGTGTGGGTGTTGGATGCGACGCGGTCCTTGGTGGAGTTATAGGTCTGGGTGGGTTTTTCCATCCCGAGGGTCCAGCCGCTGAGCGAGCTCCAATTGACGCCGATATTCTTGATATCGCTATTGGACACCTCGACGAACTTCGATTCAATCATCACCTGGTCCGTGGCCTTGTCGAGTTGCTCGATGATCGGCCGGATCTTGTTCATCCGCGAGGGACGCTCGGTGATGATGAGGGAATTGCTCCGGGAATCGACCACGAGTTTTCCCCCGGCAGCGCTGTCGACGAGCGTGGAAATCACCGGCTGGATGTCACTCGCCCGGGCATAGCTGAGAATGAACACTTCGGTGTTCACCGGCTCCTGCGCGAGGCTTTCGAGGCTCACGATCTTGATGATCGGACCCTGTTCGGCATACGTGTAGCCGACCGGCGTGAGGATGACCTCGAAGATCTGCCGCCAGGTGACATCGCGAAGCTTGATCGAAGTCTTGCCCTGGAGCGTCTCCGGGATGACGAGGTTCAGTTCAAAGAGGTCGGCGACATTGCGCAGAATGGTGCGAATGTCCTCATCCGGAAAATCAACCGAGAGGGTGTCGCGGGTCCGGCTGACGCCGGTGCCGGCCGGCTCGGTCCCCTGGATCGTGACGGTCGTTTCGGCTGCCTTGGCGGCCGGGGCGGGAGCCGCCGCCTCGGGGGCCTTGACGGCAGGAGCCGGGACAGCGGGCTCGGGGGCTTTCCCGGCGGAAGCGGGGGCGGCCGGTTGAGGCTCCGGCGCGGTCTGGCTGCTAAGGAGGCCAGCAGACGCGAGCAGGATGAGCGCAAACTGGAACGCACGTGTTCTCATGGGACCTTTCCTGGTTTGATGGGCCGGGTAACTTCTTCGCCGTTCAGGCGAATTTTGAAAGAGGTCTGATCGATCGCCGAGATGGTTACCGAATAGTCAACGCCTTCAACGGTAATCTTTAGATTATCACCGACTTTAAGCTTTTTTTCATGAAACAGAAGCATGGGTGGGCCGCCGAACTGGACCACGCCCGACGGCTTAATGAACGTGGCAAGCTTCTGCAACAGATCATGGTTCGATCCGCCGCCCCGCGCGAGATCGCCCGTCTTGGCGGGACCGGACGCCGTCGCACCGATGGCGGGGGGATTGAACGGATCCACGAGACCGGCTGGCAGCAATGCGGTCGGATCCTGCCGCGCCGCCAGCAATTGATTCGCGAGATCCAAGGCCGCCCGCCGCTTGCCCGGCGCGGACACCGGGCTCTGCCCCCACGCCACCGAAAGCGGCGCACCGAGGACCAAAGCACAAACCAGCACGCGGTGGACGTTCATGGCAGGCCGAGCAATTCGAGGTTGAGCGTCAGGGCAATCGCGCCAGTCGCGTCGGGCCCTCCGCGTTGTCCTTGCCGGGAAACGGAGGCGGAAAGGAGCCGGTAGAACTGCTGCCCGGCCTCAAGGTGTCCGAGAAAACCGAGGATCTGGTGGTAATCGCCCTGCACTGAAACCGTGTATCCGACGCCCGTGTACAGGTGTCTGGGTCCGCGCCCCGTGGATTCGGAGCTGGAACCGGGCTGCAGACTAACCTCCTTCACGCCGGTTTCCGACTCGATGCGGTAGAAGTACTGCTGATTCCGAGCCCGCTCGGAACTGAGCACCAACCTCGACTCCATTTCCTTGGTCGCGGCGACCAGCGTGTCCAGTTGTTCGGGCAGATTCGTCCCGTTGCTGACGTTTTCGAGGATCTGCTTTCCTTCGTCCTCCTTCTGCTTTTGCTGGGTCTCCATCTCCGCCAGGGTAGAACTCCGGTAATAGGCGCCGACCAACAGCAACAGGCTGGCCAGGCCGCACACGATCGGAATGGGACGCTTCTTGATGAATGCGACTGCGTCCTTCGCCGTCAGGTCTTTTGCGGAGATAGCCATGGTTACTTCTTGGCGGTTGCGCCCTTGAAACGCAGGGCGAGGCTGAACATCAGCTGTCCGCTCGCCTGGTCGCGTTCCTGTTTGTCCAGTTTGACGTCCTCGAAGATGCCGCTGAAATAGGGGTCCTGCCGGAGTCGTTCGACATAGGCGGAGGTGAAGCCGCTCGCTTCGACCTGGGTGCCGAAGGCCAGCCCGCGCAGGGTCACCGCGGGATCGCGCGGATCGGTGCGTACATCGACCGCGTCGAGCGCAATCTCCTTAGGCAGCGTCGAGCTGAGGTGGAGGAGAAACTCGGAGAGCCGCAGCCGTTGTTGCAGGAAATCGTTCAACTCGGCGATCCTCTTCTCCTGGTCGGCAAACTTGACGGAGGCCGCAATCGCCTGGTCGCTGGCCTTCTTGTTCGTGTTGATCCGCGTCTGCCAGTCCGCCACCTGCCCTTTCAATTTGTCGATCCGATACTCTTGGAAGCTTAGGTAGAGGAGGAGGACGCCCGCCACCGCAATCGCGATGAGATTGACGAAGAACTGCGTGCGGACGACTTTCGTGTCCGGCAGCCGTTCGTGGTTGCGGAAATTCGGATGCCAGGCCGGGACCAGGGGCATCTGCAGCTGGTCACTTTTTTGTAGGAACGACAGCATCGTAGTAAACCATGAGGCCGAACAGACCGAGCCACCTGGCGTCGCAGTTCGCCGAATCCGCCGGATTGGCAAAGGTGATCTCGTGCGAGCCCAGCCATGCGGGAAAATCCGGTTTGAATGGAACGACGCCCAACTCCTTGGCGACCGTTTGACCGAGCCAGGCCAGCTTGGGGGGGAGCTGCGTGCAGAGCACCTGCCCGATCGACTGGCCGGTTTGCACCTCGTAGAATCCAATCAGCGCCTGGAGTTCCTTGAGCATCTTCCGGACGAGCAGCCCGCCCATATTGGTGAAATCAAAGGTGTTGGAGAAAAACAGTTTCTTGGCCGATTCTTCGTCCTTCAGGTTGAGCTCCTTCTGGACCACCGGAACCATGGCGTCGAGTCCCTGCGGGATGGAGCGGGAAAGGTCCAATCCTTCCGCGCCAACAATGAAAGACTGCGTGCTCTCCGCCTCCATCTCCAAAACCAGCGTTGGGGCCTTCAGCTGGGTCACCGCGTGATAGTCGACCAGTCCTCCCAGCATCGCCAGCGTGCCGAGTTCCAACCGGTTGGGAAACAGGCCGAGCGCCAACAACCGTTCCTGTGCCGTCAGGAGTTCTTCGTTCTGCGCACCCGCAAACACGACCTCCTTCTGCGTCGTCACCTTCCCAACTTCGTAGTCCTTGCCATCGTGGGAGTGCAAAACCGAGAGGGTGAATTTATCCGCTTCGACGCGCAGCTGCTGCGTGCAGACTTCCGCGAAATAGCCGGGCTCCTTCGTGCGCTTGGTGTCGAGCGTCACGCGCCGGATCACCCGCTTGGGCGGGTAGATGCCGCAGCTGGCGTACAGGAATCCGCCGCCCGTCTTCTTCCCGCCAAACTCCTTGACCGCGCGCTCAAGGGTCGCCTCGTCGGTGATCGGCACCTCCTTGATTTCTTCGATCACCAAGGGCGCCATGGCCGACGACGTGCAAGCCATCAACGCCGCCTGGTCGTTGAGGTCCACGAAATACCCTTTCGTCTTCTTTGAAAGCGAGAGCATTGCAGCGCGGAAAGTTGTCGGGGGGGTGGGAGAATCGGCCGGACGCAAATCAGGGGCACGGAAAAATCGGACCGGCGTCCGTCAGGCCATCGCGAACCAAACTTCGATTACGGAACCGTGCTTTTCCCAAAAAGACTCAGGCATGACAAGATCAAAAGCACCTTAATAACGCGCTGAGTGCTGTTTACCTTTTCTTGATCGCCGGCGGCCGCGGAAAAAACACGGCACGCGCATGACTTCACCCGCTCAATTGCGCGCGCGCACCTCCCAGCCGCCGGCACCGATTCTGCCGCGAGGCGCAGGCGCGAGCGGGCGGCGCTGCTCTGCGCCTCCACCGTTTGCCCGGGATTCGGTGGGATCGCCGCGCGACCATTCATCGACAAAAAGACCTGCCACGCGTGCAGCGGCAGGTCAGGATCGAAATAAAAGGCTTTCGGCGGAAAGCGGCGGGCTATTTCTGCCAGGTACGCTTCTGGTGGCGATGAGACTTCAAGCGTTTCCGACGCTTGTGCTTGTTCATCTTCAGACGACGTTTCTTCTTCAGATTGCCCATAGGTTCAACGAGGTTGGATAATCCGCAACGTGCGGTCCTTTCCCAGGCCTGTAAAGCAGATTCTAGGTCGGCCCGAGCACTCGGGCGGCGCCCGCCGCGCTCGCATACAATTCCAGTCGGACGGCACAACCCGGGAAGAACCCGCCCGCGCACGTACCGTAGGCTTCCAGCTGCGGACGGTACTCTTCGCACAGCCGCGCCAGCAACGCCTCGCCGGTTTCACCGGGTCGGAGCCGATTGGTCTTCCAGTCAATCACGCGGACAAGGCGCGCCGCCGGATCATGGACCACCAGATCGATCACGCCGTCAATCCAGGCGTGGTCGTCCACCGGCGCAAACACGGCCAGTTCCGTCAGCCGGGTCGTTTCCGCCCGACGCAGATCGGCCAAGAAATCCGTCGCGCGCAATTGCGCGATCTCTCCCGCAGCCCTCGGCCCGAAACCCATCTGTCGGGCGCGCGCCAGCGCCGCCGCCAGGTAGTCCTCCAGGCCGGCCCCGTCGCTTTCCCACGGCAGGTACTCCATGGTCTCGTGCCACCAGAGGCCGTAGTCGACGGCATCTTCGCCCAGTATTCCGGCCGACGGTTCATCGAGCATCGATTCGTGGCGCAACCGACGCACGGCATCCAAGCCGTGGGCCAATTGATGCGGTAGCCGGCGCGCCGGCAGTGGCGGCGCCGCCCGGGACTCCCCGCCCGCCTCAGCCCGTCCGCTCGGGGCGCCGGACGGCTGAGCCGGCGCGCCCGCCCTACCGGCGTCTGTTTCCTCCTCCGCTCCGGTCGCCGTGATCACCGAAGCGGTTTCCGGCAGCGCATCGAAGAGATGCACCGCGCCCCACAAATCGGCGAAACTGCCCTCCGCGCGCGGGGTGAAGCGCGGATGCCAGGGAATGACCAGGTGCCGCCGGGCGCGCGTGAACGTCACATACAACAGGCGCGTCAGTTCGCGCAAACGCTCGCGCCGGCGAGCCTCGTCTGTCTCGGGCGGCACGCTCGCCGAGTCGAAAAACATCCGGGCTCCGGGTTCGTCTCCCGCCAGAAGGCGCAGGCCCGTTTCCGGCCGCGGACGCAGCGGCCGCCAGAGACCGAAAGGAATCACCACCGGCCACTCGAGACCCTTGGCCGAGTGGGCCGTCAGCAGATTGATGGCATCGTCCGTGGGCTTGCCGGCCGGCCGGCCCTCTTCGCGGAACAACAGCAAATCCCGCAGCCATTGGCGCGGTCCCCCGCCGTCCTGTCCCAGTCGCGCGGCCCGCGCCGCCAGCCGTTCGAGCTCGGCTTCGGCGCCGCCCGTTGGATCGATCAGGCGGCTCCGTGCGCGCAGGGCGCACGCCTCGATCAACGCTGCGGCGAATTCCTCCAGCGCCGTTCCCTCCTCATCCGCCCGGAGGATGAACGGAGCTAGCGTGCCCAGCGCCGCCGCGATCGCCGCCGGGTGCCGCCCCGGCTCCTCCCACTGGAATTTCTCCTCGGCCTTCCACGTCGCGGCGATCAGGGCATCCGCAATCCCAAAGACCTCGCGCAGCACCCCCACCCATTCAAATGCATTCTCCGGATCGCACACCACGGCGAGCAGTCCGCTGAGCCACGCGTACACCGGATGGTCGCCATTGCGGTTGCGCCGCATTTGCAACGCCACCTTGAGGCCCTCGTCCTCCATCACCTTGCGCGCCGTCGCGAGCCAGTCGTTCCGGGGTCCCAGCAGACAGACCTCGCCCCACGTCCGCGCCCCGACGGACGGCGGGCCGCCGGCCCGGAGAAAGCGCGCAATCTGCCGGACCTCCTCCGCGAGCCGGGATCCGACCGTCTGGTCCGGGTCGCCCGGAGTCAGTGGCAGACGGCTGACCAGGCCGTCGCCCCGGCCGGGCGCCGGCACAAGCGGCGAGTAGGCTACCTGCAGCCGGCGCGGCGGCGAGACTCCGAAATTGTGTTCGCGGCCTTCCCCAAAGGCGGTCGCGAAACCCGCGTTGCAGAAAGCGGTCACTTCCTCCGGGGCGCGGAACGTCGTCGAAAACACCAGCTGTTCGCCGCCGTCGTGCCGGCCGAAGGCCTCCAGGTGCCGGAGAAAATTGCGGACGTCCGCCCGGCTGCCATAGATCGCCTGTTGGCCGTCGCCGACCATGCTGAAATGCCCGGGCCGCGGCGGCCGGCCGCCACCGTCGGGCCAGTCACCGATGCCAGCGCCGGGCGGGCGGGCAATCTCGACCAGCACGGCGAACTGCTGCGGGTCCGTGTCCTGCGCTTCGTCGAGCAGCACCCGGTAGCCCTCCGTGCGGATCCGGTCCAGGGTTTCGCGATGCTGCAGGACAGCCAGCGCCGCCTCCACCTGGTCGGCATAGGTCTGCACCCCGCGCTCGAAGCGATAGTCCTGATAGCGCAGCGCCAGTTCGCCCGCCACCGCAGCGGCGGCCGCCGCCAGCCATTCTTTGAGCGGTGCAACCAATTGTCGCACCAGCGCCGTCACCGCGGCGGCTGATCCGATCGGGCGTAGCATCGGCAGGAAGTCGCGATCGGCGTGATAACGGCGCACCCAGTCGTCGACCGCGCGTTTCGTCGCGTCGATGTTCTTGCGTCCGGATCCCGCGGCCGGCAGCGCCCGCAACGCGGCCAGCACTTGTTCGTCCGGTGGCGGCGGTCCGGCCCGCGGCGCCTGGTCGAGGAAACGCCGCGCCGCGGCGGCGGAGAGTTCGCGCGCCACCGGGAAGACATCCTCCAGCGGCACGAACCGCAGGAATGTTTCCAGCCCCTCCCCGGGCAGCGCCGTGAACTGCATCGGGTCCTGTTCGACGAACTCCTCCCAGAGCACCTCGTCGCCCTCCTCGAGTACGGTCGGATTCAGGTTGAGGCCATACGTGGCGCCAAACCGCTGCCCCAGCACCAGGCAGAAGCTGTGGATCGTGCCGAAGAACGCCCGGTCAAGCAGCTCCAGCGTGTGCGGCGGCGCCGCCTGTCCGTCGTCCCGGCGCTGGACTATTTCCCGTAGCAGCGTCGCCCGCGCCCGCTGGCGGATCTGCGCCGCCGCTTTCTTGGTGAAAGTGACTACGACCATCCGCGGCAGCAGCTTTGCTCCCTCAGCCGACAACGCCATCCACGCCAGCCGTTCCGAAATCGCCGTGGTCTTGCCCGATCCGGCGTTGGCGCTGACGGCGAAATTCGTCTCGAACTCCTCGCGAAAGCGCCGCCGCGCCGCCGCGTCGTAAAGTGGGTCACTCATTGGGGCCCTCCTCTCCCGCTCCGGCTGGGGCGCCGAAGGTCAGCGTGAATTTGCCGGCCAGAACGGCCTGCCGGATCGGCGCGCACGCGAGCGGTGGTTCGAAACCGTGGGTGTAGTCCGTCCGGTCGGCCGTGAGCTGCCCGTACCGTCCCGTGGTGAGGTGCTCCCACAGGCGGGCGAGCGGCGCCCGCACCGCCTTGTCGAGATCCGCCATGACCAGCACCGATTCCCCGCCCGCCTCGGGTTTGAGCATCCGGACCCGCCCGGCGGTCGCGCCGAGTTCGCGCGCTGCGGCAAGGTAGATTCCCAGCTGGAGACCCGTCCCGGCGGTCGCCATGCGCCGGACGGACAGCGGCGCATTGGCGCCGGTTTTGAAGTCGACGATGTCCACTTCGCCGCCGGTCCATCCGGGTCCATCCGCCAGGGCCAGATCCATGCGGCCGCGCACCCCGATGCGACCGCCGCCCGCCGGTACCGCGATCCCGTGGGGCAGCGTCCATTCGACCGCGGCAAAACTGCGGCCTGATGCCAGCACCCGTTCGAGGAGCGTGCGCGTGACATAAGCCAGTTCCGCCTGCAAAGAGCCCCAGTAACGATCATGCGGCCGGCTCTCGCGCCATGCCGCCAGCGCTGTCTCCAGGCGCGCGCAGCAGGATTCCGGCGGGGGCAGACGATGGAAGCCCCCCTCATCGGGCCCGCCCTGCAGCGCCTCCGCCAGGAGCCGGTGGGCCAGCTGCCCGAGAGTTTTCCGCGTCGCGCGGGTCAGCGGCCGCCAGTCGACGGCGCGCACACCCAACACCGCGCCGTACCAGAGCTCCACCGGATCGCGCACGCCGCGTTCGAGCAGTCCCGCCGAAAGGCGCGCCGGCCGCACGACGCCCGGGTCGACACAGTAGAAGTCTCCGTCGAACGGCCGCGCCGGGTCGCGCCGGGCCGTCCAGACGGTCTGCCATCGTTCCAGCTCCCCCAAGGAAGCGGATCCCGACGACGAAGCGGGCGGCCGGGACACCGCGAGTGCATCCCACGCCTTTTCCAAGGACCAGTCGCAACTCCCGGCGCTTTGCCCGAGGAGCAAACGCTCGACCCAGACGTTGGGGGCGAGTCGCAGTTCCGGCTCCTCCTCGTCGAACAGCGCCGCGGAAAATGCCACCGCTCCAGCCGTGTTCCGCGCGATGGCGGCATAGGCGTCGCGCTCCAGCTGCGCGCAGTCCTCCCCGGTCAAAAGACCGAGCGAAAACCGCGAGACCTCGTTGAGCTGCTGACGGCGGTCGTCCGGCAGCCACGGGCCGGACTCCGGCCGCACGGGCCAGGTGCCCGCGTTGGCGCCGGTCAAGATGACGTGCGACCACGCCAACCCGCCGGCCCGGCGCCTGGTGGTCAACGTAACCCGGGCAAACACTCCCTTGCCCGCCGCTGGAGCTGGGCTGGATTCCGGCAGGAATGCCGCCATGGCGCTCGTGACGAACGACCGCGGGAGCGGGCGCGTCTCCTTTTCCCCGAAGAGGGCCAGCGCATCCCAGCCGGCCGGCAGCGGGAGGCGAAAACCGGCGCACAGCTGCCCGAATCGCGCCAGCGCATCAGCCAGGGTCAACTCGGCCGGCCACGCCGGCAGCACGCGCTGCACGAATTCGTGCATGGCGCGTGCGGCGGGATGCTCCGCCGCCGCGAGCCACGTGGTCCCGGCGGCCACGAGATGCGACTGGGTTTCGTCGAACAACTGCTCGCACACCGCGCGGGCCGCGGCGGGAGCTAGCTTCACCCAGCCGAGCGTTTGCAGCAGCGGCCACAGGTCGAGCAACTCCTCCAGTCGGCCGCCGCGCTCGTAAAACGCCAGCAGGGCGCGTTGGATCCGCGCCTCGACGGGCGGGGCGCCGGGGGTTTCGAGCAGGTCCGCGAAGGCGATGCCCCGGGCGGTCAGGAGCGACGCCAGCTGGCCGCGGCCCGCTGCCGCGCCGGGCAGGATTACGGCCACGTTGGTGGCACCGGACGCGAGCCACGCGGCGACCTTCTCCGCCACCAGCGCCATTTCATCCGCCCGCGTCCGCCCGACGATGGTTTCGCCGGGCGGCGGGCCGGCCAGCAACGCTTCACCCGTCAACACCTCGCCCACCGCGGCGCAATCCGGCCCCGTCTCCTCCTCCGGGAGCGACGCCGCCTCCACCCCCAGAAAGTCCTCCCATAGTTCCACCCATTTCTCGTCGAGCCCCCGCCCGCGCAGCACGGGTGCGGGCAGCACGACCGTGAGGTCGCCGGAACGGCGGGCCAGAGCCGCAACGTTGAAGAACTCGTCCCAGTTCTCCGTCGAGAAACCGTAAACGAGCAGGGCGGTCCCGGCGCGCGGAGCTTCCGGCGGCAACGGCGTGAGCGCGGCCCGCCGGGCCTGGTCCTGGGCGAAATCGAACCCCAATTCGTGCACCCAGGAGGACAATTCGCCGAACACCTCCCGCAGCAGCGGCAGGCCGAAATGTTCGTGGGAGAACCCGGCCGCCATCAGTTCGTCAAATTGGTCGAGCGCGCGCTCGGCATCCGACTGCAGGCTTTTGAGCAACCCCGCCTCGTCCGCTGGCGGCGCGGCGGCTGCCACGCGGCCCAGTCGCCGGGCGAGAATCGTGCGCAATCCCAGCAGCAGCAGCGCGCGGTCGAGAGTCGGGCGGGCCGGAGGCGCGAGGGCCAGCCATTTGCGGCGGCAGAGCCCCGGCGGGAGGAACTCGACTCCGAGCAACGGCACGCGCTCCACCAGGCAACGCTGCTTGAGCGCATGCGACTGACCGCGCGTCGGCACGAGGACCAACCGCCGCTCCGGCCGGCCCGGCCGCGCCTCGAGCCATGGCCGCACGATCGCGCTCCACGCGATGTCGGCGCAGCGGAATAAATGCAAGGAGCACGAGGGCGGGGGAAACGGCATGCGTTGGGGCGCTTCGGGATTTCAGCCCGCGGGTCCCGGTTCCGCAAGCCGCGGTGCATCCGGCCCCGGCTGGGGGCCTTGATCTTGGGGCCGTAAGCCGGATTCTGTTCCCCGGCTTGCGCCGGGGCGACCGTCATTTCTCTCACGCCCCTTGCGGGACATGTCCTCCGCGGCCCGTGGAGCGAGCGACAGAGGATGCGACATACCCGGGACTATTGGGCGGGCCGCCCAGTCCCCTATTTTGTCTTGCACCGGATTGGGTTTTCCGTGCCGCCGGCGTTGCCGCCAGGCGCGGTGGGCTCTTGCCCCACCTTTTCACCCTTGCCTTGCGGGAGTGAAAGTGAGGGTGAAGGTGAAAGGGTCTCCCCTCTCACTCCTCCCCTTCCCTCTCACTGCGACCGCCGGGCGGTTTGTTTTCTGTGGCACTGTCCGTCGCGGCGGCTTGACCCGCCGCGCCCCGGCTTGAGCGGAAGCGCCTCCGGTCGGCGGCCTTGCGGCCAACCGAACCGGCGCGACAGCGTTTCTCGCCGGGAATCCTGCCCGATGGTGTCCGGACTTTCCTCTCCGAACCGCCGGCGGGCCCGAGTTGCCTCGAACCGCCGGCGCACTAGGCGCGGGTTTACCCGCGCCGTCGGGATGTTTCCAAAGAACGGAGCGACGACCTGGCCCCAAGACCAAGGATGGACAGGGTGAAGAAGGAAGAGAGAAGACGCAAGAGGACCTTTTCCCGTCGGTGTGCCGACTCGGACAATTCCCCGGGCGGTTTGGTCTTTAGCCCGCAAATTTCACACCCGCGCATGGTCGATTCACACACCCCGTCGCTTCGCGCCACCCCTCTTGGTAGAGGGGACTCGGAGCGCCGCAGGCAAAATCCCCTCTGGAGAGGGGTGCCCAACAGGGCGGGGTGTGTCGGTGCGGATCTGGAAGTGTGAAAACCCGGACTAGGCCTCCCAGTAGGCGATGCGCCCGCACTGGTCGCAGGTCACAACCTTGTCCGTCTTCCGGCTCTCGCTGTCGACGTTGGACGAAATCTTGAGGTGGCAGCCGCCGCACTTGCCTTGGTGCACCGACACGACGACCGGCAGGCCTGGTTTGGTCGCGAGGCGGTCGTACAACCGCAGGATTGGCTCGGCCAGCGGGCTCCGCGCGGAAGCCACGGCCTCCTGGATCGACTGGAGTTCAGCCTGGAGAACCGTCTCCCGTTCGTGCCAGGTGCGGATGCGCGCCTCGTGCCCTGTGATGTTGCTTTGCATCTCCGCCGCGGCCGCGGCGAAACGCCGTCGAGCGTCATCGATGGCGTACATCACCGTCAGTTCCTCCTCCTCCAGCTTGCCGATTTCCGCTTGGGCGTTGTCGATCTCGTGGCCCAGCGCCTGATATTCGTCATTCTTCCGCACCTGCAACTGCTGGCTTTTGTATTTCGCCTGCCGCTCCCCGGCCGCGCTGATGTCATTCTCCAGCGCCTTCTTCCTGACTTCGAGGTCGCGCAGTTCGCCGCGCGCCGTCTCGATCGCGGCCTTCTCCGCGGCGATCTTCTGCTCGACCGCGGCCACCTCGCGCGGCACGGCCTTCAATTGGGTCTCGAGGGCGAGTCGCTTCAGGTCATGGTCTTGCAGCACCAGCAGCTTTTCAATCGTCGGCGTCGGCATGGACGTTTCACTGTGCGCCCGCTGTCTCGGCCGGTCAAACGAAAGTTGCCGCGCCCGCAGACCGGGGGCCATGGTCTTTGGCCATGGCGGCGCCAGCTCGTGAACGGCAGGCCAGCATGCTTGCACGCGCCGAAGGGGCGCCAGCGCTGGCGCCCACCCCCACCATTCAGATGTAATACATCTCGCCCGGCCCCTTCGGCACGAGCATGTCGAGCGTGTAGCTCCGGCATTTCGCCTCGAGCCCCGCCCGCACCTCACGCCACACTTGCTGTACCCGCCGGCCGGACTGCCCGTCGGAGGTCCCCGCGACCTCCAGGAGGTCGCCGTCAATCAACCGCACGATGTCGTAAAGGGTGATCTTTTCTGGAGACCGGGCGAGGAGGTAGCCTCCCCTTTTTCCACGACGGCTGACAATCAGCCCACCGTTGCGCAGCTCGCTCAGAATCTGTACCAAATAGTTGGCCGGAACCGCCTCGGCACGAGCCAGCTCATCAATGTGCGAGAGCCTTCCTTCTCCGTGGTTCCTAGCAAGTTGCGCAAGGACCTTGCAAGCGTAGTTGACCTTAACCGAAAGCTTCACGGTGTCAGCCACTTGCACAATTATCTTTGGCTGGCAACCTAAAATTGAAAAATAGACTGGATGGCCCAAGAAAAACATTGTCGCGACCCTCGTTTTCCGAGACATTTTCCGAGGCATTTGCCCCCTAATTTTTCCCCCGCATGTCCGACCAAGAAGACCCGAAAAAACTCAGCAAAATCCAGGCGGGTGCCGCCGAATACGACGCGTCCAAAATCCAGAAGCTTGAGGGCCTCGAGGGCGTGCGCAAACGCCCCGACATGTACATCGGCGACACGATGGAGCGGGGGTTGCACCATTGCGTGTTCGAAGTTGTGGACAACTCCATCGACGAGGCGCTGGCCGGTTTTGCGACGCATATCAACGTTAGCATCCACCTCGACGGTTCGTGTTCGATTGAGGATAACGGGCGCGGCATCCCGGTGGACCCGCATCCGGTCTACAAGATTCCGGCGCTGGAACTGGTCCTGACCAACCTTCACGCCGGCGGCAAATTCGGCAAGGGCGCCTACCAGGTGTCCGGCGGGCTCCACGGCGTCGGCGCCAAGTGCGTCAATGCCGTTTCCGAATGGCTCGAGGCCGAGGTACGCCGCGACAACCGCGTTTACCACATGCGCTTCGCCCAGGGCAAAACGGCCCAGAAGATGACGGTAATCGGCGAGACGCGCAAAACGGGAACCAAGATCACCTTCAAACCTGATCCCGAGATCTTCAAGATCACCCGCGAGTTCAAATACGAGATCCTCGCCAACCGCCTGCGCGAACTGGCCTTCCTCAATCCCGGCGTCTCCATCGATCTCGTCGACGATCGCTCGCAGAAACGCGAACGGTTTCTGTTCAAGGACGGCATCACGGAGTTCGTGCGGTTCCTCAACGCGAACAAGAACGTCCTGCACGACCGGCCGATCACCTTCAGCGACACCGTGCCGAACGAGGATCCCGCCAAGGCCGGCACCATGGTCGACGTGGCGATGCAATACAACGACAGCTACAACGACCAGATCTTCGCCTACGCCAATTCGATCTTCAACCTGGAGGGCGGCACCCACCTTTCCGGCTTCCGCACCGCGCTCACGCGCGTCATCAACAATTTCGCCAAGGCCAACAACCTCATCAAGGAAAAGGACCCCGGCATCACCGGCGATGACGTACGCGAGGGGCTGGTCGCGGTCGTCTCGGTCAAACTCTCGGAGCCGCGGTTCGAGGGCCAGACCAAGACCAAGCTTTCCAACTCCGAGGTCGACGGCATCGTGCAGAAGATCGTCGGCGAGAAGCTCAAGTACCTGTTCGAAAAGGAAACGGCCATCGCCAAGCGCGTCATCGACAAATGCCTCAACGCGGCCCGTGCCCGCGAAGCCGCGCGCAAGGCCCGCGAAACCATCCGCAAGGGCGCGCTCTCCGGCGGCGGCCTGCCCGGCAAGCTCGCCGACTGCTCGGAACGCGACGCGAAGCTGACCGAACTCTACATCGTCGAGGGCGACTCCGCCGGCGGCTCGGCCAAACAGGGCCGCGACCGGCGTTACCAGGCGATCCTGCCGCTCCGTGGCAAGCTCATCAACAGCGAAAAGGCCCAGCTCGACAAGGTGCTTAACAATGAGGAAATCCGCACCTTGATCACTGCAATCGGCACCGGCATCGGCTCCGGAGAGGACGAATCGGCCTTCGATGGCGAGAAGGCCCGCTACCACAAGATCATCATCATGACCGACGCGGACGTCGATGGCTCGCACATCCGCACGCTCCTGCTGACGTTCCTGTATCGCCAGATGCGCGGCCTGATCGAGCGCGGTTACGTCTACATCGCCCAGCCGCCGCTCTACAAGATCAAGCGCAAAAAACGCGAGCAGTACATCGACAACGACGAACAGCTCAATCGCATCCTGCTCGAGCTCGGTTCCGAGGACGTCATGCTCGCCCGCCTGCGCGAGCCGCTGACGACCTTCGCCTCGACCCAAATCGACAAGATCGTCGAGTCGCTGGCGGCGCTCGAGAAACTCGGCGCGGGCGTCACCCGCTACGGCGCCTCGCTCGCCGAGTACCTCGATCTGCATGCCGCCAAGACCCACGAGCTGCCGCGCTACGTCGCGCGCATCCGCGAGGGCAACAAGGAGTCGCACGAGTTCCTCCGCAACGAGGAAGCCCGCGTCGAGTTCAGCCAGCGGCTGGAGCTGGACGCCGACGTCGCCGACCAACCCGAGGCCCCCACCGGATCCCGGCCGGCCGAGGGTGGCAGTCTCAGCCCGCTCGTTTCCCGCCGCATCACCATCCACGAGATCTTCGAGTCGACTGAGATGACCAAACTACTCCGCGCGATGGCGGCGGGCGGCCTCGACATCACGCGGTTTTCGCCCACGGAAGAACCGCGCTATGTCGTGACGGAGAACGCTGGCCAGAAGAGCGAGACCCGGACCGAGCTGTGCGCACCGTTCGAGATCCTGCATCACATCCGCAACCTCGGCCGGCGCGGCCTCAACATCCAACGCTACAAGGGCCTCGGCGAAATGAACCCCAAGCAGCTCTTCGAAACCACGATGGACCCCGAGAAACGCCGGCTGCTGCGCGTCTCGATCGACGACGCGGCCAAGGCCGACCAGCTCTTCACCCTCCTCATGGGCGACGAGGTCCCGCCACGCCGCCAGTTCATCGAGGATAACGCGCTCAACGTGCAGTACCTGGATGTGTGAACCGCAGGAGCGAGTAGTGAGTAGCGAGCATCTCGAACCGACGATCCGCCGCCTGCACCGCTGCTACCTGCTCGCTACTCACTACCCGCTACTCTTCCGCAATGTACACCGCGAACGAAAAGCTTTCGACGGCCAACATCACCGACATCATGCAGACCGCCTACATCGATTACTCGATGTCGGTGATCATCTCGCGCGCCCTGCCCGACGCGCGCGACGGCCTCAAGCCCGTGCAGCGCCGCATCCTCTACGCCATGCTGCGGCTCGGCCTCCTGCATAACCGCCCGTTCAACAAGTGCGCCAAGGTCGTCGGCGAGGTGCTGGGCAACTACCATCCGCACGGCGACGCGTCGGTCTACGACACGCTCGTGCGCCTCGCCCAGACCTGGGTCATGCGCTATCCGCTGATCGACCCCCAGGGCAATTTCGGCTCCGTCGACGGCGACCCGCCCGCCGCCTATCGCTATACCGAGTCCCGCCTCGCCGACATCGCGGAGTCCCTCCTGGCCAACCTCGACGAGGACACGGTCGATTTCGCCCCGAACTACAACGAGGAGACCACGGAGCCCACCGTGCTGCCCTCGGCCCTGCCCGCCCTGCTCATGAACGGCTCGACCGGCATCGCCGTCGGCATGGCGACCAACATCCCGCCGCACAATCTCGATGAGATCATTACCGCCACCTGCGCGGTGATCGACCGGCCTGAGATCCCGCTGGAGGAAGTCATCGCGATGGTCCCCGGCCCCGACTTCCCCACCGGCGGAGTCATCGCCGGCCGCGAGGGCATCATCTCCTATCTGACGACCGGCAAAGGAATCGTCCGCGTCCGCGGCCAGGCGCACACCGAGGAGCTCAAGGGTGGCGGCGAACAGATCGTCATCACCGAGATCCCCTACAACGTCAACCGCGCCTCACTGGTGACACGCATCGCCGAGCTCGTCTCCGACAAGCTGCTCGACGGCATCCGGGATCTTCGCGACGAATCCGACGAGAACACCCGGATCGTGATCGAGCTCAAGCGCGGCGAGCAGGCGAAGGTCATCATCAACCAGCTCTTTCAGAAGACCGCCCTGGAATCCTCCTTTGGCGTCATCCTGCTGGCCCTCGACAAGAAGCGGCCGAAGCAGATGAACATCAAGGAGCTCATCGAGTGCTACGTCGCCCACCGGCGCGATGTGGTCACTCGTCGCACCCGTTTCCGTCTGCGCCAGGCCGAGGACCGCGCCCACATCCTCGAGGGCTACAAGGTCGCCCTCGACAACCTCGATGACTTCGTCCGTCTCATCCGCAGCGCCCGCGACCGCGAGGACGCGCGCGGAAAATTGATGGCGCGGTACCCTCTCTCCGACCGGCAGGCCGGGGCGATCCTCGAACTGCGTCTCTATCAACTCACCGGTCTGGAGCGCGACAAGATCGAGGCCGAGTACCTCGACCTGCTCAAACTGGTCGAGGAATACCGTAGTATCCTCGAGTCGGAGGCCAAACTCCTCGCCGTCATCAAGCAGGAGCTGCTCGAACTGCGCGGGAAGTATACGCAACCGCGCCGCACCCAGATCATCGATTCCCTCGCCGAGTTCCGCATGGAAGACGTCGTGCCCAACGAGGGCTGCGTCATCACGGTCTCGCACCAGGGCTTCATCAAGCGCACGCCGGTGGCCGACTACCGTTCCCAGCGCCGCGGGGGCAAGGGCGTGATCGGAACCGAGACGTACGAGGAGGATTTCGTCGAGCACCTGTTCACCGCCTCGACGCATGACTACATCCTGTTCCTGACCAATACCGGCCAGTGCCATGTCAAGAAGGTCTACGACGTGCCCGAGGGCGCCCGCGCCTCGAAGGGCAAGTCCGTCACCAGCTTCCTGCGCCTGGCCGAAGGCGAGCAGATCGCCGCCATGATTTGCGTGAAGGAATTCTCGGCCGGACTCCATCTCGTCATGGCCACGCGCAACGGGATCACCAAGAAAACCAGCCTCGCCGACTATGCCAACGCCACCCGCGAGGGCGGCCTGCGCGGCATCAAGCTCGAGGAGGCCGACACGCTTGTCGGCTGCGTGCTCACCTCCGGCCAGAACGAGATCATCCTCGTCAGCTACAAGGCCCAGGCCGTGCGTTTCACCGAGGAGGATCTCCGCGACCAGGGGCGCGACACCGTCGGCGTCACCGGGATGCGCTTCAAATACGACGGCGACCACGTCAAGGCCATTGAAGTGTGCGACTCGCAGGCGCGCCTGCTCGTGGCGCGCGAGGATGGGGTCGGCAAGCGGACTCCCTTCGAGAATTACCGGCTGATCAGCCGCGGGGGCACCGGCGTCATCGCGATCGAACTGCCGGAGGATGGCTCGGTCAGCGTCGCCGGCGCACTCAGCGTGCGCGACACCGACGAAGTCATGCTGCTGACGGCGCGGGGGCAAAGCATCCGCACCCGCGTGGCGGAGATCCGCGAAACCGGCCGGGGCGCCAAGGGGGTCAAACTCGTCGACCTCAACGAAGGCGACCGGCTGCTCTCCATCGCCCGCGTGGTGGAGACCGAAGAGGAGAACGAAGAAGCCGCCCCCACGCCGTAAGCGGCCCGGTCGGGCGGCCCCGCCTTATTCTCAGGGCGCGGCGGGTTCCTTGTAGCGCAGCACCAGCCGGAAGCCGACCTTGTTGTCGACCGACGCGTCGGTGCTGACCTGGGTCCGCCATCCCGCGCGACAGTAGGCAGCATTGGACTGCCAGGATCCGCCCCGGATATAATGGTTCTGGCACCATTCCGACAGATTGCCGTGCATGTCGTACAGGCCCCAGGCATTGGGCTGATAGGAGCCCACCGGCTTCGGTTTGCCGCCCGCCGCGCGATTGTAGTTCGCCAGCAGGTCGAGCGCACTGTCGCTGTCGATGTTGGAAATGTTTTTGCCGTTGTTGAAGGACGTCTGGGTACCCGCCCGGCAGGCATATTCCCACTCGTCTTCGGTCGGGAGGGCTGCCACGACGGAGCCGCCGTACTTCATCGCCAGGATCCCGTTCAGCTTGGCGATGAATCCGTTGTTTCCCCCCACAGACGGCCAGTCAACCTGGTCGATGGGGAACGTGGGATTGCCGCGCCAATAACTTGGGCTCCGGGGCATGATCGCCGTATACTGGGCCTGGGTCACCTCGTAGATGCCGATGTAGAATGGCTTCGCGATCACCGCCCGTTCCGGGGGCAGCTCGTTGTTCCGACGGCCCAATTCCTCCTTGGGGGTCCCATGTATGAACGTGCCGGGATCAATCCGCATCAGGCGCACGCTCACGGTCGCGCTCAGCGGCAGGTCGATCGCGGGCGGCAGCTGCGCCGGATCCAAGACCCCGTCCTTCAGCGCATAGGTGAACGCCGTGCGCGCGCGCCATTGGCCGGAGGTGATGGACTTTTCCTCCACCAACTTCCCGGCGAGGATCTTCTCCGTGTCGCCCTTCTCCCCCGCCAGCGCGCCGCGCAGCCATTGACCTTCCGCCTTGACGATGATGCCGGCCTTCACCAGCGGCTTGATCTTCTCCATAAACGGCTGGGGATACAGATCGGTCTGCTCGCGCCATTCCTTGGGTGTCAGCGTCTGGTCTTCGACCAGATTCTTCGCCAGCTCTTTTTCGTCCGCGCCTTTCTCTCCCGCGAGCGCGGCGTGCAGCCAGCTGAATTCGTTCTCAAGAATGGAACCGTGGGCCAACAGGGGCCGGAGTTTCGCCACCATTTCATCCGCCGGTGGCACCAAGGTTGTGAAATCGCGCCAATTCGTGGGCGAAAGCGAATGATCGACGACCAGGCGGGTCGCCAACTTCTTTTCGCTGTCGTCCGGCGGTCGGCGCAGGGCCGCTTCCAGGGCGTCGCCTTCCCTCTGCGTGATCTTCCCGTTGTCCACCAAATCCCCGATGAACCGCTTCGGGCCGGTCGTCGGAGCGGGGACGGAAGCCGCTTGCGTCGCAACGTCCGGCGCCGCCACCGGGGTCGACGGTAGGTTCACTTGGACCGCCGGAGCGGGCGCTTGGGTGGCGGAGGCGGTGGACGTGTCCTGCGCCGCGGTTTGCGCCGGGGCCGGGGCCGGACCGGGAGCGACCGGATGGTGCCGTGTCATCCACCAATAGCCGGTTCCACCCGCCGCGACGAGCAGCACCACCGCCGCTGCCGCCAGCCATTTGCCGCGCCCAGCCGGTTGGGCTGTGGCCGCAGCCGCGGCCCGGCGGGGCATGGGTTTGCCTTCCAGCATCTCCCGAATGGCCCGGGCCGTCGGCGGGCGCGACGCTCCATCCTTGGCCAGGCAGGCTGCGATCGTGGTTTCCCAGGCGGGCGGGATCGGCTTCCCCAGACGCCCGAGTTCTTTTCTCCGTTCTGCCATGCTCGGGGGCACCTTCACCAGAGTCTGGTCGCGGATGGCGCCGCGGAAAAACGGGGGATCGCCCGTCAACAAATCGTAAATCGTGGCCCCGATGCTGTAGATGTCGTCCAGCGGGACCGCCTTCTCGCCCATCGTCTGCTGCGGGCTCATGTACGGCGGCGTGCCGGCCGCGTTTTTCGTCACCCGGTTCACCGTGTCGGCCACCGTGCGGCCGATGCCGAAATCGCCCACCTTCACCTCGCCGCGCTCGTTGAGCATCAGGTTGGCGGGCTTGAGGTCGCGATGCACGACCCGCTGCCGGTGGGCATAATCCATCGCGTCACACACCTGGAACACCCACTGCTTGATGTCCTCCGCCTCGAAAAACCCGGCCGGATTCGGCGCCGGCACCCCAAGTGCCTTGGCCTCGGTTTCGGACGACTTCTTCAACTTGTGCAGGTTGACGCCGTTCACGTACTCCATCGAGATCGCCGAGGTACGGCCGTTCGTGACGAAATCGAAGGTCTTGATGATATTCGGGTGGGACAGGTCGCGATTGATGATCACCTCGCCCTTCAACTCCTTCAGGGCATCGGCCTCGGTCGTCATCTCCTCGCGGAGAAACTTGAGCGCCACCTTCGCATTCAGCTCCTGGTCCACCGCCAGCCAGACCACCCCCATACCGCCCTTCCCCAGCTCGCTCTGTAGCTCATAGCGATTGAAGACGATTTCCCTTTTCGGTTTTCGCACGGTCGGCGAATCGCCCTCATCGCGCTGGACCCGTACGGTTGGTTGATTGTCGTCCATGGTTTGGGGTAGAAAGCAGGCAAAACCGCAACCTTTGTTTCTGGTTCACGCAAAGGAATTGCGCAAGCCCTCATTTCGGGAATATCAGGCCCGCTGGCGCCGTTCTTTTCCATTGCGCTGTCCCAGCGCGCCGAGCCATGCTCCGCCTCGTATCGCGACGTGATGAATGCGTGGATCGAAACCTCCGACGGTAAGATAATCGTCGTCGAGACCAATTGCTACCTCGGCCGGTCTCAGGCCAACACGGTCCGTTTGCAGGCCCCGGGGGCCTCGCGGCGCCACGCGCATATCCATGCGCAGGAGGCGGACGGCCGCACGGAGTTCTGGCTAGCGGACCTTGGCAGCACCAACGGAACGCTGTGCAATGGCAAACGCATTACCATCCCTTGCCGGCTGAAGGATGGCGACCGGATCAGCATTCTCGGCGAAGAATTCGTCTTCCGGGTGGACCACAAAAGCGCGGTGCCGTTTTTCTCCACCGACGCGCCCCCGACCATCCCGGTGCGCGCCAGCCGGTGGTGCTGGCTGCTCATGGTGGACATCAAGCACTTCACCACGCTCAGCCGCCAGTTGGACACCGACACCCTGAGTTTGAAGGTTGGCACCTGGCTGCGCCAGTGCCGTGACGCGATTGAATCCGCCGGCGGCGTCGTCGACAAGTTCTTGGGTGACGCCATCTTCGCCTATTGGATCAAAAGCCCGACCGCGCCCGATCAGGTCGGCCAGGCCCTTCGTCAGTTGATCGAGGTGCAACGAAGGCGTGACCCCGATTTCCGCATCGTCCTGCATTACGCGCAGACCACCATGGAGGGCGGGGCCGGCGGCGCCAACAACCTCTCGGGACCCGAGGTGATTTACGTGTTTCGCCTGGAGAAGGTGTGTTCTGCGTTGGAAGCCGACTCGATTGTCAGCGATGCCGCCCGCGCCGCGCTCCCAGCGGGCTGGTCCTGCCAATCGATGGGCAGCCACCCGCTTGACGGCTTTCCCGGCGATCACGCCGTGCACCGGCTGGTCGTCTAGCCCGGGTATTTCATCGTCAGGAAGACATTTCCCAGCGAAATGCCCGCCTCGCCTGCGGCCAGGGCGACTGCGTCGCGGCTAGCCCGACGAAGTCGGCCCGGCCGGGCGAAGATTTCGCCCCTCCGGGTGTGAAATCTTCGGGCTAGGAGCTGTTCGCGGGGGCCGCGGTCTTCACCCACTGGATCGCCTCAATGGGTGTCGTGGTGAATGTCTTCCGGTTATCCTCGTACCGGATCTCCAGG
>Ga0182017_10000699_pt1 | contig 26357 bp, 27 predicted proteins | sample 712E3DmetaG_FD_120492 | JGI IMG/M metagenome (GOLD analysis project Ga0182017, IMG submission 120492) | Permafrost microbial communities from Stordalen Mire, Sweden - 712E3D metaG | ecosystem: Environmental > Terrestrial > Soil > Wetlands > Permafrost | place: Sweden: Stordalen | collected... | reverse complement strand
GTACGCGTTGTGCGAAGACGTTGAAAAAAACATCCCCCTCGGTATTGAGTCCTTTCCCTTGTCCCCGTCGCCGGGAACCTGCCCCTACTGTAATTTCCAGGAGTTGTGCTTTTCGAGAAAAGGATTTCCATCGGCGGGGGAAAAGACGTTTTAGCCGAATTATTCAGCCGCTGAAATATTTAAAAAAAGATGTTTGAAGATAAACTATATGCAAAAATATATTAAAGCCTTATTGCCTTTTCTGCTTGGAATAACAATTTCGATAATTCTTGCGAGCCTTTTTAAATGGTGGGTGTTTTTAGTAATTTTTTCCTGGGTTGGATTTTCAATAAGCATTGGGGCCTTTCTGCGAATAAAATTAAAAGGCTTAAAAAAGCTTATTGGAAGAAAAATAACATTACTCATGATTTTACCGTGCCTATTGCTTTTTGTTCCAATAATCAATAATGAAAATTTCCAATTGGAAGGCGTTGTTCTCATTATCCTGGTGGGATTTTTCAGCAAAGGTTTTATTCACTATGCGGTTGCAAAAATATTCGGCCCGCTTATATGGCGTCGCGGATTTTGCGGATATGCCTGCTGGACGGCGGCTGTTTTGGAATGGCTTCCTATTAAAAACAAAAACAAGGATGTTCCACGCTCGTATAGAAACATTCGATATATTGCCCTTAGTTTTTCCTTGACGCTTCCGATAATTATGATTTTTTCTTTATCGTTTAATCCATGGGCTGATTACATTAACAAGCAAGAGATGAAATGGATGTTTATAAGTAATGGCCTGTACTATTTAATTGCAATACCCCTGGCATTTATTCTATCGGACAAAAGAGCTTTTTGCAAATATGTTTGTCCGGTATCTCTCGTAATGATACCTTCAAGTAAAATAGGCCTTTTGAAAATAAAACCTAATGTAAATAATGATTGCATTGAATGTAAAGCCTGCAATAAAATCTGCCCGATGGGCGTTAATGCGATGAACTATATGAAACAGAATTCGGCAATAACCGATTCGGAATGCATTTTATGCAATGATTGCGGCGTTGTATGTCCAACAAAAAAGATTGGATAATCAAAATGAGGTAAAACCGCCGGGTTGCGCAACAGGGGCAACCTTAGCTAATGCTTGAGCTGCTTGATGGGAAACTATCACGATCAGTTTTTAGTTGGGAAGGAGGCTGGGAAGCCTCCGACCTACCCGATCATGAATGGGTTAATGACCGCCCTCGTACTCGTTTTGCAGTGGTTCTCTTGCGCTTACGATCCAGTTCCATTTAAAGCACGGGGATTCCGAGTGAGCAAGAATTCCATACCGTAATACGAAGCGTACGCTACATGGTACGCATCGCCGCCATACTCTTCAAAAACTTGGCCGCTATCCGGAAAACTAAAAAAGGCTCCCGACTTGCGCCGGGAGCCTTTCCCTTTTTAATCGCCCTTTGCGAATACTATTTGGCCTTTACCGGCTTGGGCGCGGGCTGGCCGGAATCGGGAATGGAGGACGTGTCCACCTTCTTCCCCTGGCGCATGGCCTCGGCGCGCAATTCCTCGACGCTGTTCATTGCCTCGCCGAGGTGGAGGCTCATGAATTCAGCGTCGTCGGACAGTTCGCAACCGGGGGTGTTTTTAAGGACCCACCGGTAGTTGGCCGAAGCGTCCTCCGGCTTATTCAAGTATTCGTCATAGATGAACCCGATCATGAAGAACGTGTTACAGCGCTTGCCCTTGTCGTTTGACAAAACAAGGTAATCACGATAGTTTTTGATGGCTTGCGTGTACTGCTGTTTTTCGGTTTGGATCTTGGCGAGTTCGACGAACGACCGCATCCCTTCGGGGGTGAACGGGAACCACGAAACAAGCGTTTGATAGGAGGTTTCCGCCTCGTCGGTCTTACCCGTATCGCGCAGGGAGTCGGCGTGGGCGATCACGGCCACCGGGGAACTCTTCATTTCGTCCATGTAATCATTCGACAAGAAGGTGATGCTTTGTTTTTTCCGCAGTTCGAAAATCTGGCGGTCGAGGTCCATGTTGACCACCCGCTGCGCGTATTGGTCAAGCACCGCCTTGAAACCGGCCGAATCGGGCTTGGTCGCCGGATGGCCCTTATCGTCCCAATAGGCGTACATGCACATCGCCGTATCGACGGACGCTGATTTCTTGGCCTTGGGCGAGAGTTCGGTATTGACATAATTGAAAACGACGTTGAGTTTCCACGCCCAATCGAGCTCCGCCTTGATGTCATCCTGACCCTCGCTCCACGTTTTTTGGGCCTTCTCCGAAAAGAGCTTCCACCTCAGCAGCCATTTCGCCAATTCCAAGCTTCCCGCCGGATTGGAATAGTAGCTTCGCTGCTCCTCGGGAATCCAGTTGAGGATGACTTTCATGTCGGCCGGCGTGACGGCCTTGCCCTCGCCGTATATTTGATTCAGGGAATCGGGCAATTGCGCCTTGTACTTTTCCTGATAGAATTTCTTTAAAAAGAAATCCGCCGCTCCGCGCTTGCATGTATAAATCCATTGGGACTTTATGCCGGCCGAATCCACCTTAACGGTATCCTTGGGATCTTTTTTACGAAACAGGGAATCCGGCGCCGGGTATTTCGCCGAAAACATGGCTTCAATAATCGGCGTCCTTACTTCATCCAGGGGTGTATACACCTTAATCGAATCAACCTTCGCGGGCTTGGCTATTTTTGCTTTATCTTTTTTCGACGTGTCCGGAGGAGTTGTGTCGCGGGGAACCATGCGCTTATACGATTCCTTGTGGGCTTTGTAATAGGATTCGATTTCCTTGTCAAAAAACCCCATATTCCCTTGAAGCACATTTCTGACGAAAAGCGTCGCCGGAAAATACATTTGTTTCCATTTCCAATCCTCGCTCGATTTCGCGTGCGCGGCAAAGGAGGTCTTGCAGGCATTATTGTACAGCATTTCCATGGAAACGAAAAAGGTCATGTCGGAAAACGGCCGGGTAAAGAAGTCCCCCCGCGCCGACGGAAAGAGGCTTTTCGCGTCAACGAAAGCGTTAAACTCCTTGTGCGTTACCGTGGTCCCGCCGATTTTAATAAGCGGTTTGTTTTTTTCATCGGCTTTCTGACAAAAGCAATACAGGCAAATCGATAAAACAAGTACTCCAAAACGAATGATCCGGATATGCATAGCAACCCTTTCTACAATGGTAGGTGCAACGTGGTTTCGTGTCGTATTCGCAAACAAGTGCTTCATGTCTCTCCCCTTCAGGTATAATATGAATCGTTATTTCAAGGCGCCGACGGCCTCTTCGACATCGTCGTAAATTTCCAACAGCGTCGTGGCCCCGATGATTTCAATGATTTCATAGACGTTCTCATTAACATTAGCTATTTTAAAGCTCCCGCCTTTTTCCTTGGCGGATTTACTGAAATGCAAAAGTATCCCTAATCCGGTGCTGTTCACGTAGCGCAGCTTCTTAAAGTCCGCCACGATGGTGGTAAAACCTTCCGTAAACAGGTTGCAGATTTTTTCCAATACAGTCTCAACATTGGTGGCATCAAGGTCTCCTATGAAGCGCACCTTTTTCGCATTGGCCCGCCCCTTAATGTCCTCGTATTCCAGCTCGATTTGAGACTCCATATATTATTCCTCTCTCAATTTAGTAACATGCACGGTCGTACCTTTGCCAGAAAAATCTATGGATAGATCGTTCGACAACATTTTGATCAGGGACAATCCTCTTCCTCTTTCAAGTTTCTTTTCGTTGGTGCCGAGAATCGATTTTGAAATAGCCTTGAGCGAATTGATTTTTTTAGGGTCGCTCAAGTTGACTACTTCTATCTCGATTTTTTTGCGGTCTATCTTTAAAAAAAGTTCGATATCCCGCAGATTATCCGGCGCGCCATGTTCCACCGCATTGTTGCACACTTCGTCGACAATGGTTTCTATTCTGAAGGAATCCCGCTGGCCATAGCCTTTCTGCCGGGTGATACGGCTTACCAATTGCCGTACGGGCGGAACGAAATTAAGCTCGGGTGGAAACGACAACCATACTTTTTCGGGTTTTTGTTGCACTTCCCATGCATACGCGTTGACCGCGGTGCGAAGGTCACTATGGAATTTAAAAATTTTATTCGCCCCAAGGTGAGTCAATTTTGCTTTACAATCAAGGCTTAAGCCCGCGAAGACCAGATCACCGCCCTTGTCGGAAAGAACCTGCCTGCACCCCATGAGTTCGCCTACCGCGGCAGATGATATATTGGACACTTTAGACATTTCAGCGATGGCGTGGAACCTATTTCCCTCAAGTATTCTAGAAAAATGAACGTTCAAGGTTTCAATACTGTTGGAATCCAGGTCACCTTCTATGTACCATACGGTTACCTCAGGCTTGAATTCGCTCTGCCGTATCTCCATTTTCACTGATTCCATGAACCTGTATCCTTTGTTTTTAATCCGCGGCGCAAACGGCGCTAGTTGTCTTCCCGTTTTCTGACTATGTGGATCGACGTTACATTATCTTTGGCAATTTTCAAGTTCATTTCAGCGGAAAGCATCCTGACGATCTCCAGCCCCAATCCTTTGCTCGACTTAAAATGCTCCATTTCCTTTTCAACTTGTTCGTCGGTGTTTTCAATAACGTTTTTAAGCCGCAGCACATTGTCTTTGGTGCCGCCCTGATCATTAATTTGAAACTCCACGCGGTCCGAGAAAATGGAACAAATAAGATCCACCGTGGCATCCATGGTCTGTGAACCGTACAAAACCGCGTTATGGCATATTTCGTCCACGATGACTTCGGAACGGAAAGCGAACTTGGGGTTAAAATGCTGGATCTGGAGGATTTCAGCGATGAATTTTCTGAGCGGAGCGACATAATCGACATCCGAAGGTATTTTTACTTTAAAGGTATAAGGAGTCTCTTTTTTCATTGTACTTTTTCCATTGCGGCTTGCCTCAAAGGCTTGAAAAACGTTCTATTCGAGGCTTCCGAGGTCTCTACCCGTTACTTTTCTCCATGGAGAATGAACGCTTCCTCTTTCGAACTTATTGCGCCTTTTTTAACCAGCGTTTCCACCAGTCTTGATGCTATTGACAAAAGAGTTGAGAAGGTGGGGGCTTCGTTGAGTCCCTTGATTTTGGAAACGGCAAGGGCGTCTTTTTCCGAGGCGCCGCGAAGGGAATCCAAAACGCATTCCAGAACGAACATGATTTCGCCATAGGTCAAATTGCCTTTTCGGTACGTCGAAAAATCCTGGATCGCGCCTAAGAGCAGGTCGTTGAGCTTGTTGAATTCGTTCTGATCATCAAAAACATTTTTATAGGAACCTATCTCTGACATGATCCCCCCTATTCGTTTCTGAGAATCTTAAGCGCTAAAGGTTTAATTTCCGGTTTTTTAACATGAAAAAAGCGTTCACCGGTATTAATGAAATGGGAAATACGATTTATTATTCTATTTATTTTCAAATAATATTTCAAGAGCCTCTTCATTTTTCGGGGAAAAAACCTTACCCCTTAATATACCTCAATTATAATGGAGGTATAAAAAAATAAATTAAACCACGAAAAGAGTAAATAAATTAAAAAAAACACTTTACGGCATCCTCTATTTTTAAGGATATGAATATTATCGCCGATTCCAACATCCCCTGTGTTGAAGAAGCTTTTTCCGCCTTCGGGAGGGTAGCGCCGGTAAGCGGACGCGAAATACGGCGTGATATTTTGACGGATGCGGAAATGCTTCTCGTACGCTCGGTTACCAAGGTCAACAGGGAATTAATCGAAAACACGCCCATCAAATTCGTTGGAACCACGACCATCGGGACCGACCATATAGATATGGCATACCTTAAAAGTCGCGGCATCGGTTTTGCGGCCGCTCCGGGTTCAAATGCCTGTTCCGTGGCGCAATACGTTGTTTGCGCGCTCGCTACGATCAGCCGGTCACTCGCCTTGGATTTGCGGGGAAACGTAATGGGAATCATCGGCGCCGGCAACGTGGGGTCCCGAGTAGCCCCTTTGGCACAAACCTTGGGGATGCGCTGCCTTTTTAATGACCCGCCGCTGCAAAAGACCCGCGGCAAGGGCTTCGCAAGCCTTGAAGAGACTCTTGCGTCCGCGGATGTGATATCCATGCATGTTCCGCTCAGCGCGGCCGGCCTCTATCCAACGCTGCATATGGCCGACGAATTGTTTTTCGATACAATGAAACCCGGAGCGCTCTTCATCAATACCAGCCGCGGATCGGTCGTAAGCGAGGAGGCGCTGCGCACGCGCCGGAAGAAACTTGCCGGAGTCATTTTGGATGTTTGGGAAAACGAGCCTTCCATCAACAAGTCAACAATGGCCATGGCGGATATCGCAACGCCTCATATTGCCGGGCATTCGTTTGATGGAAAAATAAACGGCACCTATATGATCTACGCCGCGGCATGCGACTATTTCCACCGCGCAATGACCTGGACGCCGGACATCGCCGGGCATCCCGTCGCGAATACCATTGACGCCAGGGCATCATCGGACCCCTTCTTTCACGCGCTGCAATCGGCGTATCCGCTTATGGACGACGACCGGTTGCTCCGGGAAATAGCCGTCAAGCAAAACGGTCCGGCGTATTTCGACCACTTGCGAAACACGTACCGCAAGCGGTATGAATTCAGGCATTATACCGTCCTCTATTCTCCACAACAATCCGGCGAAGCGGACGCGCTCAAGAGGTTGGGTTTTAACGTTCAAGAAACGCACCCATAGGGCGAATTTCCTGGGTCGCCCCGGTTAAAAACCTTCCTGTTATAATAAGCGTTACTTCGGCTTGCTTCCCGCCTTAACCGTGTCGATAGGCAGGCTCGGTTTTAAAGGAGCGGCGGAAGAAGGAACCTTATCGGGAACTTTCGGCGCGGTTTCAGTACGTGGAGCTCCGTTATCGGCGGGTTTGGATTTTCCTCGGTTTTTATTGACCGAGGCGGCTTCAACGCTGGGCATATTGAACATGTCCGATACCGAAGGAATTTCATATTTATTCGCGCCGCCCGAACCGCCTTCCTTCTCGGCGCGCAGCCGCTCGCTTCGAATAACCGAACCGATCATGCCGGCGCATTTCAACGCGGCCTGCTCCAGAAGCCGATCCGTTATCTCTTTTCTGTCAAGAGCTGAAATCATGATCTCTTCCTCGGCGGAGCCGAATACAATGAATCCTTTTGGCTTTTCCGCCTCCGTTTGAATGTCGCCTAAAAAGGCATACTCTTTATACCGTAAACTATATACGTTGAGCGAAATGGCAAGTTCTCCGCGAACGCGGCCTTCTAGTAGATACCGTCGAATCCCCTTCAGGACGCAATTTTTAACCGCGCCCCACACAAAGACGGTGGTGTCGGTGCAATACAGTTTCAACGATTCGATCAGTTTTCGCGAGACAACCGGGAACTCGTCGAAATGAACCTTTCTCCGATAGAGTTGCGACTGCGGGTAATCGGCAATGGAGAGATCCTGCATGGTTGAAAGATTTTCGCGCAGACGCTTATCAAAAGACTCCTCAAATGCGGGAGAGTCGCCGCGCGTTACCCCGATTAACACGACTTCAATATCCTTTGCCGACACTGCAACGGGAGCCGTCATCATAAGTAGTAAAAAAACCGTCGCCCTTTTCAGCTTCATTCAAGCATCTCCTTTTTTAAATGATCGTTGGCCCGATAGATCCAACTTAAGATTTCAGCTACCGAAGCGTAGAGCTCGGGAGGAATCGTGCGATCGATCTCGACCTGCGCTAAAAGCTCAATAAGATCATCATCCCTGTGAATGGGAATGCCGTATTGCCGCGCTTTTTGCTTGATCGCCGACGCGACGAACCCTTCCCCCTTGGCAATTACCTTAGGCGCGGCGTCGCCATCGGAATGGTATTTAAGCGCAACCGCTTTTTCACGTAATGGTTCTCGGCGTTTTTTCATAAAGTCATGCCACGATATCGATGGCGCTTTTTCCATTCGGCGGCGCCGGCGACGCCGCCGAGTCGCGTGACCGTTGGATATTTTTTTGCATGGTCATCCGTAATGTTTTAAACCCCAATTTTTGAATCGCCCCGCGAAGCGCTTCCCTGTTTTGTTCGAACCAATCCCGTGTGCGGTCTTTGTCAAAATACATGCGCACCGTTAAATCCCGGTTCATCGTATAGTCCATTTTTACATCGATTGGACCCAACATGGCTGGAGAGACATGCAGTTCAACCATCACGTTTTGCCGCGTGTTTTTTTTCCCGGCATGACGGTCCTTCACGAATTTTACCACCACATCGTTCCAACGTCCGTCGATCTTCATCGGCAGCAACATCACCTGTTGTTCGCCCTGCGTCGTGCTGACGGGTTTTGCGAGGATTTGCAGGGACTCGAAACGTTGTAACATGCTTTCGATGTGTTGTCGCTGTCCGTCGGACGTATGAACATCGTGCGCGGCGGGGCCGTTTGCCGCCGGCGATTCGGACAAACGCGTTGCTTCGAACAGTATACGATCGATCCGACGCGGGATGTCCCGAGTCGCATGCTCAATGGAAGAGGTTAGTTCCTTTATCAATGAATCGAGATCGTCACGCCGAGCGCGTGAAAACGTCCTGTCGGGGGCCTCACCCTCGGCCGAACCCGCGGCTCGTGTAAAAACGCTCTGAAACCGAAACACGATTCCATCAACAACGGTCTCCACGCTTTGGAGCATCCGTTGCAAGGATGCTCGCACGAGCATTTCCGTTTTAACAGCCGCGTCCGTCGTACCGCTCTGAGCGTGAAGCGGCTCGTTGCTTGAATCAACAGCCGGCGGCATCGCGCCTTCGGTCGATTTTAAAAGATTCGCGGCATGAGCGTTCACCGGCTCCGAAAGCGCCTTCATGACGAGGGATTGAGTCTGCGCCCCAAAACCGTCCAACCGTTGGCTGATTTCCCGGCGCAAGGTTTGCAGCGCTACGGGAAGTTCGGCGTTGAGTTTTCCGATTTGCCCTTCCGCTTCCGTCAGGAGTCGATTGATGGCCCGAATCATTTCCTTTCGCGCATTTTCCACGGACGCGGCCGTCTCCATGCCGATGGCGCCTCCCGATTCGCCCAAAGCCTTGAGTAATAGTAGTTTCAGGCTTGGCGGAGGCGCCGCGGGCGCGGTATCCGACGTGCTCTGAGCCAAGGAATGTTCGAAATCCAATCCGAGACCGGTAAATAGCCGCGGCACAATCCGTTCCATCGGCTCGCCAAGCGCCGCCGCGCCGGAGTTCATGGTAAAATCCCGTAAGTCTATTCCGGAAAAAAAGGCTGATCCGGACGACCCCGGCGACACGGCGTTTTCGAACCATTCGGGAAACTCAGCGGAGCCGGAAGCGGCGGGCGGCGCTGAAACCGCGGAGAGCGGCGTAGCGGGCTCGCACGCAATGTTCAACCATTGAACGGAAATCGCCTCAAGAGCGTCCTTAGAAAACGACGCGGCCGAAAGAGCGCCTGGAGAGGGCGCCATTCCAGCGCTCTGAATGGGGAATGGGGCGCTATCGCCCGTATCCGGCAAGGCGTTGTCGATATCGAGCAGTCTCTGGCGCGACAATGAACCACGTTGTGTCAAGAGAAGCATGAGCGCGCCGGGTGAAATGGAATCCCAAAACGAATTCGAAAGCCCGGTGCGGACAAAATGAAGCATCTCGGTATTCGCGCTTTCAATGGACATGAACGTTAGGCGACGCCCCGGGGATTCGTCCGGGCCAACGTATACTACCACCGGTTTGTTATCGAAAAGAATATCGAACCGCCGGATAGTATCTTCATCCACCTTCGCTCCGGCCGAGAAGGCCCATTTCAAGGCGCCCGCGATGGAGGAAAAATAGTAATATCCTTCAACAGGTTCCGTTCCCGCCCGATACTCCATGGGAAACGATGTTGGAGTTGCGGAAGCGGGGGCTGTGCGGGGGAGCGCTTCAAAGGCGTCGGCCGAGGCAAAAGCCGAGGTAAGCGACGGGGCGCATGGTGCGGGGGGGGCGGACGTGTCGATTTTTTCGATATATAATTCGCGGCCCCGGACTTGAAACAGCACCGTATCGCCTTGCGTCAAGGTTCCGGAAGTCAGCCGCGCGATCATTTTTCCCGAACCGGCGGCGATAACGGCGCGTCCGTCGTCCGTGATTTTTTCGACGAAACCTTTTCCCGAAGTCATCAGGGGAGCTAGCGTTATAACCTGCGCGGTGATGATAGGCGTGAGTGCCGTCATAAGGAATCCCTCTGTTGCCGCGGCGCGGGGCGTTCTCCATGGCTATTTGCCAGGACTATTGCGCTAGGCCGCCGTCCTTGCGCGCTACACGAAGAATCAGCGATACTTGATCAGCGCCCATGTGAAACCGCCTTGAAATCTCATTGACCGAAGCGCCTTCACGCGCCGCCCGCAGGATGCCGCTTTTTATATCCTCCGCGCCGGCCGCGAGCCCATCCCGCGGCGGTTGCGCGGTGGGCGGCGCGCCGCCCGCGGTGGATGCCTCCGCGTTTCCGCCGCTCATTCTGTCTCGCAAAGAGTCAATCCTCCTCTTCGAAACTTCGGACGAAAGCGCGGCGATGGCGGATTCCAGCCCGGCGGATGATCCATGGAGTTCAGGCGAAAGATGGTCCGGTCCCGAGGCGTTTCCGTCCGTCTTTTCCCCCCCTTTTTTCCCGAAGAGCATGGAAAAAAATCCGATGCATAATATGATGCCGGCGATGATGGCGATCCCGCCGACGACAAGAACCACCCAATCGAAAACATTACGCGGCATATATTTTTGATAGGCGCGCGTTGAACGGACTGATCCGTCATTTTCATGAGTCGTGGACGAGGCTTCGGCGGGGTCTTGGCGTTTTTCAATAGCTTCGCGTACCGCCGCGATGGAATCCTTAATGCTGGCCGCGCATTTTTCAAGATCCTCAAGCGACCGGCCTTTTCGTTTCCGAATTTGTTTTTCAACGTCGATTGAATCCAATTTTTCCAAAAGACCGCTTTTCATTTTTATCGCATCAACTTGAGCGCCGAAGGCCCGCGGCGGCATGGCAAGGGGAATTCCCAATGAAAAGGCCAGAACAATCAGTATCCTGATTTTTACCCGTATTGAGTCCGTGGAAGTCGGGAAAATTGCCATGTTTATTTCCTTTTTAAACACTTGTAGTATACGATCTGCCGTGATATACTTTAAGAAAGTAATTACATTCTTTGCGATAAAGAAGCAATACATTGTATATTTTTATTCGTTGCGCTTGAGAGTCTCCATCTGAATTATCGACGGCGGCCCGGCGTTAGGCTTGTCCATGAATAATTCATAGTATCCGGCTCACCGGGTACGAGGAACGAACCATGATTAAATTTAGTGTATCATATAATAACAAAGTCATCAAGACTTATGAACTTGACGACCAAGTCATCACCATCGGCCGGCTGCCCGAAAATAAAATTTGCATTTCCAATATGGGGATCTCGCGCCGTCATTCAAAAATCGAACGGAATGCCGACAACAACCCCGTGCTCTCCGATCTGAATTCCCTTAACGGCACTTTTGTCAACAACAAAAAAACCGCGAAAACCGTTCTTTTCCCCGGCGACGTTATTACCATAGGTAAATATACCATCCTCCTTGAATCCGACGATGCGCGGGAAGCCCCCGCGTCTCCATCTCCATCGGCGGCCGTCGCGCCGAATGTCGATATGCCGCGGCATCCGTCGGATGAAGAGTCCAACGAAGCCTCCGCGAAGGAACAAACGGCCGATTCAACGGATCATTCCACCGGCGAGGCCCCGTCCGCGGTTCTTATTGAAACGAACAAACACGTCGTATATAAAATAGACAAACCGAGTATTACCCTCGGGGCGTCGGAAAATGACGACATTTTCGTGTCGGGCTTCATGGTGGGCGAGGGGCATATCGAAATTGAAAAAAAAGACGGGGATCTCCGGATACGGTCCCACAAATTCATGGGAAAATTCAAAGTCAACGGCAGAAAAAAAAAGACCCATGTTTTACACCATAAAGATCGTATTGAGATCGGCTCGAGCGTGTTTCGTTATATGGAAAACGGATAATGTAAATACCCTATGAGAATCGCAATCATCTCCGATATTCATGCGAACAGTGAAGCGCTAGAAGCCGTGTTGGCGGACATCGCGCGACAAAAAATCGACGAAATCGTCTGTCTGGGGGATGTCGTCGGTTATGGCGCGAACCCCAATGAATGCATCGCTCTGGTTAAAAAAGCCTCCCCCTTGTGCATTTTAGGAAATCACGATGCCGCGGCCGTGGGCCTGCTTTCCACCGACCATTTTAACGTACATGCTAAGATCGCCATCGATTGGACCGTCGAGAACCTTGACACGGAAGGACAATCGTTTCTGCGTTCGCTTCCGCTCAAGGAAAAAAAACATTCCCATACGTTCGTCCATGCCACTCCCTATGAACCGAACATGTGGTATTATATCACGTCATTGGAGGAGGCGGCGTTCAATTTTCAATTTTTCGACACGTCGTTTTGCTTTGTAGGACATACGCATATTCCCATCATCATCGTTTTGGAAAATGAAAAAGAGGTGTATGTTCACCAAGGCGCCGCCATCTCCTTCGGCGAAATGAAGCAATCTCGCTTCCTCATCAACATCGGCAGCGTCGGACAGCCCAGGGATCGCAATCCGCTCTCGTGCTACGGGATTCTCGATACCGAATCCCGGACTTTTTCTTGTCAAAGAATCGCCTACGATATCGCCAAAACCCAAAACAAAATGCGAAAAATAAAAATGCCCGACTTTTTAATAACCCGTCTTAAAGACGGCCGTTAACGGGGTTCCATATTTGAAGGGCGGACGCAATGAAATCTTCAATGTTTCGCTTGTGCATGATCGCTGTTTTTACCGCGCTTGTGTCATGCGGCACCGTTCCGCAAAACCCCTACACGAACCCTGATAACGCGAAAATAATCCCCGACAACACGCTTTCGAACATGCACGATTCCCTCGCCATGGGCGCCGCGTACTCTTGTACTGTCAATGTGCTTCTGCCCGGTCTTATTGACAGCGTTATCGTTCGCGTCGGCCGCAACGGTTTCGATAGCGTTTTTTTCAGGGACACGATCAAGGGACGCGCCTCGGCGGTTTTCCCCTTTTCGTGGAACGACACCGGCGCTTTTACCATGCAGATCGTCATCGTTAAAAAGAACGGCGCCAGGGACTCCTTGGCCCCGCCGAAGGGGTTTATCGTTTATACGCACCCCGTTCCGCGGGTAACCCCGGCTCAGACGGCCTACCATGCCTACCTTGGAGACTCCATTACCGTCAAGTTCCACGTGATTGCCAAGGACAGCAATCTTCTCGGATATTCGACGAGCCTGAGTCTCGACGCGGACTCCGCCAAAGCCCGCCGCGTGGATGTTTATTATCCGTTAACATCGCGCATCGGCGACGATACTCTTTCGCGCACATTGAGAAAGCTCGTTCTCAGGGAGGGGCTTGTTCAACCCATCGTGTGTTACGCGCAGGCCGTGGACCGGCGATATAATTACAGCGCCATGGCCGCATGCACCGTCTACGTGTCGGATACCACTCGCCCGTCAATAACGCTTGTACACCCGCAATCGGGCGATTCGATTGTTTCCCTGCCCGACAGCGTCGTTGTCCGCGCCGGCGATAATTGGGCAATTGATTCCGTAACCTTCAACGGCGGAAAAATGTCCCTTGTCAATGATACGAGCGTTACGACGATGGCGAAAGGTTTCTTTTCAACGCTTGTCAAAGGGGTTACCTTTGATACGATAGTCGCATGGGATAAGGCGCGCAATTCCGATACGCTGATTCTCATGCTCAAGTACGGAGGACCGGCGACCTATCCCCCAACAATAAAAAACCTCAACCGGTCCGTGCGTGAGGGACGTTCCTTCGACACGCTTTTCCTTGATACCTTTGTAACCATTACCGACCCGGCGATTCTTGACGCCGCAACCTACAGGGCCTCATGTAATTGGATCATAACCGACAGTGCGGGCAACGGCGTATCCTCGTATAACGCGCTTACCCGGAAACTTACCGTTCCCGTCAATAGCGACAGCGAATGGACGGACACCTTCAACCTCAACTTCAAGGTCATCGCTCCCGGCGGCCTCTGGGATTCGCGCGTGGGCATGTTCATGATAAACGAAATTCCCGATCCTCCCAAAATAACGCTTGACACGCTTCAAATAAAATTCGCGGGGGTTCCCTTTGATACGCTGTTGTTGGACACGTGCGCCAAAGACCCCGACAATGCGCCGACAACGCTCAATTGGAAATTTAAAAACGGGAATTATTTCAAAGTCGATTCGATCATGTCCTCCTTCCGCCCCATCGGCCATTCGGGGTTTCTGATCAGACCTAGCTTTTTTACCCGGCGCATCGTCGTCGTCCCCGACACTACAAAGATCAAGGCCGCCACCTGGTTCGGCAGCGATACGCTCACGTTTACCGTTACCGACCCGACGCAGCTTTTTCAGACCAAACGCATCGTGTTCAGAAAAATGAAGTTTATTATGCACTCATCGACCGATCAAGCGACGGTAGGGGCCGGTAAGCGGCGGGAATAATACGGGATTCTTCACGCGCGCAGCATAGTGTATGCGTCAAACAGTAGGTCAACCGGTCGTAGCGCGCTTTTCTGGTAATAGCATCCGTAAAAACAACCGGGGCAGCATTCAACCGTAGCGCGTTTTGCTATGCGCCACCGTTCGTCTCGGAGGTTTTTCATGTCAAGAACGAACGGGCCATCGGCATATTCCTGGCAGGTCATAAGCGAGCCGTTGTTATTGACAACTAAATAATCGTCACGGTTGGCCGGGCACTTCCAAGCCATAGTATCATACAGCGCCAGGTTCTCGCATAGATAGGTCCAACTGGGTGAAACCAACCCCGTTGTCATCTTCAAGTGTTTCAGCGCCTTTCGCAGCCTTTCCACCTCGGCCATGGACTCGGGTTTAAGCGCCGTATCCGCCGGGGAAAACGCGCCGCCGACATGTTGGAAAAGCCCCATATCGAACAGTAAACCCCTGCCGGTAACCTCCCGCGCGATATCCGGGACCAGTGCGAGGTTATTCTTGGTAACCACCGTAAGGGTTGAGGCGATAATGCCCTTTTTCTTGGCATAGATAAGCAGATCGAGCGCCCCGCCGTCGGACTTGACGCCCTTGCCGTCCAGGGAATCCAATGAACAGGTAAGAAATTGCAGGCCCGCTTCGTAAAGGGAATCGATGACGGTTTTATCCACGCTTTTAAAATTCGATATCATCCAGCAGACCGCCTTTTTCCGGCGAGCGATGGAGCGTACAATGTCCGGAATATCCTTTCGCACCAGCGGTTCGCCTCCCGTAAGCGAAAAAATACGCACGCCCCAGTCATGTAACCTGTCAATAACCGCGTGCCACTGCTCAAGTGAAATGTCGGGATAGGGTTGGTTGATGCTTTTACAATAGCTACAAGCGCAGTTGCATTTTCTGGTAACGAAAAGCGAGGCGAAACGGGGGCCTTTACCGAACCGCATGGTCCGCAGTGCGATGCGTACCTTGTTTTTTAAGGGGATCGTGGACGCCATTTCTCCCTCCGACTAGAACACCAGGCCGCCGGAGGCATGGCCGTAAACGCCGTTTTTCCCGGCCTCGAAATCATACTCCAGCAATGCATCGATTTTAAATACGCCGAATGGGGAGTATTTCCACGAAAGGCCCAGCCGCGTTGAAGTCACAGTTCCCGGCCCTAAAAAATGCTTACGCCAGGAATCCGGGTGCGGGGGCCGGTATACCGTGCCGCCATCGTAAACTTCCGCGGAATCCTGAAAAACATCGGTGATATTGCCTCCGCGAACCGCGGCGTTCTTCCGCGTGTTTGTCAATGTAAGTCCCACCGTATTACGACCGCTGATTTGCCCATCGAGCGCGATGACAAGCGCATCGGCGTCGGGTCCCAAGGGCATCCCCAGGCACTGGTCAAAATTGGAATAACGGTGGCTGCCGCCGTCAAAATGCGTGTACACCCATGGCTCGACCCGGGAATACTCCAGCGTTGCCGTCACATCCTTGTTTTTTATGCAACCGAAGTACTGGCCACCCAGGGTAAAAGCCCATTTGTTTCCCCAATCATCGCTCAGGGCGGTCCAGGGAGAGGTTAAATCGTCGATAAGGAGTTCAAAATATCCCCGGAAATTATGGGGAAAACGCAGGTCCGCGTCGAACGACATCAAGGCATTGTCGCGATCTCCAAGGTAATGCTCCGTAAATTTATACGGCACGAAAGGAATCAGGTACGCCCACTCCCAGGACCTGGTCTGGCCGTACAAATCGGGCCGCAGAGCGTTGAGGGAATCCTTGGGGCCTTGCTCGTCGGTGGTGGCGCCGTTGACGATGGCCTCGTTGAAGCCTATGGTGAGCCGGTCTTTCCATAGGGGAATGTTCAGGCGATGCACATAGAGATATTTCGACTTGTCCTTCTGGCTTTTAAGCTGGCCGGCCATGTGGATATACTCGAAGGGCCCGATGTTCCAGGTTGCGCGGGCATACGTAACGGGCGGTGCGTTTCCGGAAAGCAGCAACGGATAATACACCGCGGGCCCGATGCGCAGATAATCGATCGCGGTTTCCAGTTCCACCCGTTCGGTGGTGTAGCGGATGCCGCCGCGCGGCAAATCGGAGGAGCGGGCATGCGAGGAGTCAGCCCTTCCGTAAAGGTTGTAGGGGATGCCTTTATAGGGTTGGTAGTTGGATTGCCGGAACATGGTGTCGGTGTACCAGTCGGTCCAAACGTCAAGGCCAGAATAAAATGAAAGATTGCCGATGTTCCCCGACAAAGAGGGCGAAAGCATCCACCTGCTGCGTAGCGAGACGCTGTCGCGTATGGCGGGATCGATCGATCCCAAGAGCGACACGTTGGCATAGCAGGATTTGTCCTGCGGCGCGCTGGACCACCCCGCCACCCTTCGGGGTTTTAAAAAAAGCTCGCTGATCTGTCGTATTTGAAAAGATTCCTCCGGCGATAGCGCGCCCGCCGCATCGAGGGAGTCGGCTTTCGCGATAAACGCGCGGACGTCGGCGAGGTTCACGGGCTCAAAATACAGCGACGCAGGCAAGGGAATGCCGTAACGGTTTGACACTCGCCGTATCACGGCGTCGAGATCGGGATTAAGGCGTAGGGCGGGCGAATACTCCGCGAAAGCGGGAATGTGTGCCGGAACGATAAGGGCAAGGACAACCATGCGCAGGAGTTTCATAATAGCCTATAATTTACTTGTTTTTTCAGGGGAAAACTGGTTTTTCATGAGAAAAAAAGCGAATGAAGCAAGCATCATTTGAGGTCGTTTCATAAAAAAAGAGGCGTAGCGTCCTATGCCTCTTTAAAACTTCATTACCCGCGATTTTGCATTACTTGGCATTGACCGACTGCGCCTTGGCGGGAGCGGAAACCGCGCTTTCCGTCACGGCTTCCACTTTTTTATTGATGATGTGCGGCGTGACGAAAACGATGAGATCTTGTTTGTCAAGAGTTTTCTTCGTGCGTTTGAACAGATTCCCGATAAGCGGAATGTCCTTTAAAACCGGAATGCCTTCCTCCGCCTGAATGGATTCATTGGACGTAAGCCCCGCGATGACGATGGTTTCGCCGTCGGTCACCACGACGTTGGTGGAAGCGCTTTGCGTATTGATCACCGGTTCGTTACCCAAAATCGTGTACGAACTTTTCTTGGGTTTGAGGTTGAGCATCAGGCGCTTGTCCCCCGTCACGTGGGGCGTCACCGTCAGTTCGGTGCCCGCGTCGATCATTTTAACGACGGTGTTGAATGATTCGTCGCGGTAGGTGAACGGGACCTGGCTCCCCATGAAGATATTCGCTTCTTTATTGTCAAGTGTTGTGATCTGGGGCTGCGCGATAACCTCGGCCTTGCTGTTTTGAAAGAGGTATTCGAGCGAAAAACTTAATTTATCCTGGGATAAAATACCATAGGAAAGCTTTTCAAGGGCTCCGGTGACCACGCCGGCGCCGGGCAAATGCTGGCCGCTTACGTCCACGCCGCCCAGTTTGTCGAAATATCCCCATTGAATTCCCAGATTTTGCAGGACCGAGGAACTTACCTGGATGATTTTACACGAAATGGACACCTGGTCCGTTTCGATATCCAGTTCCTTAATGGTATTCTTGATCGCATTGATGTTCTCGTCGGTATCGAAAACAATAAGGGAATTGGTATGCTCGACAACGGTGATTTTTCCCCGCGCCGACATGAGCGTGGAAATGGATTTCTGCATGTCCTGCGCCGGAACATTCTTGAGTTTTATCACTTCGCGCTTCAGTTCCTCGACGGTTTGCGCCTGTTGCTGGGCCGTCGCGTTCGTTAAATAAATCTTTTGGTATTCCTCCGTAGGGATCACGTACAAATAGGAGGATTCCCTGACAAGCGTCAGATTGGCCACCTTGCACACGATGGACAGGATCTCCTTCCATGTTTTATGCGTCAACGACAAGCTTATGCTTCCGGTAACCTTGTCATGCAGCACGATGTCCACCCCGCTGTATTCGGAAAGTTGTTTAAGCACCGACCGAACCTCCGCGGAGGTCACGGAAAACCGCTCGATGGGCGGCAGATTGGCGTTTATTCCCCTGCCGGGGACGGACTCCTGCCCGGACGAATCCAGCTGGGCCCGCGTCCACAGGGGGTTGATTATAATGGCAATTGCGGCTGCCGAGGCGATAACGATAAGCGACACGATTTTTTTGTTGTTCATAATAACCCTCATTGTTTAATCCGGATTAAGCGGATTTATACGATTCCCCTGTTGTAACTGAAAAATATGTTTTATTCCTTTATTTTCTCCCAATGCGCTATTCCTTGGATGCCTTAGGTGCTTCGTAAGCCTTCGGCTCTTTTTCCTTGTTTAATTTCATGGCATAGGTTCTGGAAATGCCCAATTCATTGATAAGAAACAGCACTTTGTCGCTTTGTATACGCAGCAAAGATCCGTTTTTAATCGGATCGTTTTCCCTGAGCGCATAGGCCTTGGTTTTGTTCCGTATATCCTCAAACAAACCGATCCGATCCATTGCGTCGTAAAGTATCCCCACGAGTTCCAAATTTTCAATGGTGGGCAAGGGCCCGTCCTCGTCTTGCGAAAGGGTTAGGAACGGGTCCCTTCCGAATACATGGTATTCAATGGTTTTCGGAAAAACCCTCAACGGGGTCGGCGCCGCGGAGTCACTCGGATGGTTCGCGACGGCGGCCGGTTTATCCGCCGCATCGTGCGCAATCCGCTCTTTTCCTTCCTGCCGCGCTCTCTCTTTCTGCAAGGCCGCCTGTTCCATGAGAGCTTTTCTTTCCTGTTGTTTGCGCACGGCCTCGCGCGCCTTTTCTTCCTGTTTTTCCTTTGCCGTCCTTATGGCCTCGATGTTGTTCCACTGCGCCTTGGAGACCTTGCCGCTGTCCACCGCCAGCGCGGCCATGATCCATCCATGCGTGTCACCGAATTCCACGTTCAGCCATTGGCCTCTTTTCCCCACCCGCGTACCCACCGCGCCCATCGGCAGTTTGCCGACCACCGTGCTTGACGGACTCGCCGAGGCGCCGGACCGCACATTCACGGTATTCTTGATAATGACGATTCTTACGGCCCGCGGCGTCGACGGCTCCGCTGACTCATGCGAATCCTTGCGAAGATCGATGCCGGCTTTTGCCGCCGTAACCGGTTCTCCAACGCTGAAGGTTCCGTTTTTCCCCATGTCCGCCTTCGAATCGGTCAGCGCTTTTTTTTCTATATTCTTGTAATCGACCGGATAGCGTTGGGGAGTGATGAAATCATAGGACAGCGTCGTGCCGTTTCTCGCCGACCATAGGTAAAGGCATTGTTTCGTGTCCCGAACGCTATAGATAACAAGCCGGTCGGGAAACGTCTGCACGAGCGGTTTAACACCGTCTTCCCTTTTTATGAATATCGACGCCCCTAGCCATGTCGTAGCCCCATGCGCCACTTCCTTTAAAATGATGCTTTTTACCAACCAATCCTTCTCCGATTTGAAGGTCCCGTGCGAGAGGCTGTTTTTTGAATTGACAAAAAGAACCATAATCTGGTCAGGCATGCTTTTTACGATCATTTCGGTGGGCGCGTCGAATTTGAAAATGACTTTTTCCACTCGTTCACGGTGGAGAATGGTGATGTCCTCGAGAAACGAGGACGCGGTCACCTGCATAGCAGCGCCGCGAGCGGGAGCCGCGGACGGCGCCTCGGCGGGAATCCGTTCCTGCGGAGCGCCGGAGGATACTCCCTGCGCGGACCAGGCAAAATCATTCATCGGCGCGGGAGTAAGCAATATAACCCATCGGCCGTCTTTTTGTTTCAATCGTATGTTCTTGTCGACCGGTGAAAGCGTTTTTATCGTTATCTCAACGGAATTGCCGCTCTTGTCCTCACGGGCGACGATAAGTATCAGCGGACACCCGCGGGGGAACGTTGAAAACCGATAGTCGCTGAGGCCGTAAATCACGTTCGTACAGGTGATCGAAACGACGGACGTATTTTTATTTTCCTGGGGTAGCGCCCGCACCGTGACAGGAAACGGCGCGTCGGCGCCAAGGGTTAACGCCAAACCGCGGCCGCCGCCTATCATTTCAAGCCTTGAAAGCACAGGCGCGGCGCCGAACACGCCCGCCGCGATACCGATGGTTAAAAGCGCCGCCGCCGCTTTTTTCAGTGACGGCCCCGGGGAACCGGCGGGCTTGTACACAACTGCTCGTGCCATACGTTCACCAATCCTATTTCTTCGAAGAAAATGTCGTCATTGTAAATGATGCGGTGATGGTGCTGATCGGACTCCCATGTTCTTCGGAGGTTTTCTTGGATTCCTCAATTCTCGGATTTGTTTTTATCGAGACATTACCAAGGTTGATGATCAGCGGCATGTTGGCCAGGAAGCTAAAGAACCGCGCAAGATCATGGTATCCGCCGACAGCCGATAGATCATACCTGTTTTCTATATAATATTCCTGTTCCACGTCCGGCCGCGGGTTGAATTTTGTGGTAAAAATGCCGGAAGCGCGCGCAACGCCCGTTATTTCGCGTATCATTTTGGGAACTTCCTTTTGATCGGGGAAAATCGATTTCAACGAATCCAATTTATGCTGCGCGACGGCGATTTCCCCCTCCAAACGGTTAAGCTGCGGCTTAAGGGCAAGGATGTTGTTAAGTTCCTTCTGCTTTCCGGCCAGCTCGGTTTTCAGCTTCGCGCATATTTGGTTTTTTTGGGTATATACCGAATAATACCATAGAACAATGCCGGCCACTCCCACGGCAATGATGATCAGCGGTTCGCGCAGTTGAGGATTTTTAAGATTCAATTTAAATGCCATTATCGAGATTCGCTCCTTGATTTTTTAGCGGCCGCCCCGGAGTCGGCGACGGCGGCCTTATCGAGCGCGACATAGGGATTGAGCCTGCACGTGACGGCGAATGAAAATGTCTTGGACGCGTCCTTCTCCTCTATGCCCGAGAGATCAACCGATTTGATATATTCGCTTTCGGAAAGCCGGGTCATCAAATTGGCCACTTCCGGAAATGAATAGGTCTTTCCTTCAATATGCAGCGCCGAATCCTTTTCATCGCACGAAAGCAACCAGGTAAAATCCGGCAAACGCTGGCATAGGATTTCCATGATACGCACCCATTTCGCCCGGTCGACGCTGATCCTTTCCAAGGCCACGATTTTGCCTTGTATAACCTGTTTGTTTTCCTTGAGCTTGACTATTTCGTCTCGTATCGGCTTGTTCTTCTTGATCGATTGTTCCGTACTGTAAATATCACCGTTAAGCTGGCTGATTTGACCATCCATGTTCAACATGATGACTAAAAGAACCGCGCCGGCGATGAGAATCCCCAGAAGCGGATAAACGACGGTCCTTTTCAGCTTGATCGATCTTTTATGTACGCGATACGCGGCGGGAAGCAGGTTGATTTCAATGCGTTCTATCATTACTCGCCCACTTTCCGCAAGGCAAGACCGACGGCTATCGTAAAAAGAGCCGAAATTTTCTGCGGCTCAACCGTACCGAACAGACTCGGATCATACTCAAGAATCGCCAGTGGATTGGATACTTCAATAGCCGTCTGGTAATGTTTTTCGAGGAACGCGGGTATCTCGGGAATATACGCGCCTCCTCCGCTGAGAACCACCTTGTCGATTGAATCGCTCTTCTCGGAACTTTTAAAATAGGAAAACGCCAGATCGATTCCGGCAACGAGCTCTTCCGCCGCGTATGCGATGCTCTGTTTGACGGCGTTGGCATCAACATTGCCGGACGTACGTCCCTTAAGCGCATTCAAGGAGTCCTCGTTGGAGAGACCGAGGTTTCTTTGGATCGTTTTATTGAAAAAATCCCCCGCGGTCGAAATATCCCGCGAGGAATGATATACGCCGTCCTTGATGAAGGTAACGTTGGTGAGGTTATGTCCGATATTGACAAGAGCAACAGTCCCGCGGCCGGAGGGAACCGCAAGGCTTTCGTGGGCGTAGCAATTGTTCATGGCAAACGACACAACGTCGACAATGACGGGTTTAAGCCCCGCCTCATAGAGCAAATCGATGTAGTTCTGCATGATCTGGTTTTTAGCGGCAACGAGCAAAACCTCAGCCTCGTTGGTCTGCATTTTCCTATGAAGAATTTTATAATCCAAGGTGATATCGTCGACATCAAAGGGGCTGCGCTGCCCGGCCTCCCACAGAATCATCTCCTCCGCATTTTCGTTGGGATCAATTTTGAAGGTGCATTTATCGGAGATAATCCCATGGCCCGACATTGAAAAAACCACTTCGACGATCGTCGGATCGCATTGATTAACCAGCGTTGTGATCGAATCGATGAGCGCATCCCTGTTTTTTATTTCACTTCCTTCCATGGTCCCCGGCGGAAGCTCTTTTATCCCCGCGGCCTCAAGAAAATAGCCGTCCTTTAAATGCCGCAACTTAATGAGCTTTAGGGAATGATTGCCGATGTCCAGGCCGGTGGTTGAAAATTCACCGCGAAGTTTTTGCAGTAAGTTCATAATTAATAATTCTTATACATTAAATCGGTTTAAAGCGCCTAACTTAAGAAATAAATTTAAGTAACCATTCTAACTGTCAATATACGTACGCCTTACCATGGCGCCGTCCATAAAAAATCTATCAAAACCGCACAATATTGTCAATTAAAAAAAAACAAAAAAAACACTCCTACAACCCATTACCGTGCATTGAGAAATCACTACCATATATTGTATAGGATACGCGAAAAATACAAGCTTTTTTTGCAGCAATCGGACGGAGGCGGATGATATTTACAAATAGAACTACCCCGGCGTTAGGGGGCCGCGGTCCTGATCCACACGGAATCTCCATTGACATGGGATAACACGAGAAGGCATTCCTGCTTTTTTGAAACGGCGCCGATGCGGCCGACGGACTCAACGGCAAGCATGACGGTATCTCCCTTAACGCGGGGATACACTTTCGCGGAATACCATCCCCCCTCATAGGCGGTTTTGGAAAACCCGGAATTCCATGAGGGCTTTTCGCCGAGTTTTTCCATCACCCGCAAAAGCCCATATTCGCTTATTTCCATTGCCTTGCGGGAATACCGCTCTTCGTTCTTTTGCTGGGAATTCAGCAGCCACACCACGGCGCCGGCGATCACCCCAAGACTCAGACAAATCCACAGTACTCTGATCCCCACGCCTCCCATGCCGCCGCAACGTCGACAATCGTATTTTGAACGCTTTACTGCCCACCCCATGGCGCTCTCCCTTCGATTCATCAAAAAAGCGGAATGCGGTTATTTATGGTACGGATGATGGTGTAATATAGTAAATGCCCTATAGATCTGTTCAATCAGAACCACCATGCAAAGCTTATGCGGCAGCGTCAGCGGTGAAAGGCTTATCACCTCTCTGCATTCGCCTTTGAGCGCCGGCGACAGGCCGTATGCTCCCCCAATGGTAAACACCAGCTTCCGATGACGCTGAAGCAGATTATTCAACCATTCGGAAAATCGGACGCTTCTCATTAACGCGCCTTCCTCCGAAAGGGCTATGGGATATGCTCCCGCGGGCCATTTCGATCTCAATGCCTTGCCTTCCTGCGCGAGTTTCTCCTTCGCCGACGACTCCAAAGGCGACGGAGATTTTATCACCGTCATCCCCACCAGCGCATGGGGCCGTATAAGCAACGCGTAACGCTCGGCTTCTTCGTCAAGCGGAGCGTATTTTTTCCCCACCGCGAGGATGGTTATTGAAAAAGACATGGAATCCCGCCATGAATAAAATCTTTGAATTACATTTTCACGATTGTATATTCTTTTTTCATATATATATAATTTGTTTGGTTCGTGGAAGTGAAAGGATTCATGAAAAAAATAATCGTTGATGATATCCGCGATAAAATGGTTCTTGCCAGGGATGTGTGCGGTCCGTCAGGCAATGTTCTTCTTGGTTCGGGCACGCCGCTTACTGCGTCTCTTGGGCGGCGTTTGAAAAATTGGGGCATTACCTTCGTCCATATTAAAAGCGACGAGGAACCCGCGGAGCATAAAAACGTTCCACGGGTATCCTCGGAGGACATTGAAAATAACCTGAAGGAAAAATTTTCCAGGGTCATGGGAAACCCCGCCATGAATAAAATCTATGTCGCCGTGCAAAGTCATTTTATTCAAAAAGGCGCCGAGCAAGCATGAACCTGAAAACGGAACAATCGATCCGCCAGACGCTTGAGACCATTTCGACGATCCCGACGCTTTCCATCGTTATTGACAAATTGACTAAACTCCTGGGAAACCCCCGCACATCGGCGGAGGAAATCGGGAAGGCCATCACCACGGACCAGGCCCTGGCCTCCAAGGTTCTCAAATTGGTCAATTCCGCCTTTTACGGCTTTCCCGGAAAGATCAGCACCATCACTCACGCGGTGGTCATCCTCGGTTTCTCCACGGTTAAGAATATCGTCCTCACCGCGTCGATTTTCGAGGCGTTCACCAAACAAAGCGGCGGCCGGCCCGGGTTCGACATGGAAAAGTTCTGGCTTCACTCGATCGGCTGCGGCGCGGCCTCACAGGCCATCGCCAAGCATATCGGGTTCAAGGAAAAGGAGGAATGCTTTATCGCCGGTCTCATCCACGACATCGGCAAAATCCTGCTGTATTACTATTTTCCCGAGGAATTCGAGGCGGTTTTTAAAAACGCGCGCGCCAAGGGGGTTCTCTTTTTAGAAAGTGAAATGGAAATCCTCGGCATCACCCACGAGGACATCGGCGCCATCATCACGCGCCGCTGGAACCTTCCCGAAAACCTTCACCAAGTGGTCCGCTTCCATCATACTCCGTCGGGAGCGACCGAATACTATTCGATAACCGGCATCGTCCATACCGCCGACATTCTTGTAAGAGCAATGAATATCGGCAATGGCGGCGACGACCGCATTCCCCTCATTTCCGACGCGGTATGGAAAGACCTCGGATTCGAGCACGTGGCGCTCGAACAGCTTTTGGAGAGCATCGACGACGAATTCGACAAGGCGACGATCTTCATGCAGATGGTGTGACAAGATAGTCGAGCGGTTTTTCATTACCCTGCAATCTTGCTGTTTTCCCCACCGTAATTTCCAGGCAATGGTGATTTTGCAATTGCAAATTATTTTCTTGACTCGTTAGGACGCGTAGTATATCTTCATTAATTGACGTATTGATTTTATTTCATCACTTTAATACGGTTTACAATTAACGCTTCAGTACGCTTGTTCTTTTAGACACCTTAACAATCGTCTAAGAAAAGCCGCACCTTTTGCAAATAAGCAATAAGCGCATTTTGTTAAATTAATTTAATAAACCTTTCAAATGGAGTTTCCCATGGAACAAACAAAAATATGCCAGCGTAGCTCGCATAGATATCCGGAAGCGCTATTTTATTATGATGATGATGATGGAAACGAAAAAATCATTGCTGCAACGGATGCTTCAGAAAAAGGTGCGTTTTTCCAAAATAATCCAGAAAAAATTAAATCCTTGAAAACGATAAAATTCTCTGTAAATGGCAAAACGTATTATGCTCTTAAGCCGGAATGGGGGGGGGGAAAAATGGAAGAATTGGATATGTGGTAACATATGAAAGTATAATTTTAAATCCTAATAAAAATGGTGCTGACAGAAAAACGGAAATGGAATCGATACAATCACAACTTGAAAAGATTAAAGACACTTACGAAGGAAAAGTTCAAGGTTATGAAAAATTAGGGGCATCGGTGCTTTCAGTGGGTAGCCCCAACCTATAGTGTTTAAGTACTGATAACTTGTAAAGCGATATTAGAACGTTTAGGAAAAAGATCAAGGCCGCCACAATGGAAATAAATTGC
>Ga0182017_10000698_pt1 | contig 26369 bp, 23 predicted proteins | sample 712E3DmetaG_FD_120492 | JGI IMG/M metagenome (GOLD analysis project Ga0182017, IMG submission 120492) | Permafrost microbial communities from Stordalen Mire, Sweden - 712E3D metaG | ecosystem: Environmental > Terrestrial > Soil > Wetlands > Permafrost | place: Sweden: Stordalen | collected... | reverse complement strand
TCTTTTAATATAATGTCTGAGTATCATTGGAACACGCTTCAGATAATTATCATCGCAAAACAATACGCCTGAAAGAATACGATTATACTTCACCGGCTGAATATTTTGTTACCCTCTGTACATACCACCGGAAATATTTATTCGGAGAAATCTCAAAAGAAGAAATGCAATTGAATTCTCTTGGATTGATTGTCCGTGAGGAATGGTCGAAAACGAAAGACATCCGTCCGGAAATTGATTTGGACGTGTTCGTCATAATGCCCAATCATTTACATGGAATTATTGTTATTAAAAACGAACCGAAATGGGAAAACATGGGAGGGACGCACGGCCGTGCGTCCCTACAAAGACAACCACTGAATTATTTTCCCTGCACCTCTTCACAAAACGGCTGAAATTGTTATATTGAATAGAACAAATCTCAAAAATACAATTGTCATTCCGAATGAACGCCTTTGGCGCCGTCGCATTCTGCGCCGTCTTCGACATGGCGTAAAGCGCCACTTGCCTGCCCCGAAGTTTTATTCGGGGGTTCGGAATCTATATAGTATCATACAATTGATGCTGAACCGAGTTCAGCATGACTCAACTGTCTGTTTTTGAGATGACTTTTAACAATAATTCTCGAGTGATTTTTTTAAAGAAATTCACCGGAGGTTCGAGAATACAACAAGGCTGAAGCACGGATGGAAATCGAGCAACGATACGAAAAACTCATTAACTACCTGACGGACTACATCTACACCGTCACCATACGGAATGGTGTTGTCGTCGACACGATTCATGGTCCAGGGTGCGTTTCGGTCACCGGCTATACGTCTGAGGACTATAAAGAGAATCCCGATCTTTGGTACCGTATGGTGTATCGTAAAGATCGCGCAAAAGTATTGAACCAGGCGCGCCTGGCGATTGCAGGTGTAGAACTCGGCCCGCTTGAACACCGCATTATCCATAAAGATGGTACCGTGCGGTGGATACGAAACAAGATCGCCGTCACCAAAGGTGCGGACGGAACTCCTTCTGCGTATGACGGTTTGATCAATGACATTACGGACTTGAAAAAAGCCCAGGCAGCAGAAGCGCTCCACAACCGGCAATTGATCCAGGCGGATAAGTTAGCCTCGCTCGGGATTTTGGTATCCGGCATCGCGCACGAAATCAATAATCCCAATAATTTTATCATGTTGAATATTCAACTCTTCTCCAGAATCTGGAAGGACATCGCTCCCATCCTTGATGCATACTATGCTGAAAACGGCGATTTCAGTATCGCCGGAATGCAGTACAGTACGTCGAAAGATAAAATCCGGCAATCGCTCGACGGAGTGCTCAAGGGGGCTGAACGAATCCAAAATATTACGAAGAATCTTACGGAGTTCGCAAAAGCCGACAGCAATATCTTAAATGAACCCGTCGAGATAAACAAAGTTGTTGAACTCGCCATTCTCATTGCGGGCAACCTGATCAAGAAATCGACGAACAATTTCAAGGTTGAATACTGCCAGAACCCTCCGTTGATTCGGGGCAATGCGCAGCAGCTTGAACAGGTCGTTATCAACCTCATCACGAATGCGTGCCAGTCGCTGAAGGACCCATCCGCGGGTATCACCATCGCCACATATTATGACGCACAGCGGAATAACGTCCGCCTCAAAGTAGAAGATCAGGGAATCGGTATCAAGCCGGAAGACATGAAGTACATTATGGATCCGTTCTTTACGACCAAACGAAACATGGGAGGAACGGGACTTGGACTTTCCGTCTCATTCAATATTGTCAAGAGTCACGGCGGTACATTGATTCTCAACAGCAAACCCGGTCAGGGCAGTACGGCGCGCGTTTCTTTTCCTGCCATCTCGAAAGAACATCCATAAGAGAATGCCATGAGCTCAAAAAGTTTTCCCCCGCATCCGATCCTCTTCGTTGACGATGAAGAACATTTCCTCCTCAGTGCAGAATTGACCCTGTCGTCGAACGGCATCAACAACGTCGAAACGTGCAGCGACAGCCGGAAAGTGATGGAGCTTTTGAAGAATAAATATTATTCCATGATAGCGCTTGACATTAACATGCCATCAGTGTCTGGCATCGAGTTGTTACCGCAGATCGTGAGCAGCTATCCGGAAATTCCCGTCGTGATGATCACTGCCATCAATGATGTGGACAGCGCCGTCCGCTGCATCAAGGAAGGGGCATTCGATTACGTCGTCAAACCGGTCAACGAAACCAAGCTCATTTCGATTATCAAACGCGGCCTGGAGTTGACGGAGATCCGCACCGAGAACGAGATGTTGAAACAGCTGCTGCTCACCGACAGCATGGAACATCCGGAAGCGTTCACCGCGATTGTCACAAAAAGTCCGTCGCTGCAATCGCTCTTTCGGTACGTCGAAGCCATTGCCAAAACGAACCTGCCGGTTTTAATTACCGGAGAAACAGGAACAGGCAAAGAGCTCTTCGCACAGGCTGTTCATAAGGCAAGCGGACGCACAGGTGAACTCGTGACCGTGAATGTCGCCGGTGTCGACGATGATTTCTTTTCAGACACATTGTTCGGCCACAAAAAAGGTGCCTTTACGGGCGCCGGAGAAGAACGAAAGGGCCTCATTGAAAAGGCAGACAACGGCACGTTGTTTCTCGATGAGATCGGAGATCTGAGCGCAGCCTCACAGGTAAAATTGCTCAGGCTGCTGCAGGACGGCAGTTACTATCCGCTCGGATCGGATGTCGCAAAATTATCCGATGCGCGCATTGTTGTCGCAACGCATCGCGACATTAAGACCATGCAATCAAGCGAAACGTTTCGTCAGGATTTGTACTACCGATTGAAGTCCCATCATATCGCCATCCCCCCTTTGCGCGATCGGAAAAAAGATTTGCCGTTTCTCATCGACCACTTCATAGCAAAAGGATCCATCACTCTGAATAAGAAGCGGCCGACGCCGCCGAAAGAATTGTATACGCTGCTGAGCAATTATCAATTCCCGGGAAACGTTCGTGAGCTGGAGGGAATGATGTTCGATGCAATCAGCCTGCACACGTCAGGCGTGTTGTCGCTCGAATCGATACGTGCAAAGATTGCAGAACACAACCATGATCGTGCATTGACCAACGGTTCTTCCGTTCAACCTCAAGGAAGCCAGCAGACTGCGAACGAACTGCTGTCCTTCCCGGGCAGATTTCCCACACTTAAGGAAGCTGAAGATTCTTTAGTCGACGAAGCGTTAAGACGGGCAGAAGGAAACCAGACAATTGCTGCAGAACTTTTAGGAATATCGCGGCGAGCACTCAATAATCGACTCCGGCGAACTGATGAAAAAAAATCGTAACCCGATACTGCATGAGAATTTATTTTACATAATCGTAACGCCTGCCACATTTCTACGAGAAGCCACGATGGATCGCTTGCCGTAAGTCTATATACCGGAATAGTTTCCAGCCTTGCAGGGAACATGCAAAGCAAATTTGTGGCACTCATCCGAAACGGGTTCCATAACAAATTTCTCCTTTATCGATTGTTTTTCGCCATTTCATTCATGGCATTGCAATTGATATTCTCTATGTGCAAGTCAATCAACATTTATTAATTTTTAGGAGGAAGTATGAATACCAATTTAAAGCGTCTGGCAGGAACAGCACTTGTTGCTTTTGCAATCGCCTTCAGTGCGAATGCACAGGAGAGCCATCCAGCGAAAGAGGCATTTATTAAGAAGTACTCGTTGGAGATGTTTGGAATAAGTCTCCAAGCGAAAGAATATCCGGGCGTTGTTGAAGGGACGCTCTACAATATCATCGAGTGCAAGAATCTATTCCCGGAATTAGATTACTCCGATATCGCAACTTCAATAAATAAGCTGGCCAAGGAGAATGACAACCTCGTCATCGGATACAAGGCTTCACTTGTTGGTCTTTATTTGGCTCATAGCTCGGATTTCCATATCACACCGATGATAGGTGCAGAGGAACACGAATATCTCTTCAAGCAAATTGCTGATCAGCTTGAACAGAAGTTGGTGGCCGTTCAGAGTGAACCGACCATCCTGTCGGAGATCAAATGATGAACACTTCGGTGCAATAACGCAACTCAACAAAGCCTCAATCGAAGAGGCTTTGTTGAGCGGGCGGCGTCCGAAGTTCCGAGATATTTTTGCATTTCAATTCCATCCCATTGTTACCGCTGGTACATCTCCGTTTAGATTCGTGCTATATTTTTTTTCAGAATATATCTCCAGTAACAACCCTTTAAATTAACAAGTGATGATTACTACTATCTTGATTATCAATTGAAGTAATTTGAACTACCGCATCAATCCGCTTGTCCTTATGCGCTCCCGTGAGTACTGAAACCAAAATATCCTTTTAAATGTTCTAATAATGAGCTCATGATAGTCTAAGAAGGATACTTATGAAGATGAAGTACATTTTTCTACTGATAAGCATTCTTGTCATTTCAAGTTGTGCAAAAACGGACATAAAAAATATGAATACGCAATTAACACCTGAGAATGAACAAGGAATGGAGACGGCAACCTTTGCAGGCGGTTGTTTTTGGTGTGTCGAAACAGCTTTTGAAGATTTAGATGGCGTCAAGAAAGTCGTATCCGGTTATGCAGGGGGCCATGTAAAAAATCCTACATACGAGGAAGTCTGCTCTGGAACAACCGGCCATCTTGAATCTGTTCAGATTGTTTATGATCCACAGCTCATCAGTTATTCTGAATTGGTCGACATTTTCTGGAAACAAATCGATCCGACTGATGGAGGGGGTTCTTTTGTTGATCGTGGCTCACAATATCTCTCGGCAATTTTCTATCACAACGAAGCTCAAAAAAAGATAGCCGAGTCATCAAAGACTGAACTGGATAAATCTGGTATCTTTGATAAATCCATCGCGACAAAAATTGTTCCGTTCACTTCTTTCTATCCAGCCGAGGATTACCACCAACAATATTGCAAAAAAAATCCTGTTCATTATTACCGTTATCGAAGCGCTTCAGGAAGAGATCAATATATCAAGGGCGTTTGGGGCGATGTTGGACTATCAAAATACAAAAAGCCAGCGGAAGAAGATCTGAAGAAGAAACTAACAGAAACGCAATATGAAGTAACAGCTCAATGCGGAACAGAACCGGCTTTTCATAATGCTTATTGGAATAATAAAAAAGTAGGAATTTATGTAGATATTGCATCTGGCGAACCATTATTTAGTTCCACCGATAAGTTCGAATCAGGCACAGGCTGGCCCAGTTTTACAAAACCAATTGACTCGCGGTACATTGTGAAGAAAAAAGATTCGACTGCATATATGGACAGAATTGAAGTGCGAAGCAAGTCAGGTGATTCACATTTAGGGCATGTTTTTGATGATGGACCAACTCCGACACACCTGCGCTATTGTATAAATTCCGCTTCGCTAAAATTTATACCGAAGGAAGATATGGAAAAAGAAGGGTACGGGTATCTGCTGTGGGTTTTGAAATGAACTCTGTAGGGGTTCAATATATTGAATCCCTACCGCCATACCGTTTATAATCCATTATCGTACTTCAGCGATTCATCTTTGGCTTTCTTCGGCGGCGTGCCAAAGGTATAGGTGAGGCCGAAATAAATCACACGCGAATCACGTTTCTGGTTAAACCATCCTGTAAAGTCTGTTGCGTTGATCGTTGTTTCCCGCTTCAGCGATTTAAAGATATCGGCAACCGTCAGTACCAGTGACAAGGTGTTTTCGTACAACTCTTGACGCAATCCAAAATTGACAGCATAACTTGCAGCATTTTCTCCCTGCGGTGTCAGGCGTGCAGCATTATAATTAGAATTTAACTGCACCATCGTTGTAGAAGTTGCATGAATATTGAAGGTGAAAGCACTGCTCCACGTTGTTGTAGATTTGTAATCACTAAAACCAAGGTTCGATGCATCAATCTCGTTATAATAAACATTCACACTGAAATTGGTGGAAAATAAATCACTCACACTTGCAGAGAGAATGCATTCTGCCCCCAATGCTTTGTCGTTCGATAAGTTTTCGCGAGTGGTGAGCTGAATAGAATCTTTTATTGTTTGGGTCACCGTTGTAAACCGATTATACGTGTACCGATAATAGATGCTGGGCAATATCGTCATCCAGTCATTTTGCAGTTTAAAGCCAAATTCTACGGAATGGATATACTCCGGCAGCAGATTTGCATTGCCGGCATTCACATGCGTCAGGTCGCGATATTCAGGAAAAGGATTCAGTTCTTCTGCCTCCGGGCGCCGGGTGCGTTTGCTGTAGTTTAACTGTAATTCAAGTGCATCACTTAATTTATACGACAAATGCATCGTCGGGAACAAGGTAAAATGACTGTTATCAGTCACAGAATCTCTTGTTATCTGATTGGCTTTTGTAAACACGTGCTCTGCACGAAGTCCGCCCAGCACACCAAACTTTCCAAAGGAATGTTCGAGCGTTGTGTATAGTGCATGAATTTTTTCATCATATTTGAATCGATTGGTCTTGGCGATATCGATGATGAATCCTTGTGTCGTGGAATCGGATTTCTCTGCATGAAAATCGAAATCATAGTTGTTCAACTCACCAGCATATCCCGCTTCGAACGTGGTATGCTCATCGAGCGGATCGGTGTAGTCTATCGACAACTCGTTCTTCATCTCATTATTGCTTATTCGCATATTATCGTAGGTATTCGCTCCGAAAGGAACGAAATTTAAATTCGTGTAGTGATTATCTTCCTGCTCCGGCTGCCGCGATGCCTTAAACTCTGCGCGGAGTTTATGATCTTCACCGGGAAAATTGTGTTCATAAAAAGCAGTGAGCCCGAACTCATCTTCGTATTCCGGATCATAACGATAGCGGTCAAAGACACTGGTATCGATCAACAGGCGGTTTTGTGTACGATTATGCGCATCATCGGTTCTGGTAAAGGAGTTGCCAAAATAATTTCCGGAAATTCCCGCACTGTTATATTTATCGAATTTGTAATCGATACCAAGCATCAGCATATTGGCAATCGGCCGCGCGTACGAGTTCACGATTTGTGTGTAATAATACTCATTTGGTGGTAACCCGTTCTCTGCACCGGAATTGAACCTATTGCGACTGTCCTTTCGGTAACTGTAGCTGCCAAACAAATTGAGATCTCCGGGATTATAATTCAAACGCACATTTCCATTGTAACGATTGTCATTACCGACATTCACTCCAGCACTTCCATTGAGACCGAGACTTGTATTTTTCTTTAACACAATGTTGATAATACCCGATGTACCATCAGGTTTATATTTTGCCGAAGGATTCGTTATTAACTCCACGCGTTCTATGGCAGAAGCCGGCATCTGTTGCAGCACCGTTGCCTGACTTTTACCCATCAGTGGCGATGTCTTCCCATTGATAAGGATCAGTACGTTAGAGGAACCACGGAGGCTCACGTTCCCATCGATATCTACTTCCACCGATGGAATGTTCTGCAGCAATTCGCTGACGGAGCTGGACTTGCTGAGTACATCCTGTTCGACGTTGTATACTTTTCTATCAATGGAATTATTAAAGAGTGCTTTCTGTGAAGTAATCAAGATTTCATCCAAATTCACCGTCGTTTCAATGAGCGAAATAGTTCCTAAATTCACCAAGTTCTGTTGTGCATTCATTTCAAAAGCAGGGCTCTTTTTTTCTTTGTACCCGAGCAATCTGTACTTTATGATGTATTCACCTTCCGGAATATTGCTGAGTTCGAATTTGCCATTCTTGTTTGTCACGGTTCCCGTAACGAGAATGCTGTCGCTTTTATTCTGAAGAACAATATTTACAAATTCTACAGGCCGGCGCGTAGATTCGTTGATTACTACACCCTTAACTATTCCTCTATGATTGGTTTGTGCATACATCGCTGATGAAAGAAAAAGTAAGAGGAGTCCGAACTTATAAGCATTTCTCTGCATAGAACCGTACCATTATTATCATGATCAGAATTATCTAGATTTGCCTATAATATAGCCGTCGAAAATGAAAGAGCGATGAAAGCACAGATTTTTTATCAATACCGGAAAAACGGACAAACAACATTCAACCAATCAATCTATTGAAGAGTCTAATAAAGTGAAGGTAACATGAACATTAATTTTCAGAAACATTTATGCTCAGCATCCGTTCATTTATCAAGCAGTGATAGAAGTTCAATCAATCATTTTTACAAAAACAAGAAAGGATAAAAATATGTCAGCAGCCATCAATCGAATTACTAGGGGACTTGTACTCGTCATTGGCATTGCAATGCTGTTTTCTCCACTGGCACAAGCACAACAGCAGCGCGTGACGATAGAGGATCGTGTTAAGATATTGAAAGATAGCTTGAAACTGAGTGATGAACAAAGCGTTAAAATCACAAAAATTCTCGAGGATCAGCGTGAAGAAATGACTACTGCGATGAACGAAAACCGCGATAATCGTGATGCGATGCAAACAGCCAGGAAAGAAATTATGAAAAAAGCTGACGAACAAATTAAATCCGTTCTCACAGAAGATCAGGCAAAGAAGTATGATGCAATGGTCAAATCACGTCGTGCACGCATGGGACAACGGACACGGGAAAGCGGTAAGTGAAAACACTCAACCGCAGTGTCAACACAAAGCCGGGTTGGTGGACCTGGCTTTTGTGTATTTATAATCTGCACCACCAGCAGCAAGTCTTGCATGAATTTCTACCTGCGTCTGTTCTTGCTTCTCTCTCCATTTCTCGGTACTTTTTTAATTATTCTACGGAAAGAAATGCAACCTTACATACGCTCGGCACTTGTTGTTATCGGATTATTGTTACTCCAAACCACCTTTCTCCCGTTTATCGCGCTTGGTGGGTATCTGCCAGATCTATTTATCCTCTATCTAGTCTACATTGCATTGCGGCGGGGACAAATTGAAGCAACCATCAGTGGATTTATCATCGGATTATTGCAGGATATTATCACGACACAGTTCTTTGGATTGGCGGCACTTTCTAAGACCATCGCTGGATTCATCGCCGGATATTTTTTTAATGAAAACACAGCAGAACAGACTCTTGGTTCATACCGATATGTTCTACTGGTTGCACTTTGTGCAGTTGTTCATAATTTTATATACTTCATAATATTTTTCCAGGGAAGCAACGTCCCCATATTTTTTTCTACCATTGAACGTACCATAGGGATGGCTCTCTATACGAGCGTTATCAGCGTCCTGCCGATGTTTTTCTATTCTCGAAAATATAATACACCTTGGGCACAATGATTAATGTAGAAGAAATCGGCGCCACATCGCGGAAGCGAGTGCTGACAATTATTATTATGGTGATCTTTGTATTCTTATTGCTTCGGCTGTACCAGTTACAATTATTGTATCATACAGAGTTTGGGAAGAAATCCGATGAGAATAGTGTGCGAACAATCATTAAAGAACCGGTGCGGGGATATATTTTTGATCGTAACGGACGGCTGGTTGTGGATGATGGCCCGGCATACTCGATCACGGTAACTCCCGCAGCTTTTGATACAAGCAATCTCTCTTTATTAAGTTCACTGCTGCAGATGGAACCCTCTGTGATTCAAGAACGTCTTACCCGCGGTCGTATTTATTCGCGGTTCTCGCCAGTGCGTGTGAAAAGGGATATTGATTTTAAAACACTTGCCGCGGTGGAGGAAAATATCTACAAAATCCCCGGTGTCGCATATGAAATTGAATCAAAACGCATTTATCCGTTAAATATCCGCGCGCCGCATTTGCTTGGGTATTGTAAAGAAATTACAGATGCACAGCTTGCAAAATCCGGCAGTGCATATCAGCAGGGAGATATCATTGGGTCCTCCGGTTTAGAAGCGAGTTACGAGACATTCTTGCGAGGTGAAAAAGGTTTTGAATTCATCTCCGTAAATTCTAAAGGGCAACTCTTAGGACCGCTCGAAGGAGGGCATCGTGACATTCCTTCGAAAGAGGGATTCGATTTAAACTTGAGTATCGACCTCGGACTGCAAATGCTTGCAGAATCATTAATGACAAATTACCGTGGTGCATTAGTTGCAATCGATCCCAATGACGGCGGTGTGCTTGCCTTGGTGAGTAAACCGGATTTTGATCCATCTGTCTTCAGCGGTGTAACATCGGTTGAAGTATGGAATCAATTGAACAATGACCCCGACAAAATATTATTCAATCGTGCCACGATGACTCGCTACCCACCCGGTTCAACTTTTAAAATGCTCATTGCGGCTGCAGCGCTTCAGGAAGGAATTATCGATGAACATTATCGTATTACATGTGGCGGAGCGTTCCGATTTGGAAATAAAGTTTTTAAAGATATGCATGTCCATGGATCCGTGAATGTAGTAGAAGCAATACAAAGATCATGCGACGTTTTTTTCTATCAGCTCGTCCTAAAAGTTGGATTGGACAAATTATATGAGTACTCTAAAAAATTTGGATTTGGTCAATTAACAAGTTTTGACATTGGGGAAGAAACCGCAGGACTCATTCCATCCAGCGAATATTACAATCGCGTCTACGGAAAAGGAAAATGGACTCAGGGATATATCGTGAGCCTCGGGATTGGTCAAGGGGAGGTCGGCGTATCGCCGTTGCAGATGGCTCGTTATGCCGCATTGTTAGCAAATGGCGGCACCCTGCTCCAGCCGCATGCTGTCAATTCAATTCGCAATAAACGCACGAATAGTCTTGATATCATTGATCACAAAGAAAGTTCCGCAGGAATTGATTCAAGCGTGATGAGATTAATCCGCGAAGGTATGCGGCGCGTTGTGCAAGAACCCGGTGGTACTGGCGGTATGGCACGCATACCAGGCATCATTTCAGGTGGTAAGACCGGAACCGCACAAAATCCGCACGGAGCCGATCATGCATGGTATATCGGCTTTGCGCCGTTTGATCATCCCAGAATTGCGATTGCTGTATTATTGGAAAATGCTGGAATGGGTGGAGTAAAAGCAGCACCCATTGCAGGCAAGGTGATGCAAAAGTATCTCCTGAACGAAATACAGTTGAAAGCGAACAACCAACCGCCTGCAGTATTAATGAACGATACACTCATGCATTGATGTAACATCCGAGAGCATTAATATGTTTTCTTACCTGAAAGAGTATTTCGATTTCCGGGCATTCCTTATCTGTCTTGCTTTGGTTGCCATTGGTTTAATGTTAATCTATAGCGCAACATTTGACATCAACAATGCGGCGAATTTCTATCGGCAGGCGCTCTGGGCTGGAATTGGTTTTGTGGTCATGCTGGTAACCGCATTTATTCCTCTTCGCACTGTACAGCGTTTGTCGTTTGCGTTCTATTTCACAACCCTCGCTATTCTTGTCGTTATTCTTGTGGTCGGCAGTACCATAAAAGGATCGAGGAGTTGGTTCGGGATCGGCGGGATCGGTGGACAACCATCCGAGTTTGCAAAGATTGCAACCGTGCTCGCTTTTGCTTCCTATCTTTCAAGGACGGATGTGTCCATTTCAGAGATCAAACATCTTGTCATAGCGCTCTGTATATTTGTTGTACCCATGTTCCTTATCCTTGTTGAACCCGATCTTGGTACCACCATTGTTTTTTTTGCCACACTTCTGCCGCTTCTGTACTGGGCAGGTGTTTCAAATTTTATTCTTATTGCTGTTCTCGTCCCGATTATCATTGGAGTAGGCGCTCTGTTAGGTACCGCACAATTTTTAATTGCTACAATTCTGGGAGCAGCCTTATTGTATTTTTTCCGTGAGAATCGATTTGCTTTTGCAGTTGCATTCGGGATTGCCCTCGCCGTTGGACTTTCAGTGCAGATTGTGTACGAGCACATGCATGTTTATCAACAAAAAAGAATTACGACGTTTCTCAATCCTGAAGCAGATCAATTGGGTGCCGGCTATAATATCGTCCAATCGAAAATTGCTATTGGTTCTGGCGGATTTATGGGGAAAGGATATTTAAAAGGGACGCAGACACAGCTCAATTATATTCCCGAACAATGGACCGATTTTATTTTTTGCGTCCTCGGAGAAGAATTTGGATTTCTTGGCGGGTCTATTGCCTTAGCCCTGTTTGCGGCATTATCGTTACATGGACTGCGTGTGGCAACTATTTCTAAAAATAAATTCGGGAGTTTATCGGCGATCGGTATAACAGGTATTCTGACGACTCATATCATTGTCAACATCGGTATGGCGATGGGACTCATGCCGGTGGTCGGACTTCCGCTTCCTTTTATGAGTTACGGCGGCTCTGCACTTATAGCGAATATGACAATGGTCGGTTTGCTGATGAACTTCTATGCCAATAGAAAAGAGTATTGAATACAAAAAGAATTTTTTAGTATAACGAGAGTAGTTTTTGAGAGATATGTTTTTTCTCTTTTACATGATATGAGATTACAGATCAAACATCTCAGATGAATACATACAAACGCCTCTTTCGCCGGCTACGACTCCAGAGGCGTGCATGAATTACGTTTTATTATTTTGCTTAAGTCGCCTGCATACTTCTCTCTGCACAAACTAAATTTTTCCAACGAGATCCAATCCCGGTTTAAGTGTCTTTGCGCCCGGTTTCCAATTCATAGGACAGACCTCGCCGCCATGCTCGGCTACAAATTTTGCAGCCTGTAACTTACGAATCAATTCATCAATACTTCTGCCGATACTGTTATCGTTAATTTCGTACGCTTTTAAAACACCTTGCGGATCAATGAGAAATGTACCGCGCAGCGAAAGTCCTTCGTCCTCAATGAGCGTACCGTATGCGGTGGAGACGCGCCGTGCAGGGTCGGCAAGCATCGGATATTTAATTTTCTTGATCGTATCAGAAGTATCATGCCATGCTTTATGCACAAAACCCGTATCGACACTCACAGAAATTACTTCCGCACCTTCTGCTTTAATTTCGGCATAATGATCCGCCAGTTCTCCAAGCTCTGTTGGGCATACAAAAGTAAAATCTGCCGGATAGAAAAACAGAACGACCCATTTGCCGCGATAATCCTTGAGCGAGATTTTCTTAATTTGATCGTTTATATAAGCATCTTCCGTGAAATCGGGGGCTAATGCGTTAATCTTAATCATAAAAATACCCTTTTCAATTAATGTTAAATTTGAATGATTTATTGCTGCAATCAATAACAAGAGAACTGGCAAATGAAGTTCCCTGTAAATTCTATTTTTATCTCTTAGAACTTCTTACGATCTTTCCATGAGATTAAATTTTCAAGACGGGAATTGTTCATGGGAAAAATCATCGCGGTACTGTTTGATCTTGGAAACGTACTCGCATTTATTGATTTTAATGAATTCTGGCGTTCACTTGGATTTCTGCATCCGGAGGAAATTGCTCCGTTTGCAGATGGATATAAATCGTGGACACACCAGTATGAAATCGGATTTGTTTCGACGAGGGAATACTTCGCCGGCCTTCAATCTGTGTTCGCCCGTCGTTTTTATGTCGAACAACTTGAGCAGGCGTTTAAAAATATTATAAGGGAACCCGTTGACGGGATGAAGGATATTGTGAAAAGTGTGTCTCGTACACACAAAACAGCATTGGTCAGCAACACAAATGAAATTCATTACAAGAATAGTATGGAAAAGTTCGATGTGCTGCCTCTTCTTCACAAGCATTACCTCTCCTACCAAATGCATGTTATGAAACCGGTGCACGAATTCTATGATGTCATTATCAAAGACCAAAAGATTGATCCATCTGAAGTACTGCTTATTGACGATCTTATCACGAATGTACAAGGTGCTCAAGAGGCAGGAATGCAGGCAGTACAGTTTGAAAACACAAAGCAGTTAGAGAAAGTTTTGAAGAACCTCGGTGTCATTTTAGGATAAAGCAAATTTCAAAGATGGTATTCCATCAATGAATTCATTTATTAGCGGTCACCTTGTTTCGTCTGTGGAATCACACCGAGACCAGGCCGATCCATCAACGTCAATTTTCCGTTTATGATTTTTGTGCCATCAAAGACATCGTTTTTAATGAGTAATGCACCGTCGAGATCTGCCCAGTCGACCATCGGCGAGAGATGCGAAGCGGCAGAAATAGCGCAGGAAGTTTCAGTCATACACCCAATCATGACTTTCATTCCCAACGAGCGGGCGAGCGTCAGCATTTTCTGTGCTTCGCGCATTCCCGTACTTTTCATGAGCTTGATATTGATGCCGTGGTACACACCAACGGCGTTCTTCACATCACTTAGACGCTGTACTCCTTCGTCGCCGATAATGGGGAGCGGCGATCGTTCTGTTAGCCACGCTAAATCATCAATACGTTCTTTCGGCATTGGTTGTTCTACCATCACCACACCGTGATCTTTTAACCAGTGAAGCATTTCAAGCGCACTTTCCTTATTTGTCCATCCTTGATTCACATCACTGGTGATTGGTTTATCTGTGACAGAACGAATGGTCTCAATCATTTCTTTGTCGGTGTCGCGGCCGAGTTTTACTTTTAATACTTTATATTCTTCCGCTTCTTTCGTTTTTTGCCGCACTACATCCGGTGTGTCGATACCGATAGTAAAAGAAGTGAAAGGAGCTTTGTTCTTGTCATATCCCCAAATGTTATACCACGGTTGATTCATTAACTTCCCGACGAGATCATGCAAGGCAATATCTATTGATGCCTTTGCAGCTGGATTGTGAGGTGCCAATAAATCGATGTCGTTGAGAATTGTTTCCAAATCGAATGGATTTTCGTATCTATTCAAGTCAACCTTGGAGAGAAAAGCTTACACACTATCATGGGTTTCTCCAAGATACGGCGGCATCGACGCTTCACCATACCCAACAACACCATTGAACTCAATCTCCGTTAATACTATTGGTGTCGTTGTGCGAGAGTTGGTTGCAATAGTAAAGACGTGTTTTAATTCTAATGTGTACGGACGATATTTTAAATTCATCTTTCCGGTACGGAAATTGTCAGGAAGGGCTTCGGCAAGAGCTTTATACGGATTGTATGTCATCATAGCGGCACCGGTTGCAAAGGCGGTAGATTTTAAAAAATCTCTTCTGTCTTGATCCATAAAATAAATTCCGTCAGCATGTCATTTATAACAAGCTATCGAATTGAAAGGATAAATTCAAATCTTCTTAATAAAACAGCTTTTCAAAGATATTACACTTGTGTTGGATATTGCACGGATTCATGATTTCCCAATATCTGCTTGCCGCATTGCAATGGCTTTATGCTAAAACTATTTATTCTGGTCGTTCAAAAGAAATTTACCCATCTATCATCAAGATTTTAGAACATCATGCCGGAGAAAATATGGAGTAATCAACTTGGTGGGGAAATAATAGAATCATTTTAGACTTGTCAGCTAAAAAATCCTAATTTTTGCTTGACTTTCAATGCTATTTCAGTAAATTTCATCTCCAGCGTGGGGAAAAGTGGGGAATTGGGGAACCTATTCTCCGCTGAATAGTTACGGAAATTATGAGGAATCTATGTCGTCATTTAAAGGCAGATATTCTTATTCAGTAGATGAAAAAGGACGTGTGGCACTTCCGGCAAAACTGCGAAGTAATCTCGCAACAAGTGTAAAAGGAAATTTTGTCATTACGCGCGGTTTTGAACGCTGTCTTTATATTTACCCGCAAGACGAATGGAATAAATTAGAACAGTTTGTGCGAGGCCTTTCTTTCTTAGATGCACAACATCGCTTTTATGCTCGCACATTATTTGAGCGGGCGAATGATTCGAAAATCGACGGCCAATCGCGCATCACAATTCCCCCAGAGCTTATGGACTTTGCCGGTATAAAAAACGAAGTGTTAATTCTTGGTGTACTGGATCGAATGGAGATCTGGAACCCTATCGTGTATGAAGAGTATCAGAAAAATCATCCAGACACATACGAGACTGTTGCCGAGCAAGTTTTTAAACCGCAGCAATAGTTCATCGGCTTTCGTTGGAGGCGCACACGTATCATACTCCCGTTCTTTTGCAGGAGGTTCTGTTCTACCTCCTTACAGCAAGGAACGGGTTTTATGTTGATGGAACGCTCGGCGGCGGCGGTCACGCGGAAGCAATACTCGAGCAGCTTGCTCCCCATGGAACGTTGATCGGTATTGATCTTGATGACGATGCATTGGAAGAAGCGAGCACGCGTTTGGTGGGCTTTCGCGATTGTACGATTTTTGTAAAAGAAAATTTTAAGAACATCAAATCCGTTCTTTCTCAACATGGAGTGAACCAAGTTCAAGGCATCTTACTGGACCTCGGTATTTCATCGTATCAGATTGATGAGCCTGCAAAAGGATTTAGTTTTCAAATGGACGAACAGCTCGATATGCGTATGGATCGTCATCAGCAGGCCAACGCCAAACACATTATCAATCAATACGATGAACAAGCGCTGGTGGATATTCTCTGGAAATATGGTGAAGAAAAACATTCACGCCGCATTGCGAAAGCGATTGTGCAGCGGCGCACTGAGCAGCCGATTGAAACAACGGGCCAGCTTGCAGCCATTATTGAGCGGACTATCGGCGGACAATTTTTGAATAAAACGTTAGCGCGAGTTTTTCAGGCAATTCGCATTGAAGTAAATAATGAATTAGAAAATCTTCGGCACGTACTATATGATTGTGTCGATGTTTTGAATCCCGGTGGGAGACTGGTTGTCATCTCCTATCATTCACTGGAGGACCGTTTGGTCAAGTACGCTTTTCGTGCCGCGTCGGCGCAGACGATTCCTTCGGGGAATAAAATTATTCCAGACACGCCGCTCCAGCCGGTACTGAAGATATTGACCCGGAAACCTGTAACGGCGTCGGAAGAAGAAATGGCAAACAACCCTCGTGCACGAAGCGCAAAACTCCGCGCGGCAGAGAAAATATAAAGAGTATCGTTGTGGAATCAGGAAAAAAAAATCTTGGCGAAATCTATGCTGCTCGTGCGCTGGAAGAGAGAGAACTGCCGCTGTCTCCCATTTCTATCCCGAAGATACGTGAAGCACGGGACATGGTGTACAATGGAACGACGGAACCGTTAAATAACGAGCCGGCGACAGCAAACACACTGCAAGCGTCGCGCAACAAAAAGCAAAAGAAGCGAAGAGTTTCACCATTTGCCATCGTGATACTCCTTCTTGGAGTTGCGGTGTCAAGCGTTTTGTACATCGGTAATATTTTAGCTGTTGGGCATTTGATAGTGCAGATTAATCTGCTCCAAACAAAGCACCAGCAAATCTTGAATGAACAAGAATTGCTGAAAGCACAGATCAACCGGCTGTCTGGACTGGAGCGAATTCAGCAGCTTGCTCATGATCAATTGGGACTGCAGAATACCCGACAGCTTCCCGTGTGGATTGAGATTAATCCCGAACGATTGAACGAAGTAGAAGAGATTTTCCAAAAACAGATGGAACGCAGACCGTGACAGACCTAGGAACAGAGAATGTAATTCCAGAAAAAGAGGTATCGTCTCTCTCTCGTTCACGGTTTTTCATTTTAAAGTTGTGCTTTCTTGCTTTTTTCGCTGTCATAGCAGTTCGATTAGCAAAGATTCAAGTCATCGATTCGAGCAAGTATAAAACGTTGGCACGGAAACAATACGAACGTTCATTTATTCTGCCGGCAACACGCGGAGATATTTTTGACCGGAACGGCAATGTCATTGTCTCCAACACTATTTTTCTTTCTTTTGCCGCTGATCCAAAGATTATCGGCGACAATCAGGAACATGTAGCAGAGTCGTTTGCAAGTATTTTCGGAAAACCGCGTTCGTTCTATCTGGATAAATTACGCGAGACAGATCAGAGTCAAAACAATAAGCGATTTGTCTGGCTTGAACGCAGAGTGAAACCGGAGATTGCACATCGCGTTGAATTGGCAAAATTAGACGGCATTGTAATGATGAACGAGCCGAAGCGGCTGTATCATTACGATGAACTCGCCGGTGCGCTGCTTGGTTTTACCAATGTTGACAATAAAGGCATCTCGGGAATTGAATTGCAATATGATAATGAGATGAAAGGAGTGAATGGTTCAGTCGTAATGCAGCGGGATGGTTTAGGGCGCGTGCGTCCTTCTGCAGATTATCCTCGTTGCGAACCGGTGAATGGAAAAGATATTTGTCTTACCATCGACGTAACCTATCAAGCAATTGTTGATGAAGAATTAAAGCATGGCGTGGAGGCAAACAAAGCCGATGGCGGCTGTGCGCTGATCTTAAATCCAAAAACCGGAGAAGTACTTGCGCTGTCCATTTATCCATGCATAAATCCGAATGAAGCCGGTACATCCGATATAGCAGCAGCACGAAACCGAGTAGTGAGCGATGTGTTTGAACCGGGTTCGGTTTTCAAAGTCGTGACGGCGACAGCAGCGTACGAAAATAATCTTGTCACCCCGGAGATGCGCTTCAACGCTGAACATGGAAAAATGAAAGTGTTTCTCAATGGAAATAAATTTCGCTTGATTAGCGATACACATGAGTACGATTATCTCACATTTCAAGAAGCCATTGAACTGTCCAGCAACATTGTGCTGGCAAAAGTCGGTAAACTCATTGGCAGTGAAAAGCTTTATCGACAAGCGCGTGATTTTGGATTTGGCATGACAACGGGGATCGATATTCCTGGTGAAGTGCGCGGTGTGCTTAAGAAACCGAGTGATCACGATTGGTCGGGTACAACGCTTCAGACCATGTCCTACGGATATGAAATCGGAGCAACACCGCTTCAGATTGCATGTGCGTACGCAGCCGTTGCAAATAAAGGAGTGTTGATGAAACCTTTCATCGTAGCCAAGATTAAATGTGCAGACGGAACAACGATTGCCGAACAGCAGCCGCAAGCTATACGGCGCGTGATGACACAACGGACTCAGAGTGAATTGATCTCGGCGTTTGAAGGAGTAGTCGAACGTGGGACAGGAAAAGAAGCGCGCATCAATGGTGTGCGCATTGCCGGTAAAACTGGGACATCGCGCAAATATTTGAACGGCAAATATGTGGCGAATAATTATACCGCCTCGTTTGTAGGCTTTTTCCCGGTGGAAGATCCGCAGGTTGTCTGTTTGGTGATGATGGATAATCCGAAGACGAAAGGATATTACGGCGGCATCACTAGCGGACCGGTCTTTCGTTCGATAGCCGAGCGTGTAATTACGACATCATATAAATTTTCACGCACCGCGATTGCACAGGAGCCTGCGACAAATGGCACGGTTTTCATTCCCGATGTTCGCATGCTGCAGCCATCGCTGGCGAAAAAGATGCTTTCGAATTATGGATTGAATTGCCAAGTATATGGAACAGGAACGATGGTGATAAAACAAATGCCTGAGCCTGGAAAGAAAATCGAAAAAGGCGAAGCGGTCTCTCTCGTTCTCAATGGTGAATCAATCGTTTCCTCCGATGGAATGATTGCCGTGCCGGACGTACGTGGCATGAGCATTCGTCGAGCAATGAACCGGCTTGTTTCAGATGAATTTGAAATAAAAGTGCAAGGATCAGGCGTTGTAACGCAGCAAATCCCGGCCGCAGGCGAACGCGTACGGTCGGGATCAAGTATTATTATTCAGTGTTCGCCGCGTAGTGTCATGCAGGCATCACTGTATTAATCTTTTTTTGGCAGGAGCCGCTTTCTTACCAATGTGCGTAGAGACATACTGTATTCCGATGAAAGGTTATTGATTACTGATGAGACTTTCTCAGCTTCTTGAAGGTGTGACGGTTTCTAAATTATTCCAGACGATGTACGGCCAAATGGTTGTTACCCATGAGGTTGAAATCGGCAAAGTGCAGTACGACTCACGAAAAGTTCAACGGGGTGACTGTTTTATTGCGATCAAAGGTACGGCGAGTGATGGACATTCATTCATTCAAAGCGCAATGAACCAAGGTGCAAAGGTTGTCGTGCTTCAAGATGATAAAGTTCTTCCGGATGCCCTGTGCATGCACGCAGGCGTCATAAAAGTCGTTGTGCCGGATTCTCGGAAAGCGCTTGCGCTCATGTCGGCAAATTATTTTGATCATCCATCAAAGAAATTAAAATTTGTTGGTATAACAGGAACAAATGGTAAAACCACAACTTCGTATTTGGTTAAATCGATTTTAGAAGCAGGTGGAGAAAAATCTGGATTAGTCGGAACAATCGAATATAGGATTGGCGAGCAAATTATTCCGGCAACCCACACAACACCTGAATCCTTGGAGCTGAATGAGCTGTTTGCCTCAATGGTAGAAAACCACTGCACATCTGTTTCAATGGAAGTATCTTCGCATGCACTGGATCAATCCCGCGTGTATGGGGTAGATTTCGATGTTGCTGTCTTTACGAATTTAACGCAGGACCATCTTGATTATCACATCACGATGGAGAACTATTTTGAAGCAAAAAAAGAATTATTCAATTATTTAAAACCATCGGGTTGTGCGGTTGTCAACAATGACGATCGCTGGGGAGTTCAACTGCTCGCTTCCATCAAAACGAAGAAAATTTCATACGGCATCAACTTAAGCGCGGATATATTTGCAAAGGAAGTTAAACTTTCTATCGACGGTACAACATTCCTTGTCAGCAATGGTAAATGTGAATGTACGGTTTCAACGCCGCTTATTGGCACGTTTAACGTCTATAATGTTCTCGCAGCATACACAACAGGTATGGCGCTCGGACTTTCACAAGAACAGATTCTTGATGGTATTAAAAATTTAAAAAATGTTCGCGGCAGATTCGAACGCATTGCTTCTCCCGCCGGATGGACAGCCGTAATTGATTATGCACACACCCCGGATGCGCTTGGGAATTGTTTAAGAACGATCCATGACGTTTTACCACAAAAGAATCATGGACGCATCATTACAGTATTTGGTGCAGGCGGCGATCGAGATAAAACGAAACGTCCGATCATGGGACGTATTGCAGGTGACTACAGCGACCTCGTCATTGTCACATCAGACAATCCGCGGACTGAACCGCCTGAGACAATTATTGATGATGTTATGCGAGGTATAACACGCCATGCAAGCGTCCTGCGTGAAGTGGATCGCCAAACAGCAATTGAACACGCAATTAACAGTGCCCGACAAGGTGATGTTATTCTTATTGCGGGCAAAGGACATGAGGATTATCAGGTAATAGGAAAAGAAAAAAAACATTTTAGTGACCGGGAAATTGTAGAAAATCTTCTCAAATGAAACTTACAAAGTCCGACATAGTAGCAATACCGCATTCCAAAGCGATTGGTTTTGATGGAATAAAAAATTTGAAAGTCACCGGCGTTTCCATAGATTCGCGCACAATGAAGGCAGGCGAATTGTTCTTTGCTGTTCGTGGCGATCAGTTCGACGGACACAACTTCATCTCTAAAGCAATTGAATCGGGTGCAGCCGGCATCGTTGTTGAACGCCGCTGGGCAGAAGTAAATGCCTCAATGATGGTCAGCATCAATATTCCACGTCTTATTGTCGAGAACACGATTCAAGCGCTTGGAAGACTTGCTAATATATATCGCCGCAAATTTGATATCCCTGTTATCGCTATAGGTGGATCAAACGGGAAGACCACGACGAAGGAAATGATCCGGAGTGTACTTGGAACAAAATATCGTGTGCTTTGCACAGAAGGAAATCTGAATAATCATATCGGTGTTCCGCAAACACTTTTCCGCCTGGAAAAGAAACATGATGTTGCGGTCGTCGAAATTGGAACGAATCATCCCGGTGAAATTGACTACTTATGTTCTGTTCTGGAACCAACGCATGGGCTTCTGACAAACATCGGCAGGGAACATTTGGAATTCTTTGGATCGCTCGAAGGTGTTGCAAAATCGGAAGGAGAGTTGTTCGTTTGGTTGGCAAAACACCATGGTCTCATCTTTGTCAATGCAGACGATAAATATCTTGTTCGTTTATCCAGAAAAAATAGAAAAGCAGTGAGCTTTGGTTTTGCAGCCCGTGGTGCTTCAATCAAAGGAAAGATCGAATCATTCAACGCACATGCGCAAGCATTGATGCTTGTGAAATTAAGAGGCAAGAAGGCGTTCGAAATCACCGTAGGAGTTTCTGGAGAACATAATGCAAAAAATGCTCTCGCCGCCGTCACCGTAGGCATAAAAATGAATGTGCCGCTCGCGGATATCCAGAAATCGCTCGCGTTATTCCAATCTGCCAGTAAACGGATGCAGTTGCACCGCATAGACCAGTTACTCATGCTCAATGACACATACAATGCAAACCCAGATTCCATGCTTGCAGCATTAGCAACCCTGCAGTCTATGCAAGCGACAGGAAAAAAAATTGCGGTTCTTGCCGACATGTTGGAACTCGGTGAGCAGTCAGAAGAGCTTCATCGGCAGATTGGAAAGAATACAGCGCGATATGGGGTTGACGTTCTTCTTACGTTCGGACCGCTTTCAAAATCTATTCACGATGCTGCTGTAGTAGAAACGAAAGCTCATTTTGATAATAAAACCGCTCTTACAGAGTACTTAATACGCATGTTCGCCGATGGCGATATTGTGCTCGTGAAGGGTTCGCGTGGAATGAAAATGGAAGAAGTTATTTTAAGTCTCAGCGAACAGCTTTCATCGAAAGCAGGAATTCAATAAATGCTGTACTATCTCTTCGCATATCTCCATAAATCATTCAACTTCCCCGGCTTTGGAATATTCCGTTACATTACATTCCGTGCCGGTGCTGCGGCTATCACGGCGCTCATTATATCATTCTGGCTCGGGCCAAAGATTATTCGTAAACTCCGTGAATACCAAATTGGCGAGTCGGCAAAACTTGAGGCACCCAAGACGCATTTGGCAAAAGCCGGTACACCGACTATGGGCGGTTTGATTGTATTGTTATCGGTGATAATCCCTGCGCTGCTTTGGACTGATTTGAAGAATGGGTACATCTTGCTCATTCTGTTTGTTACCGTAACGCTTGGTGCGGTTGGTTTTTTAGATGATTTCCTCAAAGTTGTTCGAAAGAAACCCAAGGGTCTGATTGGCAAATATAAAATTATAGGACAGGTCTTTGTCGGCTTGGTAGTCGGCAGTGTCATTTACTTTTTCCCCCAGTGGATTGATCAGACGCTCGTTCCATATAAATCCAGCACGACTGTGCCATTCATGAAAAACTTAGAGTGGAATTTGGGAGTGTTCTATATTCCGGTTGTCATCTTTATTATTACAGCAACATCAAATGCAGTGAATCTCACAGACGGCCTTGATGGCCTCGCCATTGGTACTGTCGGCATTGTCAGCGGGACGCTCGCCATTATCACTTATGTATCCGGGCATGCAGTATGGAGTCAGTACCTGACGATTCCCTTTCTGCGCGGTAACGGAGAACTTGCTATTTACTGCGCGGCTATCAGCGGAGCGGCATTGGGTTTTCTTTGGTTCAACTCACATCCGGCGCAAGTATTTATGGGCGACACGGGTTCGCTGGCGCTGGGAGGTATTATCGGCGCCATGTGTGTCCTGATAAAAAAAGAATTACTCCTGCCGACGCTCGGCGGTATATTTTTAATGGAAACGGTCTCTGTTATTATTCAGCGGACATATTTTAAATATACGAAGAAACGGTATGGCGAGGGAAGGCGCGTGTTTAAAATGGCGCCGATTCATCACCATTTTGAAATGCTCGGCTGGCCGGAATCGAAAATTGTTACGAGGTTTTATATCCTCGCCATTCTGTTAATGATTTTAAGTTTAGCAACATTTAAGGTGCGGTAGTTTTCATCATGGATATCAATCTTCTCCAAAATAAAAAAGTTTCTGTAATTGGCGCGGCTCGCAGCGGTGTGGCTGTCGCAGTGTTATTAAAATCACAGGGTGCCAATGTGTTTGTCAGCGATACGGCATCTGCCGATAAGCTCCAATCTTCTCTTCCTCAGATCCAATCAGAAAAAATTGAGTATGAAGTTGGCACTCACAGCAATCGCGTTTATGAATGTGATGTGATGGTGATAAGCCCTTGTGTACCCAGCGATGCACCGGTAATTCTTGAAGCACAAAAGCGAAAGATCAAAATCGTCAGTGAACTTGAAGTGGGTAGTTGGTTTTGCCGGGCGCCTATGGTGGCCATCACCGGCAGTAACGGTAAGACAACAACCACGACATTAACGGGAAGGATACTGAGCGATGCAGCGAAAAAACATGCTGTTGCTGGTAACATTGGAACGGCATTCTCATCTGTCGTTCTGGAGTTGGCTGAGACAGATGTTGCTGTGCTGGAAGTGAGCAGTTTTCAATTAGACCATATCGACAGGTTCCGCCCAAAAATTTCTGTTCTGCTCAACATCACGCCGGATCATATGGACCGATATGACCACTCGATGGAAAAATATGCTGCTTCGAAAGCAAGTGTATTTAAAAATCAGCTCGCCGACGATGTGCTCATATATAATAAAGACGACGCTTGGACCAGTAAAATAGTACTGCAGGCACATTGCCGTACGATCGGATTCAGCATACAGCAAAAGTTGAATGAAGGGGCGTTTATTGAAGACGGCAAACTCGTCACGGCACTCGATGGAATCAGAACGGAAATCATTGATATCAACCAGATTTTTATCAAGGGCATGCACAATCTTTATAATTCAATGGCAGCGGTGCTTGTTGGCCAGCTGCTTGGAGTTGATGCAGCATTCATTCAGTCAACGTTAAAAACATTTGAAGGAGTAGAACATCGGCTTGAGTTTGTGCGCAGACTCAATAACGTTAGTTACTACAACGACTCAAAAGCAACAAATGTCGATTCAGTGTGGTTTGCTTTGCAATCATTCAAAGAACCTATAGTGCTATTCTTAGGCGGCCGCGATAAAGGAAATGATTATTCTCGATTAAGAGATCTTGTCCGCAGACAGGTAAAAGCAATTGTTGCTATCGGTGAATCAGCAAATCTTGTCGAACAGTCATTCAAAGGTGCGACAGTGATTACCAAAGCATCTTCGATGGAGGAGGCAGTTGCAATAGCGCGCTTTCTTGCTCAACCTGGTGATGTGGTGCTTCTTTCTCCAGCCTGTGCATCGTTTGATTGGTTTAAGAATTACGAACACCGCGGCGAAGTATTTAAACAATTGGTGAATAAATTGTAAATGCTGAAGGTACAACGCAATCATATTGACATCTGGCTGCTCATCGCCGTACTTGGACTCATGGTGACCAGTCTCGGTGTGGTGTACAGCGCATCTGCAGAGTGGTCATTCAGACGCTTCGACACACAGAATCATTACCTCGATCTGCATGCGATAAAAATTTTATTAAGTATTGCTGCGTTATTTGTGGGATTAAGTATTCCTTACATAATTTACAAAAAATTTACAAAGCCAGTGCTCATTATTGCCGTGCTCTTTCTGGCTGTGACGTTTGTACTCGGAGGTGAAACCAAAGGCGCTGTACGCTGGCTGCGTTTCGGTGGATTAGGGTTTCAGCCGTCCGAGTTTGCAAAGTTTGCACTTCTCTTTCATATAAGTTTACTCATGGCTACAAAAGGCGAAAAATTAAAAGATTTTAAAAAAGGCTTTCTTCCTATCATCTTATGGATTAGTGTTGTCACAGGGTTGGTGTTGGCACAGCCGAATCTGAGCACTGGAATGATGTTGTTTGCGTTGACGATTATACTTTTATTTATCGGCCATGTAAGGATGATACATCTGTTTGGGATGATTTTCGTTGCCATCTGTTTGTTCGCTCTCTATGTGCTTTTCATGGCCTACGTACTGAAGCGTCCGTACCAACTTGAGCGTATTATGCACTTTGTGCATGGGAGTCCGAACGGACAGCAAAATTATCAGCTCTGGCAGGGCATTATCGGTTTTGGCAATGGAGGCTTCTTTGGCGTCGGCCCCGGCGAAAGCCGCCAGCGGGATTTGTTCCTGCCGGAATCGTACAACGATTTTGTGTATTCCATTGTCGGAGAAGAGTACGGATTGGTTGGTACGCTCCTTCTGCTTGGCGCATTTTTATTTGTGATGCTGCGCGGCTTTCGGATTGCAAAACATGCAAAAGATGATTTCGCCAGATTTCTTGCAGTCGCAATCTCAAGCACAATCACGTTGTATGCATTGGTAAATGCAAGTGTGGCGCTTGGACTTCTTCCCACCACAGGCTTGCCAATGCCGTTTATCAGTTATGGTGGTTCTTCTCTTATGCTGTCGGCGTTTTCCATCGGCGTACTGTTGAATATTTCCGCGCATACGGATTTGCATCCACGAACTGCAAAGAAAGAAAAAGTACCCATGGAAATGCTTGGGTCAGAGACTGGACTCGGAAAAGTGTATTGACGTGTGTCGAACGAGAAACTTAAAATTCTTATAGCAGCCGGCGGAACCGGCGGGCATGTATTTCCGGCAATCGCTATTGCAGATGAAATAAAAAAACTGAGATC
>Ga0182017_10000697_pt1 | contig 26390 bp, 19 predicted proteins | sample 712E3DmetaG_FD_120492 | JGI IMG/M metagenome (GOLD analysis project Ga0182017, IMG submission 120492) | Permafrost microbial communities from Stordalen Mire, Sweden - 712E3D metaG | ecosystem: Environmental > Terrestrial > Soil > Wetlands > Permafrost | place: Sweden: Stordalen | collected... | reverse complement strand
TCGGGTACCGGGCGTCCGAGGGCTCGTGCGAAGAACCGCAGAAAGTGTCGCGCCAGGGGAAGAATATCCTCGGCTCGTTCGCGCAGAGCGGGAACCTTGATCTCGATCACGTTGAGCCGATACAGAAGATCCTCGCGAAATGTACCGGTCTTCACTTCGGCATCCAGATCGCGGTTGGTGGCCGCCGCCACCCGCACATCCGCCCGTCGCGTGCGTGTCTCGCCCACGCGTTCAAACTCCTTGTCTTGCAGAAAGCGCAGCAGTTTGGCCTGGAGATTGGCGGGCATTTCTCCTATCTCGTCGAGAAACAGCGTGCCCCCCTGTGCCGACTCGACCCGCCCCGGCTGATCGCGCACGGCTCCGGTGAAGGCACCCTTGCTGTGGCCAAAGAGTTCGCTGGCCAGAAGTTCTTCGGAAAGGGTAGGGCAGTTGACTACGACGAAGGGGCTTTCGCGCCGTCTGCTTCGTTCGTGCATGGCGCGCGCCAGGACACCCTTGCCGGTGCCGCTCTCTCCCCGGAACAGGACGGCTACCTCTGCCTGCGCCGCCCGACTCACGACCTCCAGAACCGCGCGCACTGCCGCTGACGACGAGGACAACAGAATGTCGGGCGCCTCGTTGCGCAGTCGGTTTTCCAGATCGTCGGCGCGCGCGCTCAGCGACCGCTGCTGGGCGACGCGTTCGATGAGATGGCGGATCTGGGCGGGGGCAAAGGGCTTGGGCAGATAGTCCCACGCTCCTCGGCGCATGGCCTCGACTGCGGTTTCCACCGTGGCATAGGCGGTCACCACGATGATGGTGAGGTTGGGGTTTTCGGCAAGCAGAAGTGGGATCAGATCCAACCCACTGTGCATGCCCAGGCGAAGATCGAGGAAAATCACGTCGTAGGTCGCGCGGGCCATGGCATCCAAGGCGGCTTGCGGTGACGTCGATTCGGCGACCTGGGCGCCCAGGCCCTCAAGACACACGCGCAGCGTGGCCCGAATGTTCTTTTCATCGTCGATGATGAGGACATGCAATTGCGACACGCGGGTAGCATACCGCCTAGCGGGCGGGTAGTGCGAACCGGCTTCTTCTTGACCTGCGCTTCGCTGCGACGCGGGCCGAGCGACGGTCATCCGCGTCGGTGAAAAGGCAGCATCATCCCGGCCCCGCCTGGACAAATTGCAGGCAGTTGTTGCAGCATGGTTGATAGTCTGACATGGGAACCCTGAAAGGGTCCGCTCCGCCCTTCGGCCCCTGGCGTGGCTTTGGGGAATCGGGCATTCTTTCGTCATGCTCGACGCCACAGCTTGGACTCGCCTGTTCCTGGTTTCGACGGCCGTGTGCCTGGGGTGCGGAGACAGGGCGGGCGGGCCGGGCTCCTACACCGGGCCGGGCAAGACGCTGAAGGTGATGACCCGCAATGTGTACTTCGGCGCCGAGGTCGACGCGTCGCTGGCGGTGGCGACACCAGCGGCGATCCCGCCGGCCGTGGCGGGGTTGTGGGCGGCGGTGCAGCAGAGCGACTTTCGCGGGCGGGCCAAGCTGCTGGTCGACGAGATCGTGGCCGAGCAGCCCGACATCATCGCCCTGCAGGAGATGGAGCTGTTCCGCATGCAAAGCCCGAGCGACTTTTTGCCCGGGGCGAGCCCCAACGCCGAGGACGTGGCCCCGAATGGCGACCTGCTGGCCATTATGCAGGGTGAGCTGGCAGCGCGCGCTCTCGACTATGGGGAGCCCGTGCTAGTGGACCCCCACACCGACATAGAGTTGCCGAGCGTGGACGCCAGCGGCGCGACCTATGATCTGCGCATGACCGACCGGAACGTGGTGTTTGTGCGGCCGAGCATCAGCGCCAGCAACCCGCGCGGCCAGGATTTTGCGACCTCCTTCAGCGTACCCGTAGGCGGTGTGTCCAGCGGCATCTCCATCAAGCTGACCCGCGGCTTTGGTGCGGTGGATTTGCTGGCAGACGGCGTGCCCTTCACCTTGGTGAACACGCACCTGGAAGTGGGCGGCTTCCTGTCGGCTGATCAGGAGGGCCAGGCGCAGAACTTGGTCGACGCGCTAGTGCCGGTGTCCGGTCAGGTGGTCCTCGTGGGCGATTTCAACAGTGCAGCGGACGGTTCGACCACCACGACCTATCACATCGTCACGCAGGCGTTCAGCGATGCCTGGCCCAAGGTGAATGCAACGGATCCAGGCTTCACTTGCTGTACTGACATCACCGCCGCCGCGCTCTCGCCGACGGAACGAATTGATTTGGCTTTCTATCGCGGCAAGGTGCGGCCCGAAGCCGCCAACCTAGCGGGGCTCGACGCCAGCGCACGCACCGCCGGTGGCCTGCTTCCCTCGGACCACGTGGGTCTGGTCACCACGCTCACGGTTGGGCAATAGCTGTCGGGGGCCAAGGTCACCCCGGGAGGTCAGGCGCGCTCGGGATCACTTGGGCGGCGCAGACGGGTCAGGGTGGAGCCAGCCGCCGGGCGGTACCGCTTGCGGTAGTAGGTGTCGAGGAAGGCCGGGCAGCCCTCGGCCACCAGCAGGCGGGCCACCTCCTCGGCAGCCAGGATGCCCTCGTTGAGATGGGTCAGGATCTTCCCGCGCAAGGGTTCGAGCGGCAGCGCGCGGCCGCCGCGAAAGGCTTCGATCCACACCCTTGTGTGAAGTACAATCCTTTCCCCGTGCCTTCTCATTACCCCGTCGCCTCCTCGGTCCCGGTCCGCTTTCGCCGCCTGCGCCCGGCGGCTGTGCTCCCTCACTATATGACGCCGGGCTCGGCGGGCATGGACCTGGCCTGCGCTGCCGATGGGCCGGTGACCGTGCCTGCGGGCGAACGAGTGGGGATCCCCACCGGGTGGGCCATGGAGTTGCCGCCTGGCTACGAGGCGCAGGTGCGCCCGCGTTCGGGGTTGGCTTGGAAAGCTGGGCTGACGGTGGTGAACGCGCCGGGAACCATCGACAGCGACTATCGGGGTGAGGTTGTGGTCTTGCTGGTCAATCTGTCCCGGCAGCCAGTTGTGGTCCAACCCGGCGATCGTGTGGCCCAGATGGTGATCGCGCCGGTCATCCAGGGGGCAGTTGAAGAAGTGGCCGAGCTGTCAAGCAGCAAGCGCGGCGACGGCGGGTTTGGGCACACCGGTTGATCAGAATGCATCGAGTATGATTAGGTGCAGACATGAGCAGCACCGTGATTGACGTTTCCTCAAGGCGAGCCGGCATCGTCGGCGTCTCCGGGTATTCGGGGATGGAACTGGCGCGCATCCTAGCTAGCCATCCGCACTTCTCCCTTGGGCTGGTGACCAGCGACAAGTGGGCGGGCAAGCGTCTGGGCGCCCAGCTTGCCGTCGCGGCGCCCGCGGCAGACTTGATCTGTTTTTCGCATGAGCAAGGCCAAGCCCACTTGGGCGAGGTCGACGTCATCTTCCTGTGCACGCCGGCCGAGGTTTCGGTCGAACTGGCGCCGCGAGCGCTGGCTGCGGGCGCGCGTGTAGTTGACTTGTCGGGCGGGTTCCGGCTGGCGGCTGACCAGTTCCCGCAGTGGTACGGCTTTACCCATCCCGCGCCCGAACTGCTCGCCCAGGCCGTGTACAGCATGCCTGAGGCCACCAACAACGCCGAGAAGCTGCGCACAGCGAAGCTGGTTTCCAATCCAGGCTGCTACGCTACGGCCTCGGTGATGGCTGTGTTGCCGCTGCTGCGCGCAGGCTTCATGGAATCGGACTCGGCGATCATCGACGCCAAGAGCGGGACCACGGGCGCGGGCCGCAAGGCGAACGAAGAGATGTCGTTCTCCGAGGTGGCGGACGACGTGCACGCCTATCGGATTTTCCGCCACCAACACGCGCCCGAAATCGAGATGGCCCTGGCCTTGGGCGGCGCGCCCCACGTGCGGGTCACGTTCATTCCCCACCTTCTTCCTGTGCGACGGGGCATCTTGGCCACCGCGTACGGACGGCTGCGCCACGGCACCGGGGGCAGCGACCCGGCCGGCGGCGTGCGCAAGGCGCTCGATGACTTTGCCGAGGAGCGGCCCTTTGTTCGCGTAGTAGCCCCCGACGAGGTTCGGCTGCAGGCGGCAGTGGGAACCAACCGCGTGGTGCTGGGTGCTTCGGCCGACGCCAGGCTGGGCATGGTGGTGTCCTTTGCGGCGATCGACAATTTGCTCAAGGGGGCGGCCGGACAGGCCGTGCAGAACGCAAATCTAATGTTCGGATTTCCGGAGACGGCCGGCCTGCTCAGGCTGGCCGGGGCCATGCCATGACCGACAGCCACGGGCCGCAGCCGGAATCCCTGGTCGATCGACGCGACTTGGTGGTCGAGGCGCTCAAGTACATCCAGAAGTTCACCGGCACGCGCGCCGTGGTCAAGTACGGCGGCGCCGCCATGGTCAAAGAGGACCTGAAGCGCAGCTTTGCCCTGGACGTGGTCTTGCTGCAGTCCGCGGGCCTGCGGCCGATGGTGGTTCATGGCGGCGGACACGAGATTACCAAGACCTTGGATCGCCTGGGCCAGAAGAGTGAATTTATCGACGGCCAGCGGGTGACCGGCGCGGTAGAGATGGGCGTGGTCGAGATGGTTCTGACCGGCAAGGTGAACACGGAGATCGTAGGCCTGATCAACACCCTGGGCGGAACCGCCATGGGCCTGTCGGGCAAGGACGCGCATCTCATCAAGGCGCACAAGCTGCCGCCCCGGCCGGGCAAGCCTGACCTCGGCTGGGTGGGCGAGGTCGAGAGCATCAACACCGAGATTCTCGATCTGCTGCTCGACAAGAACTACATGCCGGTGATCTCACCGGTGGGCTTGGGCACGGACGGGGCCAGTTACAACATCAACGCCGATATGGTGGCCGCGGAAATCGCGGTTGCGGCCAAGGCGAAAAAGCTCATCTTCCTGACTGATGTGGCCGGGATCTTGGACGAGAACGGCCAACTGCTTAGTGAGCTGCGGGCCGCGGATCTGCGCGGTCGGTTGCAGGAGGGTCGCGCAGTCAAGGGCGGCATGCAGGTCAAGGCGCAGGCCATCTTGCGCGCCCTTGCGGGCGGAGTGGAGGCAGTGCACGTGGTCGACGGCCGCGAACCCCACAGCGTGGTGGTCGAGCTGTTTACCGAGAAGGGCGTGGGGACGCTGGTAACGGCGTAGGGTCGCGATCCATGATCCCGCGCTAAGGCGCGGGATCAGAGCGTAACCAGCCGTGGCGCTTGGCTTTTGGTGCGACGAAGCCGTCACCCGGATGGAGGTCGTGTGCCACCCACGCAGTCTGGCACCACCCACGTGCGGCGTCTGGCACCACCCACGGGCGGCGCTTGTCCTACCGGAAATACCTCGCTTTGAACTCCATATTGATATCCTCAATCTCCTTCAGACCATCTATGTACGGCTGATACATATCCAAGGGATCTCCCGTTCCATACACTCCACACGCGGAGCAATTCTCACAGCCGCCCCCGCCGCATCCGAGCGAATCCCTGACTATCTTGTCTCGCTGTTCCCTTGTTGTGTTCTTGATGAGATATTGCTCAAGCATGATCTTCCGGGCTCCTACCGCCCCACGATTTCCTTGAGATACGGCAGGATTTCGTCCCTGAACTCCTTGCGCTTCAGCGCGTACTCCACCGTGGTTTTGATGTAGTCCAGCTTGTTGCCGATGTCGAAGCGTTTGCCTTCGATCGTGTATGCGTGGACGCTCTCCCGTTCATTGAGTAGCCTTATCGCGTCGGTCAACTGGATCTCGTTGTTCTTACCCCGGGGCGTCTTTTCGATGGCGGCAAAGATCGACGGTGTCAGCACGTAGCGTCCGCAGATCGCCAGGTTGGACGGCGCTTCGGCGAGGGTGGGCTTCTCCACGAACTGGTGCACTTCCATCACCCGCTCGCTGATCATCGTGCCGCCCAGTATGCCGTAGCGGGACACCTTCTCTTTGGGCACGGTCTCCGCGCCCAGCACGGTGCCGCGGTACTGCTCGTAGATGTCGATCAGCTGCTGGGTTGCCGGGATCACCGAGTCCAAGACGGTATCGCCCAGGAGCAGGGCAAAGGGCTCGCTGCCGGTGTGGTGGCGGGCGTAGTAGATCGCGTCGCCCAGCCCGTTGAGTTCCTTCTGGCGTATGAAGTGGATGTTGGCCATGTCCGACAGGCGGCGCACCTCGTGGTACATGGCTTCGTCCTCTTTGCTCGATAGCTGGTCTTCCAGTTCGAAGTTCCGGTCAAAGTGGTCTTCGATAGCCCGCTTGCCCTTGCCCGAGATGATCAGGATGTCCTCGATGCCGGAGTCGACCGCCTCCTGCACCACGTACTGGATCACCGGCGTGTCTATGATCGGCAGCATCTCCTTGGGTTGCGCCTTGGTGGCGGGAAGGAACCGGGTGCCCAGGCCCGCGGCCGGGATTACTGCTTTGCGAACCATGAGTCACTCCTTGGCAGGAAAGGGATGGGTCAGTTGATGTAGGGCTTGATGACCCTGACTTTGATCTGTTTGAGTTCGACGATCAGCTTGTTGAGCACCTCGTCGCTCGGGTAGATGCCGATGATGGAGCCGCCGGAGCCGGGGAACTTCGCCGACGCGCCGCAGGCCCGGGCGCACTCGATCATTTCGATGTTGCTGTCGCTGATGTTCATGATCTTGCGCCGGAGATCGAAGTTCTCGTTGATGAGCCGGTTGAGCGTGAGATAGTCTCGCGTGAGCAGCGCGGTCTTTCCCTCCTCGGCCACCTGTGCCAGCCGGGCCAGGGTCTGCAGGGTGAGGGGGTCGTTGTTCTTGTAGCGGGTTGCCAGATCGTTGAGCACGACCCCGGACACCTTACTGAGCTGGGTCTTGTAGCCGATGTAGAGATTGGGCAGAAGGGAGGTGTCGATGCGCTGGTAGTGGCCGTGTCCCTGGGCGTCCATGATCTGCTTGGCGAAGTTCATGTAGACGCATCCCTCGTAGGTCTGGATGACCCTATCTTGGAGTCCGGCGTTGATCCCGAGTTCGTCCTTCTCGGCCGACAAAATGAGAGAGGGGAGCACTTCGATGGGGACGTCGATCGCGTAGAACTTCATGAGCGCTCGCATGGTCGCCGTCACGATCGCGCTGGATCCGGCAAGACCCACTTGCCGCGGAATGGAGGAGCGGTAGCGTACCGCGAAGTTCCGGTTGTGCAGTTGCAGGTTGTTCCCGCGCGCATAGCGGTAGAAGGTGCGGATCGCCGCCTTGACCAGCCGTTCGCCGCCGTAGTAGCCGTTCGCTTCCACAGAGTCGGCCAGCTCGTGGATGCTGCGGTAGACGCTCAGGTCCTCATCCATCGGCTCGACGCGCAGTTCGGGCGCCTCGTACAGGGACACCGAGGCGGAGAAGTTCTTCACGATGATGGAAATGGTTTTGCCGAAGTACCCGTCTGACGGGTTGCCCAAGAGACCGGCGCGCGCGTAGGCTTGTGTCTCAATGATCATGGGATGTGCTGTGCTCTCACTTGCCGCCTGGCGATGCACGCGCCATCAAAGCTGGTGCCCCAAAGGGATAGACGAAAATCGAAGCAGCTTCCAGTGATTGGGGAACAAACCGAGGAGCCTGCGGGAGCCGCAAACGGCCGCTACGGAACGTAGGTGATTATCTTGCAACCCGAACTGCAATCACCGTCGAGGCCATTTTGGGCGCCGTGGTCGCACTCCTCGGGGCCATTGATGGTCCCATCGCCGCAGTGAGGGGCGAGCTTGCATTGCGGAGTGCAGGTACCGTACGTGCCGTCATTGGTGCCGTCGTCGCATTCCTCGGGGCCATTCTTGATGCCGTCACCACAGTTTGGGGCGAGAATGCAACTCGGGGCGCAGCCACCGTATTCGCCAGTGTTGAACATCGCCCCGTCGTCGCATTTTTCGGGCGGCTGGATCTTGCCATCGCCGCAGCCACCAGGGTTGCGGCAAGCATCGGTGCAATTGGGATCGATAGAGGGTTCGCACTCCTCCCCGTAGGCCGAGTCAACCTTGCCATCGCCACACCTCGGTGCCAGGGTGCAGTCGGGATTGCAGGTCCCGTAGGTCCCATCATTGGCGCCGTCGTCGCATTGCTCGGTGCCATTCTTGACGCCGTCGCCGCAGAAGCCACCACGCTGGCAAGTCGACGTGCAGCCACCATAGCCATCGCTACCAGTTGCGTTCTTGGGGCCGTCGTCGCACTCTTCAGCGAAGTCGGTTTGCACGATGCCATCGCCACATCGCGCGGGCAGCTTGCAGCCCGGGGCGCACGCCTTGGACGAGCCCGAGCCATAGGCGTCGGTGTTAGTGCCGTTGTCACACTGCTCGCCGTCACTGACGACGCCGTCGCCGCAGTAGGGTCCCCACTTGCACTCAGAGGTACAGCCGCCGTACGCGGGTTTGTCGTTCGAACCCGGGCAGCTCGCCGGAGCCGTGACTGTCCCGTCGCCGCAGTCGCACTCCTCCCCGCCCGTAGCTACGCCATCGCCACACTTAGGCTGGCAGGCCGATCGGGTCGTGGTGAAACCACTAAGGGTGAGCTGGTAGTTCGACTCGGGCGGGTGCCGGTCGGCGCCGAAGATCGCGATCTCGTAGACCTTGCCGGTGACCAGGCCCAGCGGGACGGTACGGACGTGGAAATCGGCCCCGTCCGCGGCCGTCGGAGGCAGGGGATTGGTGTTGGTCGGCGAACAGGCGTTTGAGCCAACCGTGACCCCGGTGATGTTTCCGGCAGCATCGAGGCAGCCACCCTCCGTGACACTCGCGTTACCTGGGCTACCGGTGACCGTGACCTTGCCAGGCAACTGTTGGTGAATACCTCCGAGATCGAGCACCAGAACGCCGTTGATGAAGATGAAGAGATCGTCGTCGCCGTAGAAACTGAGACTGATGCCGGTGGTGCCGTCGTAGACGAAGTAGTAGCGCGCCTCGTCGGTGAAGTAGGAGTCGTGCTTGGTGCCAGGAGTCGCTACGACCCAGCAGCCATTCGTCAAGACAGCTCCAACTGGACAATCCGCCGCAGTCACGCGGGGTGGGAAGAAATACTGGTCGCCGGTGCAGGTGGTCCAGAAGGGAGTGCCATTGCCATGGTTCCAGTAGGGCCATAGGTTGCACAGGGTGACCTGGCTGGGATTCAGCAGGTCGAGGGGGTAGAAGCCATTGTCCGGGCCCGCAAGATGCGGATTGCTGGCGTATTGGTAGACATTCGTGCCGATACTGGTCATCTCGAGAACGCCTGTGAATTTCTTGCTGACCGTGCCCGTCGTGTCATCGGTGAACCACTGCTTGAGGCTGTTGGCATCTTTGTAGGCGGGTGTCGTCCCCTTCCAAATTGGGCCACCTGGGGTGCTGGCGGTATAGCCAGTCAGCGTGCCGGAGGAAACGCCGGCGTTGCCGGTCACGCTGACAGGCGTTCCGGCGGTCCCGCCCAAATAGCCGCCGGCCCCGCTGGAAAGCGGACTGTCGTTGGCGGCCTGGGTGTAGTTGCCGGGAATGCGGGCCGAGTTGCCGATGTTCCAGTCGCTGAACTGGCAAGCGCAGGTCGTCGTGGTACCGGGCTGCGGTTTGCCGTTCAACAGATTCGCAGCCACGATACCCCAGCAGCGAGTGGTCGAGTCGTTGCCCTTGGAAGGCCCACCCGAGTTGGGAACGCAGATGGTCGTGGGCGAGGTCGAGCCCGATTTCTTCGTGCCCAGGAAGAAGAAGTCCGGATGTCCGCCTGAAGCGACATTCTCGGGCTGGAAGTCACGGTAGATGATGGGGAGCTCGAGGCATTGTCCTGTGCCTGACTTGCAGGTCGTGGAGTCCTGGCCGATCGCAGGCGTGCACGAGAAGCCACCTTCGATCTTGCACGTCGACGAACAACCATCGCCATCTACCAGGTCTCCGTCGTCGCACTCTTCACCTGGATCGAGGTTTCCATCGCCGCAGGTCGAGGTACAGGCCTGGGTCTTGCCCGAGCTGTCCAGGCAGCTCGGTTCCTTGGTGCAGGTTTTTGAGCAGCCCTTACCGTCACCATAGAAGAGGCCGTTCATGGCATTGCATCCGCTCGGCAGCTTGTTCGGATCGGTGCCGCAGTCGCACAGCTCGGTCTTCTCCTGAACGCCGTTGCCACAGACGGCCATATTGCACTTCTGTCCCGCCGTCGGACAGTCAGCGCCGGGCTCGATCTGGCAGGTGCTGGAGCAGCCATCGCCGCTTGCGCTGTTGCCGTCATCGCACTGCTCGCCTTTGAGGATCTTGCCGTCACCGCACTTGGCCATGCAGGCCTTGCCGACCACCCGACACTGGTATCCTGTCTCGACGGTCTTGCAGTCGGCCGAGCAACCATCGCCGCTGGCTGTGTTGCCGTCGTCGCACTGTTCGCTGCCCTCGAGGACGCCGTTACCGCACGTCACGGCGGAGCATTTGCAGCGCTGCCCAGGTGTGCACTGGCAGCCCGCATCCATTCTCTTGCAGTCGGATGAACAACCGTCGCCATCGTTCTGGTTGCCGTCGTCGCACACTTCGCCATTCGAGATCTGGACGACGCCGTCGCCGCATCGCGGGGCCGGCTTGCAGGGAGAGCCGGGTATTGGACAGACGAAACCGCCCTCGAGCTGGCAAGTGCTGCTGCAGCCATCGTTGCTATCGCTGTTGCCGTCGTCGCAGTCCTCGCCCGCTTCGATGCGCTTGTTGCCACACTGGGACATCAGGACGCAGGGTTGTCCGGGGGGATCACATTTGTAGCGGGGGTCCTGAACCGTGCAGGTGGAATCGCAGCCGTCGTTATCGAGAGTGTTGCCGTCGTCGCAAACCTCGCCCGCGCCGATGCTGCCGTCGCCGCAGATGATCTTTCGCGTGCAGGCACCCTCTTTCGGGCAGTTCCAGTTGGGCTCGACCTTGCAGGCGCCGTTGCACCCGTCGCCGGCCAAGACGTTCCCGTCGTCACAGTCCTCAATGCCATTTTGATTGTTCTTTCCATCGCCGCAGGCCTCAGGATACTGGGCCTTGCAGCCCGCGGTGTTGGTGCCTTTGCAAGCCCCAGAGCCACTCGTCGTGCCGCCGGACGAGGTGACGCCGGTGCTGAGGCTGATATTCCCACCGCGCGTTCCGCTCGTGCCCGCTTGCGCACCAGCCGTGCCTCCCTTTCCCCCGCCGCCTCCCGTGCCTTCGGTGTTTTCAACCCCCGCGTTGCTGCAAGCCACTGCCGCCAAGGCAAGAACCACCGCGAAACCGGCCCTCGTTAGATGGGTTACACGTTGACCAAGAAGCATCGATTGTCTGGTGCGGGCTGTTTTCATCGGAGAATACCTCACGAAGAAAGAGACTCTGGCGAATGCCCTGACTTGGTAGACTATACACCGGGATGCATGGGCGGGAGGAGGAACAAGCTCGATTTGCTTCCTGTCGTATTGCACCCCGATCGTTCGCCACGCGGCTGCATCCCGACCAGTGGTCGTGAGCAGCGCCGGTTCGCAGGGCGGCAGGCGCAGCGCTGTTCCCGAGGCACGCAAGCCTTTGGAATCACGCTGATTTTTCCCTGGGTTTAGGGGGGCATGGTTGACGTAGTCTCCGTACTCAGACAAAACGCGATGCGGCAGAAGGAGGACATGGCTTGCTCCTCCTGCCGCCCGGGGAGTCGGAGGTGGGTCCCTGCTGCGCCTCGTGTGCGTCCGTGTCGGTTCGCTCACTGTCCACACCTGCGCGGAGATGCTAGTTCCGTGATCCCAGCGGGTGGAAACGGAGGCGCAACCGGAAGCGGAGGAGTGGGTGGCAGGGTAGGGAGCGGAGGCGCAACCGGGAGCGGTGGCGCGGGCGGGGGATTGTCCTGGGCAGAATCCATTGAAGGTTGCCGGAAACTCGCGCCCTTCTGGTCCATGGGTTCGATTTAGAGCGCATTTCACGAACGCGGCCGCAAAGCCGCCCTGTGGGCTACTCTGGCGGGTTGGGCGGGTGGTGCAGCAGGTGGCGGTCGACGTCGGCGGCAAAGTCGTTGCCTGGATACTTCTTGACCATGACCCGGGCTGCTTCCTCGGCCTCTGGGTATCGCTCCATGTTGGCCAGCGCCTTGACGAAATTCCATTCGAATTCGGGTGCCTGAGGGCTATTGGGAAAGCGCGCGAGCGCCTCTTTCGCCAGCTTCAGCGACAAGGGAGGGTCCGACGCTGCCAATTCGTGAAGCTTGGCCATCAATGAGGCCTCGTCCAGCAGCGTTCCGGCGTCCTTGCCCGCAGGCTGCCGGTAGTGCGCTGCACTCGTTATGGCAGAGTCTGGGCGTGGGGTCTGGGCCTGCGGTCTTCGGGCAGCATCGGGAAGGGCTGGGCGTACGCTTGCCACTGTGTCTGGTTCTTCGACTGAGGCTGGCTGCGGTGGCCTGTGTCGAAGGGCGAGCGCGCCGAGCAAGATTGCCAGGGCAATGACGCCGAGGGCTCCCAGAACGATGATTGCAGGCCTGGACATAGCTTTCTCGACCGACGCGCTCAGCCTACTTCAGTGCGCGAGCAAAGACAACCGCGAGCGCGCGGGCTCTGGCTCTACTTCAGACTCGGTATCTGGTCGCGAGTTATGGTGTGGGAGTCGGCGTAGATAGTCTTGAGATTCGCCCATTGGCTGGTCTCGTACCCTGCCCAGACGCTGAACAGAACCCAAGGCGCCGCAGTGGGGAACATAGTGCTGGGATTTGGGGCTGTGCCGCACTCATGCAGCGCGATCGGCATCGTGCTGCCCATGATGCCTTTGCAACTGCTATAGAGCGAGGTGAACGGTGGGTTACTCCCGTAGGTGTCCCCTCCCGAGATGTCGACCACGCTCGGGCCTGGCCAATAAGCGGAAGTCGGAGAGCCGCTATAGGGCATGAGCCAGATGATATTGGTGTTGCCCTTGGTGGCGGTGAGGTAGTTGAACGAGTACTTCCACAATGCGATGAACTCGGCTCCGGTTCCCTTGCTCCACCAGAACCATCCGTTGGATTGCGTCTCGTGAAAGAGCGCCAAAATCACTGGCATGTTGGCAGCCGCCATGGCCTTGAATTGAACCGTCATGTAGTCGAGCCTGGAAGTCCAGGCCGTGTTCTCCGCGGTTCCCGCCGTTATGATGTTGGTGAAGAAGCCGCTGCCGGGGCTAGACTCGGAACAGTTGGTACCGGTGTAGCAATCGTTCATGCAGGTTGTGCCGGACACCGGCATGCCGCTGTGGTAGCGATACATGACCAGCCCACCCGCGTTCCAATGGGCAATGGCATGGGTAGTGGAAATGTTGACGCCCGTGCAGCCAGCGCTGCTGTGGTACGCGAAATCGGTGCCATGAACCGCCGGGGTTTTCAGGCCCTGGCCGGCGTACGAACTGATGTCAGTGGGGTTATCGCTCCAGTTGGCTTCCTGCTGCCCTGACAGGACGCTCTTCCCGTAGATGCTGTACAGGTAGCAGAGCGCGTTCTTCGTCTGCTGCGTGGCATTGGGGGTGACGGGCGTCACGTTGCATGAGATGGTAGATGTCGAGCCACCCGCGCCGCTGGTCGTACCCCCGTTCGCGGTCGTGCCACCGTTCGCGCTGCTGCCCCCGGTCCGAGTCACACCGCCGGTCGCGCCGCCGCCTCCGGTTCGAGTTGCACCGCCGTTCGGGGTCGCACCGCCGTTCGAGGTGCTGCCGCCGTTCGAGGTCGCGCCACCGGCCGAGGTGGTGCCGCCGTTCGAGGTGGTGCCGCCGTTCGAGGTGCTGCCGCCGTTCGAGGTGCTGCCGCCGTTCGAGGTGCTGCCGCCGGCCGAGGTCGTACCGCCAGCAGTGGTCGCACCGCCAGCAGTGGTCGTGCCGCCAGCCGTGGTCCTGCCGCCGCTCGAGGTGGTGCCGCCGTTCGAGGTGGTGCCGCCGGCCGTGGTCCTGCCTCCGTTCGAGGTACTGCCACCGTTCGAGGTGGTGCCGCCGCTTGAGGTACTGCCGCCGTTCGAGGTGGTGCCGCCGTTCGCAGTAGCTCCGCCAGTTCCCCCAACCGTCCCGCCCGTCGTAGTCTCGCCACCAGTTCCGTTGTCCGAGCAGCCAAGCAGAGCAGCAAGCGAAACGGCAAGGGTCATACTGAGAATCTTCGTGTTCATGCGACGTCTCCAAATCGGGTGAGCAGATGGACCGGCCCCGGAGATCGCTCCGGCCTACCGTGACAAGGGGGCAGCATTCCGGGAAGCTTCATGAATTCGTCGCCCGGGTCTCGGCTTCGAAGCCCGGCGCCTGCTGGCGAATAGCCATATTTGGACAGACGAACGACTCTGAGGCGTCGCTTCATCCGAGCGCACCGTTCCAACAACCATCCCTCTGTCACAAGGGCATCCTAGGGGGCCTCCTGTGAGCCGTTTGTCAGGGTGCGGTTACTGTAGCTGTCGGACGACCCCGCGGTCGCCTACCCCGATGCAAAGGAGCTCCCGTGCAACGACATCGTCACGAATCTTTCGGCCTTTTCCTCGTCTATGGTCTCGCGATGTCCCTGGTCGGGTGCGGCCAGGGATCTGGAGGTGCAACCAACACGAGCGGCGGCACGACCAGTGCGGGCGGAACCACGAGCACCGGCGGATCTGCGAGTACTGGTGGCGCACCGAGTAGCGGAGGCTCTTCAGCGAGTTTCCCGGCTACGGGCGGCGCCCAAACGACGGGTGGAGTTAAGAATTCAGGAGGATCAGTTGGAAACGGAGGTGCCTCGTCCGCGGGCGGAAGCACGAGCACGGGAGGCACCAAGAGCACGGGAGGCGCCACTAGCGCGGGTGGCGCCACGAGCCCAGGGGGGGCGACGGCGACCGGCGGGGCCGGAAGCCTAGGGGGGGCGACGGCGACCGGCGGGGCCACTGGCGGCGGCGCGCGAACCGGTGGCGCCACTGGCAACGGCGGGACCGCAGGTACGGGCGGCGCCACAGCGGCGGGCGGCACCTCAGCACGAGGTGGGGCCACGGCAACGGGTGGCGCTCGCTCGGGCGGCGCGAATGGCTTAGGGGGTGCAGTGGCCTCGGGAGGTTCGACTGGCGCGGGTGGCGCCAGCAGTGCAGGAGGTTCCTCCACCGACGGTGGTACCTCGACCACCTGTGGCGCAAGCACAACGCCGAATCCGAATCCATTCGGCTGCACTTTCGCTTGGGGAGTCAACGGGAGTCCAGCGAGTTACCTGCAGTTCGCTTCCGACTGGGCTGGCTACAACATTCCGGCCAGTGGCGTTTTCGGTTCCAACGGCTTCAACTCGGCCAACTTCCTCAAATCCTTTGCGAACTCGACGGCCGTTCCCACCTACTACGCGTACATCATCGGGTACTACGGACACGCCCTCGGCTACCCAGATGGGAACCTGGCTTCTCCTGGTCAAAAGAATCTAACCAACGCGATGGGACCGGTGCTTCTCGGAGTCGACAATGCCGCATGTCCATCGGGCACGATCTGCGACCAGAATCTGGTGGTCAAGGCGTACGCGTGGTACGCCGCGCAGACCTACGCTGTCTACAAGAAACCCGTCATTTGGCTGCTCGAAGGAGACTTCGTTCAATACTCGGTGGAGGGCGACGCGTCCGGTCTCTCATACGCGCAACTCGGCCAGCTTGCCGCGCAGATCACCATGGCGATCAAATGCAACGATCCCCCTGCCGTGGTCGCCATGGACTACTCAGGCTGGATCAGCTCCTCGCAATTGACCTCCTATTTTGGCGGAATCGCTGCCGCCATGACTGCCCTGGGTGCGAGCTACGACATGGTGTGGACGACGGGACAAGGCAGCAGCGCCAGCCCGGGACAAGCGACCTACGCAGCCTTGCACACCCTGACTGGCAAACCCATCCTGGTCGATGAAAGCTTTGGCGCTTCGGCCCAGAGCGATACTTGGGCGAATCAGACGCCGGCTACCATCAATGCGCGCATCGCCGGAGGCGTTGTGGCGGCGAACATAACCACGGCTCCTCCGTCGTACCTGCAGACCAACCTGACGACCACGCTGGCACCGTCCGCACTCAATTCAACCTGCCCCTGAGAGTCAAGGGCCTAGCGACGGATCGTTGGGGTCCAGCTCCCGCAGCGCGCCCCGTTGGCAGAAGACCGCACGAAGCTCGGGGCGATCGATGCGCTCCCTGGCTCCCGGTGGTCCCGGCGAGCCCAGGATATCCCACGCGCCTTGGTAGGCACCGAGACGCAGGACCACGAGGTTGTTGGCGTCGCGAGCCACATGTAGGACCGGCGTGCTGAGGGCCGCAGCTCCGCCGATGTAGTAGATCACACCCACGAACAAACTCTGGCCGCCGCACGAGACCCGAAAGGGATGGGTGGGATACGGTTGTTCCAGAGCTGCTCCATACAGCGACGACGCTTGCGGGGTCATGAGCATCAAGGAAGAATTGAAATGTCCAGAATGGTCGCATGGGCCCTCCACCGGAATGCAAGAGCGGCTCGCCTCCCAGAGAGAGTATGCCAGCTTCAGCGATTCCCGGGAAACCGAATCCCATGATTTCCACAATCTCGACGACGCGTTTGCCTTGCGCCTCGTGTATCATGGCAAGGGATAGTCGAGGGATCTCATGTTTGCCCGCTTTGCACGTGCACAGGACGCATCCTCCCGGGTGTTCGTGGTAGCCGTGCTGGGCGTGGTCATTCTGGCCGCGTGGTCAGCCTGGTTTTTTCTGGCGCGGGTGGGGCTTTACGAGGTCAGTCGCTCGGCCCGCCTGGAAGTGGCAACCGCCCCCTATGATGTCGACTCGCCGGTGGCGGCCCGCCTTTTGCGCAGTGCCTTGGTGCTGGACCGGCAGGTACAGCAACGCGAGATCCTGGTCGAGCTGGATGCCGAAGCGTTCCGCCTGGAACGAGCGGCCGAAGAGAGCCGACTGGCGACGCTGGGCCCGCAGATCGAAGCCTTGCGCGAGGAATTGACCTCGCAGGAACAGGCCATGCGCGGCGAGGGGCGCGCCAATGCGGCGCAGGTGAATGAGGCGCGCGCCCGGCTGCGAGCCTCGGATGTGGTGGCCCAGCAGAAGGAGGCGGAACGGGCCCAGATCCAGTCGCTGCACGACAAGCGCCTGGTGGCGACCTTGGACCGCGATCGTATGCAAGCCGAGGCGCAGCGACAAAGCGCCGAAACCGAGGCGGCGCGTGTGCAGGTGGGACGTCTGGGCAACGAGGGCGCGGTCAAGGTGAGTGAGCGCAAGGCGCAGATCGCGGGTTTGCAGGCTGACGTCGCGCGCCTGCAGAGCGAGCGCGCGGACGCCGAGAGCAAGGTGCGCATACTCGACCAGAAGATCGACTTGCACCTGATTCGAGCGCCGATCGCCGGCCACATCGGGCATATGGTGAACCTGCGTGCGGGCGCCATGGTGGCCGAGCGCACCCGTTTGTGCACCATTGTTCCCACCGGCGGACTGCGCGCGGTGGCCTTCTTCGACCCGGCAACTGCCGCTGGACGGGTGCACACCGGGCAGAACGCGCGACTGCGCATGTTCGGTTTCCCCTGGACCAAGTACGGCATGCTGCAAGCCGAAGTGGATCGCGTGGGCAACGAACCGAAAGACGGCCTGATTCGGGTGGAGTTGGTCTTGCACTCGCCCCAGCGGACGAACATTCCTTTGCAGCATGGCCTACCGGGCAGCGCCGAGGTTGAGGTGGATCGGGTTTCGCCCTTTGCCCTGGTGCTGGATGCCGCCGGCCGATTCCTCATGAGCATGCCGGGAAGTGCCGTGTCCGCCACGCCCGAACCTGCAGCGGTTCCCGACAAATGAGCATGGCCGCTTCTGAGGACGAGGGCGAGTCGGAGAGAGCGCGGGAGCGACGGCATTTTTTCGCCCACGAGGTGGTGCAGACCTCGGGCATGGACTGCGGCCCGGCAGCCCTGAAATCCCTGCTAGAGGGTTTCGGCATTCGCGCCCATTACGGCCGGTTGCGCGAGGCCTGTCACACCTCGGTAGATGGGTCGTCCATCGATACCCTGGAGGAGTTGGCCAAGAAGCTGGGCCTGGACGCCGCGCAGATGATGATGCCGGTCGAGCACGTGCTCCGGCGCGAGGCCGAGGCGTTGCCTGCCCTGGTCGTGGTCAGGTTGCCGTCGGGGCTGACCCACTTTGTCGTGGTGTGGCGGCTCTTGGGCCGGTGGGTCCAGGTCATGGACCCGGGCCGCGGCCGGCGCTGGATGAGCAAGGTGGATCTCTTGCGCGACCTGTATGTGCACGAGATGCCGGCCCCGGTGGCGGACTTTGCGGCGTGGACGCGCGAGCCGGGCTTCCTGGATCCGTTGCGGCGCCGATTGCAGAAGCTGGGCATCTCTGATGCCGGTCCGCGCATTGCAGTCGCCGCAACCGGCGAAGACTGGCATCCCTTGCTTGCCCTCGACGCTTGCGCGCGGGCGACCGAGCGTCTGGTAAGCGGCAAGGTGGTTGCCCGCGGGCGCGCCGCGCGAGCCTTTGAGTGTCTCTTGGCAGATGCGAGCAGCCGCGGGACGTCGGGGCTTGTCCCCGAGACTTTGTGGACCGCGCGCCCTGCCGCGCGGCCCGACGGGCCACCCAAGCTGGTGGTGCGCGGGGCCCTCGCGCTGCGGGTGTCCGGCCGAGCCGCGGACAAGCCAGGGGAAGCGTTGCCACCCGAGCTTGCGGCGGTGCTGGCCGATGACCAGTCGGGTCCGGCGCGCAAGCTGGTCGAGCTCCTGCGCGCCGACGGGCTCTTGCGTTTCTTGCCCATCGTCGCGGGGTTGGCGCTCGCCGGGGTAGGGACGGTGGTGGAGTCGCTGCTTTTCCGCGGCGCCATCGACATTGGCCAACGCCTGGCTCTGTTTGAGCAGCGCCTGGCAGCGGCGGGCGCGCTGCTGGTGTTACTGGCTGGGCTCTTCTTCGTCGAATGGCCCCTGGCCCGGGCCTTGTGGGCGGCAGGCAGTTGGCTGGAGATGCGGCTGCGCCAGGCCTTCCTGCGCAAACTGCCCCTGCTCGGGGATCGCTACTTTCAGAGCCGGCCCATCTCTGACATGGCAGAGCGGGCGCATCTCCTGCACTGGTTGCGTCTTCTGCCTGGGCAGGGTGGCCAGCTCGTACGCTCTATCTGTGAAATGCTCACCACCACCGCCGGCGTGATCTGGCTGTATCCCTCGGGCGCGCCGCTGGTGTTGACCATGGTGGGGCTGATGCTGATCTTGCCCTTCTGCTGTCAGCCGGCGTTGGTGGAACGCGATCTACGCATGCGCGGCCACGCCGGTGGCTTGGCGCGCTTCTACTTGGACGCGCTCCTGGGCCTGTCGGCAATTCGCGCGCACACGGCCGAGCCGGCCCTGCGCGCCGAGCACGGCGGCCGCCTGCGCGAGTGGGCGCGCGCGGCTCGCGACGCCACCCGCCTGGCGGTCACTATCGATACCGCACAGGGCTTGCTGGGATTCGGTCTGGCGGCGGTGGTGCTTTTTCGCTACCTGGTGTCAGCCTCGGGCTCGGGCTGGGCGATCTTGATCGTGTATTGGGTTTTCATGCTGCCGTCTTTGGGCCAGGAGATCGCGTTTCTCATCCAACAATACCCGCAGCATCGCAACGTGACCCTGCGCCTGTTGGAGCCTCTCGGTGCGCCGGAGGGCCCAGTCGAAGCGGAAGATAGCTCGCTTCCGCAGTCGACTGCGCCCGGGGTTGCAGTGGATCTACGCGAGGTGCGCGTGAAGGCAGCCGGCAACGAGATTCTGACGGTGGACAGCCTGAGCCTCGCTGCGGGAGAGCATGTGGCGATTGTGGGCTCCTCGGGCGCGGGCAAGTCTAGCCTGGTCGGGCTACTGCTCGGCTGGTATCGCCCGGACGTCGGCGCGGTACGGGTCGACGGCCAGGAGCTGCGCGGGCGCTGGCTGGATGAGTTGCGGCGCCAGACCCTGTGGGTCGATCCCGCGGTGCAGTTGTGGAACCGGTCCCTGCTGGAGAATCTTCGCTTCGGCAGCGACGGCGAGCATCGGGCGGTGGGCGACGCGGTGGAGGCCGCGCAGCTCGACGAGGTGCTGGCCCGCTTGCCCATGGGCTTGCAGACGCCCTTGGGCGCGGGCGGGGCCCTGCTTTCCGGCGGCGAGGGCCAGCGGGTGCGGCTGGGTCGCGCCATCTGCCGGGGCGCAGCCCGCCTGGTGATCTTCGACGAGCCCTTCTGCGGGCTGGAGCGTTCGCGACGGAGAGACCTGCTCCAGGCCGCGCGCACGCGCTGGGCGACGGCGACCTTTCTGTGCATCACCCACGACGTCAGCCAGACCCTGGAGTTTCCACGCGTACTGGTGGTCGACAAAGGACGCGTGGTCGAGGATGGCGTGCCCCAGCGACTGGCCGGTCAGGCGGGTACGCGCTACGCGCGCTTGTTGGCGGCCGAGGTACGGGCGCGGGCACGCCTCGCCGGACCGGAGTGGCGTCATCTGCTCCTCCAAGACGGACACATCGAGGAGCGGGCGTCCGCCCGTGCGCAGGGAGAAACCACGTGAGCCAGCGTGCAGGGGTTGCGACCATGGCGATCCCCGCGGCTGCGGCTTGGCCAGCCGGCAGGCTAGGCGAGGCTCTGGTGGCCGTGACCGAGCGCCTCTTGCCCCAGCGCCGGGCGCCCCACCTGCAGGATCCGCCCTCCGACATCGGCGACGGTCCTGCACTGGCTGGTTTCGTGGAGGATGCCGCCTATCAGCTCGGGCTGGAAGTCGAGCCGGTGGATGCGCGCGTCGCGACCGTGCGTGGGCTTCTCATGGAGGGCGGTCCTGTGCTGGTAGCCCATCCGGGGTCGGGCTCGGGACCGTCGCAGTTCTTGCTCCTGCTCGCCTGCGACCGGCGTGCTCGTGTGGCCGAGGTTCTGGGCGCCGACCGGCGCATCTATCGTCTGGCCGCGGCCGAGATAGACGCCTGGCTCGACGACGAGAAGCGCGGCCCGGCGGGGGAGGCGTTTGCCGGTTTCGCTTCGGCGGTGGGTCTCGCGGCTCGCGATCAGGAGAGAACCCGCCGGATTCTGGGTGGCGCGGTCGGGCCTGCTCGGGCGACGGTGGGCTGGGCGCTGCACCCGGCTGCCGGCCGACTTGCCGAACGCTTCCAGCAAGCAGGGGCAAGCCGTGTGGTGGGCACCGCGCTGGTTTCGTATCTGGTCGGTTTTGCGCTCATGGTGGGCTCGTGGTGGTTGCTCGGGGCCGCGGCACTGCAAGGGCATTTGGAACGGGGCTGGTTGTGGGCATGGGGAATGTTGCTGCTCACTTTCGTGGCGTGCCGAGGAAGCGGGGCGTGGGCGGCCGGTCGTTTGGCGGTACAGGTGGGCGGGCTGGTGCGCGAACGCTTGCTGGAAGGAATCCTGCGCTTGCCCGCCGACGAGGTGCGGGTCAAGGGGGTCGGGCACCTGCTCGGCACGGTGCTGGAGGCTGATGCCCTGGATGCTCTCGCGCGTACCGGCGGGCCTTTGTTGTTGGCTGATTCGTTCCAGTTTGGGTTTGGCGCCGTGGTGTTGCTGCTGGGCGCGGCGCCCATCCTTCACCTCGCCCTGCTGGTGGGATGGCTGCTCTTGGCCGCCGGTCTGGTGCGCCGCCTTTATCGGCGGCTGCTCGACTGGGCCGACGCACGCCTGGCGCTTACCGACGAGCTGGTGGAAACCATGGTGGGTTATCGAACCCTGGTGGCGCAACAGCCGGCGGCGCAGCAACAGGAAGGCGAGGACCGCGGCCTGTCGGTCTACGGCCGCAAGCAGGCCGCCCTCGACAGCGAGATGGCGCGTCTGTCGGTGCTCTTGCCGCGCGGTTGGTTGGTGCTGGGTGTGGCAGCGCTCGTCCCGGGGTTTGCCGCCGGCACGGCGCAAAGCACGGCGCTGGCGGTGAGCCTGGGCGGCGTGTTGATGGTGTATTTGGCCTTTCGCCGCGTGGCCATTGCGACCGGGCCGGGCCTGGCAGCGGCTTTGCTCGGCTGGAGACGCACGCGGCCGCTATTCGAAGCAGCCTCTCAGAAACTCGAAAGTGCGGAGAATGTGGCGGTGTTGCCCAACGAAGTGGACGAGGCAAGTGCAGGCAGGCGCGGATTGCTGGTGGGCCGCGACGTCAGCTTTAGTTATCCAGGTCGACTGGATCCAGTGCTACGAGGATGCCACATCGAGATTCACCGTCGCCAGCGCATCCTCATCGAAGGGGCATCGGGCTCGGGCAAGTCGACCCTGGGCGCGCTGCTGTGCGGGCTGCGCCAGCCTTCGGGCGGTCTGTTGCTGCTGGGCGGATTCGACCATCACAGCCTGCGGCCTGAGCGTTGGCGCCAGCGCGCGGCCGGTGTGCCGCAAAGCCACGAGAACCACATCTTGTCCGCGCCCCTGTTGTTCAATATCGCAATGGCGCGGCGCTGGCCGCCGAGCGGCGAAGACGAGCACGAGATCGAGGCGATCTGTCGCGAGCTGGGGCTGTCGGACCTGATTGCGCGCATGCCGGCAGGGCTGCAACAGATGGTGGGGGATAGCGGCTGGCAGCTTTCGCAAGGCGAGCGCAGCCGCGTCTGCGTGGCGCGGGCTCTTCTGCAGCAAGCCGACTTGCGTGTGCTCGACGAGAGCTTCGCGACACTTGACCCCGAAACCATGGACCAAGTGCTCGAGTGCGTGGTCAGACGCTCGGAGACGCTGGTGGTGGTTTCGCACGCCTAGCGCTTTCAATTCTGGAAAAGGAAAAGGAGGATAGGATGCAGCGCTATGCGTTGCTCCAGAGCCTTCTTGGTTGGTACAGTCCTTCTGTCGGCAGCCTGCGGGCGTAGCGCCCTCGATACGCGGGCCGCAAGTGCCGGTCGCGTGACGTCCCTAGGTGGAGCAGTCACCACGGGCACGACCAGCGAAGACAGAGACGCCGGCCCCGATCGGCCAGTCGCCCCTGACACTGCCGAAGATGGCCCGGCTGTGGACGCACCCGACGGAGCGTCGGTGACCACCCCGTCGATACTCACCTACACGGCACTCATCGTCACCAACGATGCCTACGCGGATGCTTTCCGGCAACTTGCCCAGATCCACACCCTGACCGGTGTACCGACTCAGGTGGTGACCGTCGAGACCATCTGCGGCGCCACCGGCTGCCAGAACAGCAGTGCGTGCAGCGACACCTCCAAGGTCATCAAGGACTACCTTACCAGTCAGTACAGCGCGGGTCTTCGCCATGTCGTCCTGGGGGGCGACATGACCATCGTGCCGTCGAGGCAGACCAGCGACTCGTACGCGAACTCGCTCTTGGGCGTCTCTTACAACAAGACCTTCTACACCGACTACTACTTCGCCGATCTCTCCCAGTGGGACAGCAATGGGGACTGCAACTACGGGGACCCGAGCCACGACTTCCCCGACTACCTCCCGGAACTCGACGTCACCAGGATCTCGGTGTCCTCCCCCGAGGAACTGCAGACCTACATCACCAAGGTCGAGGCCTACCTCACCGCCTATGACACAACCAAGATCGACACGGCGCTGTTCCTGTCCAACGTTGCGACTCAGCTTCCCACCCCGATCCCGGGCATGACTGTTCCCATCGATTCCGCGCTGTACTTCGAGGCGCCGGGACGCACTCTCTCGCTCATGCCAAGCGACTTCGCTATCACCAAACTCTACTGGTCCGGGTCGGGCGCCGCGAAGCTCACTGTGGCGGCGGAGACGACGGCGTTCGAGAATGGCGTCAACCTCGTCGTGCACGCCGGCCACGGCAACGAATCGGATCTGACCGTCGAGCACGACGGATCCAACGAGTTTTCCGGGGCGATGGCCTACGCGCTCCAGAACAGCCAGTACCCCATTATGGTGTCCTGCTCGTGTGAGGCCGCGACGTTTGCCGATGGCGACGCCTGCGCCGGCCAGAAGTTCATCACCGCACCGCAGGGGGGCGGTGTCGGTTACTTGGGCAACAGCACCCTCGGGCTCGGGATCGCCGGCGGGATGCAGCTCGTCGACCAGTTCTTGAAGTACGCTTTCAACACGCCGGGCGTGGTGCTGGTCGGCCAGGCCGTCATGGCGGGCCACGCGAACCTGCCGACGTCGGATAGCTTCACTTTCTCCGGCCTGCCAGTGACGGTAATCGACGCCAGCTCTTGGCGCTGGACGCAAAAGGCGGTCACCTACTTGGGCGATGGGCTGTTGCCGATCTACACCAACAGCGCGCTCACCCTGGCCCCCACGTTCTCAGTCACCGACCAGCGCAACGGCGACTTGGTCACGATCACCATCCAGCCCACGGTGGCAGTGTCAGGGATACTTACGATAGCTGTCAGCGGAGACATCTATCAGTTTGTCCTCACTGGTGATGGTCAGCCGGTGTCCCTTACCGTCGCTGGCAGTCCCTCCATCATGTCATATGGATTCTCGTCGTCGACTACGCTCGCAGGCTACCATCAGGTCACCTTGCCGTAGTGGCGTGCCCCAATAAAGGGGGCTAGGCGGCGTCTCTGGATTCCGAGAGTTCCTCAGTCAGGCTTTCGATAAGGATCTGGATTTCATCCCTGGATTCAAAGAGGAAATCGCATGTTCCAAGGGAACATGCGAGAGGATAGTCCTTTGTCATCCGTGCCAGCATCTGCAGTTGCAGATGGATTGCCCTGAGATCGTCGTCGCAAGGAGTGGCATTCTCGCTGGCTGATTCAGTACCCGAACCCATTGTCTTGCTCCGTTCCAGGTATCGACACGTTTTCGGTCAACATGAACCCTGTCGTTCACCAGGCGGTCATCCGCCACCCCGATCGGCGGGCCGATGCCCGCATGGCCAACCCCTGACCGATGCTGCAGGGGGCTACCGGACCGCTCATAGACCACGCGCAGATGGCAGTGTGCCCGATGCCTTGAGGCGTGGGGATCTTCCGTTGGCGCAGAGAATGCCATTTCCGTTCCAATCGGGGTGGAGGAATGACTGAGGCAGCCCGGTGCGCGGCGGACCCTAGGAACAAGTTGACCGACCGGGAATCATCACGGTGTCTTGGACGGGGACGTGTAGTTCATCCAGAAGCCGTTCGCAAAGGTGGATTTGCTGACCAAAGTCCACGAGGTGCTTGCAGGCAGATAGCTCTCCTTCGTCGCGAGGCCAGCATGGGCGCTGGCCGGAACATCCACAATTCTGCCATGATGTGGATGAGGCATAGGCCTAGCCTCAACTCGTGTGCGCACGGCATCGGTCGCGCGTTGATGCTGACATTGCCGGTGCTTTGACGTACTATCCCCAAACTGCTCATCAGGGATAGGATCCATGCTCCAGCACAGCATCCAGCTCCACAGCATCGACTACATCTTGCTCGTCACGTACTTCCTGTTCGTGCTGGGCATCGGCTTCGTTCTCCGTCGCACGGTCAGTGGCAGCAAGGACTTTTTCGAGTCCGGCCGCTCGCTACCAGCCTGGATTTGCGCGCTTGGCTTCATCGGGGCGAACTTGGGGGCCCAGGAGGTCATGGGCATGGCGGCCTCCGGCGCCAAGTACGGCATGATGACCAGCCACTTCTACTGGATCGGCGCCGTCCCGGCCATGGTGTTCGTCGCCATCTTCATGATGCCGTTCTACTACGGCTCCAAGGCGCGCTCGGTTCCCGAGTATCTGAAGCTGCGTTTCGACGAGAAGACCCGGGGCTTCAACGCCCTCACCTTCGCCTGCATGACCATCATGTCGTCGGGCATCTCGATGTACGCGCTGGCCAAGTTGCTCAACGCCATCCTGGGCTGGAACTTCCACGGCTGCATTCTCGTCTCGGGCGTCATCGTCCTCGCCTACATCTTCATGGGCGGCCTGACGTCGGCCATCTACAACGAGGTGCTGCAGTTCTTCCTGATCGTCTTCGGCTTTCTGCCCCTGGTGCTGCTGGGACTGAAGGACGTGGGCGGCTGGGACGGCTTGGTTGCCAAACTGGTTAAGCCAGCCATCAACGCGGGATTCGCCCCCGACACCTGGACCCATTCGTGGTCCCACACCGGCTCGGCCTCGACCAATCCCATGGGCGTAGAATGGTTCGGTCTGGCCATGGGGCTCGGATTTGTGCTCTCGTTCGGCTATTGGTGCACCGACTTCCTGGTGGTGCAACGGGCGATGGCCGCCAAGGACATGGGCGCTGCCCGACGAACACCAATACTCGCGGCGGTGCCCAAGATGTTCTTCCCCGCGCTCGTGATCTTGCCCGGGCTTATCGCAATCGCGCTGCACAGCGCGGGCGGCAGCTTTCAACTTCCCTCGAAAAACGGCGGACTGGACTACGACATGGTGGTTCCCATCATGCTGGCCCACTACTTTCCCACCGGCATGCTCGGGCTGGGCCTCACGGCCTTGATGGCTTCATTCATGAGCGGGATGGCCGGCAATGTGACGGCCTTCAACACGGTTTTCACTTACGACCTCTACCAGGGCTACATCAAGAAGGACGGCAGCGACGCGCACTATCTGGCCGTGGGGCGCGCGACCACGGTGGTCGGCATTCTCGCTTCGATGGCCGCTGCCTATGCGGCGGCGTCCTTCAACAACATCATGGACATCCTGCAGCTTGTGTTTGCGTTCGTGAACGCGCCGCTGTTCGCCACCTTCCTACTGGGCAT
>Ga0182017_10000695_pt1 | contig 26456 bp, 16 predicted proteins | sample 712E3DmetaG_FD_120492 | JGI IMG/M metagenome (GOLD analysis project Ga0182017, IMG submission 120492) | Permafrost microbial communities from Stordalen Mire, Sweden - 712E3D metaG | ecosystem: Environmental > Terrestrial > Soil > Wetlands > Permafrost | place: Sweden: Stordalen | collected... | reverse complement strand
TTGCTCTATATAAGGAGATTGTGCCACAAAAGCTTCCTCAATGCCTTCAGGGCTATACTTTTCGCCATCATCGGCAATCAGTAGGCTCTTAAAACGGCCGTAAACATTTAGGAACCCATCTTTATCCATTGATCCCATATCACCGGTGTATAACCATCCGTCTTTCAGGGCATCGACAGTAGCAATAGGATTATTCCAATAACCAGCCATTACATTTTCGCCACGACATACGATTTCACCCTTTTCGCCTATTGACAAGTCATTTCCTTTATCATTACATATTTTCAGATCAAGGTGTTTTATAAGATACCCTGAAGAACCAAGTTTATGCAGAGCAGGACAATTTGATGAAATCACAGGGGCTGCTTCTGAAAGACCGTACCCCTGAAACATAGGAATACCTATGGCATAGAAAAAGCGCTGCAATTCGATATCGAGCAAAGCTCCGCCCCCTATAAAAAATTTTAATCTTCCGCCAAAACCCTCACGCACTTTCGAAAATACTATCTTATCAAATAGATTGACCAACGGTTTCAATAAAAACCGCCAACCACGACCTTGGTCATAGCCTTTTCCATTATAACAATATGCTATTTTCAGCCCTGTTTTAAAAAGTGTTGTAACTATAGGGCCTTTAGCCCTTATCCCACTTTCAATATTTTTCCTGAAATTTTTGGCCAATGCGGGAACACTCAAAATAAAATGTGGTTTTGTTTCCTTTATATTGATAGGGATATTCTTCAGGGTATCCATGGGTGATTTACCAGTCTGTACCGAAGCTAAGGCTGCACCGCTCTTCATCAATACATAAATACCTACGGTGTGAGCAAAGGCATGGTCCCACGGAAGAATTAATAACGAAACGTAATGTTCAGGAATATCCATCAATGTTAAGCTTTGTTCAACATTGGCGGTATAATTCCGATGTGTAAGAATAATCCCCTTAGGATCAGCCGTTGTGCCTGAGGTATAGCAGATATTAGCATAATCGTTTCCTTGAACTGATTTCCATCTTTCTTCAAATACAGTAGATTTTTTGCTAAGAAACTCATCGCCCAATCGCATTAATTCTTGATAAGCAATATCTTTATCGCTCTTGTCATCGTTATTATCGAGCAGGATAACTTTTTCAAGCGATTTCATTTCACTCTTCAGCGAAACAACCTTTTTTGCCTGTTGACCTGAAACTATGATCATTCGTGCACCGGAATGTTCAAGACGAAATTTAATTTCTTCTGGTTCGTTCAGTTTCACAGATAGCGGAACATTAACAGCCCCTGCATATAAAATACCAAGCTCGCTGATTGCCCAATCATTCCGGCCTTCGGATAAAAGCGCAACGCGATCGCCCTTTTGAATACCAAGCGAAATCAATCCTGCCGCAAACCGGTACACTTTTTCCTTAGTTTCGATATAAGTAGTTGGTTCGTATCGATCAACTTTCTTTTCCCACATCAGTACTCTGTTGGTATATTTCTTAACACTTTCTTCGAAAAGATCGGTTATCGCTTTCATAGGTTATTGATGATTGGTGACTGCTTACTGCCTACTGCCTGCCATAAAAATTATGAACCTCTTTTTATAAAGGCCCGTCAAAAATTGGGTGATTCTTTCTTCAAGGTGTTCAATTGCCTTCTCTTCATGTTGATAAATACCTCTCATTTCAAAACATATTTCTTCTACCGTACGTTTTCCGTTAATCAACTGCCATATATGGCTTCCTGTCTCATCTAAATGAATCCTAAAAAAAGGTGATTTATGTTTAGGAATTAACCATTTCCTTAACCAGTCATGTTTAAATTTTGGGATTAATAAGGTAATTTTCCCTTCAGTTTCTTTGAATTCCTGCACATTATGAACAGGAACCATGGACAAGTAGTTTTGTGGTTTTCGTTGAATCATTATTGAAACTATTGAAAAAAAGATGTGGTGATGCGGTAATGAGGTGATGCAGGGAAGAGAAAACATTACTTCATCACCATTTATCATACTCCGGCACTTGTTGGCATAGGGGCATCCGGCGATCCGGCATTTCTGAGAGGGATACGAATTAAAGCCAGCGCTATTATTATTAGAACAATTGCACTAATTCCTATGGCAAATGGTGAAGTTTCCGGTTTGGCAAAAATCGATAAAATTGAAAAGTTCAATATTTTGAAAGGAGCAAAGGCAAGTCCTGTCAAAGCCTCTCCGGCTATTAGTCCTGATGCCATAAGTATCCCAATATTCTCAATCCTTACTTTCTGGCTTTCACTAAATCCCTTTTTAGCAACAATATTTTCGACAATACCCTTGAAAACACCTCCAAGAAAGATTGCAAAGGTTGTTTCCAATGGAAGGTACATCCCAATAAATACCAACATTAAACTTTTAACCTGCATGGCAATAAGTCCAAAAGCCATAAGCATTCCCACAATAATCAATGCCCAGGGATTTTCTCCTGTGATTATACCTTTTGAAAGCATAGCCATAAGGCCTGCCTGAGGGGCCGAAAGATTTTTACTGCCAAATCCGCCTTTATAACCTTCCCTGATACCTTGAGCTATATCGCTTTGATTAAGCAAAATAAGCACTCCAAACATTACGAATCCTGTGATTAAAACCCCTATAATGTCCCCAACCTGCATTTTCGATGGTGTTCCACCAAGAATATGTCCTGCTTTAAGATCTTGAAGCATTTCACCAGCCACTGCTACAGAAACGCATACAATAGCAGCTACTCCAAGTACTGCGGCAATGCCTTCCTGCCCTTTAACCCCAAGCGCAACTAAAATAAGTGCTGTTATAAATAAGGCTGTAAGTGTAAGCCCACTGCCCGGATTATTACTGGCTCCAATTATTCCTACAAGGTAACCCGCTATTGCAGCTAAGAAAAACGCCAGAATGAGCAATAATGTAGCTGAAACGATAGCAACAATAAAACTTGTGTGAAATAGAAAATAGGTGATCAAAAAAGTAATCACTGCTACTCCCAAAATACCCGTTAGTACCCATATCAATTTGAGATCCTTTTCGTTACGGTCAACCTTCACATCTATACCTTTGGTAACTTTTTTGGCATCGGTTATTGAACGACTAAGGCCTGCTCCAAGGCTTTTACGCATCCTGAATAGAGTATAACAAGCGCCTACCAGCATACCTCCAATTGCAATTGGTTTTACTATTCCTTTCCAAACACCTTCATAAGCAATTGCTTGCCAGTCAATAGTTGACGGATTAATTCCTTGGCTTACATAATCAGCAACAATAGTCGGTCCGTAAAACAAAAGAATAATAGGAATTAATAATCCCCAGGCAATGATACCACCTGCAAAATTAAGTGCACCAAGTTTGGGCCCTATAATATAACCTACTCCCATATATGCCGGTGTAATACCAGGTGTACCTATAAGTAGTCCGCCATTAGCCGTGGAATAAGAACTTAGCTTGGCTTTTGCACTGTAAATAATTTTTGTGATTGAGGCTGGAAATGGAATGAAAAAGATCAAAGATTCGGCAAACAACTTAAATTCGGCAAAAGCTTTAATTAATGCACCCAAAATCATAGCTCCAAAAAGAAACTTAGAGCCACCGGAACCAGACCGACCTGATTTATGGATTTCTGCTGCAGCTATTGATTCAGGAAAAGGTAAATCCTCGTCTTCTACCATTACCCTTCGCAATAACACAACAAACATAATACCTAATACACCACCTGCAACCAAAATAATAGAGGCTGTAAAATAATGTTGAAAAGGATTATTTATATCCCACAAACCAACAATAAAGAAAGCTGGTAAGGTAAAAATAGCCCCGGCTGCAACTGATTCGCCAATAGCTCCAACAGTACGTGTAATATTTTCTTCAAGAATAGAGCCTTTCATGGTTCTTAATATGGCCATTCCTATTACAGCAGCAGGATACGTTGCGGCTATGGTCATCCCTGCCCTTAACCCAAGATAGGCATTGGCTGCCCCAAGTATGACAGATAACACTAAACCAATCAACAACGCTCTTATTGTAAATTCAGCCATATTGGTATCTGGCGAAACAAATGGAATAAATTTCTTTTTGTCAGACATATTATAAAATTTAAGGTTAGGTGCTTTAATTTAAAAAATAAAAATAATGTTTTTCGTTGAATATCATTAATCCAGGTATGATAATCATTTATATATTTATAAAATTTACAATAACATCGGCAAAAGCACGATCTTTGTTGTATCATGGCATATTGACTTACATCCGATTTTAATTCGTATTTTTGTCAAAAGATAGAATAAAAGATCATGCAAAAATTAATTTTTATATTGGCCATTGTTGCCAGTTCGCTAATGATTGCCCAAGGGCAAACAGCCGGGGCATTGAAAGTAAAATGGTACACCATTAAGGAAGCTTTGGAATTGCAGAAGAAAGAACCCCGAAAAATAATCATCGATGTATATACCGACTGGTGCGGCTGGTGCAAAAAAATGGATAAAGAAACTTTTAACCATCCTATAATAGCCGCTTATCTTAATAACCATTTTTATCCGGTTAAGTTCAATGCAGAATCTTCTGATACCATAGAATTTGGAGGAAAAAAATATATTAATGAAGGCAAAGGGGCACGTTCAACGCATCAATTTGCAATTGCTTTGCTTAACGGGCAACTTTCATATCCGTCTGTGGCTTACTTAAATGAAAGCCTGCAATTGCTGGCTGCTATCCCTGGCTTTTACACAGCCGATAAGTTAGAACCGTTACTCAATTTCATTGTTGAGGATAAATACAAATCAACAACATTAGACGCATATCAAAAAACGTTTGTAAGCAAAATAACGCAGTAAAAAGCATTTTTTTAAAGCAATGATTGAAGCTCTGAAATTTAATTGTCTTCATTTTAGGGGATACATTCCCTGCTTACCCAACAAACTCCGGAATAAAGTCTGTAACACTTGCGACGAATACCAACCCATTTCAAAACGTATCCTTATAATTAAGTTGGGGGCCATTGGGGATGTCATCCGCACCACGCCTCTTGTTGTTAAATACCGGCAGCTTTACCCCCATTGCCACATCACATGGGTAACGCATTCTCCTGAAATATTGCCTTCCGATAAAGTGAATTCCATTTGCAAGTTTGACTTTCCTTCAGTTTATGCAATCCAGAATATGCAGTTCGATATCGCGATTAATCTCGATAAAGAACCTGAAGCATGCAATCTGCTCAAGGATGTGAAAGCTACCGAAAAATTCGGTTTCATTTGGAATGACCATCACATTGATATTGCTACTCCCAATGCTGAGCGTAAACTAATCACGGGTTTATTCGATAACATTTCAAAAGAAAACAAAAAAAATTATCTCGAAGAAATCTTTGAGATTTGCCATTTATCTTTTAACAATGAACCTTACCTTTTAATTGTGGATCCCGTATTATCAGCTAAATGGCAAATACTTAAAAAACAAGCTGAAGGGAAACCTATTGTTGGGCTAAACACCGGATGCGGAAAACGCTGGACAACCCGTTTGTGGCCTAACGAATATTGGCTTCAATTGGTTAAGGGGTTGAAATCGTCTGGCTATTACCCTGTTTTGCTTGGCGGCGAAGCTGAGGACGAAAATAATAAGGGGCTTGCAAAGCTATCAGGCGCTTATTATCCTGGATATTTTTCGTTGAACGGGTTTATTGCCCTTACTTCAAATTGCAACATAGTTGTTACACAAGTATCAATGATGATGCACATTGTAATTGCTTTGCGTATTCCATTGGTATTAATGAATAATATTTTCAACAGGCATGAGTTTTACCTTTATAACAATGGTGTAATCGTGGAACCTGAATCAGGCTGCGACTGTTACTATGGCAACACATGCAAACGCGAGCGAAGCTGCATGTATGATATCTCGGTAGAAACAATCATTGAAGAGATTAAGAAATTAGGTAATTAGTAATTTAGTAATTTAGTAATAAATGCGAATCGCTTATTTATCTACATTTTATCCTTTCCGCGGAGGAATAGCACAATTTAATGCCTCTCTTTACCGGGAATTTGAAAAACAACATGAAATAAAAGCTTTTACCTTCAAACGCCAATATCCCGATTTCTTATTTCCTGGCAAAACCCAATATGTTACTAACGATGAAAATGCCGATCCAGTTCCTAGCCTTCAGCTACTCGATTCTATAAACCCAATAACATATCTTTCTACTGCAAAAAAAATCAGGGCATTCAACCCCGACTTGTTGATTATGAAATACTGGATGTCGTTTTTTGGGCCATCATTGGGGACAGTAGCGAAACTCATGCCTAAGCAAACTAAAGTAATTACTATACTCGATAATGTTATCCCCCATGAGAAGCGTTTTTTTGATAATGCTTTTACCCGCTATTTCCTGAAACAGAATGATGGTTTTGTGGCTATGAGCGACACTGTCAGGAACGATTTGCTGAGCCTTAAGCCCGATGCAAAATATATTAAAAAGGAACATCCGCTATACGACCATTTTGGACAAAAAATCGCCCAGACTAAAGCACGTCAGCAACTGAAGCTATTTTCTGATAAAAAAACACTCTTGTTTTTTGGCTTTATCCGTGATTATAAAGGACTTGATGTGCTTATTAAAGCCTTCGACTTGTTGGATGACTCGTACCAACTGGTGATTGCAGGCGAAACCTATGGAAGTTTCGATATCTATTGGAAATTGATCGGTTCGTTAAAAAATAAAAAACAAGTATTTGTTTTTAACGATTATATTAGCGATAGCCAGGTACCTGCCTTCTTTTCAGCTGCCGATGTTTGTATATTGCCTTATAAATCGGCCACGCAAAGTGGCATAACCTCCATTGCCTATCATTTCGATATGCCGCTTATTGCCACAGATGTCGGTGGCTTAAAAGAAAGTATCCGTCATTTAAAAACAGGGATCATTGTTGACCGTTGCGAACCCGTAGCAATCGCGTTGTCCATTAAGAATTATTTTGACAACCATCTGGCAGACAATCTTGTACCTGGCATACAGAAATTGAAGGAGGAGTTATCCTGGAAAAATTTTGCCGATTCTATTCTCGAATTCTTCAATGTTAGTTATCTTTTTCGATTTTAAAAAATTCTACCGCCTTCTTTATTATTCGTTGAATCATAAGTCATCCATTTACTGCTAATTTGCTTTTGTGCCAGTTTTAACATATCGGATGCCTGCTCCCATGTAATATTCCTGTTTCTGAGCTTATTCGTGGCATCAATCACATTAAAGGAATAAGCAAGCGTAATCAGAGGCTACGCTCAGCGCTCCTGCCTGTTTCCTATCATAATTCAATTTTATCAAAACGAAAAATTTAAACCAGCATACATAATCCTGCCCTGATTATAAGGTTCGGATTTTCCAGCCGCTACGCCCCTATTAGGAAGCCATATTTTTTTATCGAGCAGGTTGTCTACCTGGATAAATATGGCAAAGGTTTGCTTGAGTTGTATGGCAAAAAGTTTGTTCAAGTCAAAATTGCCATACAGGTTCAAAAGGTTATAATTTTTTTCGGGCGAAACATTTAAGGTGGTTTTATACCTGTCGTGCAAAGGGCCTTGGAAAATATCAAATAACCCAATGGTGATCCCATTTTCCGATGCGTAGCTTATGCCACCCTTGGCCCCGATACTGGCAATAGGGCAAATATTTTTGTTCCCGGAAGTGTCGTCAATGGACCGGAAAAGCGTAGAAGCCGTAACAAAAATACTTTTGTTGATATAGTATTTGCCTTCCAATTCAACGCCTTGCATAATGGCTTCGCCTAAGTTGTCATACTTTGCAGGGGTAAATGTTTTGTTCTGTTTTATAACATCGAAAAGTTTGCTATAAAAATAAGTCAAAGCAACCTGCATCTGTTCGCCATGATAGCTAACAGAAAAATCGTAAGTTCCTACTTTTTCTGGTTTTAAGTCAGGATTGCCCTGGAGTGTAGGGAAAACCAAAGACACTTCGTCGAGGCTTGGTGCGCGGAAGGCCTGGCTATAGAGTGCCTTAACATTGATGCGGTTGGTTGGGTTCCAAATTATACCAGCCCTGGGGGTTATTCCCATATTAACATTTTCAATTTTGTTTAATTGGACACCCCCAATAACCTTTACACTCTTTAAAACAAGATAGTCGGCTTGGGCATAAACTCCATAAGCCCCTCTTTTAGCGTCGCAACTAACAACTTCCGATCCAGTAAGCAAGCTGTATTCCTTACCTTTTGTGTCAAGGTACAACCCCCCAAATACAATTTTGGACTTTTTGGAAACCGTAATAAAGTTGGTCCATTCGGCAAGCATCTCGTAAGAATTCCTGTGGATTTTCGGAAATGAATCTGCATCTAATTTGGACAGCGTGTAAGTAAGATTAATATTGGTTCGCCATATTTTGCTTACGTCAAGGTCGTACCCAAAATTATAAAAGTTCTTTTTCCATAAATTATTGCCGGTTCCCCTATCTGCAAATCCGGTACTTTTCAATTGGTTATAAGAGGTCATGAAACTAAGTCCCTTGAAATTTGCCCCAAGGTATGCCCCGGGCCCCTCGCTGGGAATGGTAACATCCCTGGTGAAAACTTTAGTTGGGGGAGGGGGAAGGGGAAGTGTATAAGTTACCGTCCATTCGGGTTTTTGAAAATACCTTCCGGCAGCTATTAAATTAAAATCGCCGGCTTTTATTTTTATATCGCCCGATGCGCCCAATGCCCCACCAGGGCCAGCCAATCCTGAAATGGACACACCTGTTTTTTCTGGTTTTTCCGTAATGATATTAATAACGCCCGAAAAAGCATTGGAACCATATAGAACAGACCCCGGCCCTTTTATAACTTCAATGCGCTCGATAATGTTTACCGGAAATGTTTCGAATATTTCGCTGCTAATGCCACCTTCTAATATTTCGCGTACAGGCCTTCCGTTTATCAATAACAAAACATGGCTCGATGTGTTGGTAATTTGTTCGCCCCTTGCAGAAATAACACTAACATCGTTTACATAAGACATGGTAGCTACAAGCCCTGGCACACGGGCCAAAATTGAAGACAAGGTAGTTCCCCCAAACCTGTTTATTTCATCCTTAGTTACTACAGTGATTACACCAGGTGCGTCCGTTTGTTTCTCTGCCGACTTCGAAACTGTTGTAACTTCTGAATTTAGAAGCTGTTCCAAAGACAATTCAAATACCTTTGTAGTGTCATTACCTGTGGTCTGGGCATAAAATTTAGCGGGTGAAATAATCAACTGCATTACCATAACGAATGTTAAACAATTCATTCTAATAGATCTATTGCTTTTCATAATATCTCCTCCTTATATTATTATCATTTAATATAATATCATTAATTTTCACAGAAACTGATTTAAAATTTTATTATGTAAATTACAACATATTCCAATATTTAGAGATAATTCATGTTACCGCTAACAGGTGATATATACCACTAAAAAATGTATTAAATTCTTATATTGCCATAACTTTAATAGACCTATCAAAAACCATTATTTTCTTATAATAACTTATGGTTATGAAAATGAAGTTTATTGTCAGGATATCTCTGATTACCATTGTAATATTAATTACCCATATACATACTTTTGCACAAACCGAAAAATACATGGTGGCTTTTACCTACCAGTTTACAAGGTATATTAACTGGCCAAGCACGCCCTCCGTATTTGTGATAGGGATTATAGGCAATTCGGCCATTACCCCTCATTTACAGCAATTGTCAAAAGAAAAAAAGATTGGGACAAGCTCAATATCAATTGCTGAGTGGGGCTCAGCCGAAGACATTGGAACATGCAATATTATCATTGTACCCGAGAGCCAAACATCTCACTTATCCTCCATTATAAGCAAAGTGGCCGGAAAGCCTGTTCTTGTGATTACAGAAAGCTCTGGTACAATTAAAAACGGGGCAGGTATAAGTTTTATAAAAAAAGAAGGAAAAATCCAATTCGAACTTAACACGACTGCAATTACGAAAAGTGGGTTAATGGTATCTTCAGATTTGGCAAGGTTGGCGTTAAAGGTTTATTGATTAAACTTCCATAATCGAAACTCACAAAAGGATATGACAATATCAATCAAGAAATCTTTATGGCTATCAAGGCCATGGGTCCAATAATATATGTAATATCAATAACGTTTCGTTAAAATAAATTTGGTATAAAATAAAAAATTAACGAACTTTAATAATAAGTATGTTTTTGGGGGGGTTGACATGTACAACCCTTTATCAACTTTAATTCTTACCTATGGCAATGCAAACTGAAGCCATTTTTAATGCACAACCCGATCTGAAAATGACTCATAAATTTGCAATATTATATGTTGATGATGAGGATTCTAATCTGCGTATCTTCCAAAAAACTTTTCGAAGGGAATATGATGTGTTTATTGCAAATTCTGCAAAAGCAGGGCTTGAAATATTGGAAAAAGAAAAAATAGACTTGATTTTTTCTGATCAAAAAATGCCTCAAATGACAGGCGTTGAATTTTTTAAAACCACTGTTACAAGATATCCTCATATTAATCGAATTTTAATTACCGGATATACTGATTTTGAAGCATTAAAGGATGCAATTAACGAAGCCAAAATATTCCAGTATATTCAGAAGCCTTGGGTTGAAAGTGACTTAAAATATATTATTGAAAATGCATTAAAAGTTTACAAACTAGAACAAGAATTACTTGACTACCATAATAACCTTGAAAAAATGGTTAATGAACGTACAAAAGAACTGGAACATGCAAACAAAATATTATTAGCAAACCAATTGCAGATTGAAAACCAATCGAAAGCAATACTGGAACAATCTGATGAAATAAAAACTTATGCCGAAAATATTAAAACAGCCAATGCCCAATTGCTCGAAAAACAGGCATTAGTTGAGCTACAAAAAAAATTGCTGGAAAAAAATAATCAGCAGCTAATCTTGATAAATTCTACAAAAGATCGTTTTTTCTCGATTATTGGACACGATTTACGCAATCCTTTTCATACCATCAGCAGTTTTGCCGAATTACTCATCGAAAACTTTGAAAAACTTCCGTCTGAAAAAATACAAAGATTTCACAGCTTAATTCTTTCAACATCAAAGCAAGGATACGAATTACTGGAAAATCTTCTAATATGGTCCCATTCTCAAACAGGACAAATTGTTTATGAGCCGACCAGCATGAATTTGTTTATAGTTGTTGAGGGCATTTTTGCGTTGCTAAATGGCAAAGCTATGGGTAAAAATATTTTGATGGAAAATAAAATAGATCCATCAACACTAATAAATGCCGATAAAAATATGCTGAGTACCATTCTTAGGAACCTAATATCTAATGCCATAAAATTTACCCCTCAAGAGGGCAAAATTTGCGTGAGTGCAAGCGAAAACAAAGAGTACATAGAAGTTTCGGTAACTGACACCGGTGTCGGAATTGAAGAAAAATATATTCCTTTATTGTTTCGAATAGATAATAAATACTCTACTCCCGGAACAAACAACGAAACGGGAACTGGTCTGGGTTTAATTCTTTGCAGGGAATTTGTTGAAAAACATAAAGGCAAAATATGGGTTGAAAGTGAGATAAACAAAGGAAGCCGTTTTATTTTTACTTTACCGAAAAACATATTCGTATGAATCATTGCAGAACCCTGGTTTGTATATTCTTCATTTGCCAATTTTGTTGGTCAGGTTCTGCACAATTCAAAAACATCGAAGAGATTAAGGCGCTGTTAACCCTAAAACTTTGCGAAAAAGTTATTTGGCCTGCTGATACTCAAAAATTATATCGCTTAGGTATTATCTCCGACAATCATCAATTAATTGAACAGTTTAAAAAGATTGATGGGTATAATCAACAAACCCTTAAACACTTCCAAACTATTGTAATTCAAATACACAACAACCTGGAAGATGTTGATATTCTGTATTTCGATCAAAAGAACCTGGAACTTATAAAAAATATTTCTAATCTTCCCAATTATAAGAAAAAATTAATTTTTACTGAAAATCAGACTTCAAATAAGGAATTTATGTTCAATATTATCACATACAGTAATAATACCAAAGCAACATTTGAACTAAACAGGGCTAATCTAATCTTCGCAGGGTTCGATGTGCTACCTGAGATTATCGAATTAAAAGGCAGTGAGGTAGATGTACGGGATTTGTACAAGCAAACCAAAAAACTACTGTTATTAGAAGAAGATAAGGTTAATGGAATGCAATTACGACTTGATAATCAGCGAAATGAAATTGAAAAAATGACATTAAAAATAGTATCATTAAACAATGATATATTTTCAAAAAACGTAATTATTGAACATCAAACCGATAGCATCAGCAGGAAAGAAAAAATACTACTCGAATTAAAGAAAACAACAGTTACACAGGAATCTGAAATTCGAAATAACCTTTCCTCCATTACCAGGCAAAAAAGGTATATTATATTGATTGATTCCATGATAAAAAAACAAGACCAAAACGTTGAAAAACAGCAAAAAAGCCTTGCAAATTTAAATAAACAAATTAAAGAAAAAGAGAAAGATTTAGCCCATAAAGATTTTATTTTGAAAGAAAAAGATATATTAATAAATGTAAAAAACAATCAGATATATCTTTTAGCAACCCTGACCATATTAGTTGTTGTTGTTGTATTTCTCTTTTTAAGGGCCTATCGAATCAACAAAGCTGCCAAACTATCACTTGCCGAACAAAAAGAAAAACTTGAAACTGCTCTTGAGCATCTAACTCAAACGCAAGAACTACTGGTACAATCAGAAAAAATGGTATCATTAGGCATACTTACTGCCGGTATTGCCCATGAAATAAACAATCCAATAAATTTTGTTATTGCAGGTATCAATAGCCTGCAAAAAGATTTTGAAGATATCATTATTGTTTTAACTGAAATAAATAAACTAAAATTTGATGATGACAATTTAGCCGAAGAAATCAAAAATATTGAAAAACTCAAAGAAAAATACAGTTACAAGGAAGCCTTTGAAGGAATATATGAAACCATTGACGACATTAGGTTGGGAGCAAATAGAACAGCAGAAATTGTCAAAGGGTTACGCAATTTCTCGAGATTAGATAAAGACGAACGTTCTCTTTATAACATACATGAAGGCATTGATGCATCGCTACTACTATTAAGAAATAAGTATAAATTGCATATAGAAATTATTAAAAACTACGATGAATATTTACCAGATATCGAATGTTTTTCCGGAAAATTGAACCAGGTTTTTATGAATATTATTTCTAATGCAATAGATGCAATTGATACAACAGTCAATGGAAAAATTATTATTACCACACAAAAAATTGATGACAAAGTTTCCATATCTATAAAAGACAATGGACTTGGAATGACCACGGAAATTAAATCCAAAATATTTGATCCGTTTTTTACAACTAAAAAAGTTGGAAAAGGTATCGGATTAGGCCTGGCTATAACATTCGGAATTATCGAAGAGCATAAAGGCAGCATAAATGTTATTTCCGAACCGGAAAAAGGAACAGAATTTTTGATAATGCTGCCAATCGCTTAAGTTCTATTATAATAATTAAATAAAAAATGTTTTATGGACACAATGGAATACACGATATTATATGTTGACGATGAAGAAATTAATCTTAGATTATTTAGAAAATCATTTCGCAGGGATTTTAATATCCTGCTTGCTGGTTCGGCAAAAGAAGCGTTAGAAATAATTAAAACAGAAAAGATCGATATTATTATTACCGACCAGAGGATGCCAGAAATGACTGGCGTAGAATTATTAAAGATTGTCAACCAATTATTACCTGACATTCCACCTCATCGCCTGATACTTTCGGGTTACAGTGAAAATTTAGATATTGACGATGCGTATAATCATTATCATCTTTTTAGTTTTGTACAAAAACCTTGGCAATACGATGAGTTGAAGCAATTATTATTAAATATATTAGGCCATACTTAATTATTACTGTAACCTAAAACGGTATTTAATTGTTCCTTTCTGGAAAGCAGGTGCATCAGGCTTTTGGTCGAAGTGACCATGCAAAGCCGCTCTCTTGGCCGCCTCTAATAGCGTCTCATCCAATGTGGTTGAGCCTTTTATCCCGGGAATAGCTTGGGTCACTTTACCTTCTTTATCCACTGTTATTTCAACTACAACATCGCCTTCAACCTGATGTTTGTATTCAGGTTTTGGCAGGCTTAACGGATTGCGGCCTTCCAAACTCCAAGAAGAAACACCAGTACCAATACCAGTACCAATTCCTGTGCCTTTACCTCCGCCACTGCCCCCTCCGGAACCTCCCTTGCCGCCTTGTCCGCCAAATGCCTTTGCGCCCAAACTACCATTTGGATTGCCCTGATCGCCTTTTACATTTGTGTTACCATCGGCACTGGTTTGATTTTTACTAGGCCTGTATAATGCTTTTTCATTAACCACCTGTTGTGGCTTTTGTACCTCTTTTGTTTCTGTTTTTTTGGGTGTTACAGCAACTGTTTTCTTGACTTCCTTTTTTACTTTTTTTGTCTCAGCTGTCTGTTCTTTTATGAGAGGTACGTCTTCAACATCCTGAGTGAGCAGTTTTTCATTGTCCTCCTGTGGCTTGGTAACTGAGATTGGCTTAGCAGTTTCAGGAGAAGCCATAACTTCAAGCGGGTTAGAACCAGACCCTGCATCAGAAAAACCAAGATTTAATTCAATACCACTACCCGAGCCTCCTCCACCTTCGGGATAAGGAGGTATTGGAGTATGTATTTGCAATAACAGAATAAGAAAAATAATACCGTGTACTGTTATTGTACACATTGCCCCGTATTGCTTTGTTTTATATGAATAAGCGTCAACCATTAGGGCCTTGGCTTTTAGTAGCTAGGATCATTCGAATTTTAAATTTATTCCCTATCTCCATTACATCCACCAGGCTTTGAACGGGTACTGTATTATCACAACGAATAACAATGGTCGGGTCCGATAAATTCTGTACGGCTTTAACCAGCTCGAATTCAAGATCCCTAAAGCTAACTTCCTTATTATTGATATAATACCTGAGATCTTTAGTAATGGAAACGGCAACCTCGGTTTTCGTGACAGTCTGATGGTGCTTGGCACTGGGCAATGTAAGTCTGATTACGCTTGGATTTACCAAAGTGGAAGCAATCAAAAAAAACAACATCAAAAAAAACATGATGTCACTTAATGACGAAGTACTTACCTCTGCCCTGAATTTATCTCTACCCCGTAGCTTCATTTTTTAATAGGTTCTTGAAGTAAATCAATAAAATTCATTGCATTAAATTCGAGAGAGTGTACAACTCTTTCAATCATCACATTCAACCAATGGTATCCGCAGAAAGCAACAATGCCAACAAATAGACCAAAGGCACTGGTAATCATTTTTTGATACAATCCACCGGCAATAAGTCCAATACTAATATTATCTGCTAAAGAAATGTTATAAAAAATTTTGATAACCCCTGCGATAGTCCCAATAAAACCAAACATAGGAGCAATCCCTGCAATAACTCCTAAAATTGTCAGGTTCTTCTCCAATTTGTAAACCTCGAACTTTCCAACTATTTCAACGGAATCTTCAATTTCTTTTAATGGACGCCCAATCCTTTTTATACCTTTTTCAACCATACGTGCAACCGGCATATCTGTTGACTGACATAAGGTAAGGGCCGAATCAATTTTGGAATCGTGAATGTAGTCGCGGATTTTATTCATAAAATCGACATCCGTTCTAGATGCTTTTCTAATAAAGAAAAACCTGTCGAAGAAAATATAAACTGCAACAACTGATAAAATTGCGATGGGCAACATAATCCAACCTCCTTTTGAGGCCAGGTCCCAATAAGTCATTTTTGCTTCTTTTGGTACGGCGATAGCCATTGTATCAACCAGGGCCTTCTGAGCAGCCACTTGTAAAAGGAAGAATAAACTTGTCATTGTATAAAATTTATAATGCTGTTAGTAGTAAACGATTATTTTATAAAAAAAGTATAAAATGCAAATTTATCATTAAGTTTAATTTTTCCGATAACGAATTAATAAAAATAACTACTGTTTTATTCATTGTCAGTTTCAGTTCCCTTATCGTCATTTTTGGTTTTTTCTTCTACAGGTATAGTCGTATGCTCTTTTCTGGTGAAAAGCAACCTGTAATAATGTTTGATCAGATCAGTGAATGAATTGAACCCTTCTTTATAAGAAACACCAACCCCTTGGGTGTACGGCGAAATTTCAGAAATGTAGCTTTCATTCGACCTGTTAAATGCTTTAAGGCGCAGTTTACCGTTTTTTGTGAGCTTGAGGTCAACATTACCTGCACCAGTAAGGTTACTGGTATTAGAAGTAACCTGTTTCCCTCCAACATCAACATTTCCATTAATAGTCACCTTATCATTCAGCAATTGGGTTGACATAGCAACTTCCACCTGATCGGTAGTAATTTGGTCACCATAACGATAATTAAATCCAATGTCAAAATCTTTACTGAATTGCGATAATATTCTTGAAAATTGATTCGATAAAAATTCAAGGCCAGTGACACCAGCAGCATTATAGCCACTGGAACTATTTGCAATATTAGTGGAAGCATAACCACTGCTATTGGATGGCGGTGTAAAACTATTCCAGACCAATAGCCAAATGAACTGTTTACTTAATTCTTCATCAGTATTAATAACATTATTCACTAAATTTCTTGTTTCCTGGTCGGTATTTGGCAGATAAATATCGTATTGGATTTTAGGGTTCATCAGCTTATCTGTTAAAAAGAGGCGGCACTCAACCCTGATACGTTTTTTGTATTCCTCGCTAACGCCCATCCCAAGTGGATAGAGAGAGGTATTAAGTCCATACTTAGCCTGAATATTGATGGTGGCATCAAGTGGATTACCATTCCATGTAAGGGTTCCTTGTTCAATATCTAATCTTTTATTAATAAAATTCCCTAGAGTAAAAAGGTATTGACCCTTTTCAATAGTATAAGTACCATACATATTAAAATCTCCACCTTCATAAGTCATGTTAAGATTACCGGAACCATTGCCTTTGATGATGTCACCAATTTTGGGGTCAAAAATAATCTGAACTTCAGCGTCAGGTGTTACATGAAGGTCAAAATCCAGCTTTAGCGCTGAAGAGGAAATATCTGGTTTTTTGTGGTCATTTGTTTTATCGATTTCGTATTGATTCAAAGGAATTTTAGCTTGCTTTTTATTTACAAACCTGATAAATTTTGATTCTGCTAACTCGTTTTTGGTGCCCATTGGAATTGAAATGGATGTATTTGGATCTGTAGTAGCATCAATTTCCATTTTCATATTTTTGGGAGTGCCATTAATAAGTACACTGCCAGTGGCAAAGGCCTGTCCAAAAAACATGGTGTTATCCTTTTCAGTGGTATTTAAACATTCAAATTTTTGGGCATCAATTGTAATACTGTCAATAAGCAATTCTTTTAAGTTTCTGTATTCAATCTCGCCATTCACCATTGCTTTGTTACCTTTACTATCGAAAACCTCAATATCTTTCAGCAAAAATGTATTTTTATTAATTTCGACTTTTTGAGTGAAGTTATAACGTGTTTTTAGATAATTAACTACAAATGAAGCCTTCTGTGCTTTGACGGAACCATTTAACACAGGCGCTTGGGGGGTACCTGACAATGCGAGTGAACCTGTGGCAATCCCCCTGACATCAGAAAATATGGTAGCAAGATATGGTTGAAAAACGTCTAACTTCAACTTATTCAAATCGATGTTAAAATCTAACATTTTTGATTGTGTGGCATAGGTACCCTTAATGTTGAGCGTTTTAATTGAACCACGCTCAGAAAAGGCATCAATGTCAATATTTTTATCGGAATTGTCGTATAAAGCGCTAACGGTGGTTCGTCCAAATGGCTGACTATTAATAGAAAGACTATCCAAAATCAGCGATGCACGAAATATCGGGTTATGATACAAATCAAAAAGCTCAGCCTTGCCATTAATAATTCCTGCAACATAAATCTTTTTAGAAGACAATAAAGTGTCTAAGTTACTGAGGTTTATATCGTGCAATTCGAACGATAATGGTTGATCGGTCTGCTTTGAAATATCTCCAAAAATTTTAATGGACTGATTAAGATGTGAAATAAAAAACTGGTTAATTTTTATTTCAGAGGAATCAATTTCAACCAGTCCTGATTGCAATTGCCAGGCCGAGTCTTGCAAAACTATCTGAGAGGGTTTAACAAATAATTTAACAATAGGCATAGGATGATCTGGCGCTGCTTTTAGAGATGCTATTATCGCTAAATTACCTTTATTAGTAATCGTATCAAAATTATTCCAACGGATACGCAAATCAATGGAATCATGTCTGATATCAGATAATAGAGTAAAATTGTCAAGGTTTAGTTTATTGTTAATCCTTAATGTGCTGCATCCCGAAATTAGCGAGAAGTCACCTTTAGAAGTTTTGCCATTGACGTAAACATTGTACCATTTTTTTGATTTGTGCTGCAACAAAGGGATATTCATGAGAAAATTAAAATCGTTTTTCGATGGATTATAGGTACCGGTTAGCTTAGAATCTTTAGAAATGTAAAAACCAGGAACAAAAAAATCGGTCAATTGCCTGGTGTTTTTACAATTCACCTCAAATTTAAAATTATTGCTGCTTGCGTTGGCAAGAAATTGATTTTTAGAAAGCGCCGGAAGATAATGACAAGCCAGTGTCTTAAATGAACCAACCAGTTCTTTGAATTGATATGTTCCCCAAATCTCGGCATCAGCAAGTTCCGATTGTAAAATAATACGGTTGGTATCGTTAACATTTTTTGTAAACAACAGGAAGTTAGAAATCTGTATTTTTTTGTCAGACCTTCGCAACGTAAAATTCCACAGTTTTATTTCGCCATTGAGATTATCGATGCTGTTCCCATCAAAATCAGCAGTAGCATAAAACGAAACGAATGAACTGGTATCTTTCCTATCAATGTTTAATTTATAAAGTTTAGCGCTTTTTACGTTAGCTTTAAAGTTAAAAACCGGTATGTGGTTCGAAAGGTTAACTTGTCCAAGAAAATCACAATTAATATTAGGGTCTGATATGGAAACTGATCCATCGTATGTTTTGTTTACGAGGGTACCATTGATCTTGATGTTTTGGTAATTGTAGTTATTAATTACAAAACTGTTCACCGTGCCGTCGCACTTAGCTTCTATATCTTTAGTCCCACCAATGTGTCCATTTACCATTGCATTCAGCGTAATCTTTCCGAATAGGTCTGTCCTGTTAATAAACTGTCCAAAATTGAATTGGTCAGCTTTGATTTGTCCTTTAAAACTTAAATCATTGGCCGTATCAGGTCGCAAAGAAAGGTCAGATATTATATTGCCCAGGTTCGAGGTGATCGTACCGTAAGCCACAAAATCGTTAATAAAACCTGTAAATTTCCCATGATAGGTAAGGAATGTAAACTGTTTAAATTGTTCTGGAAGTTTTATTTTCCCATTTTTACTCTTCGGAAGATTGATGCTTTCGATATCAGAAGGGGTAGTGTAAAGGTTTTTAATATCAACATGAAGAAATGAAGAGCCAAATTTGGGCAAACCACTAATATCTATATTCCCTTTAAAATGAGTATGCTGTCCGTACAATATATCAATGTCTCTACCTTTCAGGTCATTAAAACGACCCCGTAAATTTCCTGAAATCCTGGCTTTAAGGTTATAATGTTTCAAAACCGGTGCAAACCAGGCAATATCGTCCGACGATATATCAGAAGGCTTTAATGCAATATTTAGATTAACATTTTTCCCGAATATCCCAGGTTTAAAATCTTTAAAGCTGTTAAAATTAAAAAGAACCTGCTCTGCATGAATTTGGCTTTGGGGAGTTTGTATGCTCAGATTATTATAAACCATATTCATTTTATTAATTTTCAACTGTGAGGAAAATTTCTCGAGCACAAACCCTGATTTTTCGACAGCAGACAATTCCTTAATCTTCATACTTACCCCATGGTCAGATCTAAAGTTCACAACCCTTATATTTAGGGGCTTTAAATGCAAATCTGTAAAATTGATACAGGAATCCCGCCGAATCTGATTAAAAGCTTTAAGAGAGAAATCCGCATTTTTAAGGATGATTTCGTCTATCGAAACCACCATGGGATTTGCTGATTTAGTGGTATCAGTCAGTCCCAATTTCTTTAGGATAAACAAAAAATTGATGTTTCGTGTAGAATCAATATAAAAATTTATATCGGGTTGAATCATCGTTATTTTGTTAAATTCCAGGTGTTTTGATGACAGGGTAAGGTTATTAAACTGAATTTTAAGTTCGGGTGTGTAGAGAATAGTGTCATTTTGAGGTGTTCGTACACAAAAATCGCGAAGGATAATATTGCTAAACAAGTCGATAGTTGCAGCACTTATAGTAATTGGCGCCCCTAAATAGTCAGTAAGTTTTGTTGTGATTTTGTGTATAAGATATGACTGAACTTTGTGCTGCCGGATTAAAAAATATCCTGTAGTTGGCAGGACAAGCACTGCCAAAACAAACAATAGTAATATTTTGTATATCTTTTTGATACTTTTGTGATTTAATTAATGAACGCAAAAAAACAAAAAATAAGTGGTTTTTCCATTCAATTTAGAAATCTAATGAGCACTACTACAATTCTCGGCATCGAATCGTCATGTGACGATACTTCTGCGGCCGTGGTCCGCGATAGTTATCTCCTGTCCAATATTATTGCTAATCAGGAGGTACACAAAACTTACGGCGGGGTAGTACCCGAACTAGCATCGCGCGCACATCAGCAAAACATCATTCCAGTTGTAGATCGTGCATTAAAGTTGGCCAATGTCTCAAAAAATGAGATCAATGCCATTGCGTTCACACGTGGGCCCGGTCTTATGGGTTCGCTACTCGTAGGAGCTTCATTTGCCAAAGGCTTATCATTGTCGTTAGGTGTACCGCTTATCGAAGTAAACCATCTTCAGGCACACATTCTTGCAAATTTTATTTTGGAAAAAGACGCTGCAAACCACGTGCCGGAATTTCCGTTTTTATGCCTTTTAGTTTCGGGCGGACATACACAATTGGTATTAGTGAAAGATTACCTTGATATGACAATTATAGGACAAACCATTGACGATGCAGCAGGGGAAGCTTTCGATAAATGTGCCAAAATTATGGGCATATCTTATCCTGGCGGGCCTGTAATTGATAAGTTGGCTGCCGAAGGCAATCCACAAGCATTTGTTTTCGCAAAGCCAAGGGTCAAAGGGTATGATTACAGTTTCAGTGGGCTAAAAACCTCATTTCTTTATTTTCTGCGCGATCAAATACAAACTTCGCCAACCTTTTTAAACGACCGACAAAAAGATTTATGTGCCTCCATACAGAAAACCATTATCGATATCCTTCTTGATAAACTAGTAAAAGCAACAAAGGATCTTAAGATAAAAAATATTGCCCTTGCCGGAGGTGTTTCGGCTAATTCTGGTTTGCGTAATACTATTACCAGCGAAGCAGTCAAGCAAAAATGGAATATTTATATTCCTGCCTTAAAATTCACCACTGACAATGCTGCAATGATTGCCATAACCGGATTATATAAATATAGGCAAGGAGAGTTTGCTTCGCAGGATATCGTTCCATTGGCAAGGTTTAGTTGAAAAATTAACACGCCTGATAATGAGACGTTTCCCTTTATTTTCAAAGATATAATCTTATGTTTTTCTTCTAATAGTCACGGTGGGCTTGGTGGTCCGGATATTTTTAAAATCAATTTAAAAGATACTGGTAAATTCTGCAATTTAGGTGTTCCCATTAATTCACTAAATGATGATTTCGGAATAGTATTGGATAAGCATGGCTTTAGTGGCTATTTAAGTAATGTATACGATGCTTTTATTATCGCTTATGTTAACCAAAAAAAAGTGCATATTACAATAGCTAAAGCAGCAACCAAAGAAACCGGTGTAAAATCCCCGGAAAGGCAGGAGCTGTTAAATAATTAATAATCAAAAATTTATAATTTATTAAATATCAGTAGTTTGGTATGCTTTTTTGTTGTTAAAAGATTAATTGCTGTACTTACTCAAACAATAAAGCTACCAGCTTATTGCACCTGCAAGCTTGCGGGGTTGGAAAGATTGGATGGATGGAATTTTTTATTTGACAAATATGCTTAAATTTAAAATCTTTTTAATAGGCAAAATCTACCAACATGAAAAAGATAAAAATTATTACAATTATAATCACACTGGTTATTCTATCTGTCATTATTCTTGGTAAAAACTATTATTTAACTAATAGGCAAATTAAGTTTAATTATCCATTACATCATGCGCTGTTTCCTCGTGATTTCACTGCACCTTCATTCGACTGGTCCGATCAATCGCAGGATGTTAAATCATGGAAAATCACTATTAATTTAAAATCCAAACGTAAATTTATCACAGCGATAGTAAATAAAGATCTTTGGACACCGGATAAACGGACCTGGGATAGTATAAAAAAATACTCCAATTATGAGAATATTGAGATTCTGGTTGAAAGAAATGAGCCAAAACAAAATTCATTTTTTTCCAGCAGGGCTAAATTATCCATAAAAATTTCGGAAGATGAAGTTGGCGCCCCTGTTCTTTACCGTCAAATTCCTTTACCTACGGGTTTTGCAGAAGAACATATTAATTTAACGAGTTATGAACTTTGTAATGTTGGCAAACCCCAATTTCATTCAGTGCTGGATGGATTCAAAGTATGTGGCAATTGCCATTCTTCAACAACCGATGGATCAACGATCGGACTTGATTTTGACGCTGTTCGCAGAGATAAAGGAGGTTACTTTATTGCTAAAATAGACTCTGAAATAGTTTTTAATAAGGACAATTATATGTCGTGGTCGAAACTACAGGGTAAAAATACATTTGGACTGTTTTCGAAAATATCCAGGGGGGGCAGATATGTTTTAACGACAATAAAAGATAGGGTTGTTTTTGTAAGATTTGACTCATTGGCTTATTCTCAGCTATTTCTCCCGGTTAACGGAGTATTATCAGTTCTTGATAGAAAAACAGGAAAATTCTTTGAATTACCAGGTGCAAATGATACTGCTTATATTCAGACTAATGCAGTTTGGACGCCGGATGATAAATATATAATTTTTGCCCGTGCAAAAGCCTTACCATATCCCAAAAAGAACACCGAATATGATTGCTTTTTTTATGATAAAAAGATAATATCTGAATTTATTAGTGAGAAAAGAGACCTTAAATTTGATTTGTACATCCTTCCTTTTAATGATGGAAAAGGAGGAAAGGCAGAACCAATAAAGGGGGCGTCAAACAATGGGAAGAGCAATTATTTCCCTGCGATTTCACCTGATGGTAAATGGTTGGTTTTTTGTCAGGCAAACAATTATATGATGTTACGACCTGATAGTCGATTGTATATAATGCCATTAAAAGGTGGGGAACCTCAAAAAATGATATGTAATTTTAAATCTATGAATTCCTGGCATGATTGGTCTCCCAATGGCAAATGGTTGGTATACTCGTCCAAAGCCTTTAGCATTTTTACCGATCTATTTCTTACTCATATCGACGAAAAAGGTAATGCTTCTATACCCGTTTTACTTGAAATAAGGAAAAGAAGCGAATCTGCTTTAAATTATCCTATGTTTATAAACCGGGATCCCAACCGCCCTTTTACCATGAAATATAATTATGTAAATATTACTGATATTCAGGATGCACTCCAAAATAATGATAAGGAAAAAGCGAAAAAATTACTCGAAACATATATTCAACAAAATCAAATAGGAACACCTATTGAATATCACGATATTGGGCAAATTTATTTGGTATTGGGAAATAAAAAAGAGGCAGAAAAGTATTATAAGCTTTGCGATCAGGCAAATTTAAAATATAATACCAGTTTTTAATTTAGACCAGTTGGTGTAAACTTCAAATATTCGATCGGGAATATTCGTCGTACACGGAAGCAAAAAAATGCTTATTTTCCGGTAAGGTGCATGCTTCATTTATCATAGCTTACGTTAACCGGAAGAAAGCAAATATTTCAATAGCCAAAACGGCCACCAGAGAAACAGTTGTCAAATCCACGGATAGAAATTAGTTCTTAAGTAAGTAATTAAGATGCAATATATTATACATTACTTATAATCAATATTTTATATACTTTCCTTGTTGTGATTTCTGGATAGCATGATCATGTTTTTTGTTAGCATCAATAGTCCATTAAGAAAAGAAAAACACTATCATCATTAATTTCTCATTGTTATTTTTTGGAAACAGCTCGTCTTTTTTTAAAAGTTGTTTGTCCTTATTTTTTCTAAATCAATGTATTTTATTTAGGTGTTTGTCAAAATTTTACAACAGAAGTAAATTAGATACGTAAAAATTATCTAACAAGTATTAAATAGATTAATGATGGAAGGGACACTTTATTTTATAAAAAATTTTGATATGCGATCAATTATTAGACTTCGAAAAAGTATCCCTATTATGTTTTGTCGCCCGAAGAATGAATATTGATTTTTATTGGGTTGTTCCATCATCGTAAAACCTATATTAATGTATTGAAAAATAATATGTTAATTAATTTTTAGCCCTGATGAAAAGATATTACCCCATGCGAGATTTAAATATCCGCAAGACCAGCATCATTCGCTTTATTTTGCTTATTTTAATCAATATTTTTATTTTAAGTAATTCAAATGCCCAATGGCTGGCTGGTTATACGTTTAGGAAACTAATTACAATTGACCATAACCAGGTTAATGGCGGAGTTGATTTAACAAATTTTCCTGCTTTAATAAGCCTTACTCATAACGATTTGCGCTCATCAGGAAATGGTGGTTATGTTCAAAATGTCAACGGTTGGGATATTGCATTTACAAGTTCTGATAAAACTACCTTGTTGAATTTTGAGCTTGAAAAATATATAGCCACCACAGGACAAATTATATTTTGGGTCAAGATACCAACACTTTCTGCATCTGTAAACACAGATGTTTATATGTATTATGACAATCCTTTGATTGTTGCCAATCAGTCATCAAAGAATACCTGGAATGCTAACTATGTCGGCGTTTGGCATATGAATAATCCCAACGATGCCACCGTAAACAATAATAACGGAACGGCAAACAATGGTGTGGCAACCAATGCTGCCGGTTTTATTGGTAATGGCTTTAGCTTCGATGGCGTCGATGATTATATAAGCGTTCCCGATAATGCAACTTTAGAACTGACTACTTCCTTAACCTTATCGGCATGGGTCAGGCTAACAACCATACACAATTATGACCGGATTATTTCAAAATCAACTGCATTAAATGCACTGCCTTATTCAATGTATGGTTTGATGACGGACGATAATCAACACACCAGACTGGAGCTTTCTCAATCGGGTACCCAAACTGCTATTAACGGAAGCACTGTAATTTCGTTAACTACCTGGTATTATGCAGTTTCTGTATATAATGGCACTACAAGGACGCTTTATTTAAATGGCAATTTGGCTGGTTCCAGCACAGCAGTGAGCGGAAACTTCGATTCGAATACTGTGCCACTTACCATTGGATGTTCAGGATATACCAGTTCGCCAAAAATTAATTTTTTTAATGGAATTATTGATGAGGCAAGAGTATCGAAAAATGCATTATCTCAAGGATGGGTAAAGACGGAATATAATAATCAAAATAATCCTTTGATTTTTTCTACTTTTCCACCGGTTATAACCTCAACAGCTGTTACTTCTGGCACTCAGGACATCCTCTATACTTATAATATTACCGCTACTGATGATAATGCTGATGTATTGACCATTACAGCAACCAAACCTGCATGGCTGAGCATTGTAGATAATGGTAACGGGACGGCAACCTTAAGCGGTACGCCAACCAATTCAGACGTCAATTCATTCAGTGTTACCATACATGTCTTTGACGGGAAAATTACTACAGATCAGGCATACACGCTCACTGTGGCTGGTGTGAACAATGCTCCGGTATTTACCAAGGGCGGCGACCAGAACATCAACGATAATGCCGGTGCCCAAACCAAGGTAGGGTGGGCTACAGGTATTGATGATGGTGACCCTGAACTGACACAGACCCTTACTTTTAATGTAAGCAATAATAACACCTCGTTGTTTTCCAGTCAGCCTTCGATAAGTGCAGCTGGGACGCTCACCTATAACCCTTCGACCAGTGCATACGGAACGGCAACAGTGACTGTCACACTCAGTGACGATGGTTCTAATGTTCCCCCTAATGTTAATACCAGTGCGCCCCAAACCTTTATTATCAACATTTCGGATAATATAAAACCGGTACTAACGGCAATTGCCGATACCACCGAACATGTCAACGGCAGTTGCCAGTTCACCATCCCTGATTACAGGTATAAGACAACAGCTACCGACAATTGCGGAACAGTA
>Ga0182017_10000693_pt1 | contig 26469 bp, 25 predicted proteins | sample 712E3DmetaG_FD_120492 | JGI IMG/M metagenome (GOLD analysis project Ga0182017, IMG submission 120492) | Permafrost microbial communities from Stordalen Mire, Sweden - 712E3D metaG | ecosystem: Environmental > Terrestrial > Soil > Wetlands > Permafrost | place: Sweden: Stordalen | collected... | reverse complement strand
GAACCGATTCTGCCCCAGCGCACCGACGCAAGCCGTCCGAAGATGTCGTAGATCGGAATATCGGAGTTCCACGACCAGTAGACGAGCATCGGAGTGCCGACAAGATTCTCTTTCGGAATAAATCCCCAGTACCGTCCATCCAGACTGTTATCCCGGTGGTCTCCCATGCCGAAGATATAATCACGCTGAACGGTGTATGATGCGGCAGGTTTCCCGTCCACCATTACCGATCCGCCTGCGATTCCAGCCGAATGCCCTTCCCGCTCTATAAATATTTCCCATGCCGGAAAATTTTGAACACTCAAAGGAATTTCCATTCCTTTTTTTGGAATTACAAGAGGACCGTAATTGTCTTCATTCCACGGCGCTCCTTTTGGAAAAATCCGATCATCGGGATCATTCGACGGGACTTCCCAGCCCCGGTCATAGCGAACATTCCGCGGCAGCGGAACAACCTGTCCGTTGACGGACACAACTCGATTGCGAATCCGGAGAGTATCGCCCGATACTGCGATGCAGCGTTTTAGGTAATATGTGAACTGGTCCGATTGCAATTCATCCCGCATACCGGGGAAAACAAAAACAATCACATCGCCCCGGTGCACATCACGGACGGCCGGCAAACGAAACCATGGGAAAGGAACGTTCGGCAGGCGGATAGCTCCGAGTGTGAGCATCTGCAGGAAATCGAATTGCTGCAGGTTCATCGGACTTGTCCCGCCGTAGATGAATTTGTTGACAAAAAGCAATTCGCCGGTGAGCACCTCGTTTTCCATAGATCCCGTCGGTACCATAAATGATGCGATAACAAAATTGTTGATGAGGAGAAACAAACCGAATACGATGCCGAATTCTTTAAGGAACGCAACGGTTTTTTGTTTCCAGTTCAGCCGGGGTTCTTCCTGTTGTTTCTTGTGAGTGTTCAAGGGTTTCCCTTTCTTGAAATAAAAGTCTCTTCTACTCTTCCATAGAGAGGACGGCGAGAAATGCTTCCTGAGGAATCTCAACACGGCCTACCTGTTTCATACGTTTCTTACCCTCTTTTTGTTTCTCCAGGAGCTTGCGCTTGCGCGATATATCGCCGCCGTAGCATTTAGCCAGGACGTTTTTCCTCATCGCACTGAGCGTTTCCCGTGCGATAACCTTGCTGCCGATCGCTGCCTGTATGGCCACTTCGAACATTTGACGATGGATCAGCTTCCGAAGTTTCTGGCACATCTTTCGTCCCCACTCATACGATTTTTCGCGGTGAACGATGGTGGACAGCGCATCGACCGGCTCTCCGTTGAGGAGAATATCCAGCTTCACTAATTCGGATTCCCTGTAATCCAGCAGGTCGTAATCGAATGAAGCATACCCGCGCGAAATGGATTTCAATTTATCGTAAAAATCGAAAATAATTTCGGAAAGCGGGAGCTCATAATGAATATCGGCGCGTTCGGGACTCAGGTATGTCGTGTTCTTATGTATGCCGCGCCGGTCCATGCAGAGTTTCATGATATTTCCGATGTATTCGACCGGAACGATAATTTGCGCCTTGACGAACGGCTCTTCTACTTTTTCGATCTGCCCGGCGTCCGGCATGAACGCAGGATTGTCTACGAATAAAACATCGTGATTTGTTTTTGTTACTCGGTATTCGACGTTGGGAACCGTATTAATGAGCGATTGATTATATTCCCGTTCGAGCCGTTCGCGGACGATTTCCATATGCAGAAGTCCGAGGAAACCGGCGCGGAATCCGAAACCGAGAGCCACGGACGTTTCCGGTTCGAAGATTAAAGAAGCGTCGTTGAGTTTTAATTTCTCCAGCGCTTCACGCAATTCGGAAAATTCGTCGCTGTTGGTCGGATAAATTCCGCTGAAGACCATCGGCTTCGCTTCCTTATATCCGGGAAGCGGCTCCGATGCAGGATTGCCTGCAAGTGTAATCGTATCTCCGACCTTAGTGTCGTGGACATCCCGCAGATTGGCAATAAGGTAACCGACATCCCCTGCGGAAAGGGATCCGGTCCGCTTGCGCTGCATTTCCAATATGCCGATGTCTTCCGCCTGAAAATCTCTTCCGTTTGAAAAAAAGCGTATCTGGTCTTTTTCTTTGATAGATCCGTCCATAACGCGAATGTAGGCAATAGCCCCGCGGAATTCGTCGAATACGGAATCGAAAATGAGCGCCTTCAGAGGCGCCTGCGGATCTCCCTGCGGCGGCGGAACGCGCTTGACGATCGCTTCCAGAACCTCCTCGGTTCCGATTCCCGATTTAGCGCTGCCCGTGAGAATCTCTTCTTCCGTGCAGCCGATCAGGTCGATGATCTGCTTCTTAACCGTATCGATCATGGTCTTTGCACTTGGCAGATCGATTTTATTGATAAAGGGTATGATCTCGAGTCCGGCATCGATAGCGAGGTAGAGGTTGGAAATTGTCTGAGCCTCGACGCCTTGAGTAGCGTCGACGACAAGAATCGCTCCTTCGCACGCGGCGAGGGAGCGGGAAACCTCATACGTAAAATCGACGTGACCCGGCGTGTCGATAAGGTTGAGAGTATAATTTTTTTTATCGTGCGATGTATACTGGAGCTGAATTGCATGCAGCTTGATCGTAATGCCCCGCTCCTGTTCCAGATCCATATCGTCGAGAACCTGTTTTGTCATATCCCGCGAGGCGATCGTGCCGGTATATTCCAGCAGCCGGTCGGCAAGAGTCGATTTGCCGTGATCGATGTGTGCTACGATGCAAAAATTACGAATATGATCCATTTTCAAAGCTCAATCCATTAAAACAATAAAGAGTAAAGAGGGGTCAGCCGCTCTTTACTCCTTTCTTCTTAAAGATATTCAAAAATGCGGAGAAGAGCAATGAGCAGCAGCGCCAATTGCGAATTGTGAATCGTGGGAAAGCTTAATGAAGTGCTTAGCTCGCAGTACGTAGTGCTGAAGTTAAAAGAAATAAACCTGAATCCTGCGTGAAAAAGTGTTTAGAAATTCTTTTTCTTAAAGAAAAGTAGAAATTTTTGGGTCCTTTGCGTATCAAGAATGAACCTAACTAAAAGGCAGGTTGAATCTTTTTGATATTTATGAAAAATTATACTGTTTTCACAATACATAATCAACTTTTGTGTCTTTATTCATGCAGGTTTCAGGATAAATAGAAATCAGGAATTTCTTCTTCTTGGCCTTCCTCAAATTTATATCCCGCTAATATTTGATGACATTATCAGGCCTCCAGCCGAACAACGAACTAAGACCTATGAACCGATGGAGGAATTTCAGTCGTTTTATTGTTTTGCTTTTTTGCTCATTTAACTGCTATTTACTCTTTACTTTTCACTGTTTTCAGTCTGCCGTCTGGAATGTATAATCATGAATGGAAAAAAATGAAAATCGTCGTTGCCGGTGGAACGGGATTTATCGGCGGCAAAGTGACACAGCGGCTTCTTGAATTGAATCATCAGGTCGTTGTTCTTTCGCGCCGTGAGGGGCCTGCATCCATATCCTATTTTTTAAAGAATGCAAAATTAACACGACTTGCATGGGACGGCCGCACTCCGGAGGTTCTCCTGCCGGCAATCGATGGAGCTGCCGCCGTTATCAATCTTGCCGGCGAAACTCTTGCGGGCAGGCGATGGACAAATACGCAAAAAATAAAAATACTCAACAGCAGGATCGAAACGACCAGGGCGTTGGTGTCGGCCATCGGACGCGGCGGCCATTCGCCGAAAGTGTTGTTGAATGCATCTGCCGTAGGTTTTTACGGCAATGTTCCGGAAGGAGATGTAACGGAATCATTTTCAAAAGGACAAGGTTTTTTAGCGGATGTATGCGTCCAATGGGAGATTGAGGCACAGTGCGCAGAAAAATTCGGAGTGCGTGTCGTTCTGCTGAGGACCGGTATTGTCCTGGACACACACGCCGGAATTTTCCCCGGATTACTGAGAGCGTTTCGATTTTTTCTGGGCGGACATTTCGCCGGCGGAAACCAATGGTTCCCGTGGATCCATGTACTGGACGAAGTGAATGCAATCCTTTTTGCGCTGGAGAATGAAAATATTTCCGGCGCAGTGAATCTCTGCGCACCCGGCATACTCCGTCAGAAAGATTTTTGCAGCTTGCTCGGCAGAGTTCTCAATCGCCCGTCGGCAATTCCCGTCCCCGGAATGATTTTAAAAATTCTTCTGGGCGAAATGGCGGAACAACTGCTTCTGCAGGGACAAAAAGCCGTACCGAAAAAACTGGCAGACTCCGGATTTAGATTTTCTTTTCCGGAATGTGAAGATGCATTGAAAAATCTTGCGGGCTAATGAATGGGAATCTTAACCTGGACGGTAGTTGTTCCTTCCAGATTATCCGTGACGTCGAAACTATACAACGTTGCTCCTACATAGGCATCTAAAAGATTGACAACATATGTCAATGCGAGATAGATCGCATATTTATCACGCGTATCATGCCAATGGTCGCGGTTCCTTTGGAGTTCTGCGAGCTTGTTCTGGGCATAGTCGGTTGTCAGGGGCGCGAGTAAAAGCTGTTTCATTGTTGTCGATGCAAGCGAATCTGAATAATTATTCAGGGCATAATGATAATAATGGTTGCATGTAATCCATTCTGCGACAAAAAAAGTGCCGAGTCCCCAATACAGCGGGATCGTATAATATCGATGCGCATAAATCTGACCCGCTCCGGGAAGAATCGCTGAAAGAAGCAAAGCGGTATTTCCGGACTTTTTCTCAAGGGGCGGGGGAGTCAATTTATTTGCGGGTGATGCAAGCGTATCGGTCTGTGCTTTGGCGGAATCCTGACGTACGAATGCGGCGGAAAGAACTTGCTGGGCATGAATAAACTGCGGGCAGACAAGAAAACATAAAAGAATGCCGAAGAGCCGTATGAATCTCCAATGTTTCATAAAAGGTATGTGCTCAGCATATTTTGAAACAATTGTTTTTTACTCGGTTTTCAATCCCCCTTTATCCACCTTTTGAATAAAAGGGGGAATCTCTTTCCTAAAGAGGGGGATTTTGATCTTTCAATATCTCGCTGAGTACTTACCATAAAAGATTCAGTCGATAAGTGCAACGGCTTCAATTTCTACTTTCACATCTTTCGGAAGCCGGGAGACTTCAACCGCGCTTCGCGCCGGCGCATTCGAAGCAAAAAATTCGCCGTATACTTCATTCATCGCTGCGAAGTCGCTCATGTTTTTCAAAAAGACAGTGGTTTTAACGACCTGCTGGAGCGACGAACCTCCAGCAACGAGAACCGCTTCCAGGTTTTGCAGTACCTGACGGGTTTGTGATTTGATGTCCGGGCTTGTTACGGTCCCTGAGGCGGGATCGATCGGGATCTGTCCTGCCGTGAAAAGAAGTTTTCCTTCAACTGCAATCGCCTGACTGTAGGGGCCGATCGGCGCCGGAGCTTTTTCCGTTAAAATTTTTGTTTTAGACATTTTTTAAAAACAGTAAATAGTGAATAGTGAACCGTTATGAGAACTGAATTATCAAATTATTTTTTCCCATCCGTAAACAGGTCCAACAGCCGGTCAAAATCGTCCAGTGAATAAAATTCTATGACTATTTCACCCTTGCTGTTTCCTTTCGTATGCACTTTCACTTTGGTTCCAAGCGCCTGCTGAAGCCGTTCTTCGAGGCTGTGCAGGTTTGCAGCGGCGCCGCTGCCTGCGGACTTTGCCGGTTTTGCGGAATTTTTTCCCGCAGATCGGACGATATCTTCCACCTTGCGGACGGACAGCCCTGCGTCGACGATTTTATCGTACGTCCGCAGCTGGGTCTTTTCACTTGGCAAATTGATCAGCGCGCGGGCATGTCCCATCGAAATTTTATTTTTTCGAAGCCCGTCCTGTATTTTAAGGGGAAGTTTTAAAAGCCGGATAAAATTTGTCACTGTACTGCGGTCTTTTCCCACTTTCTGGGCGATATCATCCTGCGTCAAACGGCAATCGTCGATGAGCCGCTGGTATGCGGCGGCTACTTCGATCGGATTCAAATACTCGCGCTGTATATTCTCGATCAGCGCGAGTTCCAGCATTTCTTCGTCGTTCTCGATGGAGATGATATACGCCGGAATGTACTTGAGCCGTGCAAGCTGCGCTGCACGCAGCCGGCGTTCTCCGGAAATGAGCTGGTATCCGTTTTCGGCCCGGCGTATCGTGATAGGCTGAATGATCCCTTTTTCCCGGATCGACCGCGTGAGTTCTTCCAGAGCGCCCGGATCGAAATCGGTTCTCGGCTGAAAAGGATTCGGATGTATTTTCCCGATCTCGACATTGGCAATAATGCCGGTCTCTCCCGTATCTGTCCCGATGGACGTATCGCGGATATTGATCTCCATGTGCGGAGTTTTGGGAATAAGTGCGTTGAGCCCTCGTCCGAGAACGGGTTTTTTATTCATACTCATTGGCTATTCTGCTCCGGGTGTGGTGTGCTGCAGGATGGGTTCGTAGGCAAAAAATTTATTATTCTGCAAAATTTCTTTCGCCAGATCCATATAATGCCGTGTGCCGGAGCAAATAGCGTCGTACAGAATAATCGGTTTCCCGAAGCTCGGGGCTTCGCTGAGCCGGATGTTGCGGGAGACGACCGTGGTAAAGACTTTGCCGCCGAAATATCGTTTGACTTCGTCCACGATTTGATTGGAAAGACGAAGCCGCGAATCGAACATAGTCAGGAGTACGCCTTCGATATCGAGTCCCGGGTTCAAATTCTTTTTAACCATATTGATGGTGCTGAACAATTGACCGAGCCCTTCGAGAGCGAAATATTCGCACTGGACTGGAATAAGGACGGAATCGGCCGCAGTGAGTGCGTTTAATGTCAGGAGCCCGAGTGAAGGGGGGCAGTCGATAATAATAAAATCGAACCTGTCGCGTACCGGTTTGAGAGCTGTTTGCAGCAATCGCTCCCGGTTTTCCATTTCCACCATTTCGATTTCCGCACCGACAAGATTGATGTGGGAAGGAATAATGGAAAGAAACGGCATTTGCGTCGGCTGGATGGTCGAAGCGGCATCGATTGTCTGGACAAGAACTTCGTAAATCGACTTGCCTTCCACGCTTGCGGAGCCGACGCCGCTCGTTGCATTTGCCTGCGGATCGTTATCCACAAGCAGAATGCGCTTTTCGGCCGCTGCAAGCGAAGCTGCAAGATTGATGGCGGTGGTCGTTTTACCGACCCCGCCTTTCTGATTTGCTACAACGATAATTTTTGCCACGTAGCTTCGCTAAGAATGAATAATAAAAAAATATACTTCTTTTTGTCTGGTTCTGCAATGGATGATTGACTGTATAGGCGGACGAATTAATTTTTGAGCAATATATGCAGATGCCGGTTCCGGCGAAGTCCTGGATGCAACAAATGCGTATCTTCTTCGTAAAAGAAGAAAAGGAGGTGCTTTATGCTTACATTCATTCTTTGGCTGGTTCTTTTTTTCCTCTGCTGGCCTTTAGCGCTTGCAGCGTTTGTGCTTTATCCGCTGGTCTGGATTCTTCTTCTGCCTTTTCGGCTTATCGGATTGACGGTTGAAGGCATATTTGCGTTCCTCAAGGCAGTGATTATGCTTCCGGCGCGAATTGCCGGTGTAAAATAAAAAGGCATCCCGGAAACCGGAATGCCTTTCTCTTTCGATAACCTTTCGATCAGGTTCCTGCCGAATAGTCGTCGATATATTTTGCCTGTTCCTTTGTCAGCTTATCGATGGCATATCCCATGGTTCTCAGCTTGACGCCTGCAATTTCCTGGTCCTGCTCGGTCGATATATCATGAACGGTATTTGCCAGCCGGTTTCCTTTTTTATGTTCTTCCACCAATCGCAGCTGCGACATAAACTGGTTGGCAAACGACATATCCATCACTTCGGAAGGATGTCCCTCGGCAGCTGCCAGGTTGACTAACCGTCCCTGCGCCAGCAGGTAGATATGCCGGCCGTTTTTTAATGTATATTCTTCGTTGTCTTTGCGGACTTCGCGAACTCTTTTAGTGAGCTTCTGCAATTGCGGAATGTTGATCTCGCAGTCGTAATGTCCCGTATTGCAGATGATCGCGCCGTCTTTGATCGCTTTGAAATGGCGTTCGACGAGTATGTCTTTGACGCCGGTTGCGGTAATAAAAATATCGCCGATTGCAGCGGCTTCGTCCATCGTCATGACCCGGAAACCTTCCAGCGTCGCTTTGAGTGCGGCAGTCGCTTTTACTTCCGTGACGATGACATTTGCGCCGAGCCCTTTTGCGCGGAGCGCTACGCCGCGTCCGCAGTGCCCGAATCCGGCAACGACAATATTTTTACCTGCAAGCAGAACGCTGGTTGCGCGTAAAATTCCGTCGAGCGTCGATTGACCCGTGCCGTACACGTTGTCGAAGTCCCACTTTGTTTCCGCATCGTTGACGGCGATGACCGGATATTTCAAAGCGCCGGCATGTGCCATCGCACGGAGGCGGTGGACGCCGGTTGTGGTTTCTTCCGTTCCGCCAATGACGGTCGGAATCAATTCCTGGTGTTTGTTGTGAACGGTAAAGATCAGATCGGCGCCGTCATCGAGCGTGAGGTTCGGTTTGAACCGCAGCGTTTCTTCGATGCACCAGTAGAAATCATCCACGTTCATGCCGTGCCACGCAAAAATACTGATGCCATCCGATGCGAGTGCTGCAGCGACATCGTCCTGTGTCGAGAGAGGGTTGCATCCGCTCCAGCTCACATCTGCGCCGGCGTCAGCAAATGTTCTGACAAGCACGGCTGTTTCCTTGGTTACGTGAAGGCATCCGGCGATTCTATATCCTTTGAACGGTTTTAACTTCTTATATTTTGCACGCAGCGCGGCCAGGACCGGCATGCGCGATTCCGCCCATTCGATCCGGAGCTTGCCCGCATCTGCCAGAGCCAGGTCTTTAACTTTATATTGTCCCTTTTTTTCGTCCATGAAAAAAATTCCCTTTACTTGAGAGTGAATGAATTATCGATCTGCTTTTTGAAGGATTTTTACAAGGTCGAGTTTTTCCCATGTAAAATCTTTTTCCGAGCGGCCAAAATGCCCGTAAGCCGCCGTCTTCCCGTAAATCGGACGGCGAAGATTGAGGCGTTTGATAATGCCGCGCGGCGTCAGGTCGATTTCTTTGGATATGAACTCCGCCAGAGCCGAATCGGACAGTATGCCGGTACCGAATGTTTTGACCTGAATGGAAACCGGTTCTGCTACGCCGATCGCATAAGCAACCTGAATCTGGCATTCAGCGGCAAGTTTTGCGGCAACGATATTCTTGGCCACGTGACGGGCGGCATACGCTGCGCTGCGGTCGACTTTCGTCGGATCTTTTCCTGAGAATGCTCCGCCTCCGTGGGGCGCTCGTCCGCCGTATGTATCGACAACGATCTTGCGCCCGGTCAAACCGCTGTCGCCATGAGGACCTCCGACTTCAAACCGTCCGGTAGGATTGACAAAATAATGCGTTTGTTTATCCAGGAGCGCTGCGGGAATGATAACCTTGATGACGTACTCGATAACATCTTCTTTAATTTGTTTTTGCGACACATTCGGATCGTGTTGTGTGGAAACGACGACCGTATCGATGCGGATCGGTTTGCCGCTCGCGTCATATTCGACGGTGACCTGCGATTTTGCATCCGGACGAAGATACGGCATAAGCGCATTTTCCTTTTTCCGTATTTCGGAAAGCCGGTGAACCAATTTATGCGCGTACATAATCGGAGCCGGCATCAATTCCGGCGTTTCGGTACAGGCGTAGCCGAACATCATTCCCTGGTCGCCTGCACCGCCGGTGTCGACACCCTGCGCGATATCGGGGGATTGAGAATGTAAAGCGGATATGACAGCGCACGAATCCGCATCGAAACCGATTCCTGCTTTTGTATAACCGATTTCGCGAATGACCTTGCGGACGATGTCCTGGATGTTGACGTAGTTTGCTTTGGATGTAATTTCACCGCCGACGAGAGCGAGACCCGTGGTGACGAACGATTCACATGCTACGCGTGACAACGGATCCTGTAACAGGAACGCATCGAGGACGGCGTCTGAAATTTGATCGCATACTTTATCCGGATGTCCTTCTGATACGGATTCAGAAGTGAAAAGATTTCGCATTCTTGACCCTTTCTATTATAACGATGATTATGAGAATTCCAATTCCGAGGAATCCCCGATATTGATTTTTTTATAATTTCCACGAACGACTGCATTGCTTCCAATAATGGAATCTTCGATGAGTGCATTCTCGACGGTCGCTCCTTCGCTGACGATGGAATTGCGTATGATGGCGTTGCATACGCTCGCACCGTCTGCAATGGTAGCGAACGGTCCGATAATGGCGTTCGTAATCTTGGCTTTCGAGGAGATAAATGCCGGCGCTTTAACCACGATACCGTCTGCCTGTTCCGGCTGGGGCTGTTTTGATAATAAATAGCGGTTGGTTGAAAGGAGTGTTTCCGGTTTGCCGCAGTCGTACCACCCGTCGATGGGGAATGCGCGCATTTTTTCATTCCGGTCGATCATCATCTGCAGTGCGTCGGTCAGCTGGTATTCGCCTTTCGTTCGTACACCGTTTTCGATCATGTCTCTTAAACATTCGACAAGTAATTGCGGATGCTTAATATAGTAGAGTCCGACGATCGCCTGGTTGCTCCTGGGCGTTTCCGGTTTTTCCACCATGCGCGCGATGAATCCATTGACAGTTTCCGCGACGCCGAAACGCCGGGGGTCTTCGACTGATTTCACTCCGATTTCAGAAAAATTACTTTGAATCATGCCCTTCAGATCGACATCGAAGACGGTGTCTCCGAGGATGATCAGGATCGGGTCGCTGGAGAATGTATGACGTGAAATATATATCGCATGGCCGAGTCCAAGCCGTTCTTCCTGTTCTACAAAATCGATCTTAATTTTGTATGTATCGAGAACGTACTCTTTGATCATTTCCCCGAGATATCCGATGATAATCGTTGCTTCGTCAAAACCCGCATCTATAATAGTATCGAGAATATGACTGATGATCGGTTTACCTGCGACATTCAGCAGGACTTTGGGAATCGTATATGTGTGCGGGCGCAGACGGCTCCCCACGCCAGCAACGGGGATAATGGCTCTCATTTTATCGTTTCTCTGTTTTAGTACCCCATTTTTCTTTGAAAGATACATAACAATCTCAAGACAAACAATGCAGAAATCCTTTCCATGCATTAATCCTCCGATAGAGCACGGTGTAATCTTGCTTCTCCAAAGTCATTTGTTTATTATATTTGTGATACCATTTATGAAAACTACGCGAACATCATCCCGCAAGAAAGAGCACGTAGCTCTGGCGATTAAAAAAAACGTTGCTTTCAAGGGCAAGACAACAGGATTCGAACGGTGGGATTTTCAGCATAACGCCCTGCCGGAGTGCAACGAGAGCGATATCGATACCGAAACGATTTTTCTCGGCAAGAAAACAGCTCTTCCATTTATAATCGCCAGCATGACGGGAGGTTACGGGGAAGCGTTGACGATCAATCGTCATCTGGCAGAATTTTGTGCGGAGAAACGATTAGCGATGGGTGTAGGGAGTCAACGCCAGGTATTAGACAATGAGATGTTCGCGCGTTCTTTTTCCGTTGTACGCGAAATCTCGAAAGATATTCCTCTTTTCGGCAATATCGGCGCAGCAGAAGTTGCCCGTATGAAGGAACTTGCTCCATTCCAGCGTCTTGCGGACTTGATCGGCGCCGACGGGTTTGCCGTGCACTTGAATCCTTTGCAGGAATTTCTTCAACCGGAAGGGAACACAAATTTTGCCGGTGTTTTAAAAGGCATCGAACGGCTTGTCAAAGGTTTGCCGATTCCGATTCTTGTCAAAGAAATCGGCGCCGGAATTTCCGGCGCAGTTGCACGCCGCCTGCTGGAAACCGGCGTCTCCATCATTGATGTTGCCGGCGCAGGGGGGACGAGTTGGGCAGGAATTGAAATTATGCGCAGGAAATCCGCATCCGCGGCTGAAAGTGAATCGCTGTCGCGGGCTTTTTGGGATTGGGGAATTCCGACAGCCGAGGCATTGCACGATGCTGCACAATTGCGAAGCGAGTATCCTTTGATGAAAATTATTTCTTCCGGCGGAATTTCATCCGGTCTCGATGCCGCCAAGTCTATCGCATTCGGCGCCGACTATGCCGGCATTGCGCGTCCGGTTTTGAAAGCCTGGGCCGTCGGAGGGAAGAGGGGATTGGATCAATTCATAAAACAATGGGAACGGGAATTCCGGGGGGCGATGTTCTTAACCGGGTCTCAAACGATTTTTCAACTTCAACAACAATTGCTGGTTTCTCGATAAAAATGACTATGTCCTTGACTCCGGAATATCGGTACGAATATCATAAAAAATCAGTTGAACGCTATCTCCGCAATCATGTGGCGATTGCTCATCCCCGTTCACTCTATATGCCGTGCAAGTATATTCTTTCCGCCGGCGGAAAGCGTATTCGTCCCGTTCTTGCCCTCTTGGCCTGCGAGGCAGTCGGCGGTGCGATGGAAGATGCGCTGCCGGCAAGTGCGGCGATAGAAATACTGCATACGTTTACCCTGGTTCATGACGATATCATGGATCATGCTCCTGCACGACGGGGGCGTTCGACTGTTCATACAAAATGGGATGAAAGCGTTGCTCTTCTGACCGGCGATATACTGCTGGGGATTGCCTACCGGGAACTGCTGGCCACGAAATCGTCCCGGATACAGGAGATTCTCAAGGTGTTTACCGACGGGATGATCACCGTTTGCGAAGGTCAGGCCATGGATAAAGAATTTGAAACGCGGAACCGCGTTCACGTAAACGATTACCTCTGCATGATTGAAAAGAAAACTGGTAGGCTGGTTTCAGTCTCTACGGAAATCGGCTCTATGATCGGCAGCGGAACGGCGGTGCAGGTTCAAGCGATGCGGCGGTATGGGTTCTATGTAGGCCGGGCTTTTCAGGTTCAGGACGATTTGCTGGACATTATTGCCGATGAGAAGGAGTTCGGAAAAGTGATCGGCGGCGATTTGCAGGAGGGTAAGAAAACATACTTGCTGCTGGAAGCGCTTCGCCGCGCAAAGGGAAAGCAAAAGAAGGCTCTTGAAGATGTTTTTCATAAGCGAAAAGTTGCCCGGAGCCGGGTGGCTGAATTTCGGCGTATCTATGAGGAAACCGGCGCAATTTCTTCTGCCCGCGCACAAATTGAAAACGATCTTCATGCGGCAAAGGAAGAGCTTGCTGGTTTGCCGTCCAACCAAGCCCAGAAAACTCTGCTCTGGTTTGCCGATAAAATGTTGAACCGGAAGTATTGAGGATCAACAGAATGGTTCAACAGGAAGTAATAATTCTTAATCGGGCAGGTATGCATACCCGCCCTGCAGCGGCAATCGTAAAGCTTGCGGCAAAGTTTAAATCCGAATTCTATATTGAAAAAGAAAACATGGAGATAAACGGAAAAAGTATTATCGGCGTTATGACATTGGCGGCCGAACAAGGAGCAAAGCTTCTTCTCAAATTCGACGGTCCGGATGAGACCGAATCATGCCGTGCAATGGTAGAACTCTTTCAGAGCGGTTTCGGGGAGCCGGTGGAATAATGGAAGCGAGGCGGAACCGGAGGTAGGACATGGAGCAAGAACTGACAAAAAAAGAAATACGATTTAAAGGCATACCGGCGTCTCCGGGGATTGTCATCGGTCCCGTGTATCATTTCCGGAAACATGAGCCGCTGATCTTTGTACGTGCTATTGCGGACGATGAAGTAGAAAAGGAGATCGAACGCCTTTCGACTGCCCGTGCCCGCTCGCAAAAAGAACTGCAAAAAGTATTCGAGTTTGCAGAACAGAAGCTCGGTGAGGAACAATGTAAAATTTTTGAAGCGCAAAAAATGATCCTCGAAGATAACGTCCTTTTCGATGCTGTCTTCAGCCGAATCCGCACGGAAAAGAAAAATGCGGAACATCTCATGAAAGACGAGATCGAAAAATACAGCCGGTTGATGGCGGCATCCACAGATGAATATGCGCGAGAACGTGTCAACGATGTTCAGGATGTATGCAACCGCGTGCTGCGCAACCTGGAAGAACAAAAATTAATTTCAAAGATCGACGGTTCCAATGTGATCGTTTCTCATAATCTTGCCGCTGCCGACGCCCTCATTTTCAGCCGGAATGATGTGCTGGGGTATGTAACGGAACTCGGCGGGGCAACATCGCATATGGCTCTTCTTGCCCGTGCGTTGAAAATTCCCGCAGTCGTCGGCGTACACCAGATCGATGCCATGGTGCAGGCGGAAGATATTATTATTGTCGACGGCTTTAACGGCATTGTTGTGCTGAACCCGTCGAAAGAGACACTCAAACATTTCGAAAAGAAACGGCTGGAATATGAACGGTTCGAAGAGACACTGGCGCCGCTGCGGGATCAGCCTGCCGAAACCCTCGACGGACATCGTGTCCAGCTTGCGGCGAATGTCGAGCTCGAACAGGAGCTTGAATTCATAAAAATGCAGGGAGCGGATGGAATAGGTTTGTATCGAACGGAAAGTCTTCTGCTGGGCAAAGAAGTCTTTCCTTCCGAACAGGAACAGTACGAACAGTACCGGAGGATTGCGGAATCGCTGTATCCAAAGCAGGCGGTTATCCGGACATTCGACATCGGAGGCGACAAGTTTATGGCGCAAAGCGTCCGGGAAAACAATCCGTTTCTCGGCTGGCGCGGCATTCGCATTATGCTCGATAAGCCGCAGATTTTTTTAGATCAACTTCGTGCAATCCTGCGTGCGAGCAGTTTGAAAAATCTTCTGGTTATGTTTCCTATGATCTCGAGCATTAAAGAAGTTAAACTCGCAAAACAGCTCGTCGACCAGGCAAAAGACGATTTACGCGCCCAAAAAATACCCTTTGACGAGCATTTGCGTCTTGGCGCGATGATCGAGGTTCCGGCCGCTGCAATAATTGCGGATCATCTTGCGCGGGAAGTGAGCTTCCTCAGTATCGGGACGAACGATTTGATTCAATATTTGCTGGCAGTCGACCGCGGCAACGATATCGTCTCAGATCTGTTTCAGGAATTCCATCCTGCTGTCATCCGTTTTCTCCGCCGCATTATCGAAAGGGGATCGCAGGGGCATGTCTGGGTGGGGATGTGCGGCCAGATGGCGAGCGATCCCCTGGCAACGATCCTCCTGGTCGGACTCGGACTCGACGAGTTCAGTGTCGCACCGGCCGTTCTGCCGGAGATCAAGAAAATTATTCGATCCATTCACTTTACGGAAGCAAAGCATGTAGCCGAGAGTGTGTTGGAAATGAAGTCCGAAGATGAGATCAAAGGATTTCTTAAACGTCTCATGAAAAATAAATTCCCCGATATTCCTATCGGGTAAGAGAATATTCTTATGCTGTATTCCCGTTTTTTTGCGAAAGATATGCGCAAGGACATCCTTACCGGTTTTGGCGGGCCGGCTAGCGGCGGCGGTCTGCTCCGCTCATATCCTTCGGAAGAACCTACACTGATGTTCTTTTTTAACAACCGCAGATAAACGAGCCCGGGTTGCCTGAAAAATCATTTTGCGAGAAGCTTGAAGGCCGGCCGGAATCGAAAGTGATGGAAAACCCCTGTTAACACACCTGTTTTTGGCCGCTTTTTTCGGAGATTTGCTTCTTTTTCTCTTGGCAATTTTAAGCAAGGAAGACCGGATCAGGCTGCAGTGATTGACGAGATGAAGACGAAACCTGCAAAAGGAAAAGGAGTCTGAACAATCTCCTTGATTCTCAATACATGAGCCGATATATTTGAATGATCGGTCGGTAAAGGTGAATTTAAATACAAAAAGACGGCACACATTATATTATGGACAAAGAAGAAATAAATGTTTTGCGCAATGTTCCGATTTTTGCCGAACTCGAGGAACGAGAATTGGAGAAAATCGCTAAGTTAGGCGTTCGACAGAAATATAAAAAAGGGAATGTTGTCGTCATCGAGCAGGAAAGCGGAGCGGCTCTTTTTATCATCGTCTCCGGGAAGGTGAAGATCGTTCGCATGGATGAAGACGGCCGCGAAGTCATACTTTCGATCTTTGGACCGGGAGAATTCTTCGGCGAAATGTCTCTCCTGGACGGAATGGCGCGATCGGCAAGCGTCATTGCCACGGAAAAATCGGAACTGCTTATGATTCACCGAAGAGATTTTTTAGAACTGCTTCATGAATTCCCATCTGTTGCCATATCATTGCTGGCTGAATTAGCTATGCGCTTGCGCAAAGCGGATATGCAGATTAAAAGTCTTTCGTTAAAAGATGCTGCGGGACGCGTTGCAAATGTCGTCCTTATGCTTGCGGACGATATCGGTATCTTCCGCAAAGGAAAAGTGGAAATAGAAGATTTGCCGCTGCAGCAGGATATTGCCAACATGGCTGGAACATCCAGGGAAACGGTTTCCCGCATGCTGAATATGTTCGTGGAAAAGGGACAGATTCAACTTGACGGAAGCAAGATTACGATCAATGATTATGATGCGTTTCGCAAGGAACACGTTTGATGTTTCTGAAGCGGTTTTTTTGTGTGATGTATAGTTGAAGTGAAGAACCAAAACGTGTACTATGAAATGCAGAGCATAGAGAATGGGAGGGAAAGCCTCTCACCCGTCGATACAGCTGCAAGAGCAGATCTTCATCTCCATTCTTATTATTCCGACGGAGTGCACAGCCCCCGTATTGTTGTCGACAAATGTCATGCGAAAGGGATAACCACGATCGCCCTTGCCGACCATGATCATGTCGGCGGTATTGAAGAAGCAGCCGATTATGCCCGCGGAATCGGAATGGAAGTCGTTCCCGCTGTAGAATTAAGTTCGATGTTGAATGGTCATGAAATTCACGTTCTCGGCTATTTTATAGATACTTCCAGCCGTGTACTAAGAGAACATCTTGAAGTGTTTCGGGATGCCAGACTCCGGCGGGCAGAGGGTATTGTGAAAAAATTGAATATACTCAATGTACCGCTGACCATGGAAGCCGTTTTAAAACAAACCGGCAGCGGTGCAGTCGGCCGTCCGCATATTGCCAATGCAATGGTGGATGAAGGGCTGGTCGGTTCGTATCAAGCTGCTTTTGCGCGATATCTCGGAAGCCATGCTCCTGCATACGCTGAAAAATATTACCTTTCCCCGTCCGCCGCAATTGAATTGATTTCCTCTGCCGGCGGTCTATCGTTTATTGCTCATCCGGGAAAATATGCCACGGATGAAGTTGTGAGAGAATTGATGGGATACGGGCTCGATGGAATAGAGGTTGTCCATCCTTCGCATTCAGAAGCACAGACCATTGCTTACAGGAACTTAAGCAGTCAATATTTTCTGCTGGAAAGCGGCGGATCGGATTATCATGGAGGGAAGAAGAACGATGACGAACAGCTTGGACTTTTTACCGTTTCATCGCGCATTGTGGAAGAGATGCGCAAAAGACTTTTTGAGCGGTAAGTTATGAATTCTAAAAAACGAAAAAAAGAAATATACTCATGCGACGCTTCCAAATTTCGGTTTATAATTGTTGTCAGCAGGTTTCATGAAAATCTCACGGCAAAACTGCTCGAAGGGGCGGAAGATTGTCTCCGGTCTCACAGCGTTCCGCGAGATCATTGGGAAGTTGTCTCTTGTCCCGGCGCGTTTGAATTGCCGCAGGTCGCGAACCGGCTCGCAGCACAAAAGAAACCGGATGCTATCGTCTGTCTTGGCGCAGTCGTACGGGGAGAAACGCCGCATTTTGAATATGTTTCTTCTGCAACGGCCATGGGCATTCAACAAGTTTCTCTCCGCCGGTCATTACCGGTGGTTTTCGGTGTTTTAACTACGGATACTATAAAACAGGCGCTGGACCGGCTGGGAGGGAAGCATGGCCATAAGGGGTGGGATGCAGCCTTGACTGCATTAAAAATGGCAGACCTGTTTCGATCATCTGTAATCAAGAGGTGAACGTGAAGAAAATAAAGAACTTCCAGACTATTCTTCTTTGCCTTTTTCTGCCGGGCGCATCCCTCTCTCTTCATGCACAAACGTGGAAAAATTATACTTGTATGAAATCGGTCCAGGCATTGACGGTTTCCAATTCCACGATCTGGGCGGCAACGGGCGGCGGTGTCTTCAGCTATACGCCTTCAAGCGGAACGATAATGCAATATAATAATTCCGAGGGAGTCCCTTCCAACACTCTTACTGCAATTGTCGTCGACACCGCGCAGCGTATCTGGGTCGGCGGTTCGGACGGGTCAATCGGCGTGTATGCCCAGAACGGCGTTTCGTGGACGACAATCAGCGATATTAAAAATATCGACCCGACGATAAGACCTCAAAAGAGTATTCAGGATTTTTTTGTGAGCGGCGATACTATGTTCGTTGCTACACAGTTCGGTGTTTCGGTGTTTCGGATTTCTGAATGGGGTTTTCGCGATACATATGCGAATTTCGGATTTTCCTCTTCACCGACAGTAACGAGAGTTGCAGTTCAGGGAGGGCGTATCTGGGTCGGGACGACTTCGGGCATTGCATCGGCTTCGCTGACTTTCCCGTATCTTACCGCGTCCGATCAATGGACGACGTACAGCCTCTCCCATTTATTTTCTTCGCCGTCGGTTACTGCTCTGGCTGTCTATGATAATACAGTGATCGTCGGAACTTCATCCGGCGCCGCGGCATTTATCTATAATGTATTTCAACCCATAAGAAATCTGAACGGCAAGAACATCGTTAAATTCCGGGTGTCCGAAGATAAACGAAGTCTGTATGTGCTCTGCGCCGTCTCCTCCGGTTTTGAGATCGATTCTCTCGCGTCGCTTCAATCTTCGGTGCAAACTATTGCCTCGAATTCTTCTCTTCCTGTAAACGATTTCGTCGTTTCACCTGGTGTTTATGTCGGAACGTCGGCTTCGGGTATTTCAAAGAAAAACGGAGTGGTATGGGATACAATAGTACCCAACGGTCCGAATTCCAATACCATGACAAGCCTTGCAGTTGATCCGAGCGGTGTGCTCTGGGTTGGCACTCTGCCGAACGGAGGCGGAACAGGATTTTATCGCTTCGACCTTTCCCGCAGCGAAACGGACAGGTGGAAAATTTTTACAAGCTCGATGTACCCCATCATGCGGTTAATGCATTATAATTCGATTTTCAACGACTATTATTGGATTTCCATAGGGGCAAACGGAACGGTATGGGTGAGTTCATGGGGAGATGGAGTTGTGGAAGTTGTATCTGACACAATCAAGCGGAAATACAACTATTACTCAAAGCCGAGCTTGCCGGGCGCAAAAGCGGATAACCCGACCTATGTCGTAACAGGCGGAGTTGCCGTGGACAACGAGGGAAACACTTGGATCGCGAACCGGGATGAATATTCGTCACAGAGCATTGTCAAACTTACCGGCGACTCAACGGCTCTGTATTTTCCTAATGCTTTAAATCCCTCGGCAGCTTGGTTTCACGATCTTGTTATCGATCAATACGATACAAAATGGATGGCAAATTCTGTTCCATCCGATATCAAGGAAAAAAACCTGTATTATCTGAACGAAAAAGATTCGCTTCCCGGTACATTCCATGGCTGGGGGGTTCTCACTAATTCCGACGGGCTTCCCGGCAATGCTGTTCTTTCACTTGCTATGGATCTTGATGGAAGTCTCTGGGTGGGGACGAGTTTGGGTGCGGCTATTATCTCCGATCCTTCTAATCCGAGCGGCAGTATTTCAACTGCATACGCTCTTACCGGCCAGATGGTGCAGTCGATTGCAGTGGATGCAATGAATAGAAAATGGGTCGGAACAAAGGAAGGGGCATTTTTGGTGAGCGCCGACGGGACTGAGCTCTTACAACAGTATTCAGTCGAAAATACGGGCGGGATGCTGGCAAATGACGATGTTCGATCGATTGCTCTGGATCCGTCAAGAGGCATAGCATATTTTGGGACAGAGAACGGCCTTTCCTCGCTCACGATCGGAGTTGTGCAGACACAAACGAGCTATACAAAGCTTAAAATTTTTCCGAATCCTTATTTAATACCGAACGGTAATCTGCTCACGATTCATAATCTTACTCCCAATAGTACAATTAAAATATTGACGGTAAGCGGTATTCTCGTAACACAGTTTGATGCTCAGGGCGGAGGTCAGGCTGTATGGGATGGAAAAAATTTCCGCGGAGCTTATGTTCCAAGCGGTATTTATATTATTGTTGCCTTTACGCAGGATAATAAAGCTGTTGCAGGAAAAGTTGCGGTTATCCGGCATTAAAAATGCTGATGCGGCATCTCTTTTCTGCTTTTCCTGAGTCTGATATATCTCTCTTTCCGCATGTTTTTTTTCTGAGGAAATTTTTCCTTGATTTCCGGGAATATTCTGGATATATTACTATCCTTGTATGATGTTTGGACTTAAAAGTTCTTTGAACGTTCTCGGAAAAGCATAGAAATACGAAGCATCGAGTTCAATGGCGGAATTCAGAATCAATATTTCAAACCTTTCGGAAGGCATTCACGATTATATCTTTGAATCGGAGGCTCAAACGATCGGTTTGGGGCCTGAATATACGGGGCCTATTCGGGTTCAAGCGTCGCTTGAAAAAGGAAGACGGCAGATGCTGCTTCGAGTATCGGCGTCCGCCAAGGCCGGATTTATCTGCGATCGATGTCTGGATCCTTTTACGAAAGATCTTAAAGCGAATTATATTATTGTCTATGCTCCCGGAGATCGATCGATGACCGGTGTGCAAAATGAGAGCCGTGAGATTCAGATTCTCACTCCGGATATGAATTTTATTGATCTGGACGAAGATGTCCGCCAATATCTTGTGCTGGATGTGCCGCAGAAATTATTATGCAGCGACGAGTGCAATGGTATATGTCCCCAATGCGGGACACGGAAGATTACGGCACATTGTCACTGTACAACGGAAGAAATAGGTACGCGCTGGGAGTCGCTCAAAAAGCTTTCCGGCAATTAAGATTTATTTATAGAAGGAAATACTCATGCCAAATCCAAAACGACGACATTCCAAAGCGCGGGGACGCAAGCGCCGTACACATTATAAAGCAACAGCTCCCGCTTTGCATGAATGCCCGAATTGTCATGAACCGAAACTGCAGCATCGCGCCTGTCCGCACTGCGGATATTATAACGGCCGTTCTGTAGTCACACCCAAAGAAGCATAAGTAGAAAGCCGTTCCGCATATCGATGAAAAGGTATGCGGAGCGAGTCCCATGGAATCCCCACAGAAATTTCGTATAGCACTCGATGCCATGGGTGGAGACTATGCACCCCGGCATGAAGTCGAGGGTGCTGTTCAAGCACTTCGAAGTCATGGCTCGACAATCGGTCTGACTCTCATTGGAGATGAAAGAGCGATTCGCGCGGAACTCGCCCGTCTGGGTGCGGAAAATCTGCCGCTGGAAATTATCCATGCTTCTCAAACCATTACAATGGAAGATGCTCCGACTGCGGCGTTAAAACAAAAAAGAGATTCATCTTTGTCGGTAGGAATGCATCTCCATAAGGAAAAAAAGACGGATGCTTTTGTAAGTGCCGGAAACACGGGTGCGGTTTTTTCCGCCGCCACTTTGATTCTGGGGCGAATCAAGGGAATCAGCCGTCCCACGATCGGCGCCTTTATTCCCTCTGAAATCGGAGTTTGCTTTCTTGTCGATGCAGGAGCGAACATCGATTGCCGCGCACAGCACCTGTATGAGTTTGCTCTCATGGGAAGCATCTATTCGAAGTATATTCTCAAAAAAGAAAATCCTCGCATCGGTTTGCTCAATGTCGGGGAAGAAAAAACGAAAGGAACTTCCGTTGCCCTGGAGGCGTATAGGATGCTCTCTTCCGGTTCATTGAATTTTATTGGAAATGTCGAAGGAGGAGATATCCTCAAGACGAAAGCCGATGTTGTTGTCTGTGACGGTTTTGTCGGCAATATTGTTCTGAAATTCGGTGAAAGTGTTCCCGGTTTTTTAAAAAATCGCCTCAAACAATTTTCCCAAAAAGGACTCCTTGAAAAAATTTCAATAGCCGTCTCGCTCTGGCCGCTTAAATCCTCTTTACGGGATCTCGATCCGAATGAATCCGGCGGAGTGCCTGTGCTTGGAGTCAACGGTGTTGCCGTTATCGGCCACGGCAGTGCATCGCCAAAGGGCATTAAAAATATGATTTTATGCGCGGCAGAAGTTGCACGATTGGAAGTAAATCGCCATATTGAATCTTCGCTGTCCGACGTTCATTTAATATCATCGCAATCCTGAAGTATAAACTAAATGAGTGAATTAAAAGCAACAATAACAGCAGTTGGTCATTATGTACCGGAAAACGTTCTGACGAACGCCGAACTTGAAAAAATGGTTATGACAACCGACGAGTGGATCGTGACACGAACGGGCATTCGTGAGCGCCGGATTCAGAAGGAAGGTGCAACGTCCGATCTCGCCTGCCGGGCGGCTCAGGCAGCGCTGCATGATCGCGGGATCGGTGCAGATGAAGTCGATTTGATTATTGTGGCCACTGTTACTCCGGATATGATTTTTCCGGCGACCGCATGTCTTGTGCAGACAAAATTAGGCGCGACAAAAGCTTGGGGATTCGACCTTTCGGCAGCATGTTCGGGTTTTTTGTATGCCTTGAATGCCGGAAGCCGTTTCATTGAATCGGGTGCGCACAAAAAGGTTCTCGTAATAGGCGCGGATAAGATGAGTGCAATTACGGATTATACCGATCGGAATACATGTATTTTATTCGGAGATGCTGCTGCCGCAGTTCTTCTCGAGCCGTCTCAAGAAAAAGAGTTCGGCATTCTCGATCAAGTTATGTATTGCGACGGCAGCGGTGCGGAGGCTCTCAATATGAAAGGCGGCGGAAGCCTTCACCCTCCGACGTACGAGACCATCGATAAACACATGCATTATGTATATCAGGATGGAAAAACCGTTTTTAAAAAGGCAGTTGTATCTATGGCGGATGTCGCTGCCGAAATTATGGAACGAAATCATCTTTCGGGCAGCGATGTCGGATGGCTTGTTCCGCATCAGGCGAATCTGCGGATTATCGATGCGACTGCGAAACGTATGGGTATCGACCGCAGCAAAATAATGATCAATATCGAAAAATACGGCAATACGACAGCAGCGACTATTCCTTTGTGCCTTTCGGAATGGTGGCGGAACGGTTCGCTCAAGCGCGGTCAAAACGTAGTGCTTGCCACATTCGGCGCCGGATACACATGGGGCGCAACATTTATCCGGTGGTCTTTAGCAAATCCGGCGGAACGTGCATGAGTGTTGCCTATGTCTTTCCCGGTCAGGGTTCGCAGTATGTCGGTATGGGAAAAGATCTGTATGAAAGCAGCGCTCTGGCAAAATCGATGTACGACCGGGCAGACGACCTTTTCCAGGTTCCGTTCAGCCGAATTTGTTTTGAAGGCCCTGAAGAAGAGTTAAAACAAACACGGAACACGCAGCCGGCTATTTTCATACAGAGTGTCGTGCTCGTCCGTTTGATGCGGAATACCTTACCGGCCATGGCCGCGGGACATTCCCTCGGCGAGTATTCGGCGCTCACTGCCGCCGGAGCATTGACATTTGAAGACGGTTTGAAACTTGTCCGTCTCCGCGGTGAATTGATGCAGCAGGCAGGAGCGGAACATCCCGGAACGATGGCTGCCGTTATCGGACTGGATGGAAAAACGATTACGGAAATTTGTGCAGAAGCTTCTGCCGCAGGAATTGTTCAGCCGGCGAATTTTAATTCACCGGGACAGGTGGTGCTTTCGGGATCGGTCTCCGGTGTAAGGCGCGCGATGGAGCTTTCGAAGACGCGCGGTGCGAAGTTTGTAAAAGAATTGATCGTCAGCGGCGCTTTCCATTCACCGCTGATGGAGTCTGCGGCTGCCGGATTGAGAGCCGGATTGGAAAAAACGGATTTTCGCGATGCATCGTTTCCGGTCTATGCAAATGTTACGGCGCGGCCGGAACAGAAGGCAGGAAATATACGATCGCTGCTGCTCGAACAATTGACCTGCCCGGTTCGCTGGGAAGAAAGCATTCAGGCGATGGCTGCCGCGGGTGCAGCATCGTTCATTGAAATAGGTCCTGGAAAAATTTTACAGGGTCTTGTCAAGCGAATCGCTCCCGCGGTTAAAACTGCGGGACGGGATAAATTTGCAGACATCGGCGGAGAGGAAGAAGGAAAATGACATCCTTAGAAAATAAAAATATATTGATTACCGGAGGATCGCGCGGCATAGGTAAAGCGATTGCTCTTGCATTTGCCGCTGAAAAAGCAAATGTGGCTTTTACGTACAGAAGCGCTGTTGCGTCTGCGGAAGAAGTCAAGAAAGAAATTGAAACTTTTGGTGTAAAAGCTCTTGCGCTTCAATCCGATGCAAAAGATTTTGCCGCCGCGCAGGCAGCCGTCGATGCTGTCATTAAGGAATTTCAACGCATCGATGTTCTTGTCAATAACGCCGGTATTACAAAGGATGGACTTCTCATGCGTATGGCGGAGCAGGATTGGGACGATGTGATCGATACGAATTTAAAGAGCGCTTTTAATTTTTCAAAAGCTGTCTGCCGCCCGATGATGGCTCAGCGCCAGGGTGTAATCGTGAATATTTCGTCAATTTCGGGGGTTATCGGGAACGCCGGCCAGGTAAATTATTCTGCGGCGAAAGCCGGAATGATCGGACTGACAAAAACACTTGCAAAAGAGCTTGCTTCTCGCAATATTCAAGTAAACGCGGTTGCACCCGGTTTTGTCGATACCGATATGACGGAAAAATTATCGGTGCAGCAAAAGGAGGCTTTGCTGAGCGTCATTCCGATGAAACGTACTGCAAAGCCCGAAGAGATTGCGCATGTAGTTGTATTCCTTGCTTCGCCCGCAGCTTCATACATGACAGGTCAGGTACTGTGTGTCGACGGCGGATTAGTTATGTAAATGATGTTCCATTTTTCAATCAATACTATACATATAAGGAGAAAAACAATGGCAGATACTGCAGAGAAAGTGAAAGAAATTATCGTCTCCAAGCTTGGAGTCGATGCAGCACAGGTTACACCTGAAGCTTCTTTCACAAACGATCTTGGGGCGGATTCGCTCGATACCGTCGAGCTGGTGATGGAATTTGAGAAAGCTTTCAATATCCAGATTCCGGATGAAGATGCCGAGAAGATCGCATCCGTTGGCGACGTGATCAATTACCTGAAAGCCAAAGGAATATAATCGGATATTTCTCAGCAGGAGGCTGTCGGAAAAACCTTCAGCCTCTGCAAGGCTTTTATTAATACACTTTAAAGGAAACTGAAATATGGGATTCGGTGGAACACAGCGGAGAGTCGTGGTAACAGGAATGGGCGTTCTTACGCCTATCGGCAATTCCGTCCAGGAGTATTGGCAGGCATTGCTCGCAGGCAAGAGCGGGGCGGCTCCCATTACGTATTTCGACACCGAAAAATATGAAACGAAGTTTGCCTGTGAATTGAAGGGGTTCGATCCGCTGAAATTTTTAGACAGGAAGACGGCACAGCGAGTCGATCAATTCACGCAGTATGGACTTGTGGCATGTCAGGAAGCTGTGAAGGATTCCGGGATAGATTTTACGAAGGAAGACTGCGAACGCATCGGAGTTATTTATGGTTCGGGCATCGGAGGCATGTGGACGTACCATAGACAATTCATGAATCTTGTGGAAGCCAACGGGCCGGCGCATATCAGCCCGTTCTTCATTCCTATGCTTATACCGGATATTGCTGCAGGGAGAATTTCAATGATTTACGGTCTTAAAGGACCGAATTATGCAGTCGTTTCTGCATGTGCGACTTCGTCACATTCCATCGGCAATGCTGCTATTTTGATTCAGCGCGGCGATGCGGACGTGATGGTCTCCGGCGGTGGTGAAGCGGCCATTTGCCCAATGGGTATAGGCGGTTTCAACGCTCTCAAAGCTCTTTCGACGCGTAATGATGCGCCGCAGAAAGCGAGCCGGCCGTTTGATAAAGATCGGGACGGTTTTGTAATGGGCGAAGGAGCCGGTATTCTTATCCTTGAAGAATTGGGCCATGCTGTTCGGCGCGGAGCAAAAATTTATGCGGAACTTGCAGGTATCGGTTTTACAGCCGACGCGCATCATATTACGGAACCTGCCCCCGGCGGCGAAGGCGCTGTGCGGTCGATGCGCACTGCTTTGCGCGACGGCGGGTTGACGCCGGAAGAAGTCGATCATGTCAATACACACGGGACATCGACGCTGGTCGGCGACAGGTCGGAAACGGCTGCGCTGAAAACGGTGTTCGGTAATCATGCAAAAGCACTGGCGCTCAATTCAACAAAGTCGATGACTGGCCACCTCCTTGGTGCGGCGGGTGCCGTCGAGGCGGTTGCCACCATCATGGCAATTCAAACAAACAAGGTGCACCCGACAATCAATCTGGAAACGCCCG
>Ga0182017_10000692_pt1 | contig 26476 bp, 14 predicted proteins | sample 712E3DmetaG_FD_120492 | JGI IMG/M metagenome (GOLD analysis project Ga0182017, IMG submission 120492) | Permafrost microbial communities from Stordalen Mire, Sweden - 712E3D metaG | ecosystem: Environmental > Terrestrial > Soil > Wetlands > Permafrost | place: Sweden: Stordalen | collected... | reverse complement strand
TCCGAACGTTCCGCGGCGTGCCATGATTCCGAGCGGAGCGCCGATTAAAACAAAAACGATGCAGGCAAACGGGATGGAGTATTTTTTGTGAATCTCCACCAGATATTTTCCGGCTTCAAGTTCATACAAATGTGCGACGAATTTTTTGTTTTCAATCGTCTGCCTGATTATTGCCGATGATGTTGCGCGGCCGGAAGGATGAGAAGATCCCGCTCTGAGAATCGAATCCGCTTGCTGCATTGCCTGCTCTTCGTTGTGCTGCCTGCTCTGCAGACTATCGACTTTGACTCGCATATCGCTCGCGCTGAGCTCACGGTCGCCGCGCTGGGTAAAATTTTGATTTGTCCTTTGAAAATTAAAGCCTTCTGCTTCCATCACGATGCGATGTTTTTCAAAGCGAATGATCCGATATTGTCCATTGATGCTGGTGTTGACTTGATGAATTTCCCCGTTCCAGAGGTCCATGATAAGTTTCCGATAATCCGGTGAAAAGGAGATAGTTCCTCTCTGTGCGGTAATCGTCGTTGAATAGGAAGGTTTGGAATAATCGAAAATAAAAACGCCTTCGAGATCATTCGAATGCTCGAAAGTCTTATGCACAAGAATTGTATGCCCCTGTATGAGCTGGGTGAACATGCCGGGAACGAGTGTCAATGTCGGCTTTTTCCTGGAGATATCGTTCATGAGCGTTCTTGTTCGGTGGTTCGCGTTCGGCAGAACGTCGTTGTTAAAAAGAATCATCGCATAACAGACCAGCACGGAAGCGATTGCAACGGGGGCCATCATTTTGTAGAGGCTGACTCCGCTGGCGCGAATGGCGGTTATTTCATTTGTCGAAGCCAGATTTCCAAATGCCATGAGCGTGGCTACAAGAACCCCCATGGGTACGGCAAGGACGAGCATCCATGCAAGATTCAAAACAACGAGCTCGGTTATAATTGCTGCGCTAAGCCCTTTCCCGGCCAGCTGATCCAAATATTTCATTAAAAACTGGAGGAGAAATACACACATCATAAGCAAAATGGAAAAAAAGAAGGGAAGTATGTGTGCTCGCAAAATATGTCGCCAGAGTATAATCATAGACTCTTGAATATAACGAGAATGTTGTGCGTTTACAAGATGTTGCCTTTACGCCATGCACTCGCTATATTAAGCGTGGTGACGTGGACGAAAAGCCGGTTCGTGGAAGTTCGTATCTCATTCCAAGACGGATTTGCAGCATCCTTTTTCAACTCATGAGTTATTATCCTTATCTCTCATGACTTTTACGATACGGATGTTGCCAGGAACATAAACAGTTTCCTAACTGTATTGTCTTCATGAGGCTATGGTGGTTTCGCAGCAAGAGAAAAGGACAGCTGTCGATAAAATTGTCGAGCCGGATTCAAGCGGACAGCTCCAGCTTATTCAATTGCTGCAGCGTCATCTTCTGTTGTCTCCGGACATAGAATCTGTTGTACGAAAAATCAAGGAGCTGTTCCCGCGGTATTTCGGCGTCGACTCCGTTACCATCTTATTATATGATCCCACACATGACGTCCTTCTCGACAAGGGATATGCGGGGATTTTCCATGCCAATGAAAAATCGCTCTCGAATCCGCAATCGACAACGTTAAACATTTTCAAAAAATCGTTCCGTGAATGCCTTCCTCTTGCCGTAGAAGATTGCCTCTCATCCGATCTTCTTCCAAAGCAATATTGCATGGATCGCGGTCTGCAGTCGCTGCTTGCAGTTCCTATCGTGATGAAAGACCGGACTTTTGGCGTCCTGAGCCTCGAGTACACATCGTACCAGCACCAATTTGTCAGGCCGGAAATTTCATTCTACATGGTCGTTGCGGAGCTGATTGCGCTTGTCCTTGAAAATATCCGGCAGTTAAACGAGCAAAAGCACTCCCGGGAATTTCTCCATGAGTCGGAAGACAGCTATTTTCGGCTTTTCGAAGCTGTACCGATCGGCCTTTTCCGGGGAACTCCCGACGGCAAGCTTCTTCGCATCAATCCTGCATTGGTTCAAATCCTGGGATATCCGGACAGAGATGCTCTGCTTGCAACCAATGCATTCGATCTCTATCCTAAAAAAGAAGAACTGGAACGCTGGAAAGGAGAAGTTCTCAAGGGTGCGCGCGAGTACGATCTGGAATTGCAGCTTCAGCGTCTGGATGGGACCATAATTTGGGTCCGGCTTAGCTGCAATGCACTGCGCGCTGCCGACGGTACTATTCTCCATTACGATGGAGCCATTGCGGATGTGTCCGAAGAAAAGATTGCAGATTCCCGGATCAAAGAAGCATACCAGGAAAAGGAACTGCTTTTAAAGGAAATTCACCACCGGGTAAAGAACAATTTGCAAATTATTTCGAGCCTTTTAAATCTTCAATCGGATTACCTCCGCGATCCGTACGATGCGGAATTGTTCAAGCAAAGCCAGGCACGCGTTAAAGCGATGGCCCTGCTGCACGAAAAGTTGTACCAGTCCCCCGATTTAGCGAGAATCGATTTTGGGGCATACCTCCATTCACTCGTGGCGCATTTATTCCAGTCGTACCAGACTTCGGCCGTTTCGATCGGATATTCCATCGATGCCGACAATGTTCACTTCGACATCGATACGGCCATTCCCTGCGGATTGATCGTCGGGGAGTTGGTTTCCAACTGCTTGAAACACGCATTTCACGGGCGGACGGAAGGGCATGTGTGGATTTCCGTCGGACATTTTGACGCCCGGACGATTCGCATGAGCGTGGCCGATAACGGCATCGGTATGAAAGAGGCTAACGAAAATGTGAAAAGCGCCGCCCTTGGTTTGGAGCTTGTAAAAACATTATCAGATCAAATTTCTGCAGTGCTCGATATTCAGCGGCAAGAGGGCACTCGAGTAACGTTATTGTTTAAAGGCCGCATCAGGAGGGAAGGTACATAAGATATGGCACAAGCGAAAATATTAATTGTTGAAGATGAAAGCATCGTGGCGCGGGACCTGCAGCGCCGGCTTATTCATTTGGGCTACGATGTTGTCGGAGCCGTACCAAGCGGAGATGAAGCGATAAAAAAAGCCTCGATCCTGCTGCCGGATTTAATCCTAATGGACGTTCGGCTCAAAGGCGACATCGACGGCATTGAAGCGGCAACGGAAATTCGGTTTCGTTACGGTATCCCCTCCATTTACCTGAGCGCTTATGCCGATAACGATACATTGAAACGCGCCAGCGTGACCGAACCCTTCGGTTATATCTTGAAACCGTTCGAGGAGCGTGAACTGCACACGACGATCGAAATGGCATTGTACCGCAACGAGCTCGAACATAAAATAAGGGAAAACGAAACATGGTATGGTACGACTCTCCGCAGTCTCGGTGAGGCCGTCATTGCAACGAATACGAGCGGCATTATAAAATTTATGAATGCCGCTGCCGAGTCTTTGACGGGATGGAGACTGAACGAGGCGCAGGGACAGGATCTCTTTAAAGTTTTTCGAACCCTGGAAGAGTCGGTAAAGGGGAAAATCGTCAATCCTGTCGAGCAGATACTGAAAAGTAAAGTGACGGCAGTTCTTAAAAATCATGCGGTTCTCGTCTCTCGCGACGGAAAGGAATTTCCAATTGACGAAAGCGCCTCGCCGATCAAGGATGAACGGGGAAGCACGGTCGGTGTCGTGCTGGTGTTCCAGGATGTATCGGAGCGCAAACGAACCCAGGAAGCTCTTCGATCATCGCAGGAATATGCGCAAAATATTATCGGCAGTTCGCTGGATATGATCGTTGCGGTGGATCTTGACCGCAACATCATCGAATTCAATAAGGCTGCGGAACTTACGTTCGGGTATAAAAAGGAAGAAGTGCTCGGCAGGCATATCGACATCCTCTATGCCGATCATGAAGTAAGCAGTTCCGTCAACAAAGACACCGAAGTCAATGGACAGGCCATGATGGAGATTTATAATCGGAGGAAAAACGGAGAAGTGTTTCCCGCTCTCCTCTCGTCTGCGGTACTTAAGAACTCCCGCGGTGAAAAAATCGGATTCATGGGAGTTTCACGAGACATCACGGAACTGCGGAGAGCGGAAGCGACTTTAAGAACGGCGCAGGAATATGCTCAGAATATTGTGAACAGTTCGCTTGACATGATTGTTGCCGTCGACAAGGATCAGCGTATTGTCGAATTCAATCGTGCGGCGGAAGAGACGTTCGGCTACACGGCAAAGGAAATCCTCGGCAAATCTATCAGCGTCCTGTATAGCGATCCAAGCGAAGCCGATCGCATTCACACGGCGACAATCAGCAATGGAAAATGCGTCCAGGAGGTGGACAGCTGCCGGAAAAATGGAGAAGTCTTCCCCAGTCTTCTCTCCGCTTCGGTGTTAAAAAATGCCGACGGCAAGGCAATCGGCATGATGGGAGTTTCAAGGGATATTACGGAGGTGAAGCGGGCTCAAGAAGCTTTGCGTGAAAGCGAGGAACGTTATCGTGCTATTGTCGAGCTTATGCCCGATCCCATTGCGATACATATCGCCGGCAAAATCACGTTTGTCAATTCCGCCGCCGTTAAAGCTTTTGCGGCTGAATCCCCCGATGAATTGATCGGCAAAGAACTGGTCGATCTTGTACACCCAGACTACCGGATTACGGTTGCAGAACAAGTGCGGAAGATGCAGGCCTATGAGAAAGTCCCGGTTGTTGAAGAGAAATTCCTGCGGCTGGACGGTACGATCCTTGAAGCCGAGGTTTCCGCCGTTATGTTCGTCTGGCAGGGATCAAAGGCTATACAGGTTATGATGCGCGATCTTGCCGAACGAAAACGGGCGGATCAGGCTGTTCGTGCGTCTGAAACGAAGTATCGCACACTGTTCGAGAATGTTCTCGACGGCATATACCAGACCACCCCGGAAGGGGAAATCCTGACGACCAATCCCGCATTTGCGCAAATGCTCGGGTACGAGTCCGAAGCGGATCTCCTGCTGATTAACGTCGATGAAATTTATGCCGACAGGAACGATCGAAAGTTATTTCTCGAAACCCTTCAAAAAGAAGAACAGATGATCAATGCCGAACTTACGTTGAAACGGAAAGACGGGAAATGCATAACTGCGCTGGAAAATTCCCGCGTTGTCCGCGATAAGTTCGGAGAAGTATTGTTCTATGAAGGAACGATTCGCGATATTACCGAGTTGAAGCTGGCGCAGGTTGCACTGAAGAAGAGCGAAGAGCGTTTCCGGGCGTTTGCCAAATACAGCGTCGAATCGATTTGGGCGATGGAATGTAATCCGCCTCTCGATGTTGACTTGCCGATCGACGCTGCCGTCAAGCAGTTCGTCGACACGGCTTTTATCTCCGAATGCAACGATCTTCTTGCGCGCAATCACGGTTTCCGCGCTGCCGATGAAATGATCGGCACATTGCTTAAAAATATTGCCGGGCATTCGGAAGTACTCGGCATTCGGATGATTAAAGCAATGATCGCTTCCGGATATCGGGTGGAAAATTTAGAGACACATGAGCTGGATAAAGAGGGAAACGACAAATTTTATTTGAACAACATTGCGGGAATTTTTGAGCAGGGAAAAGTAGTCCGTGTGTGGGGTTCGCAGCTGGATATTACGGAACAAAAAAGAAATAAACTGATGAGCAGTGTGGCATACCGGATATCGCTGATCACGGAAACCTCGAAATCCCTGGAGGAGCTCTCGGAAACGGTTCACACGCTTCTGCGTGAAGTGATGCCGGCTAAAAATTTCTCGGTTGCATTGATAGATTCCAAAAATAAAACGACATATCCCTATTACGTCGACGAACTTCATACACCGGAACAATCGTTGAAAATGAATAACAAAGCGCTGGAATATGTCATTCAAGAAGGTCAGGCTCTTTTACTGAATCCGGAACTGATCCTCCGCTGCCAGCAGGAAGAAAAGAAAGATTTTTCAGGGACGGAGTCTCCTCTGTGGCTGGGCGTACCGCTCAAACTTGGAAAAAAAGTCTATGGCGCTCTGGTTGTTCATAATTATTCCACAACGCCGAGTTATAATAATGCCCACCGAATGATTCTGGAATTTATTGCCGGTCAAATTACACGATTTATACATTACCAGCGCTCGATCGAAGATTTGAAGGAAAAAGAAGAATGGTATGAAGACTTCTTTGAAAAAAATACGCTGTCGTCCTTTATTGCCGATAAAGAAGGCTTCCTCTTAAAATGCAATACTGCCTTTGAAGAAAGTTTGCGCGCCGAGATGAAACGAAATATGCCCCCTCCGGCAGGGAAATCGCTCTTTGAATCGGCAAAAGAACGAAAACATTTTTTAGCGCGGTTGGAGCAGGAGAAAAAATTGGAAAATTATGAAATGGATCTCGGTCCCGTAACCGGTACGGCAAAAAAAGAGAAAATGAATATCGTTGGACATTTTAATGATGAAGGAAAGCTCGTAAATTTTTATGGTATCTACTCTCGAAAATAACCGAACAGCATCCTCTCACATATTTCTATGAACATAAATGATAGAAGGAAGCAGCCGCTTGATATCACGATTATGCCGGTCGATCCGTTTCAGCAGTTCAATCTCTGGTATGACGATGTCCGGAGTGCCGACATTCCGAATTCGAATGCAATGGTCATAGCAACTGCCGACGGAGACGGCCGTCCATCGGCACGTATGGTTCTCTTAAAAGAATTCGACCGCAGCGGTTTTGTCTTCTATACGAATTATGAAAGCCGAAAAGCGGCGGAATTGGAACTAAACCCGCACGGATCGATTCTATTCCTCTGGAATGCGCTCGAGCGGCAGGTGCGCATCGAGGGGCGGGTGCAGAAGACGTCGCGCGAAGAGTCCCGGCAATATTTTGCAAAGCGTCCCCGCGAAAGTCAAATCGGTGCCTGGATCTCCCGTCAAAGTTCTATCCTGCCGGACGGCTGCAGCCTTGAAGCCTCCGCTGCCGCTTTAGAAAAAAAGTTCTCCGGCCGGGAAATCCAGTGTCCGGATTTTTGGGGCGGGTACAGGCTTGTTCCTGAAAGCTTTGAATTCTGGCAGGAAAGACCTTACCGTCTTCATGACAGGGTCAAGTACAAAAAGAACGGGGAAACATGGATTATAAACCGGCTGTTTCCGTGAAAGAATTACGTGTATGAATACTTCCGGAAAAAATTTACGTTTTATTCCGCATATCGGCGATTCCCTGGATTCACCGATTCAAGATTTTGAAGATATCACGGCGATGGCGGCGCATGCATGCGGTGTTTCGAGTGCAGTGCTTGTTTTGAAACGGGAAGAAAAATTATTCATGGAAGCACGCTGTCATGCCGATGCCTGCGAAATCGATTCCGGCGATCCGCTCTGGCTTCAGACGATTCAGAACGAACAGGTGTATGACGTCGACGACATAAACGGCGGAACCTGCTCTCGCCCTGGACTATTTACTTCCGGAGGCAAACCTCTTTGCTCCTATGCGGGCTCTTCCCTCAAAGATTCTCAAGGGCGTATCCTCGGAATTCTTGCCGTCTTCGATACCGTTCCGCATTCCTTCTCGGATGATCACAAACAAGTTTTGCTGTGTTTAACCCGGCTGGCTGCTGCACAAATGGAATTGCGCTCCACCCTGTCTCAGGCGCAGAGCATACAGGCACGGATTATGATGCATCAGGGTCCATTGCAAGACCAATCCGATTCTGCCGGCATCATTCACTATGAAACCTCCGCAGAGGGAAACATTACGCTTTGCAATACACCGTGCCTTCAGCTGCTCGGTTATGAAGAAACAGAACTTATCGGTCATCCGTATCTCGATTTTGTCCATCCTGATTTTCGCCGGACTGTGCAGCGCTTCTATTACGGCCAGTTCCTCCGGAGAACTTCGTCGACCTATTACGAACTGCCTCTGATCGCGAAAAACGGCGGCGTTCAATGGCTGGGGCAGAATACCCGCCTGATCGAGGAGGACGGCCGGATCAAAGGATTTTCGATTGCCGGACGCAATATTACGGAAAGGAAAAAATTCGAAACCGCATTACGGGAAGGGCAGCAGCGATTTCAAACGATCGTTGAGAATGCTGCCGAAGGAATTTATATGACCGATCCCGCGACCCGGCGTGTTTTGGATGCCAATACTGCATTTGCCGGGATGCTCGATTACAGCTTGAACGAAATGCAAGGTTTGTCGATTTATGACCTCATGGTCGATTCCCGGGAAAATATCGATCAACATCTGGAAAATATTCATCGGCTGCACATGCCGGTACGCGCTGAGCGGCAATATCGCACGCGCGGAGGCAGAACCGTCGATGTTGAAGCGGCTGTGAGCGTTGTTTTTCTCGACGGCAAGGAAACATTGGTGACCATCGTCCACGATGTCACAGCCCGGAAAAAAGTTGAAGCTGAGCTGCTCGCAAGCGAACAACGATTCCGCGATTTGTTTCGAAAAATTCCTTTGCCCGCATGGGTTTGCGATCTGGTGACTCTTAAATTTATGGAAGTGAACGACCAGGCGTTAAAACATTACGGCTATACGCGCGAAGAATTTTTGAACATGCGCATTACGGATATCCGGCCTCACGATGCAATGTCGCACATGAGGGTCGCAATTGAATTGATTCAGGCGCGCCAATCGACGGAAATGGAGTCGCAGCATCGATGTAAGGATGGACAGATCATTGAAGTAGAAACCTCATGGCATGAATTTCATTTTGGCGGCCGAAAAGCCCTGCTGGTTGTTGCCCGCGATATCACCGATATCAAGCGGACTCAACAGGATGCCCAGAAAGCCAAAGATGCAGCCGAAAAAGCAAATACTGCAAAGAGCGAGTTCCTTTCCAATATGAGCCATGAAATCAGGACGCCCATGAATGGAATCTTAGGAACGATTCAATTGCTTGCCCAGTCCAATTTAACGGCGGATCAGCGGGAGTATCTGGAGACGATCAAAGTAAGCGGTGATGCGCTTTTAAAAATCATCAATGCGATCCTTGATCTCTCACGGCTCGAATCCGGCGCTGTGGAGGCGGAAGTATCGAGTTTGGTTTTTGATCCTTTTATAGAAGAGACATACGAAATCGTCGCTCTGCAGGCTGAGGAAAAAAACCTTGAACTTCATTATTGGATCGATGACGATGTTCCGTCCGTAATACTGACCGATGCAACCAGGCTGCGTCAGGTACTTTTAAATCTAGTAAGCAATGCGGTTAAATTTACAAAAAATGGAGGAGTCCTCGTTGCGGTTACGCGAGGTGCAGAAAAGTCCGGCAAAATGGAACTGTTGTTCTCGGTTAAGGACTCGGGTATAGGAATCGCAGCGGATCAAGTCGACCGGTTGTTCAAACCGTTTTCCCAGGCAGATTCGTCGTCATCCAGAAGATACGGCGGTGCTGGATTGGGACTTGCATTGTCTGCGCGAAGCGTCGAATTGCTTGGCGGAAAAATCTGGCTTGAAAGCAAAGAAGGAACAGGTTCCACATTCCGGTTCAGTGTTCGGACGGGAAATCCTGTCAATATACCCGGCGCACCGTCGAGTGCAGATGAGTTTCTTGGCCGGCGCGTGTTGTTTGCCTCGAATAATCAACTGCAGATTCAAATTATAAAGAGACTGATGGCTTCGTGGGGATGCAGAGTCGATTGTGCCGAGACCGTTCAAAGAGTGCTGGAATGTGCAGCGAAGGAGCCGGTGTATGACTGCTTTGTTCTCGACAATGCCGTAGACGGCGTCTCCAGTGAAGCTGTTTTGGAGGATCTGCGGAAAAAAGAAAAACTCAAACAGGCCAAAGCTGTTCTCCTTGTTCCTCATGGCAAGCACACAAATGGCAGCGATGCGGAAACCACGATTTTATTGACCAAACCGCTCCGTCATGCGGAACTTTTTAACGCTCTGAAAAAGCATTTTTCCGCTCCCGCGGACAAGGATATCCAGATGGTTCAAACTCAAGAAGCGCAGAAGCAGCAGGCAGTCGTATCGGATCGCAGGGTGCTCGTTGCAGAAGACAATGTCATTAACCAAAAATTGATATCGCGCATCTTAAAGTCGCTCGGCTATGCATCGGAAATTGCTTCCAACGGCAAGGAGGCGCTTTCCAAAGTGCAAACCGAACGTTACGACATCGTTTTTATGGATGTCCAGATGCCGGAGATGGACGGATACGAGGCATCCCGGCAAATCCTGCATACGGTTCCAAAAGACCGGAGACCCGTCATTATCGCGATGACTGCATATGCCCTTCAGGGAGACCGCGAACGATGTCTGGAGGCAGGGATGGATGATTATCTGAGCAAACCGATTCTTATCAATGATGTGCGCCGCTGTCTTGAGAAATGGATCGAAATTTTGAATGGAGAAAAGCGATGAGCACGAACGGACAAAATTTTACAACGGAAGAAAATCTTTATAAGCGTTTGGATGAACTTGCATCTGAACTCGATCATGACTTTACAGTGGAAATCTCCCAACTCTACATCCAGGATGCTCCGCTGCAGATCGAAGCAATTGCCGAGGCTCTGAAGGGAAAAAACACAAATGCTTTAATACAATCTGCTCACAAGCTAAAAGGAAGCAGCCTTAATATCGGGGCAGCCTGCCTGGGATCGATATGCCTCCGGCTCGAACAGATGGGCAGATCCGGATTGCCGTATGAAGAAGCCGGCGCTGTTCAGGATCTTAGAACAGAGTTTGATGTTGTCAAGACTCTTTTAGAAGAATATATAAAAAAGGGGAGTTGATTATTGTCTATAACCGCAGCATTTTGCTGAGGAGGTACGAAAAAATAATTCCTCGGCATATGCCTGCCGGTACCTGAGATTGTTCGAAAAATAAAACTGAGTTGATTCTTCCGCATGTGCCGCTTTGCTGCGATTCCGTACAGCGCGATTTTTAGCATTTTGTCTGTTGTCGATTATCGGTCATTTTCCGCCGTTTACCGTTCAAATATTCTCCTTTTTCTTGCTAATCAGGTTTATTTTTTCTACTTTACACGCGTTGTGAATACACGCATAAACATAGCATCTTGCCACAATCCTTCCTTCTCTGGAGTTCCCTATCGGTCCTGTTGATACCAATCGATAAGTAAGCTTTCGCTTTTTTTTGCAGCAGGTGGAAAAGTTTCTGTGAAGCTTAGAAACACAGAATATATTTCTCTTTTGGTGAAAAGAAGGGCATTGTTTTGTGCCGCCGTGTTTTTGCTGACGGTACTCTATGCTCGCAATGTACGGCCGGAAAATCTTCCTGCTGCGGAAGAGAACTATCTGTTCGCGAGCGGCGATACGACATCTAAGGAATCGTCTTTCTCCGGTGTCTTTTCCGCAAGGCATGCGCGTGCTGCGCAGGAACGAGCCTCTTTTTTCAATGCTTTGCGCTCCGCGCAAAACGCATCGGCTGCCCACTTTGACAGCTTGCTCCTGGCCCATCGGGACTCTTCTGCGAGAGTGGCACAATTTATATACGTGCGAAAAGATGAACCGGCCGTTGATCCTTCCTATCATAAAAATATACCGCTCTTCCTCAATGAACCGCTGGCCGTCTATTATAAAGATGAATTGGACTCGACGCGATGGGTCTATCGAATTCGCCGCGTCGTTGACGATATTGATACGCGTATTCCGCTCGATATCCCTCTTGAAGAGTATACCGACCTGCGGATGAAGAAAGCAATTAAAAAAAATTGGGAATCGATTGAGCAATCGTCTGAATCCACGCTGCTAAAACAGGATGCTCTGGCGGGTCTTCTCAGTAAGATGACAAACATAGAAATTCCCATCCCGCAAACCCCCCTCTTCAGTATTTTTGGAAAAAACTATGTACGATTCCAAATTTCAGGCGGAATCGACCTGCATGCAGCTTTTCAAAATGTTAAAAGCGACCTGTATACGACGACGGCCAATCAATCGACGAGTACTCCCGAATTCTCTCAACAGCTGCAGTTCAACTTAAGCGGAGAAGTAGGCGATAAGTTAAAAGTGACCGCGGACTGGAATACGCAGCGTACCTTCGATTACGAGAACCAGATGCACATCAATTATAAGGGTTACGATGACGAAATTATTCAAAGCGTCGAAGCTGGAAACGTTTCGCTGCAGACCAATTCATCTTTTATATCGAGCAGTCAGGCATTGTTCGGTATTAAAATGGGGATGCAGTTCGGACCTTTGAAATTGACGGCCATAGCGAGTCAGAAGAAGGGACAGGTTAAGGAATTGTCGGTCAACAATGGCTCCACTTCGGCGGCGTTCAGTATCCGCCCCAGTGCATATTCTCAGAATCACTATTTTATCGATACAAGTTATATCCGCTTCTATGGCGATTATTATCTTCGTCATCCGCACTTCTCCCATGCGGAAAGACAGGTACAAAACATCGAAGTATGGGTCTCGCGTATAGGGACGGTTTCTACAAAAGAAAGAAAAGTCATTGCGTACATGAGTCAGGACAGTGTCCAACATTATATGGTCAACCGCCCTCCGGCCTCGATGAATTTCAGCGGGAACGGGGACGGAGAAATGGAAGCAGGACCGTTTGTAATGCTGATCAATGGAACGGATTATACGGTCAATTCGGCTCTCGGAATAATATCCTTAAAAACCGCATTACAGACGAGTCAGGCGATAGCAGTAGCATATAACTATGGGCCGGCTGCGTCGTCGACATTGGTCGGCAATTTCGGCTCTACAACAACAGGCGATTCAAGCTGGCTTGTTATGAAACTTGTCCGGCCTAAAAATCTGGCTTCCAACCCGTTTTTAAAAACTGGATGGAAAATGATGCTGAAAAGTCATTATCCGGTCGGCGGAGGCGGCATCACCCAGAACAGTTTTTCTATGACGATTCAATATCAGGCATCGGGGCAAACTCCGACCGAGAATGTTCTTCCGCAAAATATTGGCGTTATGACGATGCTCGGTATGGATCAGTTTACGGGCACGATCAACAGCCCCACCGGACCCGACAAAGTTTTTGATTACGACCATGACTATACCGTCGATGAAGCCCGCGGGGAAATCATTTTCCCGACCGTTCAGCCGTTCGACAGGTCTTCAATAAAAACATTTTTAGTGTCTCCCGGCGGAATAACTGACACGATAGTCGCTGGTCAATATGCTGATTCTCTAAATTTCAATAATCTTTACGACACGACTTCTTCCGCAGCCGATGTAGACCCGCGAAGCCGTTATACTATTACGGGAACGGCTACATCAAGCGTTCAATCGCAGTACAGCATCGGCACAAACATTATCGAGGGCAGTGTTGTTGTGACGGTCGACGGCCAGCCTGCTGTTTTAAATACCGATTATACGGTCGATTATGTCTCCGGCACGGTTACAATTAGGAACTCGGCTTTTCTCGTAGGGGGACGAAATGTTCAAATCAAATATGAAGCAAACGACCTTTTCCAGCTTGCATCGAAAACTCTTCTCGGCGTACGCGGAGAATTTGCCGTCGACCGCAATACGACGCTTGGCTTTACCGTTATGAACTTGAATGAACAGTCGCTGACTGATAAAGTGCGTCTGGGGGATGAACCGACAAATAATACGATTTACGGTTTGAATGCAAGCACGAATTTTGATGCCCCCTTTTTAACAAAAGCGCTGAACTGGCTCCCGGGAATCCATACGATCGAAAAATCACAGATCTCGCTAAGGGGAGAATACGCCTACATGTCTCCCGATCCGAATACCCGGACAAGTCCCCTCCCTGAAGACGGCGGAAAGAGCGTTGCCTATATCGACGATTTTGAAGGAACTCTTCAAACAATGCCGATCAGCCTTGCTTACACTTCGTGGAAAGAAGCTGCCCCGCCGTTTTATAGCTCAATGATCGATACGGCTTTTGTCGTAGATCCGGTCACTAAAATTATCCCCACAGCTCCGTCAAATACAATAATGGGGGATTCGGCAAAAATGGAATATAAGGCTCATACGACCTGGTTCACTATAGCTACAAGTGATGTTCAGTCTACGGATATTTGGGGACAAAGAAAAAGCGTTATATCCGGCCAAAGTCAGGTCACGGTTCTCAATATGTATTTCGATCCGAGCAGACGCGGAACATATAATTATTCGGAGAATTTGTATACCAAATTATTCCCGAATCCGACAAAAGCATGGGGCGGAGCGCAGCTTGTTCTGGGATCGTCAACGACGAACCTCTCCGATCAAAATATCAATTACATCCAAATGTGGGTGAAAATAGTCGGGGGGCAGCCCACTGTAAAGCTCAATATCGATCTCGGCTATATCAGTGAAAATTCTTTTCCGGACGGCGATTCTTTGAACACGGAAGACGGTCTGTCTAATCACGGGCATCCGACCGGCGTTATGCATCCGGAAGAGGATATGGGTATCGATGGAATGTGGGATAAAGATGAAAAAGGAAAATATTTTGCCTTTGTCGATTCTGCTGATGCACATGGCAATCATGAATATGATAACGACCCGTCAGGCGACGATTGGAAAGCGCCGCCAACGAGCATAGGTTCGCTTGACACGGGGAATGCAACACAATTTGACGGATGCAATGGCGTAGAGGGCAATTATGCCAGCGAGCTTGGAGCGCGCTTTCCCGATACGGAAGACTTAAACGGCGATGGTTTCAGCACACTGAATTCATATTTTGAGTATGAATTGCCGCTGGATACGAATAATGCCGTCTTCACGAATTATACGACAGGACAGGGGGAAAACGGCTGGCATCAAATCAGCATTCCACTTAAAGATTTTACGCGCCAGATCGGGACCCCGTCGCTTACCGATATTCAGGGCATGCGTGTCTGGATGACCGGAGCAAGCGGCAAAGTCCTGGTCCGCATGACGAATTTTTATCTTGTCGGCAACCAATGGAGAGCCGAAATATCGGACGATACGACGATGCAGGTGAGCGCGATAAACTATGAAGACAATCCGAACTATAATAATCCCTTCGTTCCGCGCATACAGGATCCGACGCAAACGACCCAGAAAGTTCTCGAGAACGAACAGTCTCTTGATCTCATTGTACGTGGACTCGCGCAGAAAGACTCCAGAAGAGCGGTTAAATTGTTCGGTGCGCGTCCGATCAATCTTCTGAATTATCATACGATGAAAATGCTGCTTCACGGCGATACGGGAGAAGTTTCCAAAGGGTACAAAGCTTTTATATTCAACGATACCTCGGATTATGATGTACGGATAAGTTTCCGTTTCGGAACGGATTCTGCAAATTATTACGAATACAGCGCTCCGCTGAGACCGGGTTGGGATCCTGTCAATAACGATATGATCATTCATTTTGCAGATCTTGCCTCGTTAAAGGCATTGCGCGACACTAACGAGGATGTTCACAACAATGTACCAAACGGACCTCCAGGCTCGAAATATCTCATCAAAGGATTCCCGACATTGACTGCCATCCAGTATCTGGCTATCGAAGTCAAGAACGCTTCGGATTCTTTTAAACACCCCGGGAAAACCATTAATGGCGAAGTGTGGGCGGATGAACTGCGCCTGACCGATGTGGACAATACACCGGGTTCGGCCTATAAGATTGACGCAAGCATCAAGCTTGCAGATGTTGCAACAATCGGTTTTTCGCTTTCGCATATAGGCCCGACGTTCCATGCGCTGGAAGACCAATTCGGCAACCATACGGACATGCTCACCTGGAGTCTTTCTTCGACGATCAACTTTGATAAATTTTTACCTGAGAGCTGGACAGGCACGCAGCTTGCCCTGACGTATTCGCATTCGGAAGATTATCAAAGGCCGCAGTATGTTCCGGGATCAGATGTTTTGGTAGACCAGGCAGCGCAGCAGGTTGCCGCTGCGATTGCAAGGGGAGATTCCGTGACCAGCAAACCGGACGATATTCGTCTTGCTGCGCAGACACTGACCGTAAGGGATAGTTATGCTCTTCCTTCGCTCCGGTTCAATATCCCGTTGGATACGTGGCTTATCACAAAGACGATCAATCAAATGGTGTTCGGATATTCGTACAGCTCCACGTTTCAGAGGTCGCCGACCGTTGAATGGTCGAAGTCCTGGACATGGGAAGCGCACATGTCGTATGTCATCCAGTTTTCCCAAACGAATTATTTTAAGCCGTTCCACTGGCTCGGAAAATTTTTCATAACAAGTATCTGGCAGGATCTCACGATTTATTTCACACCGAGGGAAATAAACACGTCGGTATCATTCAACCGGAGCCAATCGCAAAGCCAGACCCGTTATCAGACTTTACCTAACCCGCTTAATTTTAATCTCACGGCATCGCGGTCTTTGAATTTTACGTGGCAATGGTTTGAAGGCAGGTATCTTGATCTGGGCACGAATTATCAGGTCAATATCGGCAGTAATCTCATTGATCTTGAGTCGGATCGGTTCGGGAATCCGCGGTCATTCTATGATATCTTAAAAGATATGTTCCTGACCGATCGGCTTGTCGATTTCGGCGTTGATCAAAATTATTCTCAGAGCATAACATTCAATCCTCAGATTAAAATTCCCAATACTTCGTTTCTGGGAAAGCTTATCCGGCCTTCTCTGCAGTACACAACTCAGTACAGCTGGTCCGACAATATCAGTTCCGGCGCACTGGGGAAAAGTGCGTCTACGAACAGTTCGTTTCGTTTTTCTCTGGATGTCGACTTGCACACTATCAGCGAAGCTCTCTGGTCGCCGGACGCAACGCCGTCTTCCATGCCGAAAGATACGACCCGCAGCCGCGGATTGAAGAAGGCTTCGCAGCAGCTTTCATCGCTGACCAAATTTCTTTTTAAAGACATACTCTTCGATTTCGACAAGGTTTCGATCAGCTTTACCGATGGGAACAATATTCAAAATACTGGTGTCACGGGAGGAACCGGATTTTCAAATATTTTTGCGCGTGTCCCGATTTTCCAATCATCTTTGCCGGAGAACGGTCCATCGCTTCTCTATCAGCTCGGTTTGTCTTCGGATCCCAACGGGAGAGTTGTGCTCGGTACAAAAAATACATTCCCGTTCTTTGCCGGATACACTATTCCTGGATTGCGAGCGGGATCGGATTCCACCGGACAGGTGCAATTCTCGGACGTCTTTTCTCAGAACAATACGATTTCGATGGCTACGGGCAGGACTCTCTGGGAAGGAGCCCGGGTCGATTTGAATTGGAATTACAGCTGGTCGTACAACGCAAATCAAATAGTGATGCCCGATTCATTTGGACGGATCCAGGACGCGTTTACCAGCAGGACGATCAGCGGAACCTTTCAGCGCTCGTTCCTCTTTTTTCCCGATGTGTTTATATTTAAAATTTTCAATACAAACATAGGAAATGTCGATAAAAAATTTGAAGCGTTAAAAAGCGATGCGACATTCACAGATGATTATAAACGGCTTTCGACGGCATTCCAGCAGGGATTTGAAGCTTTTCCGTTTCTGACACAGCTCCTCGGGTCGATGCTGCCGCGTGTGAATTGGTCGTTTCATTGGAGCGGCCTGGAAAAATTTTCTCTGTTTAAGTCGTTTGCATCCAGCATCTCGCTGGAACATGCGTATACTTCGAATTACAGGGAACAATGGAATACGCAAACAACGGGACCTGAAGTCGTATCAAGTGAGGGCGTTTCCTATGCGTTCTCTCCGCTCATCGGAGTGAATATCGATTTTAAAGGTTTGGGCAAGGGTACGATGAGCGCAAATTGCCGTTACAGCACCGGTACCACATTCGATCTGACACCATCGAGTTTGAACGCGACTGAAACCGATCAATCGGATATTACCGCGATCATTTCGTACCGCCAGCAGGGATTCAATCTTCCGCTTTTCGGAATATCACTTTCGAATGATGTGGAGGGAAGCATGTCATACTCCGTAAGCAATAGCTCCAGCGTTTTATACAGCTTCCAACCCTTTACTGCCGGCGGGACTCCGTTAAGCGGCATGATCCGGACGACTGTTGTACCGAGTATCAAATATACGCTCAGTTCGCGCATCACCGCCAAAATCTATTACAGCTATACACGGATTGCACCGACATCGAGCGGATCGAACGTGACGGGCAGTACGTCCAACGAGGGGGGGCTTGATGTGCATATCGCCATCCAGTGAGGAACATGGACGGAGAAGAGTTTGCTTCTCCTTCCTTTAATCGATACTTTAAAAATTATGGAAAAAACAAAAAGAATATTATGGGTGGACGATGAAATCGACATGCTTCGTCCGCACATTCGAATTCTGGAACAAAAGGGATACGAAGTCGAAACGGCGACCAACGGCGACGACGCAATAGAACTCGTCCGGGTGAAACATTTCGATCTTGTCTTTCTCGATGAAATGATGCCCGGAATCGGAGGACTGCAGACGCTCGGCGCCCTGAAGGACCTGAAACCCTCGCTTCCGATCGTTATGGTGACCAAGAATGAAGCGGAGAGCTTGATGGAAGAAGCCATCGGCGGAAAGATCACGGACTACCTGACAAAGCCAGTTAATCCGAGTCAGATTCTTCTTGCATGCAAAAAAATATTCGAATCGAAACAAATCGGCGATAAGCATGTTTCTCGAAATTATGTCGAAGAATTTCAGGCGATCAGCAGCGTGCTGTATAATCCCTTAAATCAGAAAGAATGGATCGACATCTATAAAAAAATGACGGAATGGGACATGGAACTCGATGCACATGCAGATCTTGGCTTGCGCCAGACGCTGCTTGATCAGAGGCGCGAGGCCAATGCGAAATTTGCAAAATATGTAGAGAGTTCCTATAGGAAATGGATCGAACAGCCCAATCGTGAGATCGCTCTCTCACCCGATGTTGCCGGGCGATTTGTATTTCCGGAAATAAACGCTTCCACATCGCTCTTTTTTATCGTTGTCGATTGTCTTCGGTACGACCAGTGGCTGGTGATGGAGCAAATGCTCTCCGAATATTTTACGTTCGAGAAAAATTTCTATTTCAGCATCCTTCCGACGGCAACGCCGTATTCGCGAAATGCTATTTTCAGCGGATTGTTCCCTTCGGAACTTCAAAAACGATTTCCCGAGATCTGGCAGGACGGGGAAGACGATGAAAGCAGCCGCAACAGGAATGAGCATGAATTGCTGAACCGGCTTCTTGAACGAAAATATACAAAATCCAAAGTGGAAGCACGATATGTTAAAATTCTGGATGCGGAATTCGGGAAACAGATTGAATCGAATATCCTTTCGTACCTTCCCAACCGGTTAACCGCCATCGTCGTCAATTTTATCGATATGCTGGCGCATGGACGGTCCGATTCTCCTCTTCTCAAAGAAATTGCTCCGGATGAAGCCGCCTATCGAACGCTCACCCGGTCGTGGTTTCAACATTCGTCGCTTTTCGGCATGTTGAAAACGCTGAGCCGGCAAAGAAATGTCAAAATCATTCTGACAACCGATCACGGCAGTGTGCGCTGTCTGCGCGGTGCAAAAGTTCTGGGTGACCGCGAAGCCTCGGCAAATCTGCGGTTCAAGTACGGACGCAATCTGAAGGTAGACGAAAAGAATGCCTTCATTATGAAAAATCCTTCAGAGTATAACCTTCCAAAGGACAGCGTGACGACAAACTATATCATTGCGAAAGAAGATTATTATTTCGTTTACCCGACGGAGTATCATAAGTATTTGAATTACTACCGGGATAGTTTTCAGCACGGGGGAATCTCTCTGGAAGAGATGATTCTGCCGATCGTAAAGATGGAACCCAAGTGATCGTCGAGGAAGCGACCCAATCGGTGCAGGAGACGATTGCAGTTGCACAAACGTTTGCGCGTCTGTTGCGACGCGGCGATATCGTCGCTCTTTACGGCGACCTGGGAAGCGGTAAAACACAGTTTGTCAAAGGAGCCTGCAAAGCGCTGCATGCAGCAGCCTCTGTTGTTAGTCCGACGTTCGTGATCCTCCATCGGTACGAAGGCCGTGACTCTGCGGGTAAGGAATTGCTGATTTACCATGTGGACCTGTACCGTATTCAATCACCGAACGAGATCTACGACCTTGGATATGAAGAATTTTTCGGTGGTGAAGGCATCACCTTTGTCGAATGGGCGGATAAGCTGGGAGCGCTTCTGCCGAAACGCCGTTATGAAGTGCATTGTGCGTACGGCGAAAAGGAAAACGATCGCACAATCAGGATCGAGTTGATTGAGGAATAATTTGTGGCGATATTAGGTATTGAAACGTCTACAGCAGTTTGTTCGGTGGGTATAGTCGATGACGATGGCGGCATAAAAGAGCGTTCACTCATCGAATCGCATATTCATTCGGAAAAGCTTTTAACTCTCATCGATGAAGTTTGCGGCGGCTCCTTCAAATCGCTGCAGGGTGTTGCAGTGTCAATCGGGCCCGGTTCCTTTACAGGCCTGCGGATCGGACTGAGTACGGCAAAAGGGCTGTGCTGCGGCCTGGGTATACCGCTTGCGGCGGTTCCTACATTTCAGGCAATTGCCCGGTGTGCCGCACGGAAAAAGGGACTTCATTCTCTTGTAATTTGTCTCGATGCCAAGCAGGGCGAATATTATGCGGCATCCTGGCGCGAAGAAGCAGGAGGAAAAGAACAGGAGTGTGCTGTGCAGATTCTTGCAATGCCGGATGTCGTGCGGATGATCTACGATGCTGATTTGCTCGTGACTGATTGTACGGATGCGGTGCAAAAGGCCGATGCGTCTCTTCAAGGCGAAGATGTGCATCAATTCTGCAGCGGTGCAATGGTTGCCGAGCTGGGCAGGGACATGCTGGAGAGCGGCCGGGGCGCCGATTCGGCTTCATGTGAACCGCTGTACTTAAAAGATTTTATCGTTCGGGTGCAGCCGAAAATATAAAGGAAAAACTCTCTCCGCGCGAGGGGGGGGTGATTCACCCCGCCCGGCAGGGGAAACGGTTTGAAGAATGTGAGGAGATTCTTATGGCGTGGTTTAAACGGTCAAAAGAAAATATTTCTTCCGACGGTCAAAAGAAAGATATCCCGGACGGCATGTGGACGAAATGTGACGGCTGCGGAGAAATTATACATAAAAAGCAGCTGGAGCAGAATTATTTTACGTGCGCCAAATGCAGCTATCATTTTCGGATCGGAAGCAAAGAGTATTTTGAAATTCTTTTGGATCACGGGACATTCAAAGAGACGGAGAAAAGAATGCGATCCCTGGATCCTCTCAAATTCGTAGATACGAAGCCGTATGCAAAGCGTATCGACGAGTCGATAAAGAAAACAGGTTTGCATGACGCTGTTCGAACGGGAGAGGGAGAAATGAACGGTCTTCCTCTTGTCATTGCGTGTATGGATTTTTCCTTTATCGGCGGGAGTATGGGATCGGTCGTCGGTGAAAAAATTTCCCGTGCGGCCGATCTGGCGCGAAAAAAGAAAAAACCGCTGCTCGTGATTTCCTCGAGCGGAGGCGCGAGGATGCAGGAAGCGGCTCTTTCACTCATGCAGATGGCGAAGACAAGCGCAAAAATTGCGCAGTTATCCGATGCCGGAATACCGTATATCGCCGTTCTTGCCGATCCCACTGCGGGCGGTGTCACGGCAAGTTTTGCCATGCTGGGGGATGTTCAAATCGCAGAGCCATCGGCATTTATCGGTTTTGCGGGCCCGCGCGTCATTAAGCAGACGATCGGCAAGGACCTGCCGAAAGGATTTCAACGATCGGAATTTCTGCTGGAAAAGGGATTCCTTGATATGGTGGTGCATCGAAAAGAATTGAAACAGACTATAACAAAAGTTTTACAGCATCTGAATCCGTAAGGTTCCTATTGTGGCTCTTCAAGTTTTTCGCTCAACTCTGGACATGCATAAGGCATGCGAACAATTACACATGTCACGCAAGCGGATCGGGCTTGTACCGACCATGGGATATCTGCATGCGGGACACGTCAGCCTTTTCAGGTATGCACGTGCGCATGCCGATATCGCTGCAGCGACAATTTTTGTCAATCCTGCCCAATTCGGTCCTAACGAAGATTTCAAGCGCTATCCGCGCGACTTTGAGCATGACTGTTCTCTTGCCGAAGAAGCGGGCGTCGACATTGTTTTTGCCCCGGCCGATGAGGAAATGTATGCTCCGGGGTACGCCAGTTATGTCGAAGTAGAACATGTCTCGAAAATCTTCGAAGGCGCCTTCCGTCCGACCCATTTCCGCGGCGTTACGACCATTGTAGCAAAATTATTTAATATCGTAAGGCCGCAGACGGCTGTCTTCGGCCAAAAAGATGCGCAGCAGGTTTTTCTTTTAAAAAAAATGGCGCTCGATTTAAACTTCAACATAGAAATTCTGGTCGTCCCTATTGTCAGGGAAACCGACGGCCTGGCAATGAGTTCGCGCAATGTCTATCTGTCAAACACGGAACGGCAGCAGGCGCTTGTTCTTTCGCAGGCGCTTTTTCAGGCACAAAAGCGTATACAGGAAGGCGAGCGGCGCTGCGGTGTGATTTTGGATGAAATGAAAAATATCGTTCTCTCCGGCCGGCCTGCGCAGATAGATTATATAGCATGCGTCGATCCTGCAACGTTTGAAATTCTAGAGAATGCGTTAAAACCGCAGATTCTTTTTCTCCTTGCGGTGCGTTTCGGGCCGACGCGCCTTATCGATAACATCCTTATCTCACTCTAAGAATAAAAATGACATCTCATCCTGCGAACAATAAGCTCTACACAATTATTATGGCTGCGGGAAAGGGAACCCGCATGAAAGATCCCGGCAAGGCAAAAGTAATGTATGAAGTTTTGGGAAAGCCTATGATTCACTATGTGCTGGATGTCGCATTTGCCGTACAATCGCACCGTGTTCTTGCCGTCGTTGGCTACCAGCGCGACGTTGTTTCTGCATACATCGGACGTTCCCATCCCAAAACGGAAATTGTCGTTCAGGCGGAACAGCTTGGCACAGGGCATGCAATTATGCAAACGCAGGACGTTCTGTCCGGGCATGACGGCAGCGTCGTTATTCTTTCCGGCGATGTGCCGCTCCTGACAGCACACACGATACAGGGTTTGATCGACAATCATCGGGAGTCTCAAGCTTTAGCTACGATCTTGAGCGCGCGATACGACGACCCGGCGGGGTACGGCAGAATTATCAGGAATCCCGATGGCTCCGTAAAAAAAATTGTCGAGCATAAGGATGCAACGGCAGAAGAAAAAGCCGTCCATGAGATCAATTCCGGCATTTACATTTTTGATTGCCGGAAATTGTTCGAGGCGCTCAAGACTCTTCGGCCCAATAATATACAGAAGGAATATTACCTGACCGATGTCTTTGAATATTTTTGGAAAAAGCATTGGATTGTAAACGCTCTTCCGGCGGAACATCCGGATGAAATTCAGGGTGTCAATACGGTCGAGCAGCTGGAAGAAGTCCGTAAGGTTCTGCTTTCCAGATTATAACGTCTCTCCGGCAGAAAGGATACAACAATGTCAGCCATTCTTCGACACTTTTGGGAAAAGCATCCGATCGTATCGATTCTACTCATTGCTCTGCTGCCGAGGCTTATTGCCGCATTCTTTTCCAAAGGATACGGTATGCACGACGATCATTTCGGGCCTATCGAACAGCCGTTCATCATCATGCATGACCACTCTTATTGGGACGACCGGTCAGGCGTACACGGGCACAGCATCGTCTATCCCGCTCTGCATTTTGTTCTTTTCAAGGGAATGCAGGCGGTGGGCATGCAGGACCCGCAGGACAAAATGCTGGTCGTGCGCCTGCTTCATGCATTGTATTCGCTGCTGGTTGTTTACTTCGGTTTTCGCACAGCTGAACAACTCTCATCGCGCGAAACGGCAAAAAAAGCGGGATTGCTGCTCGCCCTTTTTTGGCCTCTGCCGTTTATCAGCGTACATAATCTCATCGAAGTTGTTTGTATTCCGCCGATGATGGCTGGATTATATTACACTCTGCGCTCGGAAGAAAAAAGAAAATTCGCATTCTACGCAGGGCTTTGTTTCGGTCTTGCGTTCGTGTTTCGGTACCAGACATTAATCGTTGCCGGCACTGCCGGATTGATTTTACTTTTCCGAAAACAGTGGAAGGAAGCGCTGCTGGTAGCGGCGGGATCTATACTCTGTGCTTCTGTGATTCAGGGTTCCGCAGATATCTTTGCCTGGGGCTATCCTTTTGCATCAGTCATCGAATATTTCAGGTATAATTCGATGCATAGCATGGATTATACGGTCGGTCCCTGGTACAATTATACACTGCTGCTTCTGGGAGCCTTTATTCCTCCGATGAGTTTTTTCCTTTTCTACGGATGGCTGAAAAACTGGAGAAAGACATCGATTGTTTTCTTTTCCACTATGGCATTCTTTGTTTTTCTCTCATCGTTTCCGAATAAACAGGAACGGTTTGTTTTTTCGGTCGTGCCGCCGATTTTTCTTCTCAGTGTTATCGGATGGATGGAGTACACTGCGGTTTCGGATTTCTGGAGGAAGCACCGCACTGCGGTACGGTCGTTGTGGATATGGTTCTGGATTATGAATTTTATCCTCTTGATACCGTTTTCTCTTTATTATTCAAAGAGGTCGCGCTGTGAATCGATGTATTATTTTTATGGAAAAAAAATTACGGGACTTGTGCTGGTTGGAGGCAGTGTCGGAACCATTCAGCCGCCGCAGTTCTATTCAGATCAGTATATGGAAAATCTTTTTCAGATCGAAAGCGAGACGGACATTCAGCGGGTTGCACAGCAATTACGGTCCGCAGCGGTGCAGCCCAATTATGCGATATTCTTCGGGATCGAAGATATCGATGCGCGTCATTCCCGATTAGAAAACGCTCTGGGCAGAAAGCTTGCTTTTGAAAAGCAGATCGATCCGAGCTTTCTGGACGAAGTTTTTTACCGGTTAAATCCGAAACACAATAAAAATCAATCGGCTTTCATTTACAGAATGGAACGATAGTCCTGCATCTTCATGATATGCAGCCAGCCGGTGTGAGACATACGGCTCTATGACATAAAAAGACAGCCCGGAACGGGCATTGATAACGGGAAATTGTTTTTTTATCTTTAATAAGAATGAAATTCGGAGAGCTGGCAGAGCGGTCGCCGCATACTTTCCGAGGGAATCCCTGCGGGACGGGATGTCCCGTTGGGAGAATCGGCGGTCTTATCTTGACGGCTTTACCTGTGTTCAAATTCTAACAGTGGAAGCAGATGCCATTCGTCTATATCTTAAAAAGTATAAAAGATGGCAGATATTACTATGGAAGCACGAAGGATCTTATCCGGCGTTTAAAAGCACATAACGCGGGCAAGGTGAAATCGACGAAAAGCAGAAGACCGCTTGTTTTACATTACTTTGAAGAGTATGAGGTTATGAATGGCGCGAGGAAGCGAGAGATCTCTTTCAAGAAGATAGGCGGTTATAACTGGTTGAAGAAGGAAGGAATTATTTAGAAAATTCGGAGAGCTGGCAGAGCGGTCGAATGCGGCGGTCTTGAAAACCGTTGTAGCCTTATGGCTACCGGGGGTTCGAATCCCTCGCTCTCCGCAAAAAAAATCAAGGATGATTAGTTAAGCAAGCGTCGGTCTTGTCCCGAAGGGATGGCTGCGTCAAAAACCGTTGCAGCCTTATGGCTGCCGGGGGTTCGAATCCCTCGCTCTCCGCAAAAAAAAATCAAGGATGATTAGTTAAGCAAGCGTCGGTCTTGTCCCGAAGGGATGTCTGCGCCAAAAACCGTTGCAGCCTTATGGCTGCCGGGGGTTCGAATCCCTCGCTCTCCGCTCGACTACGTTCCATCAAAAAAGCGGCGGCGTTTTGTCGAGCAAGGAACTATTCTGCAAGTTTTTTAATTTTCAATATTTTATCAAAATATACATTCGATGAGCAGTCAAATCGTGTTCGCCTTGAAAGTATCGTTGCCTGCCGATTATTTTTTAGAAGAGCAAAGACCGTTGCTCTCCTTTTAAGCCGCAGGGTATCTCCAAGAGCCTCCATTCGCAGCTTCCAAAGCAGCCTGAATAGTCTCTCTTACTTCGGCTGAGGTCGATGGATCAGAAAGCCGAACAGGTTTCTAAAAATATTTTTCTGAAAACTGTTTGGTTCTCTATGGGAAATCGATTTTCCGGTTCTTTAATTGGAAAATCATTGATCCTCAATGAGAGATATTGATCGAAGGAGCAGCAGTATCTATGAAATCGGTGAAATGACGGCAGAGACTGATAATGACCGCTATTTGACGTTTGAATCCAATTCGTTTTTCCAATCTACCAGCTCCATGACTAAATCTGCGGAAGTCTTTGCAAAAGCGCCTCTTAGAAATGTCATGTTTTCCTGAGCTTCTGTTTTCCTGCCGGTTGAGGCAAGGCGTAATATGACGGCGGCTTCATTGTGGAAGGCGGCGTGAAGCATCTGAACAGTTCTATAGTGCGATGACGCACGATCACTCGCGCCGAGACTATAAAGCCATTTGCCAAAGTCGCAGAGATTATCAGAATTGATTTTCTCGGGTGTAAATTCAGGGTTGCCTGTGTTTATGGCTAGGGCAAGTCGGATTTTCCAGGCAGTGTGCGCTACGATGGCTTTGTTAATTGCGG
>Ga0182017_10000690_pt1 | contig 26530 bp, 23 predicted proteins | sample 712E3DmetaG_FD_120492 | JGI IMG/M metagenome (GOLD analysis project Ga0182017, IMG submission 120492) | Permafrost microbial communities from Stordalen Mire, Sweden - 712E3D metaG | ecosystem: Environmental > Terrestrial > Soil > Wetlands > Permafrost | place: Sweden: Stordalen | collected... | reverse complement strand
TTTTTTGTATTTTATTCTGCGTTAAATATTGACGGTATATCCTGCTGCTTTTAATTCTTTCATCAATTCGAATCCGGCTTCTTCCAGCTTAACAACAATTCGTTTAACACTGATACCGGGGATATTGCCGGGAAAATTCACTTCTGATTTGCATAATACACAAACATGCCCTGATCCCAGCTTGCCGACCAAATGACCTATTTCAAACATCACATACCCAAGATCGTCTTCATTCAGAACAAAATATGCAAATCGTATATCGGCCCGTTCCTGAAATGTGTTAAACGAAATCATCGTTCCATGCTGTCTTTCTATCAGCACCTCTTCAATTCCAATCTCCAATAAAAAATGCGCCAGTTGTACATAGAGCGGGCTGTTTTTTTCCCCGATGATATAGACAGTACGCGCAGCAGCAGGGCTGGTTTGTACCTTTTCGGCTTTAACCGGCGGCTTCAACACGCGAACTCCATCCGAGACGGTTTGCGTCAACGGCTGGTTTTCCTGTAATTCTTTTCCATCTGAAGATACCATTTCCGGAGAAGCTTTGAGTTTAGCATACAATTCATGTATCGAATGCAGAATCAAGAGTGCGGAAATTTGGAAAAAAACTCCTCCATTTTTATCGCTGAGAATTTTATTTTTATAGGGAATGCCGATCGGGCCGGAGAGTTCTAAAATTTCAAGGCACGCTTTGCGCCATTCCAAATATGTATTTTGCAGACGCGCATTATAACCGGAAAAATCAAATCCCCCCTGAGGGGCAAGTCTGTTCCCCGCCTCGACAAGCTCTTCGAATCGTTTAAGAATATGTTCCGACATATATCCTGCTAGACTCTTTCCATTACTTCCAAATCTATTAAAAGTTTTTCGAATTCTGCAATAGCTGCACGCTCACGAGCGCCGATACGGAAGTTAAATCCTTCCAGATATTCATCGCATTCCTGCCCTGTGAGGCCGATGCTTTTCGCATGCAGAGCGCCTGCCTCAGTATAATTTTGTTCCGCTTTTTTGAGAGAGGCTTGCAGAATTTCGATCAATTCCGCTTTCATGTCCGGCTGCACCGCTTTTTGTACCGCCCATATTGCAAATACAAATGGAAGTTTTTTCCATTCGTACCATTCCGATGCAAGATCATAAATCAACTCAAAACCAGCAAGACCGTGCTTTTGGCAACGGAGAGCCTCATCTCCGATCAACAGTACAGCATCGAACGACCGATACTCGTTCACACCGGAATTCATGCGCTGGAAATGTGCATGTACTCCGTATTTATTTTTCAACAAAACCCGCAAGAGTTGAACGGAAGTTGCCGTGTCGTCGACAATACCAATGGTCCTGCCCTGGAGGCTTTGCCAGTCATGATTTGTGAAGAGCATTACACTTTTCACTTGATCTCTCGTTGCAATGCAATAATCAAGAGCTTCCAGTTTCGTCTGCTGCTGCAGATAGTCGACCAAAGAAAAAAGACCGGCATCCAGATACCCCCTTGAAGATAGATCACCCATTCGACGGGGAGAAACCGGCAAAATCTTGAATTTCCGCTGTTCGATATTTGCATAGAATGGCACGGAATTCAAATACGGAATTTTTCCTACTACATGTTCGCCGTATAGACGAAGCGGATTATAATAGATATCCCGTTCCACCGGGATCTTTCCTGCATCACGAATAATTTTAACGATTTGTTCTTTTGCCAGCACTGACGGACTTATCGCACCTGCATCATGCGCGATGCGCTCACCTCCCACCGTTCCATCCATATCATCTGCCCCGAAATTTAAAGCTATGGATGCAACATCCTCCGTCAGCATAACCCAATAGGCCTTGATATGCGGAATGTTATCGAGTATCAGCCGCGAGGCGGCAATCACCCTAAGGTCGTCGATAGCCGATGTATATTGATCAGAAGGCTTAATACCGGTTTCCCCCGGCTGAAAAGCTAATGGGATAAAAGAAAGAAATCCATGCGTCTCATCCTGCAATTCCCGGAGTTTGAGAAGATGATGTACCCGTTCTTCCATCGTTTCGATATGACCGTATAGCATCGTTGCATTTGTCGGGATCCCCAGTCTATGAGAGGTTCGATGAATGGCCAGCCATTGCTCGGCTCCTATCTTCTGGGGAAAGAGTTCCTTTCGCACACGCTCTGAAAACACTTCCGCTCCGCCTCCCGGCATCGTTCGAAGTCCGGCTTCTTTTAATTGCCGCAAAACATCTTCAATCGATATTTTGAATTTTCTATGGAAAAAATCGATTTCGACTGCCGTGAAAGCTTTGATGTCCGCATGCGGATATTTTTCACGAATACGCCGCAGCATATCGAGATAGTATTCCCACTCCCAATCCGGATGCAAACCGCCCGTAATATGCACTTCCTGAATGTCGGAGGTAAGCTTTCCGAGAATTGCTTCGATCGTCATTTCATAAGATTTCGCGTCACCTTGTTTTACGGCAAAGTCGCAAAACTTACACGATAAGACACAAACGTTCGTCGGTTCGATTTTTTGATTCAAGACAAAGTAAACCGCATCACCGCTTCTCTGTTTTTGAACAAAGTGCGCCATCTTGCCGAGCGAAATGATATCGTTGGTTGCGAGGAGCCTTAATCCGTCTTCAGCGGATAATCGGTTCCCCTTTCGGACTTTTTGCCAGACGGGCTCAAGATTTATATCCCGGAAATGTATCTCCATAACTACTTCCAAAATTCTTCCCATTGTGAATGGACTCTGCACACGACATCGGGATCCATAACAAGAGGGTCCGGATATCCTTTTTTCCACGTTGCATCTATTCCCATAACACCCGAATAGAGCGGAGAAATTCCCGACATTTTTTGATCCGTAAAAATCACATCCCTCTGACAGTCAAATCGCGTGAATATTCCCCAAATCGAGTTCACTCGATCTCTCACATCGACATCTTCGCTCACAACCGCAATGATGCTGAAAATCTGACATTCCCGGTTCCGAAGCAATTTCTCCAGAACTGGTCTTCCGTTTAATTGTGATCCGCTCGATGCTGAACCGCTGGAACGGATTTTGACAACAAGCAGAGTTTCTTCCCACGATTCTGCGTCTATGATTCTTTTATCGGAAGAAATAACCTTGGAGATAAGCGAGCGCTTCAGGCCGGTAATCCGCTCATCTCGCTTCTTTTGTTCGTGCTTCCTGCTCTGTTTTCTCGTCGCATCTAAAATCATTTTACTTCCCAGTTCCAAATTAAAACTTGTAAAGTCGAGAGTATCAAGCGGAACATTCGGAAGCAGCATAAAGTCGAAATGCGGATCGAAATTTTCATGAATTTCCTTCAGAACGGAAGACCAGTTTTTCGGATCGACCTCTTCCGAAACCAGGACCATGCATTTGGTCAACGATAATTGACCTGTCCCCAATAATCCAAGTGCGGTTTTCATTGCTTCTTTTTTATAGCGTGCTTCCGTCGAAACAACGAGCAGATTATGAAAACCCGCTTCGTAATACGCCCACATCGACCGAATTTCCGAGTGAAGAAGCCTGATCAATGGAGAAAGAATTTGCTGTGTCGCATCCCCCAGAAATTTATCTTCCAGAGGCGGAACGCCGACAACCGCTGCAGGGTATACTGCATGATGACGATGTGTAAGAGCTTTTAAATGAAAAACCGGAAACAGCGATGCGTGGGAATAATGGCCTAAATGATCTCCGAACGGTCCTTCTTCTCTGCGCTCGCCGGGGTACACATTTCCTTCCAGGATGAACTCAGCCCGAGACGGGACATCGACGCCGATGCTTTTCCCGCGTGCAAATGGAATTCTTTTATTTCTTAAAAATGCAGCAAACATTGCCTCGTCGATACCTTCCGGTAAAGCCGCGATCGTTGCGAGCAGCAATGCCGGATCTGTTCCGAGAGCAACGCAAACCGGAAGTGCCCGATTCATTTGTTCCGCATGATGATAATGGAATCCACCGCCTTTTTGAATTTGCCAATGCATGCCTGTTGTAACGGCATCATACACATGCATACGATACATTCCAATATTCCTCTTTCCATCGACCGGATCGTACGTAACGACCTGCCCCTGCGTAATAAAACGACCGCCATCGCCGGGCCAGCAGGTTTGAAGCGGCAGCACATTGAGATCGGGAGACAGAACAATGGACTGGGAAAATCCTGATGCAACTTTTCGCGATTGAGAATGAAGAATGCGAAGAAGCATCGATCGATTCTTCCATAGCTCCGAAGGTTTGGGTGGAAACAATCTTTCTGCAAAATTTATGAGTTCTTCGCCGATCTGTTCCGGATGCCTGCCCAGAGCGATTTCAATCCGGCGTTCCGAAGCATAAACATTGACAGCACAGGGAAACGGTGAACCTTTTACATTTTCAAAAAGAAGAGCCTGTCTGCCTTCACGGAGAGATCGTGCGGCAATTTCGGTTATTTCAAGAAAAGGATCAACCTCCTTCTTGATTCTTCTGAGCTCACCGATAGACTCCAGATACCGAACAAATTCGCCAAGCGCCGGAAACGTCTGCATTATTCCAAATCTCCGGAACGCCACCCTTTTGATTCACGCAGGCCGAGAACACCGAGCAATTTGGCAATATAAGCATCAATATATTCCTGGACGGAATTCGGAACAAAGTAAAGAGGAGGAGAAATCGGCATAATCATCCCACCGCAAGCCGAAATTTTTGTGCATTGTTCAAGCGTAATGGTAGAAAGCGGAGTTTCCCGTATGCAGAGAATCAGACGATACCGCTCTTTTAATGCAACCTGAGCAGTGCGCGTGATAAGTGTATCCCCTATTCCGGATGCTATTTTTCCTACTGTAGATGTTGAACAAGGAAGAATCACCATAGCATCGAATCTGTTGGATCCTGATGCAGAAGGAGCGGTCAAGTCATCATCTGAAAACTGCCTCTTTGCAAAAGAAGCGAATTCTTTTTCAGAAATGCCGAGTTCTTCCTTCACGACCACTTTTCCCCATTTGCTTATAATAAGAAATTTTTCCGCTTCACATTGCCTTAAAAATTCCTTAGCAAAAATCGCCCCGGATGACCCGGTCACTCCGACGATAATCCTCATGGAAAATACACTCCTGCCAGCACCATTGCAAGAACCGCAAAACCGATGACAGCATTTATTCTAAAGAACGCCAGCTCAACATCTTCGGCTTTCCTGTGCTCCAGATATAAAAGGTATCCGGAAACAATGAGCAGCGGCAGAGCCGCTAAAGCGCGGATTTGCAGCGTAAAAAGACCTACCAGTACGGCAAAAGATAAAACATGCAGGCACGCTGAAATTTTTAATGCACGTTTTCGTCCGTACCGTGAAGTAAAGGAATAAAGATTCTCTCCCCGATCAAATGCCTCATCAAGCGTTGAATAGATGACATCAAAACCGGTGGCCCAGAAAACCATAAAAAGCGATAGCAGCAATCCGGGGAGCATTCCTTCGGCTGTATTTTTGACTGCAAACCATCCGCCGAGCGGCGCCATCGATAATCCGAATCCTACGCCAAAATGCGCGAACGAGGTAAAGCGTTTCATATATGGGTAGATAAGAAAAATTGCGAGCGGAATCGGAGAGAGAGCAAGACAAAAAGGAGATATTAATTTTGCGCTGAATTCATACAACGCAAAGCCAGCGATAAGAATAATAAATGCCCCGCCAAGAGGCATCCTTCCGCTCGGCAACTCCCTGTCGGTCGTTCGCGGATTGCGTTTATCGATATGCCGGTCGATAATTCGATTCAGAGCCAGAGCCGTCGTCCGGGCTCCAAGAGCAGCGGCAAGAATGAGCATGATCAGTTTCAGCGAAGGAGGCTTTGGTGAAGCTAAAAATACGCCGGCGAAAATCAGCGGTAAAGAAAAAAGAGTATGCTCAATTTTAACAAAATCCGTTATACTTTTTATTTTTTTCACGCTGTCCTGATTATTTGACAATCGAACCGGCAGGCATTTCACCGTTCGGTTCGATCAATTTCATGTCTCCGTTCGCATCGCTTGCCGCCAAGATCATCCCCTGCGATTCCTGCCCCATAAGTTTAGCAGGCTGCAGATTTGCAACGATAACAACCGATTTTCCGATCAAATCCTCCGGCTCATATTTTTTTGCGATACCGGCAAGAATCTGCCGTTGTTCGGATCCAAGCTCGACCCGAAGTTTCAGAAGTTTTTCCGATTTAGGAACTTTCTCTGCTTGAAGGACTTTTGCAATGCGTAAATCAAGTTTTGAAAAATCGTCGATCGTTATAACCGGCTTGATCGGCGCGGCTTCAGGTTTCGGCGTTTTCTCACTGCCATCTTCTAAAAATTTGATAATTTCTTCGATACGCTTATCCTCAATCTTTTGAATCAATATTTCAGGTCTATCTAAAATATGGCCGGGTTCAAGCAGAATATCTGCCGCAGAATCCCAGCCGTCCTGATACAACACCGAATCCATCTTGAGAAGTTTCCAAATTTTATCAGCCGTAAAAGGAATGACAGGTGCCAGCAATATTGCCAGCGTACGGACAACCTGCAGGGAAACGTACAGCGTAGCTGCACATTGTTCAGGATTTGACTTTTTGGTCTTCCAAGGCTCGCTGTCGTTGAAATATTTATTGGCAGATCGAGCAAGGTTCATTGTTTCCATCAAACCATCGCGGAATCTGTACTGTTCGTATGATAGTCCGACCATCCCGGGTATTTTCTTGATTTTAGAGATCATTTCAGCATCGAGTAAATTCAATGTACCGGGACTCGGAACTTTGCCTTCGAAGTTCTTTTCTGTAAATGCAATGGTACGATTGATAAAATTTCCAACGATATCTGCAAGTTCATTGTTGACGCGCGCCTGAAAGTCTTTCAAATAGAAATCACTGTCGCTTTTTTCCGGTAAATTGACGGCAAGTGCATAACGAATCGTATCAGCGGGGAAAAACTTCAGGAAATCTTGAACGTCGATTCCCCACCCGCGGCTCTTTGAAAATTTTTGTCCTTCGAAATTCAAAAATTCGTTGGCGGGAACATTTGCCGGCAGAATATATTGTTCTTTTCCGCTATCATTCCATGCCATGAGCATAGCAGGAAAAACGATGCAATGGAATACGATATTGTCTTTGCCGATAAAAGGGACATATTTTGTTTCCGGATCGAGCCAATATTTTTTCCATGCGTCAGGGGTTCCTTTTCCGGCTGCCCACTCCCTGCCGGATGAAATATACCCGAGCACAGCATCGAACCAGACATAAATGACTTTGTGTTCAAATCCTTTCACCGGAACAGGAACTCCCCAGGTAAGATCGCGTGTCACTGCACGGTCCTGCAATCCATCCTTGAACCAGCCCTCGCAATAACGCAGAACATTTTCTTTCCACCCATCCCGCTCATCTGCATTTTTAATATATTCCTGTAGCCTCTTTTGATACTTTCCAAGCGGAAAATACCAGTGCAGCGTTTCGCGGATAACCGGCGTGCTTCCGCAGAGTTTGCACTTTGGATCGATCAGATCGACCTGATTGATCCACGTCCCGCAATTTTCACATTGATCTCCGCGTGCCTGCGTTGATTTACAATTCGGGCATGTTCCTTCGACATACCGATCGGCTAAGAACAGAGAATCTTTTTCGCAAAACAGCTGCTGTTCCTTTTTTTCCAGAACAATGCCGTTCTTATGGAATTCCGTAAAGAATTCAGTCGTTGTTTTATAATGCAAAGGCAGGGATGTGCGAGAATAATTATCGAAGCTCATTTCAAATGCTTCAAAAACCGATTTATTCGCCGGATGATAGCGGTCGATAATGGCTTGAGGGGTTATCTTTTCTTTTTCCGCAGAGACGGTAATAGCAACCCCATGCTCGTCAGAACCGCAAAGAAAAAGAACTTCGCGTTTCTTTAAACGCTGATAGCGGGCGTATATATCGGCCGGAAGATAGGCGCCGGCAAGATGCCCCAGGTGAAGATAGCCGTTTGCATAAGGCAAAGCGGCCGTAACAAGTATGCGTTTAAATTCTTTGATCATGGTTTATTCCGTTAAATTCTTTCGTAATCCAAGAGATACATTTATCAGGATAAGAGGAAGGTAGCCATTTTTGTCTATTTGAGCAATTGCTTGATTTGTCAAATCAAGAGCGCCGATTAAGTTCGCTTGAGGAAAATTCCGGACAAAGCGTTTCAAACTCTCCTGATCCCAAGCTAATCCCGTATCGTTCCCCGTTTTTTGAAGCAGGAGGGCTTCTCGCAGCCAGATCTGGAGCACTTCAAGCCAGCGTTGCAGGGCAGTTCGATCGTACGTACTTGATAGTTCATCAACTGCCTGCAGCATCGGCAGCCGTTGTTTGGAAAGAGAAAGCCGTAAAAAATCAACGACCTCCTCACGCTGTGCCGCCATATCAGCAGATGTCAGAAGGCGTGCAAGTCCGTAACTTCCGTTCGCCAAACGCGCCGCAAGCCGGCTCTGGCCATTTTCAACACCATCGCGTTCCTGCAATGCCGTAAAAATATCTTCTTCGAGCAAGAAATCACACTGCACCGTCTGGCATCGGGAAAGAATGGTAGGTAAAAGGCTTTCTTTAGCCGACGTTGTCAGCAGAATGACGGTGTCCGGCAGAGGCTCTTCCAAAATCTTGAGAAGTGAATTGCTCGCTTCGTTATTCATCAACTCGGCATTGAAGAGAATAAATATTTTTTTCCCCCCTTCCGAGCGCGACATCGAAGATTCTCGTTTCATGCCGCGTATGCTGTTGATTTTTATAAAATTTGCTTTTGCAATTTCAATCTTATGATATGGATCTTCAGCCTTGATTCGAACCTGTTCTCGTACGGTGAGGATTTGATCTTCCGTGAGCACGGCAAAGGGATCATCTCCCTGCTGTTCCCCTTTGCCTACGGGCAGAGGGAAAATAAGCTTCACATCGGGATGCTGAAGCGTTTCGAATTTTTTGCAGCTAGGGCACGATCCGCATGCATCAGATGCACCGGACGAACAGTTGATTGCGCGGGCAAATTCCAGAGCAAGTGCATCTTTGCCAATGCCTTCTGCACCATAAAAGAGGTAGGCATGTGCCAGTCGGTTTGCGCGAAGCGAATTTTGCAGAAGGCGTTTGACACGCTCCTGACCTATAATTTTTGTCCAGCTCATATTGTCTCGTTAAAATGCGTGGCCAACGCCGAGTTGGACGACTCCCGTGGCAACGGTTTCCGGAAAAAATTTCTTTTCTGTAATCCAAGCGTTTGTACCTGCGGCAAACGCATCGGGATCGAATACACGCATGCCGAAATCTATGCGGATCGGTCCGGCAATAGTATTATAGCGAAGGCCGAATCCCGCCGCCATTGCAATCTGCGAAAACCGGAAACTTGACGGTCTCGCCCATACATTACCGATATCATAGAAAAGCACAAACGAAATTTTCTCGAGATCGATAAAAGAGAAAGACCCTGCATTTTTGAGGGGATTCAACCGCGCCTCGAGACTGCCGTCCAGAAATGCATCGCCTCCCTGGTCATCCGTACTGTCCACAAATCCCAACGAACGTGATTTCCAGCCTCGCACACTTCCGCTCCCTCCTGAAAAAAATCTTTGAGTCAGAGGAACATCGATCGGCGATGACCCGTAAAGCACGGCCTCACCCACATTCCATTTCGTTGCCCAGATAACATCCCGTTTCCCATCCGGATCCCAGTACCATTGGCCAAGCACCGTTGCTTTTAGGTATTGTGAATAGGGCAGGTGGATGCCGATATCACTGCCGAACATTCTCGGCAGAGTGCCCGATTCCTCAAGAGAAATTGATTGCAAAAATCCTTCCGAAGGATAAAATATATCATTCCGTTTATCGCGCTGGAGAGTGACCGTCAAAATCGAATTGAGCTGCTTCGCGTATGTTCCTATCGTTGTATCGCGCTGGGCAACAACCGCCCTCGGACTGCTGAACTCGAGTGTCCAATCATAATATGCTTTTGTATATGTTGCTGTTTGAGTTATGACTTCAACCTTGTTTTGCAGAACGGGCAAATAATAGGTCATCTCTTTATCGATAATGCCGGAGAGAGTCCAGCTCAGACTCGTCCTGTTATTCAAAAAGAACGGCTGCAGAATCTGCATCGAAAGATTCAATTTTGCAACAAGCGAACTGTCCTGCCATCCGGTTTGTGTCAACAGCCGCTTGAATTGGATGGCATAAATTGACTGTATATTGACGTCCAGACTCGTGGAAAAATTCCGTGCACTTCCCAAAAAATTTCTATGATTATAACTCACACCCAAAGAAACATTGAATGCATTGTTCTCGTCGTTAACGCCTATTTCCGGCGAAAGCTCCTGAAACGAACGTGTCCGCACCAAAACATTCGTCGGAATACTTCTGGAACCAGTCAATGAAGGAGAAATAACGTTCTCGATTTTTGATGCGTCAAAGATTCCGAGTCGATTTAAGTTTCTCTCGCTCTGCGTTTTTTTCTGTTCGCTATAGAAATCGCCTTCCTGATAATCAAGATGTTGAAGGATCGTCATCGAATCTATGTGAGCCAGCGATGCCGTGTCTTCCTGAATACTAATTTTCCCGAATGTGTACCGCGCGCCCGGCGTATAAGCCAAGACAATTGTAAAATTATTGGTGGAAGCGTACCGATGGGCATCGATCGTATCGACCCGCATATTGACATATCCGCCATTGGCCAGGACGGCAATATCATGCCGAACTTCCGTCTCCAGATTATCCATAATAAACGGCTCATGCACATGGAGCACCGAATTCATGACAATGTCGTTCCGAACATCTTCCGGCAGAATATCCAATCCTTTATACACAACAGTGTCGATGAGCGAACGTTTGTTCTCTTTTATTGAAAACAATATTTCGATAGTCCCGCGCTCCCTATCGACGATGAATGTCGTATCAATTTTTGCCAGGTAAAAGCCCTTGCTTTCGTAATACTTTTTAACCGTAAAAAAGTCCGCTCCAAAAACGACCGGATCGAAATATTCGGCTTTTTGCCCGATCGATTCGCTGATATGCGTATAGATGTATTTCCAGAACGTCCAAGGGGATTTTTGAGTTTGCATCAACGAAAGAAGTTGATCCGGCTTTACGCTTACATTGCCGGTAAACCGAATGTCTTTGATTTCCAATTTACCGGTTCTGTCCTGTCCAAAAATAGAGCAGGAAAATAGTATTAATACAAGAATGGCCGAAAAAAGGCGCATGGACCCTCAATAAAAAAAAACCCAGCACGAAAATGCCGGGCGATGTTCATTATATATTCAAATCGAATTTAAGAGAAGTTAATGATGAGGCTGCGACAATCAATATTCCTTATCATCCTCATAGAAAAAATCTTCATCTGTCGGATAATCAGACCAAATTTCTTCGATGCTTTCATACGGTTCATCGGTATCTTCCAATTCCTCTAAATTCTGTATAACCTGAGTAGGAGCACCTGTCCGAACCGCGTAATCGATTAATTCATCTTTTGTCGCCGGCCAAGGGGCATCATCCAGATATGAAGCCAACTCAATGGTCCAAATCATTTTTATTTCTCCTGCAGCATAACATTCATGTATGTCGGAATCAATCGCTCGCGCTAAGACTTCCCTTTTGCGACTTCTTTCGATCATCATTATTAAAAAAATAATCTATAGGGTTTTGCGCTACCCCGTTCAAACGAACCTCATAATGCAGATGCGGGGCAGAAGATAAGCCCGTATTACCCGACCGCGCAATCAACTGTCCGCGCCGGATGATCTGTCCTTCATGCACTAAAATCTTCGAAAGATGGCCGTATATAGTTTTCAACGAATATCCATGATTGATTTCAAGCACGATGCCGAATCCTGTTTGATGACCGGCAAAGTCCACCGTTCCGTCGGCAGATGCATAGACAGGCGTACCTGTCATATTCGAAATATCAATACCTTCATGCATCCTGTAGATATGTAGAATCGGATGCAGTCTCATTCCAAATCCTTGAAGCGAATAATATCCCTCCATAGGCTTAATGGCAGGCAAATGAGAAAATCTATCTTTATTGTTTTCGACTGTATGCTCGACAACATCATAGCTCGTTTTTTGAATATGCAGTTCTCCTTCTGTTTTATCGAGCACCGCATGCAAATTATTCAGCAAGTCATTAATCTTCATCGAGGAAGAAAAATCGACACGGCTTTCAGTTCCGCCGAGACCGGCCTTTTGCACTTCCTCATTGATCTTCGGCAAATCGGCAAGCAAGCGAAGTTCGTTTCCCTGATCACCAAGCTTATCCAGCGTTTTTTCATCTTTTTCAAGCCGGTTGTTGAGATAGGCCAATTGATCCATAAGAATTTTATTCTCATTGGCAAGTGCGCTTTGCTGCAAATACGAGAGACGTAAAAAATCACCGCAGTATTGATTAATTATAACGGATGCAGTGATCAAACAAAACCCCAGCACGATCCCGAGGATAATCAGCTTTATTCTACCCCAGCGAATCTCTTTAAATTCGACGGATTGAGGTGAATATCTATAAAGCGGTAAACGTGCCATAAATGTACGAATCGTTCCTTGCAAGTTTTGAAAATCTAGTTCCTGCGCAGGGTGAAGATAGGAAAATATTATTCTTTTGTCAAGATTTTTTCACATTTATTCAAAATCGTGATCGAAATAATCGATAACTCTTTTCCCTTTCGTTTTTTCCGTAATAGCCGCATCTAACCGCCGTGCGAACGCCTTCGCTGCATCATATCCATAATGTTTCGATAGATAATCCAATGCGACGACTTCAATGATAACTGTAATGTTTTTTCCCGGGAAGATGGGAAGCTTTATATGCGGCAGATTAACACTCAGGATCGCAATACTTTCATGATCAAGACCTGTCCGGGTATATTCAATATTAGGGTCCCATTCTTTGAGTTCTACAATAATTTCTATTCTCTTTTGATAACGGATAGAACGAATACCGAACGTCGCCCGGACGTCGATCAATCCCAATCCTCGAATTTCCATAAAATGTTTCACAACATCGGAGCCGGAACCGATGAGAATGTTTTCACTTTTACGAACGATCATTACGACATCGTCGGCAACAAGCCTATGTCCCCGCTCCACAAGATCGAGGGCAATCTCACTTTTTCCTATGCCGGAACGGCCGGTGATCAATACTCCGATGCCGTAGACATCGATAAATGAACCATGAAGAACGGTTTGCGGCGCAAATTGATCGTCCAGAAAATCGCTGACATAATAAACGAGTTTGGTCGTTTCAAAGGGAGAAAGAAAAACAGAAACATGTTTTTCCGTAGCTATCCGGACTAATTCTTCGTCAAGCTCGTTGTCATTTGTGATAAAAATACACGGCAGATCAAAACTAAAAATTGTTTCAAAGACATGCAGACGTTCTTGCTTGCTCAAGTGGTTCAGATACCGCATTTCTGTATTGCCGAAGATTTGGACACGGTCATATGTAAACAATTCGACATAGCCTGCGAGAGCCAGCCCGGGACGATGGATGTTTTTGTCCCTGATTTCCTTTTCAAACCCTACTTCTCCGTTCAACGTTCTCAGCCTGAGCCGCTCTTTGTTGACTTCGTATAAAAAACCTACGGTAATACTTTTTTTCTGCGTCTCTTTGATATGGTTCAGAGGCATACAGTTCCCTTTCTATTCTTTATCCCGCGCTTTTCGCACTTCTTTTCTGTCTTTCGTGTGAAGTTTGCCTTTATATTTCTTAAGCTGAACAAGAGCCTTCTCCACTGCGATATCGATGGATTTTGTATACTCATCACTCTTTCCTATCGCTGTGAGAACAGTGCCGTATACCGAGATGGTAATTTCCGCAATTTTTCCATCCTTAGGTTTCTTTTCGAAGAAAAGAATGACGTCCGCTTTTATGATGCCATCGTAGAAGTGATTGAGTTTTTCCAATATTTCTTCGGTATACGCAATGAGCGAATCATGCGCCTTAAAATGACGTGCCGTTACTTTGATCTGCATAGACGTCCTCCTTCGTGAGCCGATGATTATGCCTTGGGATGCGTATCTTGATAAATTTTTTTCAACCGTGAAGTTGAAACATGAGTATATACCTGCGTCGTCGATAAACTTTCATGTCCCAGAAGTTCTTTGACGGCCCTTAGATCTGCGCCTCGATTCAAGAGATGAGTTGCAAATGTGTGGCGCAGCATATGAGGACTCTTTTTTTGTATTTCCGATACCTGTCCTACAAATTTTTTAACGATGCGTCGAACAGCCTGCGGATAGATGCGCTGCGCATTTTTCGCGGTAAACATCGGGACCCCGGCCGGCGAGCGGCTCCTCGAAATATCAGTTCGTGTCAGCAAATAACGGGACAAGGCTTCGGCAGCTTTCATTCCAACAGGCACAATTCTTTCTTTACTTCCTTTTCCTTTCACTTTTATAACCCCTTGTTCTCGGCTGTAATCCTTGATGGAAAGAGCAACGAGCTCTCCAACCCGGATACCGGTACCATAGAGAAGCTCAAGGATTGCGGAGTCGCGCTTTCCTTCATCGGTCGTGCAGTTAGGAAGATGGAGAACATTTTCCATTGCATGCTCATCAAGAAATTGCGGCAGATGCTTCGGCAGGCGAGGCGTCACTAAAAGGATTGCCGGATTTGAGGAAATAATTCCCTGCCTTTTAAGAAATTTAAAGAAGGAACGCAATGCGGCAATTTTGCGTGCAACGCTTCTCGGCTGAAATCCATCGTCCATAAGCATTCCTACGAACAAACGCAGAACGTCCCTCTTCACTTGTGAGAAGTCCTGAATACATTCTTTTTTAAGAAATTGCAAAAACGATGTCAAATCCGTTTCATAGGAAAGAACGGTATGCGGAGAATAATTCTTTTGAATTTCCAAATATTCAAGAAAATTTCGCACGTGTTGCTGCATATTATGCCGATTCAGCGAGTTCTGTTTGAACGACCTCTTGTTTGCATGCGGGACACATCAAATAGTTCCCTTTTGTTTTCGAATATTTTGAGACGATGTATGCGTTATGACAAGCCGGACATGCCTGATTTACCGGTTTATCCCATGAAGCAAAATCGCAATCCGGATACCGCGAGCATCCGTAGAACACGCGTTTCCCTTTTTTTGTTTTTCGTTCAACAAGTTCCCCTTGTGTACACTTCGGGCATTTTATACCCATCGAAATCGGCTTGGTATTCTTACACGCCGGATAATTCGAACAGCCGAGGAACGTTCCAAAACGCCCTCCTTTGACAACCATATCTCCGCCGCATAATTCACACTTCCCGCCGACAACGTGCTGATGTTTTTGTGCATCTTCTGCAAGCGGCTTGGTGTTCTTACACTCCGGATATCCCGAACATGCCATAAATCTTCCGTTCCTGCCCCATTTAATCACCATCGGCTTGCCGCACAATTCACACAGTTCCTCCGTCGTCGTTTGAAGCGATTTCTTAATACTCCCGGCAAGACTGGAAGCTTTTTCCACCGAACGATAAAATGGTTCATAGAAATCCTGCATCACTTTTATATATTCCTGTTTCCCGGATGCAATCGTATCGAGTTCATTCTCCATTCGTGCGGTAAATTGTATATTGACAATTTCCGGGAAATGGGCAAGCAGGAGGCTGTTGACCTGCATTCCCAGATCGGTGGCAAACAATTTCCGTTCCTTTTGTTCCACATAATTTCTATCGATAACCGTAGAAACGATGAGAGCATACGTGCTTGGACGTCCGATGCCCAAAGATTCCAATTCTTTCACAAGACTTGCTTCCGTATAGCGTGCAGGAGGTTTGGTAAAATGCTGACGTGGCAGCACATCGTTGATTGCGGTTTTTTGTCCCTGAACAAGTTGCTCAGGAAGCTTCGAAGTCGGATCAGTATCTTCATTTTCAGCCGTGCTTTCTTCCGCGATATCGTCAAACACCTGCAGAAATCCTCTAAACTTGGCTTTCTGATCCGTAGCCCTAAACAAATAGTCTCCTCCTTCGACATCAATTGATATCTGCTCAAACTCCGCGGGATTCATTTGACATGCAACAAATCGGTTCCAGATCAATTCATAAAGTGCGTACATATCTTTATCAAGATATTTCTTTATAGTTTTGGGCGCATATTTTATGGAAGTCGGACGGATGGCTTCATGCGCATCCTGAGAGGATTTGCCTTTTTTAAAAAGACGCGGTTCTTTCGGTAAATATTCTTTACCGTAATTATTATAGATATATTCCCGCACCTGTGCAACGGCTTCGCTGCTGAGACGCGTCGAATCCGTTCGCATGTACGTAATAAGTCCTGTCGGTCCTTCGTCTCCTATATTGACTCCCTCATAAAGCTTTTGTGCGAGTATCATGGCTCGCTTTGTAGACATCCGCAGCCTTCGCGCCGCTTCCTGCTGCAGCGTGCTTGTAATAAACGGGGCCGGCGCGTTGCGCTTCACAATACGGCGATTAATCGCTCCAATTTTGAATTGGTGTTTCGGGATATCTTCCAGATATCCTTTCATCGTCGTTTCATCGGGAATCCGCGGATCTTCACCCGCAACTTTTGTCAGCTTTGCGAGGAATTTTTCTTCATCGAGTGTTCTGAATTCCGCCGTCATCGACCAGTATTCTTCCGGAACAAAACCTCTAATGAGCACTTCCCTATCGCAAATGATACGCACGGTAACAGATTGCACTCTTCCGGCAGAAAGTCCATAATACATCGTCTTCCATATAAACGGAGTGACTTTATAACCGACGATGCGGTCCAGCGCCCGTCGTGCCTGCTGTGACATCACCAGGTGCTGATCTATTTTTTTCGGATGAGCCATGCCGTCCTTGACGCCGCTTTCCGTGATCTCATGGAAAAGGACACGCTTGATATTTTTATTGATGCCTTTCAGTTCGCCGGCTATATGTGCGGCTATCGCCTCTCCTTCTCGATCAGGGTCAGTTGCAATGAAGACGGTTTTCGCCTTCTCCGCATGTGTTCGTAATTTTTCTACAACCGATTCTTTACCTGCGATTGTTTCATACGAAACCTCAAAACCATTTTCTACATCGACGCTTAATTTGCTTTTCGGCAAATTCTTGATATGGCCGACCGAAGCCTCGACTATGTAATCTTTTCCAAGATATTTGTTGATGGTTTTTGCTTTTGCAGGGGATTCAACGATTAATAATGATTTTTCCATAATTCCCATATTCAGTGAATAGTATCATTTGAGCCGAAAATCAGCTTAGAGTTCATCCTTCCAGGATCGAATATATGTCCTGCGACCAGAGTTTTCATTTCGGAAATCCCCAGCGCAGAGAGTCCCGATCCCATAATGGTGTCAATTACCGATTCGATTTCAGCGTTTCCGAGCAAGCCCAATTGAGCACACTGGATCAAATATCCGAAGGCATCCGGCAGGATCATCATGCGCTCTGCATCATTCAACTGCCGGTGAGAAACAGCTTTAGCCTGGACCGTGAGCGATGGATTCTTCAGATCGATCATTCGCTCAAAAAACCACGAAAACGCTTTGGAGATTTCACCTTGTGTATAACCTTGCCGCATTAAAGAACTCAGATCGACTTCGTGCAGCCGTTTATCTAAACGCAGCTCACCCACAAGATAAATAATAATTTCAACGATTCTTTCCTGCATCTTTTCTTTCTTTATATGTAGAGAGCATCGATAAGTATCTATCCTCGCGGTCATGGATAACGGTTTGTTCGTCAGTCGTTCCATCATGATATCCAAGCAAATGTAAAGCACCATGGATAAGAAGCCGCTGTGTCTCATCCCGAAACGTTACGCCGTATTCGGCGGCTTGCCGTCGAGCTGCATCTAAATTGATATAGAGTTCCGCCTCCTCGCCGCTTTCGTCGCCGAGATCAAATGTTATAATGTCCGTATCATATTGATGCTGCAAATATTTTCGATTCAGCGCCCGTATCTCTTGAGCGTCAGTAAACACGATGGACATTGCAGGCAATGTGCTCCGCCCCTCTCCGGTGTAAACGCATCGAAAAACACGGGGAACCAATTCTTTAGGGAACCGTAAAAATGGGTGATTATGTGAAACGAAAATCATCCGGATCGTTTTCTCCGTTTCTGGACATTCGAAGAAGTCTTGTTCCCGGCTAGAGGGAGGGGAAGAAGTACCGATTCGGTGAGCGATAATGCTATTCCAGACAACATGACTTCAGGACCCAATCTCGTAAAATCTCCGGATAAAATAGCACGATCGACATTGGCATAGAGAGAGCATCCTCCCCCGCGCTCGATCGTCAGACCGGATAATTTTCCGTTCGATTCACCGATGAACGTAACTTCTCCCAGTATTGCGCTGACAACATAGCCGGTGCAATAATGAAGCTGAAGATGGGAAGCCGCCGTGTAGACTGAGATGAGATTCCCTTTTCGCAAACCGATATCGATGCCGGAATATATTTCTACCGAAAGACGGCTGCTGCGAGGAGCATTGAGAATCTCGAAGCGTACGCCGTCGCCGATTTTTTTCGGCTGTACTTCTAATATTCGTGCAATTTTTTTAATGTCAGTTCGTGCAAATGCAAACTTCATACGATCTTTCCGTTCAAGCTTTCTTCACGCAAATATACCTGCAACCTTTCTGAATGTCAAGTTTCAGATGGTAATCGTCGTATTTTCGATCGCCGCTTCGCATTCCAGCGAATAACCGCGGCTTCGAATTTCTTTTTTACATTTTTTTAAAATATCGTCTACCTTCTCGTCGCTGTGATTCTGATCATGATGAAAAAGGTATAAACGTTTCGCATGCGCTTCTACCGCCACGCGCAATGCGAAAAGGTAATCGGAGTGTCCCCAACCCACGCGGTCGATATATTCTTCAGGTGTATAAGTCGCATCATGAATCAGAACATCGGCATCACGACAGAAATCGAAAATACGCTGGTTCGGATCTCCTTTCATAGCTCGAAATTTATCCTTCACTTTTGGTTCGAAATTTGCCAGCGAATCCGCTGCGGCAGCATCAAACGGCTCGTTATCACTGATATAGATCAAAACCTTTTTCTTATATTCGATTCTGTAACCGATGGTAAAGCCTGGATGATTAACATAAATCATCTTTACGACTGCATCGTATACCTGTATTTCCTGTTCTTCAGTTATAGGTACAAAATTTATTTTTGCTTTGAGATCATGCAGCTGTACAGGAAAATAAATTCGATTCATCTGCTCGGCAATGATCTCGTTCAAAGGTTTTTCCGGACGTTCCGTACCGACAATCGTCAGTTCATTGCCGGGAATGAACGCCGGTTTGAAAAAGGGGAATCCCTGAATATGATCCCAATGCGGATGAGAGATAAACAAATATGCCTTTACAGATTCTCCATTGTTTATGAGAAATTCGCCAAAACTTCGAATTCCAGTCCCTGCATCAAAAATAAGCAGCTTATCGTCGTCGAGTCTCAATTCCAGACACGGTGTATTGCCGCCGTAACGAACGGTATGTTTACCTGGAGTCGGAATCGACCCCCGAACGCCCCAAAATGTGAGCTTCATAGAAACTCCTTCCGATTTTATACGGTCATATATTTTTTGGCTTCGTCAACATAGCTTCGAGCCGATTGTTCAAAAAATGTTTTTTCTTCATGAGTAAGCAGCCGTTTTATTTTTCCCGGTATGCCCGCCACTAAAACACCATCCGGCACGTCATACTTTTCCATGACCAATGTCCCCGCAGCAATCATACTGTAATCGCCTATTCTCGCACCATCGAGAATACAGGATCCCATTCCAATTAAATTAAAATTCCCAATAGTGCATCCATGCAAAATGGCTCCGTGGCCAATGGTATTATTTTCACCGATGCGGACCGCATAATTTTCGTGCGTTACATGAACCACGGCAGTATCTTGAATATTGGTGCGTTTTCCGATATGGATGGAATTTACATCGCCCCTTAAAACTGCATTAAACCAGACACCGGCGTCTTCTTCTATTTCGACATTACCGATAATCCTCGCCCCGTCTGCAAGAAATACAGACCGATGAATTTTCGGTTCTATTCCATCGTATTTGATTACCGAATATGACTTTAATTCCATTTCGGGGGAGTCCAAGAACTTCTCTTCCAGCTTAACAGTTCGACTTTGACGCTGCCAAGAATTACTTTCATTTTTGCCTTAACGGGAATACACGCCTGATCGTTGCTGAACCATCCTTCGAATCCGCCCGTCAGGCCGAAAATTCCTGTAAAGTCCGCACGTCCTTCAAAGTGAACACAGTCGATCGGATATTGAACCGAATCGATTTCCACTTTTTCCCGTTCATTAAGAAAATTAATATATGTCTTTACTTCCTTATTGTCGATACATGTCGGCACGTACTGCTCTTTTTTCCGGCGGGCATTGCCGCGTGCATAGAAGAATAACGAGAGCCCGTCCTGGCAGTGCCCGGATATTTTCGCCGTGTCAAATTTTTCCGGCCTGTATGTACCGTCATTTTTCGTTCCGTTCTCTCCGTGCAGAGTGTTGTCCTGGTATTGAAACCATATTTTTCTGTACGAGATTGTTTTCTTTGAGCTGTCCTCACTCAACCATGTATGCGTGAACAGGTCCTGATCAATACCGCTGTAAAACCGGATATGCAGTTCTACGAGCCAGGAGAGAGAGGAATTTGAATTTATAACTGCCGTAGTGTGGTAAATTTCCCTGCCATCGACATTTTCTTTTGAATTGACCCTCATGCGTATTGTTCCAATGTTAAAAAAAGAATAATGCACTCCATAGACAAGTTCTTCGCCGACCTGAAGCATAGATCCCAGCTGATTTTCGGTCAGTGTCATGTCTCCGGGAACAACGATCGACCGATCACTGCGTAGACCCAGCGAACATACGGCAAGAAGGACTCCGCAAAGAATACTGCACCAAACTATCCTTTTTCTTTGTAGCATTGTTTTTCCCCTATTACTTTAGATTTGATATTTTTTCTGCTTCCGGAAACAACGTCATTGCTTTTTGGAATTGGTTGTCCACTTCAAGAATCACGCCAATATATCCTTCAAACCCGAAGAGCCATTGAGCGATCTGTGCCTTCAACCTGGCTTTAATGAAGTTCAGATCCTCTTGATATTCTTTTTCATCGATCACGATCTTCTTTGTCGCAATATACTTTCGGAAATCCTGGAGCATTGGATCCGATATCTGGAACGACGATTTGAATTTTTCTAAATCCTGTCCGTATTTAGACCGAACTGAATTTCCGGGACCTTCAATATATTCTTTTGAATAGTCGTAGAAAATATTACGCCTCCAGAGAGTTTGAACAAGTCCCGTAAGATTTCCGGATTTTACGACATAATCCGGCGTAATCCCGCCGCCGCCGAGAACCGTGCGGCCGCCGAATGTTTTAAATTTCGGAATCGTACTGTCGGATTTTTCATCATGAGTATGATCTATGTTTTCGCCCTCTTGTTCATCCCGCTGGAACGCTTCCATCTGGTATTCGTCTTTGTTCTTCCCTTCATAGGAACGCTGGATAAGGCGGCCGCTCGGAGTATAGTATCGCGCAACGGTCAGCCGGAACGCCGAACCGTCCCTCAGCGGATATTGACGTTGAACCAATCCTTTTCCAAATGTCGTTTCTCCCACGACAAGTCCACGATCCCAATCCTGGATTGCTCCCGACACAATCTCGCTTGCACTCGCTGTTCCATGGTTCACGAGAATGATCAGCGGCAGCTTTTCATACGGATCGCCCGACTGTGCATAATAAGCTTCCTCGAATTCCGCTTTGCGGGATTTCGTATAGACAATCGTTCGGGGATGTTCCGCCGTTCCTCCCGATAAAAATTGATCCGCCATGTGATACGCTTCTTCAAGATATCCGCCGCCGTTATCGCGGAGATCGAGTATCAGCCGTTTCATTCCCTGACTCTGCAATTTTTGAAGCGCGGCCGCAAACTCCTCGTGTGTCGTTTCCTTAAATTGATTGACCCGCACATAACCGACATCTTGACTGACCATCATGGATGCATCGATACTATAGATGGAAATAACGTCACGGATAATTTCAAAATCGAGAAGATCCTTTTCGCCGGGACGCTTGATCGTTATTCTGACTTTTGTCCCTTTCGGACCTCGCAGTCTCTTCATAACATCTTGATCGGTATACTTGATAGAAGAGGAGTCGTTAATTTTCACGATACGGTCATCGGAAAGGACACCCATCCGTGCAGATGGTCCGCCGGCAATCGGCTCAATAACTGTAATCGTATCATTGATAACTCGGAAAGAGATTCCAACCCCTTCAAATTTCCCCTTAAAATCTTCAACCACTTTTTCAAACTGCTTCGGCGGAATATAGATTGAATGCGGATCGAGGGAATTCAGCATACCGACAATAGCGGCATCCGTTAATTTTCCGGTATCAACCTCGTCGACATAATTTTTTTCTACGAAACTCAGAATATCTCCGAATTTGCGTATTTGGTCATAAAGATTATCCGCCGATATCAGACGATTAATTCCCATCCCCGCGATCATACTGACGATAATCAAAGCACATACTGTAATAGTGGAAAATCTTTTTTTCATAATTAAATTCCTTGCAGATTCTATCCAATGCAGATCAGACAATCGCAGACCATACTGCCTTTTCTTCTGATCCATTCTTTATTTCCCTTTCACTCATTTTTGCAATAATACGTTAATTCACGACAAAATCAAATACTTCAGGTCATTCTTATCCCTTTGTAACGCGAATTTCAGCAAAAAGATTCACTCTCTCGTTTCCGGCTTCATTTGGGGAAACAGAACAACATCGCGTATTGATTCCTGATTTGCAAGAAGAATAGTCAGCCGGTCGATTCCAATGCCGAGCCCGGCGGTAGGCGGCATGCCATATTCCAGCGCTCTGAGATAATCCTCGTCTAAAACCTGTGCCTCATCATCACCGCGTTCACGAAGTTTCATTTGTTCTTCAAATCTCGCACGCTGGTCGAGAGGATCGTTTAATTCTGAAAATGCATTGCACAACTCCTTGCCGTTGACGATCGCCTCAAAACGTTCGACCAATCCCTGTTTTGTCCGATGCTTCTTGGCAAGAGGAGACATCTCCAAAGGATAATCGATAATGAACGTCGGCTGAACGAGAAACGGTTCGACCTTTGCGCTGAAAATTTCGTCAATAATAGCTCCGATGCCTGCATTCGGTCCTATGTCGATATGTAATTCTTTTGCAGCCGACCGCAGTTCTGTCTCCGACTTCCCGATCAAATCTTTACCCGTGTATTCTTTGATAGCATCGAACATCGTGACACGTTTCCATGGAGGAGTAAAATCAATCACCTTATCTCCCACAACCGCCTGCGAAGATCCGTTTGCAGCGATTGCGGCCATGGAAACAAGGTCTTCGACCATCGACATCATCCAAGTATAATCCTTATACGCGACGTAAATTTCCAACATGGTAAACTCAGGACTATGGGTGCGATCCATTCCCTCGTTTCGAAAATCTTTAGAAATTTCATAGACCCCGTCATAACCGCCGACAATCAATCGCTTGAGGTAGAGTTCGTCCGCAATGCGAAGGAAGAAATCGAAATCCAATGCATTGTGATGCGTCTTAAACGGACGTGCGGAAGCGCCGCCGTAGATCGGCTGAAGAACGGGTGTTTCGACTTCCAGAAAACCACGGTCGTCAAAATATCTCCGTATAGCGCTGATAATTTTCGCCCGTTTCACAAACACAGTGCGGACTTCAGGGTTGACGATTAAATCTATATAGCGCTGCCTGTAACGTATCTCTTTATCGGAAAGCGGATCATAAATGATTTTTTCGCCTTTCTCGTTGATCTTCTCCTTGACAACAGGCAGCGGCCGCAATGATTTTGATAAAAGTTCGAGCTTCTGTGCATGAAGAGAGATTTCACCCATTTTCGTCCTGAATATAAATCCGGTAATACCGACAATATCCCCGATATCCATCAACTTAAAAGCATCGTAGGCAGATCCGATATCGTCTTTCCGTAAATAGACTTGAATCCTGCCGTGAGCATCCTGAATATGGCAGAACGAGGCCTTACCCATCCGCCGGATCGACATAATCCTCCCGGCAATCGAAACGGTCCGCTGTTCCACTCCGTCGGTAAAGCTTTCGATTATTTCTTTTGAAAATGCATTGCGCTCAAAGGAATACGGATACGGATTAACGCCCATTTTCTTCAGCTGCTCTAATTCTTCACGCCTTCGGGACATCAAAACATTCAGATCTTCTTGTTCCGGCAAATGCTCGGATTGTTTTTTTTCTTCCGCCATACAAGCTTTCTCTCAAGTTAAATATATTTACAACAAATGCAGTTTATTCGGGTCCGTGCGCCCGTAAAGCGCAGATAATTCATACATCCTCTCTGCCGGGTACGAACCCACCTGATCCCAGGTAAACCGCCACTCCCAGTTTCCATCAATCGTCCCGGGAATATTCATGCGGGATTCTGAATCCAATCCGAGCACATCCTGAAACGGCACGATTGCTATATCCGCATGGGATTGAAGCGCCAGCCGGATAAGATCCCAATGTATCGCGCTTCCGTTCGTTTGACAATACCTCCGCACGAAATCTTTTTCGTGTTCGCTTGCTTTTGCATACCATCCGCATGTCGTATCATTATCATGTGTGCCGGTATAGACGACACAGTTTGCATTGTACCGGTGCGGTAAATATTCATGATCCGGACCTGAAGCAAAAGCAAAATGCAAGACTCTCATTCCGGGAAAGTCCAAAGCATCCCTCAAAGCCCGCACTTTATCAGTTATGATACCCAGATCTTCCGCAATGATGGGAAGTTTTCCGATTTTTTTGCGGACTATTTTGAAAAAATCTTCTCCCGGTCCCTTTCGCCATTCACCATGAATCGCCGTTTTTTCTTTTGCGGGAACTTCCCAATATGATTCGAAACCCCGGAAATGATCGATCCGGACTATATCGAACAACTCAAATGTTTTCTGGAATCGTTCGACCCACCATTGATATTTCTTTTCTTTCATCACTTCCCAGCGATAGAGCGGATTTCCCCAACGCTGGCCCGCGGCACTGAAGTAATCAGGAGGTACTCCGGCTACATGAGTCGGGATCCCGTTTTCGTCCAGGGAATAATCTTCCGGATGAGCCCAAACATCCGCGCTGTGCCCGGCGATAAAAAATGGAATATCCCCTATCAATTGAACTCCCCGTTCATGCGCGTATCCTTTCAGCTTGTTCCACTGACGGACAAAACACCACTGAATGAATTTATGAAATTGAATATCCAATCCAAATTCTTTTTCAGCTGCCCGAAGAGTTGCAGGGTCTCGCCGGGCCAATTTTGTTTCCCATCCGGTCCATTCCTGTCCGTCATAATGCCAGTTCAACGATTGAAACAGAGCATAATCATCAAGCCAATATTTCTCACTGCTGCAGAACGATTCGTATTGATCCCGCTGTCCGTTCCGGATTACTCTAAAAAATTTATTTGCAGCTGCCTGGAGTTTTTCCATGCGGAAGCGGGTTACTGCGGCATAATCGATTCGATGATCTGAAATGTTGCAGAAACCATCCGCTTCAAAATTATCAAGCCATCCAAGTTCTCTAAGTTCCTGCAAATCGATCAGCAGCGGACTTCCGGCAAACGCCGACGAAACCATATAGGGAGAATTTGCCATTCCAGCAGGTCCGATCGGCAGCATCTGCCACAAAGCCTGTCCGGCCGCATGGAGCCAATCTATAAAATGGTACGCCGGAACGCCGAGATCGCCCGATCCGTAAGGGCCAGGCAGAGACGTCGGGTGAAGTAATATTCCTGCACTCCGCATAAATCGCATAAATTAAGCCAACCCTAAATATTTTTTCAAATCCTTGACCTCCGGATACGACAACATCCGGCATTTTCCGCGGGGAACGCCGAGAGTTGTCAATCCGGCAAACGCAACACGATCCAGCTGCCTTACATCATAATCAAGCACTTCGAACATACGGCGTACTTCGCGATTGCGCCCTTCCCGTATGACGATCAAGATTTTTTTTCTTTTAGACCCTTCGACAATTTCTACGGTTTGCGCCTTTGCCAGCCCGTCTTCAAGATGGATGCCTTTTTTGAGTTTTTTCAAATCATCATCCTGCATCGTTTTATCGACCGTTACACGATACACACGCTCAATTTCAAATTTCGGATGGATCAGGGCATTTGCAAATTCGCCGTCATTGGTGAAGAGCAGTACCCCCGTCGTATTGCGGTCAAGCCGGCCGACCGGAAAAACTCTATACTTCGTCCGGACATAATTCATCACTGTTTCACGTCCCCTCTCATCGTTCATGGTTGTGATGACGTCTTTGGGTTTATTCAAAAGGATATAGACATTCTTTTCCTCTATGGACACGATCGTACCGTTCATAGATACTCGATCCTTCGAGAGAACGACCTTCGTACCCAATTCAGTCACAACACGTCCGTTGATTTTTACAGCGCCGGAGCGAATAAGTTCATCGTTTTTCCTTCTTGAACCGATTCCCGCCATCGCAAGAAAACGGTTTAATCGAACAGTTTCTTGATGAATCCTTGTATTTTCTCTTTCCATAATTTCCACCGCGGAGCCTTTTT
>Ga0182017_10000689_pt1 | contig 26541 bp, 22 predicted proteins | sample 712E3DmetaG_FD_120492 | JGI IMG/M metagenome (GOLD analysis project Ga0182017, IMG submission 120492) | Permafrost microbial communities from Stordalen Mire, Sweden - 712E3D metaG | ecosystem: Environmental > Terrestrial > Soil > Wetlands > Permafrost | place: Sweden: Stordalen | collected... | reverse complement strand
GCGCCTTGACGAGATCCTGCCCCACCGCTGGAAGCCTGGCCTCACACGCTGAAGGCGACGGTCCCCGTTGAGCCTACGGCGACGCCGGTGCCCCACTGCCACCGCTCCGTCGGGCGGTTACTCTGCCACGTGTTGGATGTTCAAATCTGCGTAGCGCTGCTCTTCCGCGAAATACGCCATAGCCGATTCTGCCAACTTCATTCCATTGTGACTCGACGCTAACCAAGAGGGGGGGCCGAAGCCGAACTGATAGTTCGCTGGATCGGTGAACACGCACCTGTTTCGCTCCGCTGAGACGAGTTGAATGATTGATTCCAACAGGGGCGCGACTCCAGGCGCCCACTGCTTAAGTGTTGCTGAGCACGATACTCCATTCATATTGCTTAGAAAAAGGAAGAATTGTGAAAACAGGAGGCGCTCGATGCTGGGTGTCTTCACGCGGTCAACGTCATTTCGCGGATCCAATGCTGCCTTTTGGTTAAAGATTGCGTCCAAGAAGAATAGCACCCGCACGGGCGTGATGTCGATCCCAGTCGCGATAAGCGAAGAGCAGCTCGAAGACCTTACGACACTGATCTTATTCTGCTGATAGAGAAGTTTTAGGAGCTGGTCTGCCGTGACACGGAAATCGTCGAGGATTTTGAGTACCCTCTTCTTGAATGACCCTTTCACGAAGGGCATTTTCAACAGTGATGTTTGGGCAAATTGACGATCGAGGTCGTCGATAGTGGAAATGATCTTAAGCGTCACTTCTTGGTCGAGCATTGGAGTCCTCCTTCAGCAATGGGCTTGGCCGCAAGCAGTATGAAGGCCCTGTGGGCCGCCGGCAAGCTGGTGATCGTCAGCCCAGGTGTTCCGGAGCGTACTCGATTCAAGGGGGGCTGGTGCGCGGAAAAGGGGAAGGCCGGAGCCAAGGCGACGGCCAAACCTTGACGGGAAGGCAACCCGAGAGGATGAACTCGCGACCCTCGACCTGTGGGCGGTCCCACAATGAGCCTTCAGTGGGCAGACCCCGGCCTTGCGGTTACGGCGCTTCGGCCTACTCGAACAGCTCGACCTGGCTGGTTGGCTTGAGGCGGGTTGCGAAGCGGAAGTAGGGCGGCGGCCGTGCCTCGGCCAGGCGCGCTGGGTGGACGCGATCGAGGTAGCACAGATGAGGGACGGTAGGGTTCTCTGACGCTCAAAGACCCCCATAGATTTGACTATGCTCCCGGCGCCGCGCCGCCAGCGTGTCATCGACGCCATCAACCACCTTGGTCCGGCCAACGACGCGGAAGAGCCGCTGCCACCCGATCCCGACTTTGCTCCAGTGTAGTAAACTCCCCCAAACTAACAACCAGGGCAGCGAGATCTGCCGGCCTGCACCCCCGCAGAACTTCAGGCCGGCGACTTTGCAGCCAGCGGGAAATTGCGCGCATGCCTGAGATCACCTATCCCTTCCTTGACCCAGACCTGTCCGTCGATAAACGCGTCGAGGATCTGGTCTCACGGCTCACGCTCGGAGAAAAGGCCCAGCAGATGCTGCATGCGGCGCCCGCGATCCCGCGCCTGGGCGTGCCCGCCTACAACTGGTGGAACGAAGGGCTTCATGGCGTGGCGCGGGCGGGAATTGCCACGGTCTTTCCCCAGGCCATCGGTCTGGCCGCCATGTGGGACACCGAGCGCTTGCACGCGGTGGCGGTGGCAATTGCCGACGAGGCCCGCGCCAAGCACCACGAGTACGCGCGCAAAGGCGACCGCGGCCAGTACAAGGGACTCACCCTCTGGGCGCCCAACATCAACATCTTTCGCGACCCTCGCTGGGGCCGCGGGCACGAGACCTACGGCGAATGCCCATTCCTGACATCGCGCCTGGCCGTGGCCTTTTGCCGCGGCTTGCAGGGCGACCACCCTCGCTACTTGAAGACGGTGGCGACGCCCAAACACTACGCGGTCCACAGCGGTCCCGAGAACCTGCGCCACCGCTTCGATGCCAAGGTCAGCCAAAAGGACCTGCGCGAAACCTACCTGCCCGCTTTCCACGCCTGTATCACCGAGGCCGGGGCCGAAAGCATCATGGCCGCTTACAACCGCACCAACGGTGAGCCCTGCTGCGGCAGCCCCACTCTTTTGCGCCGAATCTTGCGCGAGGAATGGGGTTTTCGCGGCTTCGTGGTCAGCGACTGCTGGGCCATCCAGGATTTCCACGAGAGCCACAGGGTTACCAACAGTTTCGCCGAATCGGCGGCGCTGGCGGTGCAATCAGGCTGCGACCTAAACTGCGGCTGTGCCTACGGTCACATTCCCGCCGCGGTGGCCGCTGGGCTTGTGCGCGAAGAAGATCTCGACACCTGCCTGCGCAGGCTGTTTCGCGCCCGCATGCGCCTGGGCATGTTCGATCCACCCGAGCGCGTGCCCTACGCGTCCATTCCCTATGAGACCAACGACTGCGATCAACACCGAGCCCTCGCCCGCGCCACGGCCTCGGCGTCGATGGTTTTGCTCAAGAATGACCGCGGGCTTCTGCCGCTGCGCAAGGATCTGCGCAGCATCGCAGTCGTCGGTCCCAATGCCTACGACCATCAAGTCCTTTGCGCCAACTACTGCGGAACCCCGTCGCGTACGGTGACCCCGCTCGAGGGAATCCGTGCTGCGGTTTGCGCGCAAACCAAGGTGTGGTACGCCCCAGGTTGCAAGCGACAGGGGACCGGGCTCGATGGCCTGAACTGCGCCGGACACCTGGCCGAAGCGGTGAGTGTCGCTGAGCGCGCCGACGCAGTCGTGCTCTGCCTGGGTCTGTCCGCCGAAATCGAGGGCGAGCAAAGGGACGAGAGCAACTCGGATGGGGCAGGGGACAAAGTGGATCTTGAGCTTCCCGGGCTGCAGCCGCGCCTGCTCGAAAGTATCGTCGCGCTCGGCAAGCCCACGGTGTTGGTGGTCATCTCGGGCAGCGCGCTCAATCTTGGGTGGGCCCACGAGCATGTGGGCGCCGTCATCCAGGCCTTCTATCCCGGTGAAGAAGGCGGCAGCGCCCTGGCCGACATCCTCTTCGGTGACGCCAGCCCTGCTGGTCGCCTGCCCGTCACCTTTCCGCGCTCGCTGGCGGACGTTCCTGACTTCGAAGACTACAGCATGAAGGGGCGCACCTATCGCTATTTGGAAAAGCCCCCGCTCTATCCCTTTGGTTATGGCCTTTCCTACACCCGCTTCCTCTATCAGGACATTGCTGTCTCGCCGGCGTCTGTCCCAGCGGGGGCCAGCGCGTCCGTGTCTGTTACGGTGAAGAATATGGGTAGCCGGCCGGGCGACGAGGTCGTGCAGCTGTACCTGACAGACTTGCAGGCGTCTTGTCGCGTGCCCCATCACAGCCTGCGCGGCTTCTCGCGCGTTCACCTCTTGCCGGGCCAGGCCCGCCGCATTGCTTTCGAGCTTTCTCCGCGCGATTTTTCGCTCATCGACGAACGCGGTCTTCGCGCGCTAGAGCCGGGCCGCTTCCGCGTCAGCGTGGGCGGCAGCCAGCCTGATCCGCGCAGCCAGGAGCTGACCGGACAAACCCCTCTGTCCGCCGAGTTCGAGGTCGTGGGCACGGCCACCGAGTTGCCGTATTGAACCCGATCGAACGGTGTTAGCGCGCCAGGCCGAGATGCGCAGATTGTGCGCTAGTGTGGGCTGAAGCGGCCGGTGTAGTCGCCCAACCAGACTGTTTCAAGGGCCGGGCGTGAGTCTGGTCCTGGGCGTGTCCTAGCGCGGCAACCACGCAGCGCTTGCGCCTGCTTTGACTAGGTGCCCCGCGCAGTACTTGCTGGAAACGAGACATGGTGGGCGGAATCTAACTGGACAGCAGGGAAAGGTGAGGTGGCAGGAAGGGCTTAAGTTCTGGGAATGCCTGCCGATGTCACAAGACCAGAGGAGGGACTGCCATACATGAGTCGAAGAAACGGCGCAAAGGCTGGCAGCCCCGGAGCTACATGATGAACGACCTCGTACCTCACATTCGCGTGGTGGCCGCCGTGATCGAGCAGCAAGGGCGATACCTCATTACCCAGCGACGCCCGACAGGCGTGCTCGCTGGGCTGTGGGAATTCCCCAGTGGCAAAGTCGAGACGGGCGAAACCGACGAGGCCGCGCTCCGACGAGAGCTGCACGAGCGCGTGGGCGTCGATGTGAATGTGGGCGGATCCACCGCCCGCCGCACCCACCGCTACGATGGCTATGTCGTTGACCTGGTTCTCTATCGAGCCAGCATCTCGCCTAGCCAAGAGCCGCGTCCGGTTCGTGTGGCCGATGTTCGCTGGGTAGCGGCCCAAGAACTGGAGAACTACGCCTTTCCCCCGGCTGACCAAGCCACCACCGACTTGCTCCTCGGGATCAACCGCGACACGTGCTTGCTCAAGCCAGGGCATGCGCGGGCCTTGCGTACACAGGCGCAGCAACCTGAGACGCACTAGAGCGCGAGCCGCAAGCTAGTACCGCCTCTCGAAAGTTCGCAGCTGGTTGAGCGGCCGGTGTTACGGCGGCGGAGCCGGTGGCCGGAGCTGGTGGCCGGTCCCGGATTCGGAACCGGATCCGGCTACCGGTCCCGGAACCGGCAACCAGCCACGGATTTCCAAGAATCTGTACTAGTGCTGGCGCGCGGGTGGCTCGTGGCCAACCCGCGGCGCGCCTCCTGCTGATTCGCCACGTTACGCTGCCTGGTTGAAATGCAGCTTGGAAGGGATGTACAATCTCTTCCGCCTGGCACAATGTAGCGTGATCTCGATGCCTGCAAACCGTTTCACCGCGTTTGCTTCCTTGGCCTTGGGTTACCTGCTGTTCGCAGGTGCTTGCGTGGATCTGACGCGTCCAAAGGGATTGGCGAGTGGTGCGGGTGGGCAAGGCGGGACTAGCACAACGTCTTCGGGTACGGCCCCAGGTAAAGGCGGCGCTGGCGGCACGACAGCGATCGGCGCTGGCGGCACGACAGCGATCGGCGCCGGCGGCACGACAGCGATCGGCGCCGGCGGCACGACGGCGATCGGCGCCGGCGGCACGACAACAGGTGGAGCCGGGGCGACAACTGGCGGCGCGAGCGGCGCGACAGCGGTCGGTGCCGGCGGCACGACAGCGGGCGGCGCCGGCGGCACGACAGCGGGTGGCACGGGTGGCGTTGCCACAGGTGGCGCGGGGGGCGTGAGCACGGGTGGCACAGCAACCGGCGGGAAAACCGCAACCGGAGGGAGCACGAGTCCAGGCGACGGCGGAGTTCCGCCGGATCTGCGAACGGCGAACGAGGTTACCGCCCCGGTTGAGGTGGCTCCCCCGCCCGATGCCAAGAAAGATGCGCCCACAGTCCTCGATGTCGCCCCGGATGTCACCCCCGACGTCGCCCGAGTTCCCGATGTCACCCCTGACGTCGCCCAGATCCCCGATGTCACCCCCGACGTCGCCCCCGATGTCACCCCCGACGTTGTCCAAGTCCCTGATTTGCCCCCTGATACCACCACCGTTGTCCCAGGACTTCTCCTCTACTACAGCTTCGACGAGGTCACTGGCACGACGGTCCCTGACAAGTCCGGCAATGGCAACGACGGGACCCTGGTGGCCCCCTTCAGCATCGCCGCAGGCAAGCTGGGAAACGCGCTGGTGCTCACTGGCACCGCGACCTCGGGTGGATACGTGGTAATGCCGCCAGCAATTCTTGCTACGTCCAGCGAGATGACGATTGCCACCTGGTTCAGGATCAACAGCACGAACGCGCCCTATCAGCGGGTTTTCGATATTGGCAGCAGCCCCACGATATCGTCCATGTTTCTCACGCCTACCTACGGTCCCGGCGGCCCCCTTCATTTCACCATCCGGTTTACTCTTTCCGACGGGGGTGTGACCCGGGATGACATCGATGGGACAGCAATTGCCGCGGCTCAGTGGTATCACACGGCCGTAGTGATCGATGCCTCCGGCAACGGACGCCTGTATCTGGACGGTGCTCAGGTCGGCACCACCACGCCCATGAAATTCCGTCCCAGCTCCTTGGGCTCCACTCCCAACGACTGGATAGGGCGTTCGGAGTTTGCCAATCCCTACTTTGATGGCGCAATCGACGAGTTCCGCATCTACAGTCGCGCTCTGAGCGCGGCGGAGATTTCCGCTCTGCGCGACTACACCGGCCACTAGGTCCGTGCTGCACGAAAGCAAGCCGCAGTCGCGGGCGCCATCGGCGGCGGTGTGCAGGTTTCGTGAACTGACCCTTTGCCCTGTGGGGCGGTCGGGGTAGAAAGCTGGCGGGGATGCGGAACAAGCCCGCCAAGAAGAAGCCCTCGAGCCGGGCGACCGGCAAGAGCGACGACCGTTTGCCACCCGCGCCCGCGCCCGAACCGCGAAGGGTTTCCCTGCTCTGGTGGCCCGCCGTAATCTTGACCTGCTGGTCCTTTGGCTTCACCACCATGCAGGGCTCGGATCTCTGGTGGCACCTGGCCGGCGGTCGTTGGATCACGCAGACCCACACTCTCCACTTCACCGATCCCTTTTCCTTCACCTGCCACGGCCGGCCCTGGTTCCATCCCGAGTGGCTGTCGGACGTCATCTTCTACAACTGGTCCAGGCTCTTTGGCACGGCTGCCTTGGTCTGGTGGAAGTGGGGCCTTCTAGTTGCCACCTTCGCCCTTCTCTTTCGTTTGTTGCGGCAGATCTGTGGCGGTTCGGGAAGCGCCTATTTGGCCGTGCTGGCCGCCATTGCCGTCGGGGCGCCCTTTTTCGACATGCGGCCTCAGCTCTACACCTTCCTGGGCTTTGTCGTGGTTCTCTCCTTCGCGCTGCCCTTGTCACGCAAGTTGTGGATCCTCCCCCTGGTCTTCATGCTGTGGGCGAACCTGCACAGTGGTTTCATTCTCGGCCTCGTCACCATCGCGACAGTGCTGGCTATCTCGTTCTTCTACGGCGAGGCTCCCCAACGAGCGGCGTACCTGGGACTGGCTTGCCTGCTTGCCTGTTTCGTCAATGGCAACGGAAGCGAAGCTCTGTTCTGGCCCATCCGATTTGCCCAGGACAGTCACTCGCCCTTTCTTCGCATAGCCGAGTGGTTGCCCCCGTGGGAGCCGGGCGGCATCCGGAGCAAGCTCTACTACCCCTCGATTGCCGCCTTCGCGATGTCGCTTCTCATCGTGGTGGGTGCGCGCGCCTACCGGCGGCAGCCCCGCCTCATTCTCTCCAGCGTGGCCATCGGGCTGGTCACGCTGGTCCTGTCCATCAGGAGCCGTCGCTTCATTCCGCTCTTCGGCATCGCGCAGAGTCTGGTGCTGGCCCCCGCACTGGTGGTGGTCTGCTCCTCGCTGCGTCGGCGCATCGTGCGTGCTCTACCCTGGCTCGATCGACCGCGCGTCTGGCAGATTGCCCTGCCGGTCGCGGCCATGGTCTGGGGCGGCCTGCAACTGGCACCCTTTCCGCTTTCCCGCAACGCCTTCCTCTTCTTGACTGCCGAGGACGCCTTCCCGGTGGAGGCGATGAATCTGGTCGAGACGAACCACCTCGAAGGCAAGCTCTTCGGTTATTACAACTGGGGTGGCTACGTCGATTGGCGAACCGGGGGACGCTTGCAGGTCTTCATCGACGGCCGTGCCGGCACGGCGTTTGACGAGAAAACCTACCGGCAGTACCTGCGGGTCTTGGCCCTGCAGGACGGATGGGATGACGTGGTTTGGGCCTCGGGCGCTGATTTCGTGCTGTGGCCGCAACACAGCCCGCAGCAGATCGAACAGCTTCGCAAGTCCGGGCGCTGGCGATTTCTCTACTCCGACCACGTGGCCACCCTGCTGGCCCGCGCGGACCGCCCCCCGCCCCAGCCCCTTCTCCCCACGCCCGATTCGCCATGGCGGGATCTGACGTTGGGCTGGGCGGCTTTCCGTACCCACGAATACGCCACCGCCCAGGGCCATTTCCAACGAGCTCTGCAACGGATGCCGAACCTGCGCCCGGCGTGTGAATGGCTCGCCGACGCACATTCCATGTCGGGCCGCCTGGCAGAGGCTGAAGCAACGGTTGAGCGCTGTCAGCGGATCTTCCCGGATTCGATGCGCCGCAAGCAACTCCTGGAACTCTTCCGCGCCCGCGCCCGCGGGGCCGGCGGACCAACACCCTAGGGTACGATGTTTCGCTTCGGCATAATCGGCACGTCCCACTTCGCGGTTGCCCGCATGATCCCCGCGATGCAGGCGGGGCAGGACACCAAGGTGGTGGCCATCGCATCGCGCGACGGGCGCAGGGCTTCGGAGGTGGCGCGCGCCCTGGGTGTGAAGAGGGCCTACGATTCCTACCAGGCCCTGCTCGCTGATCCGGACATCGACGCCGTGTACAACCCGCTGCCCAACCACCTGCACGTCCCATGGTCAGAGCGCGCAGCGGCGGCGGGCAAGCACGTCCTGTGCGAAAAACCCATCGCGCTCGACGCCGCGCAAGCCCGCCGGCTGCTCACCGCTTCCGCGCAGAACCGCGTGCTCATCTGCGAGGCTGCGATGGTGCGGGTCCACCCGCGCTGGCTGGCCGTGCGCAATCTCGTCCGGCAAAAAGCTATCGGCGAGTTGCGAGCCTTTGTCGGGACGTTCGGCTACCAGCTCGGCTCGCGCGACAATGTCCGCTACGACCCGACGATGGGCGGCGGGGTTCTGCTCGACACCGGCTTCTACCCGGTCACCATGAGCCGCTTCTGCTTCGATGATGAGCCAACCGCCGTCATGGCCCGGGCGGAGCGCGATCCGGACCGGGGCGTGGACTGCCTGACCAGCGCGATCCTCGAGTTTCCGCAGGGCCACGCAATCTTCACCGTCGGAATGGAAACCTTCCCTGTGCAGCGAGCTCAGCTCATCGGCACCGGCGGCCACATCGAGATGGTCAATCCCTGGAACCCGCCCGGCGACTCTCCCTCGGAGATAGTTGTCAACTCCAGCCCGAGCCTCGAGAAGCCAATGCCCCAGCGTCTGACGTTCGATCCTGTGGACCAGTACACTGTCCTGGCCGAGGGATTTGCCCGCGCTGCGCAAGCCGGCGGCCCCAGCCCCATCCCGCTGGAAGATTCGATCAAGAACATGGCTGTGCTCGATGCGCTTCGACGTTCGGCCGCCAGCGGGCATGCTGAGTTAGTTGGCTAGCTATTTCACCGCAGAGAGCACAGAGAACGCAGAGATCGGATAGGAAGAAGGAGTTCGGACCGGCCCCCACTCCCTTTCTGCTCCGGCTCTGTGGCCTCTGTGGTGAAGAAAGCTGACTACCTCCGGCGACGCCGGGGCCGTGCTAGACTTTGCCCATGCACTTCGGCCTGACAAGAACTCCATTTCGTGAGTCCTGCTCTAGCCTGACGAGAGGCGGCTGGGCCGCGGCTTTGCTGGCGGTGTTGTTGCTTGGTTGTAGTGGCGGGTCCACCGGCTCACCGCAAGGGACCGGTGGGGTGACTGGAACCGGCGGAGACAGCGGCGGACAGATTGGCAACGGTGGCTCGCAAGGAAGCGGCGGCCAGCAAGCATCGGGCGGCCAGGCCGGAACGACGCCTTCCTCCGGTGGTCAGTCTTCCGCCGGTAGTCAATTGGGGTCCGGCGGCCTGCCCGCCTCGGGTGGGCAGACAAGCTCCGGTGGGCAGCCGGCCTCAGGGGGCCAGCCAAGAACCGGTGGCCAGCCTGGCACGGGCGGGCTCGCTTCCTCAGGGGGCGCCTCTGCTGGAGCCGGCGGCAGCGCGACTTTGGCCGGCGGGACGTCTGGGACAGGTGGCCAGGGTGGAAACGCAGGCGCCGGCGGCAGCACCAGCGCCAGCAGCGGTGGCACCAGCGCCAGCGGCGGCAGCACCAGCGCCAGCAGCGGTGGCGCCAGCGCCAGGGGCGGCACCACCGGCTCCAGCGGCGGTCGCATCAGCAGCGGTGGCACCAACAGCACCGGTGGCATCGCCAACGGTGGCACCACCAGCGCCAACGGTGGCACCACCAGCGCCAGCGGCGGCAGCACTGGCGGCAAGCCCGATCCGGGCTCGCTGCCAAGCATCACCGTGCATTTGGCTGGCGATTCGACCATGTCCAATTATGCGGCGACTACTACCCAAGAGGGCTGGGGGCAGGAGTTTGGGCAGTTTTTCGTCAGCAAGGTGACGATTGACAATCAGGCTCAGGGCGGCGCCAATGTGCAAAGCTTCTACTCGGGTAAATGGAAGACCCTCATCGGCAACGTCCAGGCTGGCGACTACGTGATGGCGGCGTTCGGGATCAACGACAGCGGCACTGCGCACGGGCCCGTCACTCCGGCGGATTTCCAGGTGGAGCTCAGCACGATGGCGGATGAAGTCGCGGCAAAGAAGGCCACCTTCATCCCCACGACATCATCCCCGCTGCAGGTGTGGGTCGGCGGCAAGGAAACCAATGATCGGCTACAGCCGTATTGTGACGCGACGATTGCGGTGGGAAAGGCCAAGGGCCTGTTGGTCGACGATCTCAACGCGCGCGGAATCGAATACTACAACTCGATCGGCCAGTCAGCCGCGGCGGCCCTCACCTTCAACGGTGACAAGGCACACTTCGACAAGGCGGGCGCCACAGCGATGGCCCAGCTTGCCGCGCAAGAACTGACTCGCATCGGCAGTCCGTTGGCAGCCTACTTGAAGTAGCCAGCGACGTCTGTGTGCCCGACTACCGCCGACGACGCCGACGGTGGACACGGCCCCGCGAAGCTGGCGCGGGTTCCTCGCGCGTGGTCGCATCCGTTTCCGGCCCGCCGGAGGCAGAGGCACCCACGCTGGCCAGGGCTAAGCGGCGCTGGGAGATGAACTCCCAGGCAATCGCGATGAACACAATCAGCGTGGCCACCGACATCAGGGTGTACTGTTCATCGAGCCAGGTGGGCATGCCCTTGATTGGTGCCCACGCCGCGAACTGGGTGAAGGCGGTGAGCAGCAACAGGCGAAAAGCGAGTCGTTCGCTCTTCAGGCATAGCAAGGCCACGACAATGATGAAGGCGTAGTAGTAGCAAGTCAGCTCGACCCCGAAAGAAATGAAGGTCGCCGACAACGCCAAGGCAGCCCACGGTTCGACCTCACGCACGGCAAAACCCAGCAACACCAGGAAGGCGACCACCGCGGCAAAATACACGGGCTGCGACCGATGGAAACTGTCCAACCGCGCCTGCTTCCATTTCGCCCAGGGATCGGTCTGCCCCTCGCTGCGCATCATGCGACCCGCCTCTGAGGGCCGGTAGGCCACCACCGTGCGCAGACCCATGTTGTTGGTCAACGCCGTCCCTGAGTGCTTCATCGTGTTGCGCACGAAGTCCTGGTAGGTGCTGGCGCGCCCGACCACCGCCATGCCTGCCGGAATCAGCAAAGCCGCGCCCAAAGCTGCACCGGCAAAGAAACGCATATAGGTTGGAGGGAGCTTGCGATGCCGGACGATGTGATAGGCGGCAGCCAACACGGGCGCGACGAAGAGGAAGATGGGGAACATGCGCAACAGGGTCGAGTAGGCCAGGGCCAAACCTGCCGCAATCGGGTGTTGCTTCTTGAGCAGGCACACGCTCGCGATCATCCAGAACAGCCAGTCCCAGCGCAAGAATGCGCCCCCGGTCCAATAGAAGCGCGAGGGGAAGTTGGTGGCAAAAACCAAGAGCGCGATCGCCAACACACGCCAACTGAACGCCCACGCAATCATCAGACACCCAGCGGCCAAATAGACAGAATCCAGCGAATTCAGGATGTAAACTTGGGTCTTGCTGGCAGGCGCCAGGTTGGCGAGCAGCGAACCCGCGATGTTCCACACCGGGGTGCCGTTGTAGCCATGGTCGGTCTGCGCATCATCCCAGCGGCGCGCGTTCTCCAGGGTGCGGAAGTAGACCAGGTCGCGCTGGAAGGACTCCCAGCGCTCAGGGGTGAAATGCTGCTTGCAGCGTTCCGGATGCGCCAGAATGTCGGCGGTGGTCTCCAGGATATTGGTGCGCAGGTTGGTGAGCTTGCGCATCTCGACCCGGCGGCGCAGCGATGGCAGCTCGGAGTCCGCCACTGCCACGCACTCGTACAGCCGATCATAGCTCAACTCGCGCGAGTACTTCGACCCGATGTAGTAGTGAAAGGTGTCCCAGCCGTGAATAAAATTGGGAAAGTGGAAGTAACCGAAGTTGAAGTAGGTCAGAAACGCCACCAAGCCCAGCACGGCCAGAATGGCACGGCGAGCTTTCCCGCCAATCTTGCCAAGCCCGAGCGCGGTGGCCAAGTACTGCACAGACCGAATGACCGGGTCGAAGATGCCGGTAGCCTTCTCCTTGGGCCTAATGGCAGCGCCTCTCGACACCCATCGGTCCCACCACAAAAAGAGCAGCCCGATCAGGGCTAGCACCAACTCCCAACGCGCGCTGGCGATGTCGTCCCAATAGGTCTTGGGCACCACGGTGGGCGGGGCGTTCCCCACCCGCATCTGGGCTGGGAACGGAGTGGGTTTCTGGCAATAGGCTGCGACCTCGGAAACCGAGAAAGAGGTGTCGCCCACCCCCTCGCCGACGCGCAGGTAGCGCAGCGCCACGCCTCCGGTCTCGATGGTGCGCAGGCGCAGGCCGTGGTTGGGCACCGGGAAAATGTGTCCCAGCACGCGGTAGTCGTGGCCGTCGAGCGAGCCCCACGCCGTGTACCTGTCGTTGGCGTCGGCCTGGATAGCCAGCGCGTTCACCGTGGTGGGCGCGCCCAAGTCCCAAGTCACGGTCGCCGCGCCGGTGTCGAACAGCACCGCCAGCGGGGCATCCCACAGCGCGCCCTCGGGCGCCAGGGTCTCGTCGGTGAGAAGGGCCAGATCGCGGCGCGTGTCCTGCCAGCTTGTGGGTCGCCGTCCAGACAACAGATTTCCGGCCGGACAGGCCGCTAGCAGCGAGTAGTCTTCCGCGCGGGCCTGGGGTGCGGCAAGAACGCCGGCTAGGAACGGCAACAGGGCGTAAGGACCGCGCGACATTGAAGCTTCAGTCTAGCCTGTCCAGCGCCTGCGCATAGCCGCTTGCGAACGCCCGTGTGTAACCCCACGCACTCACGTAGCTGGCCAGCAGGCCCAGTCCGATGGTGAGATAGGCGGAATATCCTAGGTACGGCTCCCAAGCGGGCAGCAACCCCGCAATGGACAGATAGGTGGGCAAGAAGCTCCACATGATGAGGTTGGACTTGGCCTTACCCGCGAGGCTGCTGGGGATGTTCATGTGCGCCGCTGCCATGAACCGCCGCACCGAAGCCACCCAGAACTCGCGCAGCAGGTACGCACAGATGACCAGCGGCGGGAAGAAACCCTGAACTGTGGCTATGATAATCAGGAATGATTCGTAACAAAGGTCACAGAATTGGTCGAGGATCTCGCCCAGGCGCGTGACCTGTCCGGTGCGGCGGGCGACCCAGCCGTCAAGATAGTCGGTAACGCCCGCCACGATTGACAGCACGATGCCCCAACCGTGGGAAACATAGAAGTAGACGACAGCGCCAAGCAGGATCAGCAGAATACGCGACAGCGTGATGACGTTGGGCACGGTGCGGATGTCACGCCTGATGGTGGATCCCATGCCATTTGCATAGCCCGACTCGAGTTCCGAGGCAATCTACTCTGGCGTCGTCCTGGCAATGATCACGCAAGACGAGGCGACCCTACCTAGAATACCTGGCGGAAACCGAATGACATGCGGCCGGGCCAGCCTGCGGGCATGCCAGGCGCTGGCCGCAATGGGAAGGCCCAGTCAGCGCGCAGGGCGTAGGTATTGAGCTGCGGGATGAGCAGGCGCAGGCCAAAGCCCACGTCGTCGTAGAAGGTCAGGCTGCTGGCCTCAGGGGCCGCGTCGCCAGCATCGAAGAACAGCAGGCCGCCGAGGCGCAGGAACCCCAGTTTGAGCGCCATGGTGCGCGCCTCGATGTGGCCGATGAACTCGGCACCGCGGCCGCTGAACTTGCTCACCGGATAGCCACGCAAACCGGTGTCGCCGCCCACGACGAAGTAACGCCTGCGTGTATTCTCGGAGAGAAAACCCAGGTTGCCCGCCGCCACCACGCGAAAAACCCGCGCCAGCACAGGCGTGGCCAGGGTGGCCCGACCCTGGACAAGTTGATCCGTCACCTGGTCGCCCGCCACGCGAGCTTCCCAGGAGCCGCCCACGCTCTGCAGGCCGCCCCACCAGTCCGCGGCAAGGTCGAGTGAGGTTTGAAATAGACTGAAGTCCTTGTCGGAGCCCAGCAGGGTGCTGGCCCGACCGGCCTTGAGCGAGAGCGAAGGCCCCAGTCGTATGTCCTCGCGAAAATCGAAGGTGTTGAGATCGCGAAAGGTCCGATAGCGGGGCGTGAATAGCTCGTAGCGCAGGAACGGGTCCGAGACGCGCTCCGAGAGCGGGAAGACCTGCTGGGCAAATCGCGTGCGCTCCGATGCCCCGCAGGGATAGGGGAAATCGGCCAGGAGTGACGGCCGCGTGAGATTCAACTCGTAGCCCAAGCTGATGCGCTGGATCAGGGTCGGCCGCGGGAATGAACGCGTGACGGCCGAGCTGAGTGCCATGGTGCGCAGCCGGTACTCCGAGAGAACAGATTCTGCCGCCGACTGCCCGGAAGGATCGCCGACGGAAACCGAACGGAGGGTTGTCCCCGAGAACTGGCGTTGGACGCCGTCGAAGTGACTGAAGTCCGCGGTGGCGCCCCAGCGACGCGCCAGGGCCCAGAGCGGATACTCCAGGTGAAAGAGCGACGAAGTGCCCTCCTGCGGTCCCGCCGCGATCTCGTCGATCTGGCGCTTCCAGATCCAGTAGAAAGCCGCTTGCAGCTTGAGGCGCGTGCCCAGAATGTTGGGATCGATGTAGTTGGGCCCCAAGTACATCTTGCCTTGGTCCATGGTGAACACGGCGGCCAAGTTCTTGCGCCAGCCGAAAAGGTTGTTCTCCGAGAGTGAGGCCGTGTAGTAGAGGAGGTGGTTTGGCTGGGCTTCGTAGTCCTGGTTGAAACGCAGGCTCCACACGTCGCGGGTCACGATGAGCACGTCGACCATCCCTGGCGTCGCGGACTTGACCGGCAAGACCGCCACCACGTTCGACAGCGTGGGATCCTGCAGGTTGCGTGTGGTCTCCTCGACCAGATCCTGGTCGTAGCGGTCGCCCGCCTGCACCAGCGATTCGCGCCGGATATGGTGCTCGCGCGTGGTGCGGTGAAAGATGTTGGCCCAAACCAGCGGGACTCGTTCGCGCGCCAAGAAGACGTCCAGGTTCACCACCTGGACCGCGCCGATAGTCTTCCCCTGTGGCGCGGGCTCGATGGTCAGGCCCCGCAAGGCGAGGGCATCGTCCACCGCTTGCCGTTCCAGCTTTCCCAGATCGGCATAGCCAGCCGCCGCGGCCGAAGCCGGCACGAGGAGAAGCAAGCACAGCCAAGCGCCGCGCATGGGCCGTGATTGTACGCGTGAAACCATTCGCGCGGCTGGTGCGCATCTTGCGCGCCGCATTCCGCCAAGGAAGATCAAGTACCGCGCTGTCTGCTTGCGAGGAAAACGTGACAAACCGAGCACTTCAGGCGACCATTCTGCCCGCAGCCGGAAAGCAAGCCGGTGTATCCACAACCAGCCACATGTTGGCTACAAATGGGAGGGATTTCGCGATGAGAAAACTACGAGGAATACTAGTTGCTGGCCTGGCCATGGGGGCGTTCTTCGGCGTGCTGACGTCGGCGCACGCTCAGACCCCAGCCTATGGCCAGACCCAAGCGCCGGCCTATGGTCAGACCCAAGCGCCGGCCTATGGCCAGGCCCCGGCCCCAGCGTATGGCCAAGCCCCGGCTCCGGCCCCAGCCCCAGCGTATGGCCAAGCCCCAGCGTATGGCCCAGCCCCGGCTCCGACCTATGTGCAGGCTCCGGCTCCGATCATCGAGACGCCACCACCGCCTGTGACCGCACCCAAGGCACCAATCTCTGATGATATGTCCGGAGCAGTAGGCGTTGGCGTGGGCGTTGTAGCGGGGAATGAGTTCATCAAGCCCGACGGCGCAGTGGCGGCCCTAAGGTACTGGATCAATGATTCTCTCGCGCTGGCGGCACAACTGAGATTCACCATCAGCACGGCCAAGAATACCGATACGAGCTGGAATCTCAGTCCGACTGCCATGATTCTATTCTCGCCGAAGAAGGTGCTCTCAACCCGCCTGCTGATCGGCGTTGGATTGGGCGAGACTACTGACAAAACTCCTCCGGCCGATGTGACCGTTGGCCTCACTGTACCGATCTTCCTCGGTTTGGAACACTCCTTCGCCAGGTGGTTCGCCATGGGCATCGCCATGCAGGACAACCTCGTCAATTACACCAATGGTACGAACACGTATACCTTCGACATCAGCTTTAACACCACGAAGTACTTTGGTTCGCTTTTCTTCTACACGGACTAGATCAGGCGTTGCCTGAGCACAGGCTTTCGCAAAGCGGGATCCTTAGGGGTCCCGCTTTTTCTTATCCAGGCTGTGAAGGGGAGCACCCTGCGAGCGCGTCCACCACGGCCTGGCCGGCCTGGATCGTCGTCACCGCCGGGATCCCCGGCAGTGACACGTCGGCAGTGAGCACACCGCGATCGATGGCGCGGTAGACGGCGCGCTCGACCGCCGCGGCCTCTGTCTCCAGCCCCAGTGAGTAGCGCAGCAGCATGGCCACGCTCAAAATGGTGGCATAGGGATTGGCGATCCCGCGGCCCGCGATGTCGGGCGCACTGCCATGGATGGGCTCATACAGGCCGCGCGGGCCGTCGCCAAGCGAAGCCGAGGGCAGCAGTCCCATGGATCCAGCCAGCACCGAGGCTTCGTCAGTGAGGATGTCGCCGAACATGTTCTCGGTCACGATCACGTCGAAGCTTGCCGGCCGCCGCGCCAGGTACATGGCGCAGGCGTCGACCAGCACATGTTCAAGCTGCAAGTCAGGGTATTCCTTGCGCACGAGCTGGTCGGTGATTCGGCGCCACAGACGTGAGCTCTCCAGCACGTTGGCCTTGTCCACCGAGGTGAGTTTTTTGCGCCGGCCGCGCGCCAGCTCGCAGGCGCGCCGGACCACGCGGCGAACCTCGTCGCTGGTGTACACGCACAGATCGCTGGCGCGATCGGGCTCGCGCTTCTTTTCGCCAAAGTAGATGCCGCCGATCAGCTCGCGCACGACCAGCAGATCCACACCCTTGAGAACTTCGGGCCGCAGGGTGGAGGCGCCCACCAGTTTGGGGTGGATGGTGACGGGCCGCAGATTGGCGTACAGGCCCAGCTCGCGCCGTATCGCCAGCAGGCCCTGCTCGGGACGCACATCGGCCAGGGGATCGTCCCACTTGGGGCCGCCCACCGCGCCCAGCAGAATGGCGTCGCTGGCACGCGCCATTGCGAGGGTTTCGGCCGGCAGGGCGGTGCCCGTGCGATCGATGGCGATGCCGCCCAGAAGTCCGTCGCGCAGGGTGAACTCGTGGCCGAATTTCGTGCCGACAGCGCGCAACACGCGGGTCCCCTCGGCGGTGACCTCGGGTCCGATGCCGTCGCCGGCGAGAACCAGTATCGAAGCCTTCATGGGCCGCACGTCTACCACACCATGCGGTCAGTCGTCGGCCCTTCGCGGTCATGACGACAGACTGAGCGATCCGGAAGTTCACCACAGAGAGCACAGAGGGCACAGAGGCCGGAAAGAAAGGGGTCCGGATCCGGGTCCGAACCCTTCCTTCCTTCCTTCCTTCTGATCCGTCTCTGCGATCTCTGTGCCCTCTGTGGTGAAATCCGGCTGCCCCTTGCCGGTGCCCCCCGTTAGTCGCTGATGCCCTCTTTGAGGTAGTGCGGATTGACCGCAAGCGACAGTTCGAAAGGCTCGCCGTAGAGCAGCCGATAGTGCGCGTACACGGCCAACACGCGCTTGATGTACTCGCGGGCCTGATCATAGGTGACCAGCTCCACGAATTCGTCGAGCGGTCGGCTCCCCCATTGGTCGCACCAGCGCATCATGGCGTGCGAGCCGGCGTTGTATGCGCCTGCGGCCAGGGCGATCTGCTCGCCGAATCGCTTGAGCAGCCCGCCCAGATACGCGGCGCCGACGCGGATGTTGACCTCGGGGTCAAAAAGCTCGTCGGTGTGGAGGGACACACCCAGGTGCTCGGCTACCTCCTGGCCGGTGGACGGGATGAGCTGAAGCAGCCCGCGCGCATCCGAGGGTGACACCACGTGGGGTAGAAACGACGACTCCTTGCGCATGACCGCGTAGACGAACAGGTCGGGCGCGCCCGCGGTCGAGGCCTGCGGTTCCACCATGTCCCGGAAGGCGCGCGGATAGGCGGCCTGCCAGAAGAGGCGTGCGGGCCCGGTCGGTGCCGAGACCAGGGCCGAGGCGCCGTGGTTCTCGGCGAGTCGAAGCGCCTGGTGGAAGGCGCGCATGCGCGGGTATTCTTCCAGGAGCAAGGCCGGCCCGCGCGCTTTGCCCATGTGTTGCAGCACGCTCGCTTCTGCCCGCCCCAGCTCCTCGCCCGCTTCCACGTCGAGCCCGGCGGCGAGCAGCTCTTGCGCGCGCTCCAACGCTGGATCGCGTCCGGGCTTGCCATGCGCCTCCGGCGCCGGGAGCGACGAAGGCGGCAACTCGATCTCCACCTTCTCACCTGCTTCGCGCAGTCGCGCCGCAGCCAGCAGGCCGTAGTAGCCGAGCGGCGAGTGGTGCACGCACTCGCGCAATTGACGTCGCGATTCCTCGGCCAGCCCAGCCTGGGCCACAAAGCGCGCCCGCCAGTAGCGCACGCGCATGGCGGTGTCGTTGTTCTTGTGAGAAAGGCGCTCGCATTGGTCCAGCGCACGCAGGGCCTCGGCCGGCTCGCCAAGCAGATGGTGCGCCAGCGCCAGATACCAGGCGGCGTCGTCGGCAAACGAGCTGTGCGGGTAGCGCGCCAGGGTGGCCTGCAAACCGGGCAGGGCCTCGCGGAAATGGCCGCGATTGACATCCAGCCAACCGGAACGGAACTGGGCTTCGGCCGCCCATTTCGAGGTGGGGTAGCGCTCGACCACCTGGCGATAGCCGGCTATGGCCTCGTCGTTGCGGTCAATGCGGGAAAGCGCACGCGCACCGTGAAACGCCGCAAAGGCCGCTTTCTCGCCGGCTAGCTCGGGCGTCACCCTCTGCAACAACGCCGCCGCGCCGGCATAGTCGCGTCTCATCTTGTACTTGGCCATGCCGATGGCGAAATCGCGCTCGGCTGCCAGATCCGCAGGCAAGGCCGCGGGCAGCAGGGCCAGCTCGTCGAGCGCGGCCTGATACTCGCGGTTATCGGCCAACTTGTCGGCACGGCGCAGCCGCTCGCGCGGCGAGAGCGCTGCAGCCTCGGGTGCCGCCGCTGTCGGGGCGCCGAGAGCCGCGGCTCGCGTGACCGCCTCGGCGGCCAATGGGTGGGCGGGAAAGTCCAGGTGCACCTCCAGAAAGAGCCGACGTGCCTCCTGGGCAGCGGTTCCACCCTGCGGCGCCGCTCTCTCAGCAGAGAGCTCTGCCAGACGAAAACGCGCCACCACTGGATCGGTTCCCGGTGTCTTCTGCGCGACTAGGTTCCGGTAGGCTACCGCAGCCTCGCCTCGCTGGCCTTGCATCCACTCGCAGTCGGCTGCGCGCCAGGCTGCGATGCCAGCGAAACGCGACGGCCGCAACTTGGCCAGTTCGGAAAATGCGGCACGCGCCTTGGCATAGGCGCCGTCGTAGAAAAGGCTTTCGCCGAGCAGGTACAGGGCATAGTCCCGGTTGCGCGGCAGCCTGCGCGCTAGCCCGTCGAGCGCGCGTGCCGATTCGTGGTAGGCACCCGCGCGCAAGGCGAGAAAGCCACGCGCTAAGTCGGCCACCGGACCGCGCGCCGGCGGCCCGGTTGCGGCAGCGGCTAGGAGAACGAAAACGCCCAGCGTCGAAATCGCCATGAAGAAAATCACTATATCGCGATTGCGGCACGAAACCGGAAGACCTGCCTGCCGATACTCCCATACGTCAGGCGAGGCGGTGATTGACCCCCCGCTTGGAAGGTGAAAGAACAAACTCAAGGCCGCCAAAGGCAAGGAGGCAAGAACCACATGGGCAGCGTCAACAAAGTAATACTGGTTGGAAATCTCGGGGCTGACCCCGAGCTCAAGTACACGCCGAGCAACCGGCCGGTCTGCCATCTGAGCGTCGCGACCAACGAGGTGTGGAAGGACAAGAGCGGCCAGAAGCAAGAAAAGACCGAATGGCACCGGGTGAACGTGTGGGGCGATCAGGCCGAGAACTGCTCGAAATTCCTCTCAAAAGGCCGCATGGTCTATGTCGAGGGCCGGCTGCAGACTCGTTCCTGGGACGACAAGGAAGGCAAGAAGCGCTACAGCACGGAGGTGGTCGCCGACCGCGTGGTGTTCCTGAGCGGTGGTGGCGCAGGGGCGGAAAATGGCGGTGGTGGCCGGCGCTCTGGCGGCGGTCGTCCGGGCTGGGGTGAGGAGACACAGCAGCCGCCCAGCGAGGCCAGCGACGGGGGCGCTACTCCTCCGCCGCCGGGTGACGACGAGATTCCGTTCTAGATTTCGCGACAGCAAGACTGTCGTCCGGTCTCGCTGACGCGTTGGGGTACGCTAAAGGAGCGGGGCGATCCGCCGTTTGATATGATCTTGACGGATCGTGCTGCGAAGGATCTTTGCTCTCTTGGCGATGCTTCCGCCGTTGTGCCTGTCGGCCAGCGGTGGGGGCGTAGCGCCTGAGCAACAGGCACCGCGGCATCTCTCGGCCAGTTCTGAAGCCAGCGGCGAGCTTGCCGGCCAGGCTAGTCGCGTGGGGAGCGGGCGAGCTTTGCTCGCCGCGGACCATCGCGGGAGGGTTTGGGAACCCTCCCAGGGTTCCCATGTCAACGATCTGCGCCAGAGCTTCGCAGCCGAGCCAGGTGCGCGGGTGCGTGCGTCCACGTCGCCCACCACCTTTCCTCGCTACCTGGTTCCGCTGCCGGGTGAAGTGCCAGCCGCCGCAGCCAACCTGCCTGGCGAGCGCCTGGTGCTGCTCACCTTCGACGATGGCCCAGACCTGCAGGGCACGCCGCTCATTCTGGACGAATTGGATCGCCGCAACTTGCGCGCGGTGTTTTTCGTGATGGGCCAACACATTGTGCGCAACCGGCCCGAGGATCTGGCGCGGCGCGATCTTCTGCGCAAACTGGCGGTGCATGGGCACCACGTGGGCAACCACACCATGAACCACAAGGATCTTTGCCGGAACCCCGACGCCCTGGCTGAAGAGGTCGACCGCGCCGCTGAACTCATCACCTATGCCACCGGCGTGCGGCCGCTGCTTTTTCGCTCGCCCTATGGCGCCCGTTGCCACTCGCTCGATCGGGCGCTGGCTGAGCGCGACCTTGTCCAGGTGGGCTGGAATGCGGACCCGCGGGAATGGCGAGGCAACAGCGAGAACGCGATCGCCACCTATGTCACCAGCCTACTGGCCCGCGCCACCGCGCCTGTGATCTTGCTCCTGCACGACAAGAACATGGCCGCCGTGCAAGCCCTGCCGCGCATCCTCGACTGGATCGAGCGAGAGAAAGCGCGCGTGGCGCGGGAAGGCGGCGTGCCCATCCGCATCGTGGACTACTCCGTGTTGCTGCCCGAGCAGCATACGACGCCTCAAGCGCGTTCGCTCACGCGCTAGGTTCCAGGGCCAGGCAAGCTCCGACCGAGGTGAGCCGGGACTGGGCTGAGCGACGCACCGGCAAAGGGGCTTCGCAACGGCCGGTCTTCGTGCTACCGATCATATATGCCCGAGCGAAAGGCACGTGCCAAAGCGGCGGTGCAGGCGTCCAGCCAGAAGATCGAAAAGATGCTGGGGGACAACCCTGCCTACCGCAAAGTTGAGGAAGGCTTCTTCGTCATCAAGCAGGGGTCGTCGCGCGTGATGATTCGCGTGCACCCATGGAAAGACCACGCGGTGATTCGCCTTGCCGCTCAGTTGGTCAAGGGCGTGAACATGGAGGCGCCGCTGGCCCTCGAACTGCTGGAGTTGAATGCGGTCTTGCGCTTTGGCTCGTTCGCCTATGTGCCGGCCGGTGATGCCGTGATCCTTTGCTACACCCTGGTCGACCGTGAGCTGGCCTCGCGCGAGGAATTCTTGGAAACCATTCGCGACTTCGCCTTCGTGGCCGACGAGTACGACGATCGCATCGCCTCCCGCTACGGTGGCCAGACCATGGAAGACCTGCTGGAAGAAAGCGTGCTGGAGCAGTTGCGCGAACCGGGGGGCCCCGAGCCGCGCTAACAATCACGGCTCTTGCGGCGCGGATCGCAGCATCTGCGCGTGCATCCCACCGCTGGAAAGCCCTATTGATCCGTGGTAGCGCGCCGGTGGCTGGCACCAGAACCTCGACGGACCAGGGGAAATGGACCTACAGTTTGGCGTACTTCGCTGGCGGCGAGTTGCTGGTGTGGAGTTCGGGCACGACGATCTACGCGTGGGAAACCGTGTACGGCTCGGGGCTTCCCGTCATCAGCTCCACGCGCGGAGAACTGCGCGCGAACTAGAGCTCCTCCTGCGTGCGCACAGGCTCCGGGATAGCCTGGCACTGCCCCTCGATGCAGTCGACGCGGAACCATGGGATGGGGCGCTTGGGATCAAGCGGTGGGCATTTCGCGCACTTGGGCCGTGGGCCGCCCTGCTTGGGCTTGGGATCGAGGCGGGCTGGCGGATGTTTCCGGCACTTCGCCTCGAGATCGACCAGCGCCCGCCCGTTGAGGGCCACAGGCGGGCTTCCCGGGCAGCGGCCACACGCGGTGCAATCGAAGTTGGTCAGGGTACAGTCGTCGGCATCCGAACAGGTTCGGGCACGGTCTGACGCGGTTGCGGCCGCGGCCTCACGACGCAGGGAAGACCCGATTGGCGGGATGACCTGGTAGAAGTCGACGACGGCTTGGCAGCGGTTCGCTACGCAGGCGGCTCGGTAAATGCGCGCAGCGTTCCGAAGCAGTGTGGACGGGCAGGGCGAGCATGCCGGCATCGGCCCCCTGGCAAGTTGAGAACCGCGAGCGAGCCGAGCGGGCGGATGTTTCTTGCATTCCTCTTCGACACGCTTGAAGCCCCGGGGCGTGATGGCGAGCGGCGGCGTGTCCGGGCAGGGGCCGCACTCCGAGCAATCGAAATTCGTCACCACGCAGTCCGCGTCCGCCTCGCAGCGCAAATCATCGGCCGAGGCTCGCCGATCGACAGCGGCGATGGCCAGGACGCAAGTGAGGAAGACGCGGCCCGAAGTCCGCTGTCCCGCGAGATGTCGCCTGCCTGAAATGGCCATGATGAGTCAGCCCACCGGGACGATAGCATGGGACGATTGCTGGACAGTTCCCCAACACGCGCATGATCACAGCCGAAGTGCTCGCGGGACTAGCCGCCGCTGCCGCCGTCATCACCGGCCTGCTCTTCATTTTCGAGGGCCAACCCGTGAACGTGGCGCCGGTGGTGGGAGGGATGACTGGCGCACTGGCAAGGGTGGGGTTCTGATCATCCAGCGGCAGCGCGCTCAATACGAGTGTATGTAGGCAAATGAGGGCCAAGGTCCTACCTTCTCAAGTAGACAGCCATTTGGGATTGTGAATGCCGCAAGAAGCTGTCGCTGCTTTTCTGCACAACCTGCAGCTAGATGAGGTACTAATTCGCTGGTGTCCTGCGGGTTGGGGTTTCCCGATCCTGGGGCCAAGACTGTTTTCGATCTGACTTAAGGAGGTCCTCGAATGACTTCTCGTGTAGCAAATGGCAATGATCTTCTTCGCCTGCTCCTCCTGCCAGCCTTGGCAGTAGGGCTCGCGGTTGGGTGCTCGCCCGCCAAGGGCAGCGGCGGCGAAAATTCTGGCGGTAGCAGTGGGCAATCCAGCGGCGGCAATTCTGGCCAGACCGGCGGCAGCAAGTCTGGCGGCACCACCAGCGCGTCCGGCGGAAACAACAACCCCTCTGGCGGCACCACCAGCGCGTCCGGCGGAAACAACAACCCCTCTGGCGGCACCACCAGCGCGTCCGGCGGAAACAACAACCCCTCCGGCGGCACCACCACTTCCTCCGGCGGCAGCCGGTCCGGCGGCACCACCAGCGGGTCAGGCGGGAACAACAACCCCTCCGGCGGCAACAAGTCCGGCGGCACCACCAGCGCGACTGGCGGGAACAACAACCCCTCCGGCGGCACAACCACCTCCTCCGGCGGCACAACCACCTCCTCCGGCGGCACCAACCCCTCCGGCGGCACTACGAGTTCGACCGGGGGAAGCACCGTCAACCCGGGTACAAATCCGCCTGGGTGGTGGCAAACCTCGGACTGGGGTGTTACGTCGGCAAACTGGCACGGCTGCGTGTGGACAGGCGTCGACTGCAAGTCTAACTGTTCTGCCGGCATCGTCGCCGTCCCGAGCAGCACGACGTCGATCACGCCCGCAGATTTTACGGCCGCTACCACGGAAGGCGGCCCGTACGAGGTCACTGGCACCGTGTTCAACGACTACAACTCGGTAGCTCTTCTCGGGTTCGACCTGACCGACACGCCGAATGGCGACACTCAGCAGTGCAGCAACGCGAAACGCAACCCCGCGGCAGATGGACCACCCGCGGTAGCGATGCCCTCTGGCAAGACCGGCATTGCGATCAACTGGAGCGCAAAAATAGCGCCAGTCACCTCGTTCCGCATCCAGATTCAAGGCGTCAAGGGCGCCACCGATCCGACCAATCGGTGGTGCGCGACGATTACAGATGCGTCGGGACCAAGCTTCGTCAAGTTCTCGGACTTCTACCCATCGTGCTGGAATGTAGGGACGGCGAATAGCCCCGGCACAGCTTACGCTGGCCAGCCCATAGACGCTGTGGTCTTCCTCGTGCCTGGCACAATCACCGCAAAGGCGCCGTTCGATTTCACGATCGTCGGCTTCGCGCCTGGCACCAGCGTCGCAGACGCACCTGGTAAGGTTGCGGCATGCGGTACAACGACCGGCACGGTTGGCTCCACCACGCAACTGTCTGGTCAGGCGTCCATTGATGCGGCGACTCAACGTGCGGCGGTGACCGGAACGGACTGCAAGAAATACATCATCAACAACAACAACTGGGGCAACGAGAGCGGTACCTATCAGTCCCTTAGCTACACGGGCAACAGCTTCACGGACACGGTCACCAGCGGCAGCGGTGGCGGCGCCAACGTGGTGTCGTTCCCATCGATCTACATTGGAGCCAACGGCCAGATTGGCGGCGGCACGTTCAACACATGGTCTGACAGCGGCTTGCCGAAGCCGATCAGCGGCATCAAGAGCGCCCAATCCACGTTCAAGTGGTCCGGTGGCAGCAGCGGGGGCAACTACAATGCAGCCTACGACATCTGGTTCGCCAAGAACCAACCCACCCCGGGCAGCTACAACGACGCCGTCTCTGGTTTCATCATGATCTGGCTCTACAAGCCAGGGAGCTCCCAACCCATCGGTAGCAGCGGCAACACTCGCTCCGCGACCATCGGTGGCCAACAGTATGACGTCTGGCGTGGCCCCCGCGTTGGTGCGGCCACGGGCACCGATGGCAACGGACGTCCGGTCATCTCGTACGTCGCCAAGAGCACCACTAATAACTTCTCCGCCGATCTGAAGGCTTTCTTCGATGATGCGGTGGCGAACGCCAGTGCCGATATGAGTGCTGGCGGAACCAGCCAGGCCTTCGCGAATAGCTGGTACCTGACGGATGTTTTCGCTGGCTTCGAGATCTGGAACGGCGGTGACGCCAAAGGTCTGCAAGACACCTTCACCTGCGTAATCCAATAGCGGGCTCCTGCCGCTAGCAAGAAGGGCCGCGCGGCACACGCCTCGCGGCCCTTTTGCTATCTGCTTTGCGTGGCTGCTTGAGATAGATTGCAGCCATGGCATCCACGCGTCAGTCTATCCCTCTCAGACGGCGGCCCTTTGATATGGTGCTGCTGGGTTTCTTTGGCATCAACCTTCTCCTCGTCACCTACGTGATCAGCCTGGAGCAGATCGTCATCGACACGCCTTTTGCCTACGCCCCGCCTCTCTGGCCGCCGCAGCCGCTGCTGACGGTCATCCACTGGTGGGAGAAAACGTTTGATCCCTTGCTGTGGGCGCGGCCGGCCTGGTACCGCGCGACCATCTGGCTGGACGTGCTGGTGTTCGGCCCCTTCTACGCCGTCGCGCTCTATGCGTTTGGCCGCGGCCGCGACTGGATCCGCATCCCCAGCATCATCTGGGCGTCCATCATGTTCACCAACGTCTTCATCATTCTATTCGATGAGCTGCGTGGCGCCCACGCCAGCCCGCACCCAGTGGTGGTGGTGATGGCCAACGCCGCGTGGTTGCTGGCGCCCTTCATCGTGGGTTGGCGTGTGCTGCGCAAGCAACACCCGTTCACCGAAGAGGGTGCATGATCGCGTGGAGAGCCCGCCGGCCTTCGGGACGGACAGCCCACCCTGCCCACCCCGCGCGCTTTCGCGCGCGCCCTCGCCGGCGGCGCACCATCTCGGGAGGGGTGGCGAGGCCGAGCGCGAGGGCGCGAGCGCAGCGAGCGGGGGTGGTGGGGAGGGTGCAGGTCCCGAAGTCCCCGCAGGGGGAAGCGAGCGGGGTGGGGGTGGCGGGTG
>Ga0182017_10000688_pt1 | contig 26550 bp, 24 predicted proteins | sample 712E3DmetaG_FD_120492 | JGI IMG/M metagenome (GOLD analysis project Ga0182017, IMG submission 120492) | Permafrost microbial communities from Stordalen Mire, Sweden - 712E3D metaG | ecosystem: Environmental > Terrestrial > Soil > Wetlands > Permafrost | place: Sweden: Stordalen | collected... | reverse complement strand
GGCGAGCGTCGTTCCTTCGTCGACCGCCATCCAGGCGACGGCCCCGACCGCGATCGCGACGGCCAGGCCACCCAGAATCGGCACGACCTGGCGGGACCAGCGATCGGCGCGCGGGTGGACGACCGCACCGTAGCGAAAGGCCAGCCTGTTGGTTACGGGCACCATCAGGACCGACACCACGAAGGCTGCCACGCCCACAGCCAGTGGACCCGAGATCACAGCTTCACACCTCGCTCTGCTAGCAGGTGACGATACAGGCTGTCGAGGTCGTCCACGAGCCGCTCGGCCGCGTATCTGACCGCTCGCTCCGGGGCGGCGGCCCCAAGACGCGCCCGGAGGGAGGCGTCGTTGCCAAGACGGGCCAGCGCTTCGGCCAGGGCCGCTTCGTCTTCACAAGGCACGACGATCCCGGTTACTCCGTCGACGACGACGTCGGCAACGCCACCCACGTCGGTCGCGACCGCGGCTCGCCCGGCAGTCGCCGCCTCGATCAGCGAGAGCGGCGTTCCTTCGCTGTCGGAGCTGAGGGCGACTATGTCGGCAGCGGCGTACCAGGCCGGCGCGTCGGTCGACCAGCCGGCGAAGGTCACGCGATCCGCGATCCCCAGATCTGCCGCCTGACGCTCCAGCGCGGCGCGTTCGGCGCCGTCACCGACGACATACAGGCGCAGCGCGGGAGCCGTCGCCAGTGCCACGGCCATCGCCCGGAGCATTCGATCGATCCGTTTCACAGGCACGAGCCGGCACAAGGCCATGACCGCCACGGTTCGCGGTGCGATGCCGAGGGCCGCGCGCGCCGCGCGCCGGTCTCCGCCGCGGAAGCGGTCCAGCTCCAGGCCCAGCGGCACGATCTCGATGAGCGCCGCCGGGGCGATCCGGTAGGCCAGCAGCTCGTCGCGCTGCCGCTCGCTCAGGGCCAGCACGCGATCCGTGCGGGCGCCCAGAATCCGCTCGGCACGCTGGACCATGCCCGACTTTGAGGCGCCGAAGTAGCCTCGAAAGACGGTTCCGTGAAAGGTGTGGATGCGGGCCGCCCGCGACGAGAAGATGGCTGCGCTTCGACCCAGGAGACCCGCCTTGGAAAGGTGGGTGTGGATGATGTGCGGCCGGTAGTCGCGAATGATTCGGACGAGCGAGGCGGTCGCTCGAAGGTCGGCGATGGGGCTGATCGGCCGGACCAGCGTCGGCAGATAGCGCAGGGGCAGGTCGACGCCGTCGAGCGAGATCCCGACCTCGTCGGGCTCCAGCGCGCCGTGGACCAGAAGCGTCTCCCAGCCGCGCTCTCGAAGTCCGGCATCGGCGATCAGGACGTGGGTGGACGGGCCGCCGACGTTGAGCCGGGTGATGATTCGCAGGACGCGCGGTCGGACGGAGCCATTCCGGCGCGCCGAGCCGCTCATTTCCGAGCCGCTCATTTCCGAGCCGCTCACCGGCGCACCCCCTTGCGCTCGGCCAGTTCCTCGTACAGAGCCGCGAACTCGGCCACCATGCGGTCCATGCCGAAAACAGTAGCCGCTCTCTGGCGGGCGGCGGCGCTCAGGAGCGCACAAAGGGTCGGATCCGTGGCGAGCCGCAAGAGAGCGGCCGAGAAGGCCGCCTCGTCGTCGACCGGCACGAGCAGACCGCTCACACCGTCCTCGACCACTTCGTCCGTGCCACCGGCCCGAGTCGCGACGATCGGCAGCGCGGCCGCCGCAGCTTCCATCACCGCGTTGGGGCCACCCTCGGTCTCCGAGGCATGGGCGAAGATGTCGAAGGCGCCATACAGCCGCCGGGCGTCGAGCTCGCGGCCGTGAAGTCGGACGATGTCGCTCGCGCCAAGCTCGGCCACCAGCGCCTCGAGCACCGGCCGATGAACACCCTCGCCGACCAAGACGAGACGCAGCTCGGGGAGCTGCGTTCGAAGTCCGGCGACGACGCGGATCAACAGCTCCAGACCCTTGCGCGAGGTGTAGTTGGCGACGCTGCCGACGATCAGATCATCGGGTCCGAAACCCCAGCCGGCGCGGCTCGCCGCTCGCTCCGGCGGCGCCATCGGCGGCGGGATGACCACGCCGTTGCGGATGACCCTGATCCGGGCCGGGTCCAGATGCTCGTGCTCGATCGCGTCTTTCCGGACCGCCTGCGACACGGCCACGACCGCATCCGTGCCATGGCGGGCGACGGCGTACAGGACGCGCTCGATCGGCTTGAGCCTGGGCAGAAAGTCAGTGAGGACACGACGGCCCGTGATCAGAACGGGGAACCGCGCCACGGGCCGGACGAGAGCCGCCATGCCGTAGCCGTAGAGCATCCAGGCGTCCACGATGTCGTACCGGCCGCGGCGCAGCTCGGGCCCGAGCCACAGGACGTTCCAGACTCGGCGGAGCCGGTGCAGCGGGACATCGCGGCCAGCCCAGCCGAGCACGCGAACTCTGGCTCCGGCCGCTTCCGCGGCGGGCGCCATAGGCCCGGCCTGCCGCAGCAGCACGAACTCGACCTCGAACCGATCCTTCGGCAGCCGCTCCGCCAGGGCGACCATCTGGCGCTCGGGGCCGCCAGTGTTGAGACCGCCGAAGAGGTAGGCGATGCGGAGCGGCCTGCGGCCGCTCACCGGCGCACTCCCTTGCTCTCGGCCAGTTCTTCGTACAGAGCCGCGAACTCGGCCACCATGCGGTCCATGCCGAAAACAGTAGCCGCTCTCTGGCGGGCGGCGGCGCCCAGATGCGCCCGAAGCTCCGGATCCGTGGCCAGCCGCGCGAGAGCGGCCGCGAAAGCCGCCTCGTCGTCGACCGGCACGAGCAGACCGCTCTCGCCGTCCTCGACCACTTCGTCCGTGCCCCCGGCCCGAGTCGCGACAATCGGCAATGCGGCGGCCGCGGCCTCGATCACGGCGTTAGGGGCGCCTTCGGTCTCCGAGGCATGGGCGAAGACGTCGAAGGCGCCGTACAGCCGCCGGGCGTCGAGCTCGCGGCCGTGCAGTCGGACGATGTCGGCCAGCCCCAGCTCGGCCACGAGCGCCTCGAGCACCGGCCTGTGCGTCCCCTCCCCGACGAAGACGAAGCGCAGCTCCGGCAGGCGGTGGCGCAGACTCGCCGCGATCCGCAGCACAAGCTCGATGCCCTTTCGGGGCTTGTAGTTGGCGACGCTGCCGACGATCAGATCATCGGGTCCGAAACCCCAGCCGGCTCGGATCGCCGCCCGCTCCGACGGCGCCATCGGAGGCGGCATGACCACGCCGTTGTGGATGACCCTGATCCGGGCCGGGTCCAGGTGCTCGTGCCGGATCGCGTCGTCCCGAACGGCTTCGCCGACGGCGACGATCGCATCGGACCGCCGGCGCGCCAGGGCGTCGAGGAAACGCTCGATGGCGCCCATGTGGGGCTGGCCTTCGGTCATGAAGTGGCGGCCCGAGAGCATCACCGGTGCGCCGGAGAGGGGCCGAACCAGGGCGGTGACCACATAGGCGTGGAACAGCCAGCCATCGACGATGTCGTAGTGGCCGCGGCGCAGCTCGGGCCCCAACCGAGCCACGTCCAACATCCACCGCATGAAATGCAGGCGGCTCTTTCTCCGTCCCCACCCGAGCACACGGACTCTGGCCCCGGCCGCCTCGAACGCGGGGGCGGCCGGTCCGGCCTCGGTCAGAAGCACCATCTCGATCTCGAACCGGTCCCGGGGCAACCCCTTGACCAGGGCAAGCATTCGACGCTCCGCGCCGCCCGTGTACAACGCCCCGGTGACGTACGCCACCCTGAGCGGCCGGCGCGGGCTCACCGTCGGATCCCCTTGGACTCAGCCATCTCTTCATAGAGGGCGGCCGTGTCCGCGACGAACTGCTCGGCGCTGAACAGCCGCTCGGCGCGATCGCGCGCCGCCGCCCCGAACGTCTTGCGCATCTCTCCGTCGGAGAGCATGCGCATCAACGCGGCGGAGAACGCCGCTTCGTCGTTGATCGCCACCAGCAACCCGCCCTCGCCATCGATCACCACTTCGCGGGTCCCACCGGCCCCAGTGGCAACGATCGGACGGCCGGCCGCCGCAGCCTCGATCGCCGCGTTTGGCCCGCCCTCGCTTTCCGAGGCGTGGGCGTAGATGTCGAAGGCGCCGTACAGTCGCCGGGCATCGAGCTCCCGGCCGTGCAGTCGGACGATGTCGCCGACGTGGAGGTCCGCGATCATTCGCTCGAGAGTCGGGCGCAGCTCACCTTCGCCGACGAGAACGAGCCGCAGATGCGGCGCTTTCGATCGCAGGTCCGCTGCGACGCGGAGCAGCAGCTCGAGCCCCTTGGCCGGTTTGTAGTTGGCGACGCAGCCGACCACGAGATCGTCGGGCCCGAAGCCCCAGGCCGCCCGGATCGCCGAGCGCTCGGAAGGCGGCATCGGCGGCGGAAGAACGACACCGTTGCGGATGACGCGCGTCTTCGCCGGCTCGATGTGCTCGTGCCGGATGACGTCGTATCGAACCGCCTCCGAGGCCGCGACGACGACGTCGGACGAACGGCGAGCCTGCCCGTCCAGGAACCGATCCAGGGGTCCGAAGCGCTCCTTGTAGTCGTCCATTCGCTCTCGACCGGCGATCAGGATCGGGGTTCCGGACAGGCGCTGGGTCAACGCCGCGAGCGCCGCGGCGTTGAAGAGCAAGGCGTGGATTATGTCGTAGTGGCCGGCCCGAAGCTGCGGTCCAAGCCGCGCGACGTCCCAGCCCCAGCGCAGCCGGTGGAGTCGGCCGTGGCGCGACGGCCAGCCGAGGACTCGGATGCGAGAGCCGGTCGCCTCGGCCGCGGGGCCCAGAGCTCCAGCGTGCATGAGCAACACGAACTCGGTCTGGTACCGATCGCGGTCCAGCCTCTCGGCGAGCAATATCATCTTGCGCTCCGCCCCGCCGACATCCAGCGACGGCGTGAGAAACGCGATCCGCAGCGGCCGGCGGCCCAGCGGCTCGCTCATCGAGCGCCCGCCTCGAACGTGCGCCCGAACCGGCGAGCCACCGCCTCCAGGACGGGGCGCAGCTCATCGAGGCGCAGGAGTCGCGCCATGGCCAGGTATGCGCCGACCCCGAACGCCGCCAGCACCACGAGGGCTCCGACCGCCCCGAACAAGCTGAGCTTTGGCATCAGCGCCCAAACAACGACCGCAACGACGGCCCCGGGCACCAGGCTTGCGACCAGCGACCGCGCGGTGGTCGAGACGATCGGGCGAATGGCGAAGTCGGGCTCCCAACGATGCAGCTGCACCGCCAGCACGGACGCGACGATCGCGATTGTCACCGAGGTCGACAGGGCCACGCCGGCGACTCCGATCGTCAGCCCGAACACGAGGTCGAGGATAACGTTGAGGGCCGCGTTCAGGCCGGCGGCGAGCGCTATCAAGCCGCCCCGGCGCCGGGCGTTGTGCGCACCCGTCAGGACGGGTTGGACCATCGTGAGCAGGATCATCGGCGCCAGGGCGGCGACCACGACCGACGTGGTCCGCGTCGCGGTCGCATCGAATGCGCCCCGTTCGAAGGCCACCTGAACGACCAGCGGCGCGAGCGCCGCGGCGGCAACGACGACCGGCATGAAGAGCACGATCGTGTACCGGAGCGCCCGCTCGGCGCCCTGTCCCAGACCGGCCCGCGAGGGTTGCGCAAGATGCACCAGCGTGGGATAGAGAACCAGCATCCAGGCGGTGTTGAGCGACCCGATCGATTCCAGCACCACCAGCTGCCCGTAGTTGAGCGAGCTGACGGCGCCCGGGCCCAGGATCGACGCCGTGGCCCTGTCGGCGAGCAGGTTGAACTGGACCACAGTGGCCCCGGCCAGCAGCGGCAGGGCGTGGCGGACGAACCGCTCCAGCTGATCTCGATCGTAGGTGAGCGCCAGCCTGGGGCGGAGACCCCTGACGACCAGATAGCCGGCCACGAGCGCAATCGTGGCCACGTAGCCCAGGTCCAGGCCCAGGGCGACACCCTGCAGGCCCATCGAGCCCCAGAAGGCCACGGTGACCGCAAACGAGACAATCGGGTTCAGGGCCAGGCCGAACGCGATCGGGGCGAAGAGGCGATCGGCCTGACACAGCGTTGCCAGCGTGACCCACAGCACGGACAAACCGAGGATCGGAGCCACGATCCGGAGGAACTCGACCGCGTCCTGGCTGGTCTCCGTGGCCAGCCCCGGGCCCGAGACGGCGACGGCCTGAACGGGGAACAGGTACAAGAGCCCCATCCCGAGCACGGCGACGATCGCCGACCAGGTCAGGACGAAGCCCGCGAACCGGGACGCCTCCACTCGGCCGCGCCCGGCCGCGATCTCGAGGTAGGCCGGCACAGTGGCCTGTCGGAGGCCGCTGGAAATGATCGCCCCGACGATGACAGGCAGCACCTGGGCCACCAGCAAAGCGTCGAGGTCGGGCGACGTACCGACGCGGGCAGCCACGAAGAGGGTCCTGATGAGGGCGAACACCTGACCGACCAGGCCGCCGACGGTCACCAGCGCGGTCGGCCGTCCCAGCGATCCCAGCGAAAGGGACGGTCCCGTCTCCTGGACGTCCAACGCCGCCATCTAGGCCGGCATCGAATTGGGGCCCGCCTTTGCCGCGGCCGCCTCGCGATAGGCGGCGACGCAGCGGGCGACGCCCTCCTCGAATGGGACCACCACGGCGTACCCGAGTCGATTCCGAGCGACGCTTATGTCCGCTTGCGAGAACGGCACGTCGCCCGCCCGCCCCGGCTCGAAGATCGGTCGCAGGTCGCAACCGACCTCGCGCTCGATGGCCGCCAGAAGGTCCAGCAGCGAGTGCTGTTCGCCACAGCCGATGTTGCAGGTCAGCCCCGACACACCGGTCGCGGACGCGGCGAGGAGATTGGCGGAAACCACGTTGTCCACGTAAGTGAAGTCGCGCGACTGAGTACCGTCTCCGTACACCGCGGGCCGGCCCCCGGACAGCGCCGCGGTGATGAACCGCGGAACCGCCGCGGCGTACTCGCTGTTGGGGTCCTGGCCCGGCCCGAAGACGTTGAAGTAGCGCAGCGCCACCGTCTCGACCCCGTACAACTCGCCCAGATTGTGCAGGTAGAACTCGGCGGCCAGCTTGCCGATGGCGTACGGCGAACGGGGCCGCGGGGTCTGCGTCTCGCGCCGCGGCAACTCGGGGCTGTCTCCGTACACGGACGAGGACGCCGCGAAGACCACCCGGCGCACTCGGTTTCGAGCGGCGGCCAGCACCACCTCGATCGTCCCGGACGTGTTCACTTCGTTGGATCGGCGGGGCTCTCGAACCGATCGAGTCACGGACGGCAGACCGGCCTGGTGAAATACGATCTCGCAACCGCGTGTCGCCCTGTCGAGGGCCGCCCCATCGCGAACGTCCGCCTCTACGAGCTCGATCCGCCCGTCGAATGGCGCCAGACGCTCGCGGAACCCCGTTTCGAAGTCGTCGATCACGGCGACCTCATCGCCCCGATCCAGCAGCGCTCGGACGAGGTGGTGGCCGATGAAACCCGCACCGCCCGTCACCAGCGCTCTCACAGACTCTCCTTCGCGACTGCGGTGGCGGCGATTCCTGCCCGGACTGTTCCTACCCCGATGAGAAGCGAACCCAGCCTCAGAGCGACACGATGCGGTCGGATTCCACGGCGCTCAGCGCGTTCCGCGTGTCGAGCACGACGCCCACCTGCCCGGCCAGGGCAACGTAGTCGATGCTCGAATGGGGCGTTATCACGACGGCGGCATCGGCCCCGACTGCACCCGCAGGCCAGACCCTATCGAGTGGGACGGATGGCCGCAGGACCCCGTCGACGATGATCCCGGTGGCCAGCGGATCGTGGACCAGAACCTGTGCTCCACGTGACTCGAGCTCGTGGATCACGCCGATCGCAGGAGAGTGGCGCGCGTCGGCGATGTCCGGCTTGTACGCCAGACCCACGACAATCACCCGCGCTCCGGTCATGACGCGGCCGCGCTCGGCGAGCAGAGCCGCCAGCCGATCCGCCACGTGCCCGGGCATTCGTCCGGTGGCTCGGAACGAGGCCGCGATCACGTCGGAGACCAGGCCCTTACGCTCTGCCGCCGCCTGAAGGTAGCGCGGCGAGACGGGGATGCAGTCGCCGCCGATGCCGGGTCCGGGGAAATGAGCCATGAACGCGAATGGCTTGCTGGCGGCGGCCTGGATCACGTTCCAGGGGTTGACCCCGAATCGGTCGCACAGAACGGCCATTTCGTTGACGAAGCTGATATTGATGAAGCGGAAGGTGTTCTCAACGAGCTTGGCCAGCTCGCCGGTCTCGAGGGAGGCCACCGGCATGGCGGTGGAGACGAACGAGGCGACGAACTCGCGACCGCGATCGAGGCAGGCATCCGTGGCTCCGGCCACGAGCTTGGTGGTGTTGCTGACGTTGAACACGGGATCGCCGGGGTTGATCCGCTCGGGGCTGAAGGCGACGAATATGTCCTCTCCCACCTTCCGCCCGGCGGCGTTGAGCGGGTCGACCAGCAGGCGACGCGTGGTCCCGGGTACGACGGTGCACTGCATCACGATGAGAGTCCCGTCCGAGACGTGTTCGAGAACGGTTTCGCAGGCCCGTTCGACCGGCACCTCGTAGGGCCGCCCCTCGCTGTCGATCGGCGTCGGCACGCTGATCACCACGACTTCGGCCCGCGCGATTGCCGCGGCGTCCGTTGTGGCAGTGAGGGACCCATCTTCGATGAGCGGGGCGATTGCGGCGGCGGAGATGCCGCTCGTGGCATGGCCGCCGTTGATGCTTGCGACCTTGGCCGCATCGATGTCGAGCCCTGTGGTTTTGTGCCCGGCAGAGGCGATCGCGGCGGCAGTGGGAAGCCCGGCGAAGCCAAGCCCGATAACGCAGACACGCTTGGATAAAGCGGGGCTAGCGTCCTTTCGCTCCATCTTAGAGTCGACCAACATATTCTTCGACAAGCCGCCCTGGTGGAGCGGGCCACTCAGTCCGTGTGCCTGAGCGGAGGACCGCGTCGTAGATCCCCGCGGTGACTCGCGGAGTTTGGTCGAGTATCCCACACCAGACGGGCTCCCGTTGCGATTCCAGCGGTCCTACAACGGTCGGCCAGCCCACTCGAAGGCTCACGCCGGGAGCAAGGGACGCGGGTCGTTCAGGAAGCGCAGGGCGCGGGATTGACCCCTTCCATGCCGTAGTAGCGGCTGTCCAGCCCGAACAGATAGACCGAGAGGCTTGAGACGAGAGAGAGTTTCAGCCGACTCGTCCAGTCTCCCTTGGTCAGCGAGGCGGCCGGGTGATAGTCGTATGGCGGGCCGAGGACGCACTGCGTCAGGTCGCCGGTCCCGAGATTCTGGACGACAGTGACGTAGTTCTTGGCCGTGTTGAGCGGGAAGTTGGTCTGGATCAGCTTGGATCCCAGCGACAGGATATGGGGCAGCGCGACGATGCCCGCGGGCGTGGCGAGCTTGCGCGCCGCGGCGAGAAGCACGTCCTGCTGGCGGCCGGCGCGAACGTAGTCGTTACCGCCGTTGTGACGCGAGCGGACGTACTTGAGCGCCGTGGCGCCGTTCAGGCACACGCTGCCGCTGCCGATGTAGGTCTGTGTTGAGGGGTCGCTGATCGCCTTGGGGTTGTAGACGCAGACATCGTGGCCCGGCAGCGCGTTCACCAGGCTCGGGAAGACGCTCATGTCGATGGCCGCGTAGTAGTCGACCTTCACTCCCACCAGGAAGCCGACTTCGTTGGCGAGTGCGGTCAGCGACGGGTCCGGCGCGTGGATCAGGCGTTTGCTGACCAGATTGGCAAAGTTGTTGATCTTGGTGTTTACGCCGGCCGTCCCGCCCCAGTAGTAGTCAAAGTCGGCGGTGTCTCGGGGGATGCTTATCATCGCGACCTTGCCCGTGTCCGTGTCGAGGCTGACGAGCATGATGGCGTCATTCATGGCGCTGGTGCGTCCGGGCAGCCAATCTATGCCTGTCAGCAAGATCGTGACCCGGTGCGCCGGCTCCGCCGACGGGGTGGGCTCCGGAGTGGGGTTCGGATTGAGGGAGCCGCCCGGCTGCCACACCGGGGTCGGCGACGGCGTGGGCGACGCCAGACTCGGCTGGGAGGTCGGCACCGCGGTCGGCTGGTCGGTTACGAGAACGTTGCTTGCCACGTCCACGTCGAAGCTGTAGGCGGACCAGGCGTAGTAGACGACCTCGGAATGCACGGCCACCACGACAATCAGAAGAATGGCGAGCACAGCTGAGTCGAGCACACGCGGCCGACGGCGGGGCCCGGTCGTGGCGTACGCGTGGATCATCGCGGCGATCCGCCAGACGCCGAGGACCACGCCGCCGATGACGAAGGTCAGGGCAAACGCGTCGTCGAGGAAGCTCGCCCCAAAGTACAGGACGCCGTTGAGGACCTGCACGACCAGCCAGATTGCGGCGACCGCGACCGGGACGGCGAAGATCAACGCCGCGATCCACCGCCGACCGTAGAGCTGCCCGAGCCCCGGCCAGATGAACGAGAGCGACGCCGCCAGGAGCCGCGAACGACCCTTCGGCGAGTCCTTCCCGGGCGCTGCGAGGTCACCGGCCGGCGGCGTGGACGCCTCCGGGATGGCCGAGTCGTCCGGCCCGGACGAGCTCCCGATCTCAGGCGTGGCGGGCTGGGTCTCTCCGGGCTCGCTCATCCGACTCCAATCGCCCCTTCCAGGATCACAGTGACGCTCCGACCGCTTGTTGCGCTGATCCTACCCCCTGGCGTCCTGAATGCCCTCTGTCGGGCTTCGGGCGCGTTGACGTGGGGTGGATCGTACTCGACGCCCTCGGGCCGGGCGGTGTGACTTTCACCGCGACCGACAGGAAGCAGCGTCCGCCGGATAGCCCGGCCCCGTGCGTCGCCGCGGATCGGGCCGGCGGCCCCCGTTCGCCGAGCCGCTACATCATCACCAGCCCACCGTCCACCGCGAGAACCTGGCCGGTGATGTAGCCGGCTTCGTCGGACGCGAGGAACGTGACCGCGTTCGCGATGTCATCGACCGTTCCGAAATGCCCGAGCGGAGTCTGGGCCTTGATCTGGTCGGTCAGGCTCGCCGGAAGGTCCTTGGTGAGCTCGGTGACGACGAAGCCGGGCGCGACGGCATTGCAGGTGATGCCACGCGACGCAACCTCGCGTGCGGTGGCCTTCGTGAGCCCGATCAGACCGGCCTTGGACGACGAGTAGTTGGCCTGGCCCATCTGGCCGGCCTGGCCCGAAACGCTCGACATGTTGATGATGCGGCCGGCGTGGGCCTTGAGCATCGGGCGGATGGCTGCCTTGATCATATAGAAGGCGCCGAAGAGATTGACCTCGAGGACCTTTTTCCAGTCGTCGATGGGCATCCGCATGATCAGGTCGTCGCGGGTGATGCCGGCGTTGTTGACCAGGATGTCGACCTTGCCAAAGGCGCCCACGACAGCTGCCACGGCCTTGACGCAGGCCTCCGGGTCGGTGACGTCAGCCGGGATGTAGAGCGCCCTGCGCCCGAGCGCCTGGATCTCGGCCACGGTGGCCTCGGCGACCTCGGGCCGGCCCACGTCCACGAAAGCGACGTCGGCGCCCTGGCGGGCCAGGCTCAGGCAGATGGCCTTGCCGATGCCACGTGCACCGCCCGTGACGAGAGCGGACTTGCCGGACAGATCGATCATTTCGGACTCCCTTGTTCGGACCGCTCGAGCAGCCACTCCAGGGCCGGCGGGAACGGGTTGACGGGCTCGAGGTAGCCGGGCAGGACGGTGACGTCGCCGGAGCCGATCGCGTTCGCCCGGGCCGAGTTGGCCGGGTCGGCGGTCCATTGCAGCGCGATCGCGCCGGACGTGAGCCCCGCGCCGAAGGCCACGAGCACCAGCCGGTCGCCCGGCTTCACCCTGCCCGCGCCGACGGCCTCCGAAAGGGCCAGCGGCACCGAGGCGGCCGACGTGTTGCCGTAACGGTCGACGTTGACGAAGACGCGCTCCATCGGGAAGTCGAGCGACTTTGCGAGAGCCTCGATGATCCGGATGTTGGCCTGATGCGGGATGACAAGGTCCACGTCGGGCAGGTCGAGCCCGGCCTTCTCGACGGCGCGCAGAGTGGTGGAGCCGAGGGTTCGGACGGCCATCTTGAAAGTCTCGCTGCCCTTCATCTTCATGTAGTGCTCGCGAGCCGCCAGGGTCGCGGCGGTCGCCGGGCGGGCGGCGCCGCCGGCCGGCAGCCAGATGTAGTAGGCGCCTGCCGGTTCGGTCGTCATCTCGATGCCCAGCGTTCCGCCCGGCTCGTCCGAGGCCGAGAGCACGACCGCGCCGGCCGCGTCGCCGAAGAGGATGCACGTCGAGCGGTCGGTCCAGTCGGTGCAGCGGCTGAGCGTCTCCGCGCCGATCACCAGGACGTGCCTGGCCATGCCGCTCGCGATATAGGCGCTGGCGGTGGCGTAGCCGTACACGAAGCCGGAGCAGGCTGCGGCGAGATCCATCGCCGCCGCGCGCTTGTTGCCGATCGCGTCCTTCACGAGGGCCGCCGCGGAGGGCATCGGATAGTCCGGCGTAAGCGTCCCGACCAGGATCAGGTCGATGTCATTCGGCTGGAGCCCGGCCACGGCGATGGCTCGCAGACCGGCCACGGCGGCCATGCTGGCGGTCGTCTCGCCCGGTCCGGCGATGCGGCGCTCGCAGATCCCAGTGCGGCTGACGATCCACTCGTCCGCGGTTTCGACCATCTTCTCGAGGTCGGCGTTGGTCAGGACCTGACTCGGCGCGTAGGCCCCCCAGCCGGTTACGTGGACCCCGTGCAAGGATCCGGCCGTCACGGTTCCAACTCGATCAGGGGCTGCTTCGCCTTCACCAGCTTGCCGGTCTCGGCCGCCACGCGCACGACCCTGCCGGAGGCGTCGGACTTGATCTCGTTGAACAGCTTCATGGCCTCGATCAGGCCGATGATCTGGCCGACGGCCACCTGCTGGCCGACCGTCACGTACGGCGTCGCGCTCGGCGAGGAGGCGGCGTAGAAAATGCCCGTGAGGGGCGCGCGAACGGTCCTGGCCGCGGAGACGGGGACGGCGGGCTCCGCCCGGGAACCCGCTCCGCCGGGATCGGAGGCAGCGGCCGGAGTGGCGCCCCCAGACGCAGCGGGTGCCGGCGGCAGCGCGGCGGGCTTTCTCAGGATGATGGTGGATTCGCCGGCCCGTACCTCGAGCTCGACCAGATCACTCTTCTCCAGCAGCGAGTTCAGCTTGTCGATCAGGCCCAGCAACGAGACGGTCCCAGCTGACAGGGCGGGAGTCTCGGCTGCCGCCTGCTCGGGCGCGCCGGCCTTGTCGGGCGCGGCGCCGGCACCGGCTGCGGCATCCGCAGGCGTTCCCGGTTTCTTCCCTTGTTCAGCCGTCGTCGCGTGCTCAGCCATCGTCGCGCCCTTTACTCGTGCCAGCGCCGGATGACGATGGCGCTGTTCTGTCCGCCGAAGCCGAAGGAATTGGAAACCGCGACCTCTATCTCGCGCCGGCGCGCCTTGCCCGGAGTCAGGTCGAGCCCCGCGCCCGCTTCGTCGGGCTCCTCGAGGTTGATGGTCGGTGGCACGATGCCGGTGCGGACGCTCATGACCGTGGCGATCGCCTCGATCGCGCCGGCGGCACCGAGAGTGTGCCCGATCATGCTCTTGTTGGCGGTGATGCTAACCTGGCCGGCCCGGTCGCCGAAGAGGGTGCGCATGGCCTCGAGCTCGCGCGGGTCGCCCTCGGGGGTGGAGGTGGCGTGGGCGTTGACCATGGCCACGTCGTCCACGCTCAGGTGAGCCTTCTCCAGCGCGCGGCGGATGGCTCGAACGGCGCCCGCTCCGCCGGGCGCGGGAAGGGTGATGTGCGAGGCGTCGGCCGTGGCGCCGTAGCCCACGATCTCGGCCAGCGGCTCGGCGCCGCGAGCGCGGGCGTGGTCCAGGGATTCCAGGACGACGACGCCGCAGCCCTCGCCGATGACGAAGCCGTCGCGATGCCGGTCGAACGGCCGCGAAGCCCGCTCCGGCTCGTCGTTGCGGGTGGACAGCGCCCGCATCGCCGCAAAACCACCGACCAGCGATTCGTGCATCGTCGCTTCCGCGCCACCGGCCAGCATCACATCGGCGTCGCCGCGCCGGATGATCTCCCAGGCCTCGCCGATCGAGTGGCCGCCGGTGGCGCAGGCGGAGACGACGCCGAAGTTCGGACCCTGCGGGCCGAACGCGATCGCCGTGACGCCCGCCGCCAGGTTTCCAATAGCCATCGGGATCAGGAAGGGCGACATGCGGGAGGGCCCTCGCTCGCCCATCAGCAGGATCTGGTCGGCCAGGGTCTGGATGCCGCCGATGCCGGTCCCGATCACGACCCCGGTCCGTTCCGCCTCTTCGCCCTCCAGTCGAGCCGGGAGCCCGGCCTGGTCCATCGCCTGACGAGCCGCCACGAGCGCGAACTGGACGTGGCGGTCGTTGCGCCGCTGCTCCTTGCGGTCCAGGACGGCGGAGGAATCGAAGCCCTTGACCTCGGCACCGATGCGGGTGGTCAGGCGCGACGGATCGAACTGCGTAATGGTTGCCACGCCCGAGCGGCCGGCCACCAGGCCTTCCCAGGTGGTGGCGACGTCGAGGCCCAGAGCCGTGAGGGCCCCCATGCCCGTGATTACGACCCGGGGTATGGAATTGGAACTCATCGGACAAGCTTCCCCGTGCGGATGGTGGCGGCCCTGTAAACGTCGCCGGGCAGGCCGCGCGCGGAGACCGCGTTCGCCGCCGCCATGACGTCGTAGCCGGTGCGATGGATCTCGGCCTTGACCTTGCCTTCGTCGATCTCGATGAGTGCCCAGCTCGCCGTTGGGTCGCCGTCGAAGACGTAACCGGCGCTGCCGTCGTTGACGAGCGTTCGCCAGCCGATCTCGCGGACTTCCGGCACATGCGTGTGGCCGCAGACGATTACCGAGGCGTCGGTCCTGCCGACGCGGTCGATGGTGACGACCTGATCGAGTTCAGGCGGCAGCCCATCGGTCAGCGATCCTGGAGAAGCGTGGCAGAACAGGACGAGCGTGTCGTCGATCCGCAGGCGGCGCTCCCAGGGCAGGTGACGCAGATAGTCCACTCGCTCGTCGCCGAGCTGATCCCGCGTCCACTCCGTCGCGACGAGGTACGAATCGGGCGCGCCCTCGGTGAACCACGGGAACGCGGCGGTGAAGTCGCCGTCGGTCACGGCCAGATCGGTGTTACCGCAGATGACGAAGGCGCCGGCCCGCTCCAGCTCGCGGACCAGATCAACGGTCCCGGCGGGGTCCGGGCCGTTGAGGGCGAGGTCGCCGCAGATCGCCACGTAGTCGGGGCGCGCCGCGTCGACGGCCTTGCGGACCTCCTGGAGGGCGGGCAGATTGCCGTGGATGTCTGAAAGGGCGGCGATTCGAACCATCAGCGCAGCGCGCTCTCGGGGGCGATGATGAAGCTCAGGAGAGCTTCGCAGGCGACCTCGCCGTTTACCGTGGCGATGCCCTTGCCGCGGCCGAACTTGCTGCCGAGCCGTTCCATCGTCACCTCGAGGCGGAGTTGATCGCCGGGCGTGACGATGTGCTTGAAACGGCACTCGTCGATCGCGGCGAAGAGCCCGAGGCGATCGCCGAAGCCAGGTTGCTGGGCCACGAAGATACCCATGGTCTGGGCCAGCGCCTCGACCTGGAGGACGCCGGGCATGATCGGCTGACCCTGGAAGTGGCCCTGGAAGAACCACTCAGTCGCAGTCACGGACTTGAGTCCAACGATCCGCTTGGCCTCCGCGTCGTACTCGACGATCCGGTCGACGAGCAGGAACGGCCAGCGATGCGGGATCAGCTGCTCGATCTGCCGAGTGGTCAGGATGGGCGCGTTGCTCGCGGCGCTTTCGGGCATGTGGCGGCTCCTGGGGCTGGCGGTTCAGCGGTTGCCGGCGGCTACGAACGGGGCGCTGCCGACGCGGTCGAGCAGGTTCGTCGTCACCTTGCCGTCGATGAAGACCTCGTTGGCGAGGATCGCCCGGTGGAGGTCGATGTTGGTGGTCAGGCCGTCCACGAGCAACTCGCGCAGCGCAGCGTCGCCGCGGGCAATCGCCCCGGCCCGATCGGGCGCCCAGACGGAGAGTTTGCCCAGTAGCGAATCGTAGTAGGAGGGCACTTCGTAGCCGGGATAGATATGCGTGTCCATGCGGACGCCCGGTCCGCCGGGGGCGAGGTAGCCAAGCACCTGGCCCGACTGGGGCCGGAAGTCGTTGCCCGGATCCTCGGCCAGGATGCGGAACTCGATGGCATGGCCCGTGGAGACGACGTCGGCCTGCGTCATGCCGAGCGGCTCGCCGGCCGCGATCTTGATCTGCAGCGCAACCATGTCGATGCCGGTGCACATCTCGGTGATCGGGTGCTCGACCTGGATTCGGCAGTTGATCTCGATGAAGTACGCGTCGCCGCTGGCGTCGATCAGGAATTCCAGGGTGCCCAGGTTCTCGTAGCCTGACTCGAGGGCTGCCCGAACGGCCCTCGCGCAGAGATCCTGGCGGGCGGCGTCGGTGAGAGCCGGGCTCGGCGTCTCCTCGATGATCTTCTGGTGACGGCGCTGCACGGAGCAGTCCCGGTCGCCCATGTGGATGGCATGACCGAACTGGTCGACCGCCACCTGGATCTCCACGTGGCGGTTGTCGTCGAGGTACTTCTCCAGATAGAGCGAGTCGTCGCCGAACCCGGCCTTGGCCTCGGAGCGGCTGACCTTGAGGGTGGACTCGAGCTCGTGCGGAGTCTTGATCAGGCGCATTCCTTTGCCGCCGCCCCCCGCGGAGGGCTTGATGATCACCGGGTAGCCGATCCGCTCGGCCTCCTCGAGCGCTTGAGCCTCGTCGCGGAGCATCCCGGAGCCCGGAATGGTCCGCAGACCGTGGGCCTCGAGGAGGCGGCGGGTCCCCTCTTTGGAGGCGAAACGCTCCAGCACTTCCGCGGACGGGCCGATGAAAGTGAGGCCGTGGGCACGGACGACGTCGGCGAAGCCCGCGTCCTCCGACAGGAACCCGTAGCCGGGATGGATCGCGTCGCAGCCTGTCACGACCGCGGCCGAGATCAGGGCGGGGGCCGACAGATAGCTGCGCCGGGCGTCCGCCGGGCCGATGCAGATCGCCTCGTCGGCGAGCTGGGCGGCCAGGCTGTCGCGGTCGGCCTCGCTGTAGGCGACCACCGCGCCGACGCCGAGGGTTCGGCAGGCGCGCAGGATCCGGAGCGCGATCTCGCCCCGGTTGGCGATCAGGATCTTGCTGAACATCAGGCTTCCCCGAGAACGGCGGCGGCCTCGCGGTCCGCTCCGTTGACTTCAAGACTGCGGGCGTTCTCCGGCAGCTCGATTCGAATGAGCTCCTGGCCGTACTCGACGGCCTCACCGGCCTCGGCCAGGCTGGACCCGATCATGCCGTCCACCGGCGCGACCACGTCCTCGCGGACGCCGAGCACGTCAACCGTGCCCAGACGATCGCCGGCCCGAACCCGCATCCCGGTGACCAGATCCTTGCGCGGCTGAAAGACGCCCACTGCCGGCGAGATCGCCACGATCGGGAGGTTCGCCGTCTCCAGGGCCCCATCCTCCTCGCGGGCGAGCCGCTCGCGATCCTCGGCGGCAGTACGCCCGGCGGTCGCGGCCGGCCCGCGGCCGGTGGCATGGCCCTGGCCCGAGTGCCCGCCCACCGAGCCGCGGCCCGACCCCTTGCGGTCGTCCGCCCCGGCGGGCCTGCGAAGTCGGGCCTTCCACGCCCCCTCGCGGACCTCGATCTCGCCCAGGCCGCTGGTGGCCAGCTTGGCGATCAGGGCGGGGAGGAGATCGTCGGCGAGATTGGAGATGGCCGCGTGGTCGCGCTCGATGCGTGGATCGAGGCCCGTAGCGCCGGCGGCAGCGCGTCCGGGGGCGGCGGCCACAGCATTTCGATCTTGCGGCATCGGCTAGACCTCCTCGCGGCCGGGCGGCACGTCGCGCCGGGCGCCGGGCAAGGAAGGCATAGAGGGCCTGCTGGACAGCAGGCCCCGCAGCCGATCGGCTATTCCGATGTGCTCCGGCGGCGCCGGCGGACGGTCGGCGACGATGTACGGGCCCATGACCCGGAACTTCTTGAAGCGAGCCTCCACGAGCTCGTCCAGCGGCATTCGGCCGAGAACGTCGAACCGTTCGAGGACCACTTCCCGGATCCGGCGAGCGGTCTCGGCCGGATCGGTGTGAGCGCCCTCGCCTGGCTCGGGGATGACGATGTCCACGATGCCGAGCTCCTGCTGCTCGCCGGCGGTGACCTTCATCGCCATGGCCGCCTCGTGACTGTGCTCCCCCGACCGCCACAAGATCGTGGCGCAGCCCTCCGGGCTGATGACGGAGTAGATCGAGTTCTCCAGGGCGATGACGGTGTCGCCGACGGCCAGGCCCAGAGCTCCGCCCGACCCACCCTCACCGGTGATGACCACGACGATCGGGGTACGCAGCCGGGACATCATGCCGACGGATTTGGCGATCGCCTCGGCGATGCCGCGCTCCTCCGCCGCTGCGCCGGGGAAGGCGCCCTGGACGTCGACGAACGTCAGGACCGGCATGGCGAAGCGCTCGGCCAGGTCCATGACCCGCATCGCCTTACGGTAGCCCTCCGGGTGCGGCAGGCCGAAGTTGCGCCGGATGTTCTCCTCGGTGTCCTGGCCCTTCTGGAAGCCGATGACGGCGACACGCCGGCCGGAGATCAGGGCGAATCCGGCGACGATCGCCGAGTCGTCACCGAAGACCCGGTCGCCGTGGAGCTCGATGAACTCCTCGGCCATGGCTTTGACCAGTTCCAGAGTGTGCGGCCGCTTGAGGTTGCGGGCCTGCTGGACATGGGCCCAGACCGCGGCGACGGGGTCGTCCGCGTGGCCCTGGTCGGACCCGTGCCGGCCCAGGAGTCGGTCAACCATTGGTGGTCTCCCCGCGAGTCTGCCCGTTGTCGGCAGTGTGAGAGTCGCCGTTGGTGTCGGCGCCCAGCACTCCGGTCAGGGCGTTGAGGAACGACCGCGGCCGGGAGGGCGGGCTGGTCGGAGGCTCGCCGTGGCCGTTCAGCGGGGCGATGAGGAATCCGAGCAGCGCGATGATCTCTTCACGAAGCTTGGCCCGGGGCACGATCCGGTCCACGAAACCGTGGCTGATCCAGAACTCGGCGCGCGCATATCCGGGCGGCAGTTCCTCGCCTATCGTCCCGGCCGAGACGCGGTCTCCGGCGAAGCGGATCAGAGCGTCTGGCTCGGCCAGATTCACGTCGCCGACCGCCGCGAACGAGGCGAAGACGCCACCCGTCGTCGGGTCCGCCATGAGCGAGATGTACGGCACGCGGGCCGCCTTGACGCGTTCCACGACGCTCATCGTCTTGGCGAGTTGCATCAGCGAGTAGGTTCCTTCCTGCATCCTCGCCCCGCCGGAGGACGAGACGATGAGGAGGGGGATGCGCTCGGCGATGGCGGCCTCACCGGCTCGGGCCACCTTTTCGCCCACCACGGAGCCCATCGAGCCGCCGATGAAGCCGAAGTCCATTGCGCACAACGAGATCGGCTTGCCGCCCATCGCGCCCACGCCCCAGATTGCGGCATCGCGCAGGCCGCTTGCCAGCTGGGCCGCCATCAGCCGATCCGGATATGGCTTGAGGTCCACGAACCCGAGGGCGTCGACGGGCGTCAGGTCGGCGTCACGCTCCACGAACGAGCCGGGGTCGACGAGCTGCTCGATCCGCGCCTTCGCGGAGATGCGGAAGTGATGGCCGCAGTTCGGGCAGACCCGCAGAGTCTTGTCCAGCTGCTTGTTGAAGAGCATCTCCGCACAGCCCGGGCACTTGGTCCACAGATCGGGCGGATATGCATCGCGGCGGGGTCGGAACGGGAGTCGGACCGGCATCAGGACATCACTCCGAGGATTCCGTGGAGGACTGCGGCGCGGCGGCCGTGTCCGAACGCGCTTGCGCGGCCGGATCTACCGGCACGCACGGCGCGAACCATTGGCGATTGAGAGGCGCGTGACCATCGCCAGGCGACGTAGACGGCGCCGATGGAGATGGCCGCCGAGGCTACGCCTACGCCTCCGACGACGAGCGGGCGAGATGGTCTCGCGGCGAGGGACAGTCTACGCGGCGCGGCGGGGGCGACGAAACTGTCGCGCGTGGCGGCGGGCGCGGCCGGGGCGGCGACGCCGGACAGCCTGAAGGGCGTGACAGACGGCGCGGCGGCGGTCGCCGGCCGGTCGTTGCGAACCACCCGGGCCCGACCGGCGGTATGGGCCAGTCGAGCGGCAAGCCCCTCTTCGAACCGGAAGGACGGGTGCACTCGAACAAGGCCCGCTCGCAGCTCGCGTGCGGCGAGCAGGATGGCCGGGTCCAGATCGAGATCCATCGGGGCCTCTACGGCCCCGCGCTCCGCGGCTTCCATCAGGCCGTCGAGATAGCGTTCGGTCCGGCGGGCGTCGCGCGAGGAGCCGCCCACCATCAGCTCAGCCTCCCGCGCAGATCCGCCGCGACGGAGCGCAGGGCCCGATGAAGCAGCACTCGAACCGCTCCCTCCGAACGGCCCAGAACCTCGGCGATCTCGGCGGTGGACATCTCGTCGACGAAGCGCAGGACCACCGCCCGGCGCCGATCCTCCGGCAGGCGCGCAACGGCTTGCCAGGCGGCGTTGCCGGCCTCGCGGGCGGCGGCGGACTCGCAGATGTCGTCCGAGGCCGCGATGCCGCCGGCGTCCTCGAGCGGAGCCACGGGGCGGCGACGGTCGCGCCGGCGCTCGTTGGCCACAACGTTACGGGCGATGCGGAACAGCCAGACGCGGAATGTCGAGGCGTCGAGCGGGAACTCGGGCGCGGCGCCTGCCACGCCACCGGCGCGGATGAACGAGTCGGCCCGTTCCTCGAACCGCGGCAGCCCGGTCAATGCCTGCATAAAGACACGCTCGGTGGCGTCCTCGGCGGCGTGATGGTCACGGAGCTCGTAGAAGGCGTAGCTGTACACCTGGGCCAGATACTTCCTGTACAGGGCGTCGAAACAGGCCGGATCGCGGCGGGCCGCCTCGACCAGACCGCGATCGCGATCCAGCCGGGCGGGCCGAGTGCCCACGTCCGTACTGCTAAACACCGGCCGGCTCAAGGCGTTACATCCGGGCGGCCGGAAGCGGACGCCCGCAACCCGGCCTCGTCGCGGCCGGCGGCCACATGTACGTGGACGATTTCGCCCGCGAGCACTTCGCGCTCCGTGCCGGGAGTGGCCGGATCCTCGACCAGCAGCGCCCCCGTGGCTCCGTCGACGCCAACGGCGCGCAGATCCTCCGCGTTCCCGCCAAACCCTTCGAGCCGAACCATCCGACCCGTAGTCACCTGGCGATCGTGCCAGCCGGCGACGTCGAAGTGGCCGTCGCGCAGCGCCAGCACTCGCGGCTCGAGGCGCACCAGAAAGGCGTCGAGCAGCTGCTCTGCATCGATGGGGCGGCCGCCGGAGACCTCATGAAGGCTGGTCATCGAACCGGCTAGCTCTTCCGGGAACCGGCCGGACGGCCAGTCGGCGTTGATGCCGATACCGACGATTGCCAGCGCATCGGCGCTGCCGGCGCCCTCGGTTTCGCCCAGCACTCCGGCGACCTTGCGGAGTCGGGCTGGCGCGCCAATCGCGGATCCAGTCGCGGAGCCACTCGCGGCGGAGGCATTCGCTGCGCCGCTTCCCGCGGCCACCTCCGCGACGATGTCGTTCGGCCACTTGAGGCGCAGCCTGCCGACCGCCAGGCCGGCCACCTCCTCGGCGGCGTCGGCCATGGCCAGCGAAACCACCGCGGCCAGCCGCCAGAGGCGATCGGCGGCCAGGTAGCCCGGCCGGAAGCCGACCGACAGCAGCAGAGCGGCGCCGCTCGGCGCCACCCAGGTTCGACCCGATCGCCCACGCCCGGCGGTCTGCTCGCCGGCCACGGCGAGGCAGACCTCGGCGGTTCCCGCGATCAGCCAGCTTCGGACGATGTCGTTGGTGGAGGGGACCGATCGGAACCGCTCGTGTCGCGAGAGAAACGCGACGCTCGTGGTCACGCGCCCGTCTTCGCTGCCCCGTCGGTGCTCGCCGCTCCGGACTCTTCCTGCACCAGCGGCTCGGGCTCCTCGAGCGCGAAGGCCTTGTGCAGGGCACGGACGGCGGTCTCGACCTGGTCCTCGGCGATCATGCAGGTGATGCGGATCTCCGAGGTGGAGATGATCTCGATGTTCACGCCGGCTTCCGCCAGCGCGGCGAACATGCGCGAGGCATACCCCGGCGCGTTCTGGATGCCGGCTCCGACGATCGACACTTTTGCCATTGCCGAGTCGGTCGTCATCTCTCGGAAGCCGAGCTCGCGCACGATCGGCTCGAGGATGCGCTTGGTCTTGGCCAGGTCTCCTCGAGTGATCGTGAAGCTCAGGTCGGTCGTGCCGTGATGGCCGACGTTCTGGACGATCGTGTCGACGTTGACGCCGGCCTCGGCCAGCGGCGCGAAGACCGCATGAGCGACTCCCGGTCGATCCGGGACCTCGACCAGGGTGACTTTGGCCACGTTGCGGTCGTGGGCCAGCCCGCGAACCTTGTTGCGCTGCTCCACGAACGGGTCCTCCTTGATCAGCGTGCCGGGGACGTCCTCGAACGAGCTCAGCACCTCGATGACGACGTTGTTGACCCAGCCGAGCTCGACGGCCCGGACCTGCATCACCTGAGCGCCCTGATGTGCCAGCTCCATCATCTCCTCGTAGGAGATCACGCCGAGCTGGCGAGCTTCGGGAACGAGACGGGGATCGGCCGTGTAGATGCCTCGGACGTCGGTGAAGATCTGGCAGCGGTCTGCTTCGAGAGCGGCCGCAAGCGCGACGCCGCTAGTGTCCGAGCCGCCGCGGCCCAGCGTGGTGATCTCGGACAGATGGGGTTCTCGCACGCTCTGGCCCTGGAAGCCCGCGACGATTACGACCCGACCCGCCTCGATCTCGGAGACGATGCGCTGGGTGTCGATACCGGCGATGCGTGCCTTGCCGTAGTTGCCGTCTGTGGTGATGCCCGCCTGAGCGCCGGATAGGGCGATCGCCGGCACGCCCAGCGCGTGCAGGGCCATCGACAGAAGAGTGGCGCTCTGGTGCTCTCCGGTAGCGAGGAGCATGTCGAGCTCGCGTGGATCCGGTTCGTCGGTGATGGCGCCCGCCAGGGCGAGCAGCTCGTCGGTGGTATCGCCCATCGCCGAAACGACGACCACGAGCTCGCAGCCGCTCGCCCGCTCTCGGGCGACGCGTGCGGCTACGCGCCGGATTCGGTCGGCGTTGGCGACGGATGAGCCGCCGTACTTCTGGACGACAAGCGGTTTGGGCATGGCGGGCATTCTACCAGCGAGCGCGGACCTTCTCGACACCGCGAGGCGCAACCGGCCGTCGCCCCCAATGTCCTTCGCCCTTCGGGCGCGAAGAATGGGCTTCACACTCCAAAGGAGCCCCACAATGTGCTTCGATCTGGACAGCTCGCCCCCGATACCGGCCGCAGCCGGGATGACGGTCGAACGCGAGCCGCTGATCCTCTCCGCCGCCGACGGCAATCGATTCAAGGCCTTCCACGCGAAGCCGGAGGCGCCGACCGGCAAGGCCATAGTCATCCTGCCCGACGTTCGCGGCTTGCACCACTACTACGAGGAGCTGGCCGTACGGTTTGCCGAGGCCGGCGTCGAGGCCATCGCCATCGACTACTTCGGCCGGACCGCGGGGATCGGCGATCGAGACGAATCGTTCGACGCAAATCCGCACGTGGGCCAGACGACGTGGGCCGGGCTCTCGGCGGACATCGCGGCCGCCGCGGCCTTCTTGCGCCATCGGGGCGGGGCTGTGGCCGAGTCGGCCGTCGGCAGTGTCGGGGCCGCCGGCCGTGCCGGAGCCGAGTCGGGGCAACCCGCCATATTCGTGACCGGCTTTTGCATGGGCGGCCGCAACGCGTTCCTATCCGCAACTCTGGGCCTGGGGCTGGCGGGAGTCATCGGCTTCTACGGCTGGCCGGGCGGGCCGGCCCGGAACGACACGCCGTCCCCCACCGAGATCGTCGCCGACTTCGACTGTCCGGTCCTGGGAATCTTCGGCGGGGCGGACCAGGGCATCCCCGTCGCGGTCGTCCAGGACTTCCGCGACGCGCTGCAAACAGCGCGCGTTGAGAGCGAGATCGTCGTGGAGCCGGATGCGCCCCACAGCTTCTTCGACCGAAAGCAGGCGGAGTTTCAAGCTCAGTCTGACGACGCTTGGGCGCGTGTGAGACGATTCATCGACGCGCACGGAGCGGCTTGACCTCCGGCGTACCAGGCCAGAGCCACGAGGCTCGGCAGGAACACCGGAGGACCCCATGTTCAGGCGACGCGACCGTGGCTCCCGCGACGACGTCAGCAAAGGCCTCGACGACGCGCCCGAGGCCGACGACGCGCCCGAGGCCGACGACGACGCGGACGGCGCCGCGGACCAGCCCGAGGACATGGACGCCGATCTCGAGAGCCAGGCGGCCGACTACCTGGCCGACAACGACGTCTGGCTGTACGGCCCTCACGCGAAAGAGGTTCTCGATGTCCTCGCTCGGCTCGAGGAGGTCGACCCGGACGACGCCGAGGCGATCGCCGAAGCGTGGCGAAGCGCCTCCAAGTCCGATCGAGAGGCCGCTCGCAAGGTCGTCAGGAAGCTGACGGAGAGCGACGAGGAAATGGCCCGCCACGTCCAGATGGCACGCGAGGAGATCGGCGCCTGGCTGGCCGTCGCGGCCGAATACCCGGAATTCGTGAAGGCGGTCCCGAACTGGGCTCGCATCTGCTCGCAGGTGAGCGACGCCGCCCTGGATGCCGCCACCGGCATCATCCTCGAAGAGGAGCTGGAGGAGCCGGAGTACGAGGCGCTCTTCCTGCCCTGGACCGACGCCGTCGAGAAGATTCGGCTCGAGGAAGAGCTCGAGGAGGTCGAAGGCAGCCCCGAAGAGGAGGAGGCCGAGAGCGGCGCCGGGGCCGACGACGAGACCGAAGGCGAGTTCGGCCCGAACTCGGACTCGGTCGCCGATCTACTCAACCGGCTGTGGCTCCTTTCGCCCGAACAGGTTTCCAGGCTCGTGAGCGGTTGGAAAGAGGCGCCGCAGGAGATACTCGAGCAGGCCCACGACGCCCTCCACGACCTGGTCGAAGAGGAACCGGAGCTGCGCGAACAGGTCCGCCGCGCACAGGAGAAGATCGCTCCCTGGCTGAACGGCGGCCGGCTCCAGGAGACGTCCAGCTTCATGGGTCAGACGGGCCAGGGTGCGACTCGCCAGATGGCGGGCCCGGCCCTCGCCGACGCGGTCGCGGCGCTGGTTGTCGGCGACCTGCTCGATCCGGAAGAGGCTGACGCGCTTTACGCTCCGTGGTTCAATCTCGTTGGCGCGCCACCGCTACCGGAGGCAGCCGAAGAAGGCGGCGAGCCGGCCGGTTCGGACGGCGCGGCAGACTGACGGCACAAGTACCCGCAGCACTAATGGCTGGCGGCGCAACCGGATAACGGCGGAGGCTCGATGTTCAGGCGGTACAAGAAGGACGAGGGCGCACCCAACAGGCTCCGTGACGAGGTCGAGCCCAACACGCTCACGTGGACCTCCGCCGACGGGACGGACGCCGCCTCGGCTGAGCCCGAGGACGTCGAGGACGAGCTTGAAGATGGTCAGGGCGACGAGGACGCCGACGACGTGCCGGACACTCGGACCGACGCCGAACGCGCGGCCGACCTGCAGGCCGAGCTCGAGCGCGAGGCCGAGGAGTTCGGGCTGACGGGGCAGAACCCGACGGACATGTACGGCCCCAACGGCGAGGACGTCGCCTCCTTGCTCGACTCGCTGGCCGACATCGACGACGAGACCGCCGAGGCGATCGCCGACGCCTATGAGGCGGTCCCCGAGGCCGAGCGCAAGGTCGCTCAGCTGGTCGTCCGGCGGCGCCATCGCGGCGGTGGGCTGGAGGCCGAGCTGTGGGCCGCCGAGCACGCCGTGTCGGACTGGCTCGCCGCGATGCAGCTCGACGGCGACGAGTTCGACCTCTACTCCGTCGTGGCCGATGCGGCCACGGACGCGGTCGACGCGCTGGTACTCGAGGACGAGCTGGCGGACGTGGACTTCGCCACTCTGTACGGCCCGTGGTCCGAGATCATGGACACCGACGAGGGCGACGAGGCGGAGGAGGTCGACGAGCCCGCGCCGGCGAAGGGCTCCGGCTCCGGCTCGGGCAAGGGCGCGCCGGCGAAGGGCTCCGGCTCCGGCTCCGGCTCGGGCAAGGGCGCGCCGGCGAAGGAACCGATCAAGGAGCCGGCCGAGCCGGACGGCGAATTCGGCCCGAACACCGAGCTGGTCCTGCAATTCCTCACCAGGCTGGCCGCGCTGACGGCAGCGGAGACCTCGGAACTGGTCGCCGCCTGGCGCAAGCAACCCAAGGAGGAGCTCCGCATCGCCCATCGCAACCTTCAGTCCCTCGCCGATGAAGACCCGAAGTGGCGCGAGCAGCTTCACCTCGCCCAGGACGAGGTCTTCGCCTGGATGGAAGGCCGCAGCGAGAAGCGCGACTACTCGTTCGGCGCGCCGCAGAGCCTGGCCCGCGTCCG